>Ga0209990_10000582_pt1 | contig 35646 bp, 36 predicted proteins | sample NOAtaG_6_FD_187304 | JGI IMG/M metagenome (GOLD analysis project Ga0209990, IMG submission 187304) | Freshwater lake microbial communities from Lake Erie, under a cyanobacterial bloom - NOAA_Erie_Diel5S_2200h metaG (SPAdes) (version 2) | ecosystem: Environmental > Aquatic > Freshwater > Lake ...
TTGTGTTTTGATGTTACTTACCAAAACCATGTATACAGTATACACAAAATATTGACGCGACAATATTTAACCCAAGAACAAGGTTGATGCGGAGCATAGCTTTTGTTTTAAATAACTGATGTTACGTGGAAGGAATGCCTGAAATCCTGAAAATCAATGGCAGGCATGGGGCATTATCCTATAGCAAAGAGATAACTAGGACAAATCAAAACCCAAATAAATGAATGCGGCGCAAAGCGCCGCATTCATTTATTTGGGTTTTATGTCCTAAGCAAAACTTTCATTGCTTATAGCTGTAACTTCTTTCTCATCTTCACAGTAAAAGAGACGAGGGTACATTTTGGAAAGACATTAAACCGATCTCATTACTCCAATTCGTTGCATAACGACTTATATTTTTTCCCCAAAGAATTCCATCGAGATTCGCGCCTTCGAGATTTACGTTACTCATATTGGCATCGCGTAAATCTGCGCCACTGAGGTCAGCACCACTAAAATCAGTATTCTGCAACTGCGATCGCTCTAAATTTGTAGAATAAAGCTTAGCACCCCAAAAAGTCGCACTATTCAAATTAGCCTCTTTTAAGTTTGCTTGCCAAAATATGGCATGACTAGCATTAATATTTTGTAAATTTGCACCTTGGAGATTAGCACTATTGAAATTTGCCGCGATCGCATTAGCTCTTTCTAAATTGGCATAACGGAGATCCGCAAAGCTAAAAATAGCACTATAAAGATTAGCCTCACTAAAATTGGTCTTAATCAGAGAACCTGTAGCGATCTCGCCATTTAAACTTGCTTTAGCAAAATTTGCATATTCTAATCGCGCCTCAATTAAATTAGCATGATATAAATCTGCACCTTCCAGATTGGCATAACTTAAATTGACATAGCGCAAATCAGCAGTACTTAGTACCGCATTCTGTAATGAGATTAATGTATCTGGATACTCATTTCTCCATTGATTCCAGCCATTTACTCCTTTCATTAGTAGTTGTAATTGTTGTATATCAGTCATGATCTTATTTTAGAAGTATTTATATTTGAAGAAATCTAACGCGATCGCTGTTCGTTTTTAATTTTTCTTGCTGTAAAACCCTATATCAAGAGAAGTATTTCTCGATTTGGTTGATTTGCATTTTTATATTATGAGTCAAAGCAATAAAATGCTGACAACCACGATTGAAGATATTGGCTTCATGCCGAAATCCCTTGAAATTTATTGCAGTTGGGTGTCACAACACCAAGGTTTAATTACTGCATCCCAGCATAATTTCTGAATCTCTGTTGGGGATAGTCGCACAGCGATTGGTAAGAAAAGTTTGCTCTTTTTGCTCTGAAGTCTATGTGCCAACAAAAGAAGAAGTTGAATTTTTGAATATTCCAGCACAGGATATGAAATACCAAGATTGGCACAAAGGTAAAGGCTGTGAACATTGTTTTGGTTCTGGTTACTTGGGGCGTGAAGCTATATTTGAGTTATTAAATGTCACTCCTCCAGTACGAAAAATTATGGCTGAAGGAAATCAATCAAAATTATTTGAATATCTAATTGAACATGGATATGAATCTTTTTTTCATAGTGGGCGCAACAAAATTTCAACAGGAATTACTACCTTAGAAGAAGCGTTGCGAGTGTTGCCAAGACAAATGTTCACTGATATAGGTTGCTAGTCGCTAGTAATAGTTTATGAACAATAATTGTCTAGTTTGTCCTCATCAATACCAACCTTCTTGGATGATGCTAAGTAATACCAAATAAATGAAGGCAGCGCGAAGCGCTGCCTTCATTTATTTGGGGTTTTGTCCTAGTTATCTTAAAAAAACAAATAAAAACCCAAAATCAAAGTGGCGGCGCTTCGCGCCGCCACTTTGATTTTGGGTTTTATGTCTTAAGCAAACCTTGTTATTACTATATATTTCTACTAGAAACTTATCCCTGAATTGTCGTAAAGTCTGACTTATCGCCAAAATCTCGGAGATTGGAGACAGAATAATTTGGTATAGATACCGTTTGTTTGATATTATTTAAGGCCTCCTGAGCTTCAGGCGAATTTACTTGTGCTAAGGCTCTCAAAATAGCATTGCGAACTGAGCGATCGCGATCTTTTATCGCTTGCGAAAGATAGAACACTGCATCATGCGAGCCAATTTCCCCCAATGCTAATGCAGCATCACAACGCACATAGGCATATTCGTCATCTCTCAGGACTTGGGCAAGCATTGGTACAACTTCCTCCATGCCAATATGCCCTAGAGTGCGAGCGGCTACACTGCGAGTATGACTAGAGGTGTTGTAGAGCATTTTGGAAACAGGCGAGATCGCAGGAGCGCCGATATTCTTTAAAGCTTGCACGGCTTGATACTGCACACTAATGTCATTGTCTGTAAGTAATCGCGCTAGGGAATTAGCCGATAGAGGCGATTTAATCTGACCTAGCGCCCAAGCAGCCTCAAAACGAACTGATTTGCTACCATTCTCCAGCGCATCGATTAGGGTGGTGACCGCTAAGGGGGAACTAATTTGCCCAAGGGAATGAGCTGCATGAACTTTTACCATGTCATCATTGTGTTTCAAAGCCTCCACTAAAGGTGATACCGCAGGTAAACTAGCTCGTCCCAGAGCCTTAGCGCTTGCAGCTTGCACCTGAATAGATGGATGACGTAATAACTTGACTAATGCCCCGATCGCTTCCGCACTGCCAATCCAACTTAGTGCTGCTGCTGCTTGCCAGTGAATTTGACGGTGAGGATTTTTGGCGGCGGCAATTAACGGTAAAATTGCTAATGGAGATCGCAAATAACCTAAGGTGATCGCTGCTTTTTTGGATATAGCTATTTCACCGCTTTCGAGTCGCTCTAGCATAGCAGGTAAGACATTATCGCGACAACGAATTATTTTTTGTAATGCTAAGGAAAATTGGTCAGAGCGCACAGCCGCATCAAACTCAGCTAAAATTGCGGACGCGCCACCCAGATCGGGAGCGGACATCGCATAGCGATCTTCGGGGATGGCATATCCTGGAGATACGGGAATCCGATAATCTTCTAACTTTGGTGGGTTGATTTTAGAAGCGACAGGAATTGTGGGTAGTTGCGGATCTGGTGCGGTCATGGCGGATGTTTCCTATTAAGCATTGGTGCATGTTTTTAGTCCCGTTACCCATTGCAGCAAATTTTAATTTTTAGTTTTGCTGTATTAACATTACATTTTACGAGAAGAGTCCCAAAAAATTTTAAAACGTGCAGCACTTTATAAGCCTCTATAATTGTTAAGCTAAAAATTAACAAACTAGCAAACGCCTTAAATCCCAGAGATAAAAAGGGCGGTTTGCGTCATTTTTATCTCTGGGAATGCCAAATAGCGCAACTATGAATCAAATTCTCAGTGCCTTTACTTTGTTTTTGAGCCTCCTCGTGGAAGCAATCCCATTTTTGTTGATGGGAGTTTTGCTGTCGGGAGTCTTATTAATATTTGTGGATGAGCGCAAGCTTATAGCTATTTTGCCCAAAAATCCTTTTTTGGGAGCATTGGCAGGAAGTCTACTCGGATTTATGTTTCCCGTGTGCGAATGTGGCAATGTGCCTGTGGCGCGACGACTTATTTCTCAAGGCGCACCTATTTCGGTGGCGGTGAGCTTTTTAATGGCAGCTCCAACGATTAACCCTGTAGTAATGTGGGCAACTTGGACAGCCTTTCGCGATCAGCCTGAAATTGCGGTATTGCGAATTGTGTTGTCATTTGCGATCGCCACAATTATCGCCATGGTATTTAGTTCTCAAAAGGATTTGCGGGCTATTTTGCAGCCGAATATTGCTCTTGCTTTACCAGCACCAAAGGTTAAGGCGGGAGCTGTACCTGTAGGGACATTTTTCTTAGGAGAAGATCGCAATCAGCCGTTAGATTTTGCGGGCTATTTATCGTCAAGTAATCAAATTGTCACTAAATCTTTGCCCGATCGCTTAAATCTGTTGTTGGATAATACACTTGCAGAAATGCGTGAGCTAGGAGCAATCCTCGTGATGGGTAGTGCGATCGCCGCAATAATTCAGGTCTGGGTTCCCCGCGATATTATTCTCGGCTTGGGGCAGGGGCAAGTTAGCTCGATTATCGCTATGATGATCTTGGCTGCGATCGTTTCGATTTGTTCGACGGTGGACGCATTTTTTGCTTTGTCATTTGCCTCGACTTTTACAGGTGGATCACTACTTGCCTTTCTCGTTTTTGGTCCAATAATCGATCTCAAGGCGATCGGCTTGATCTTAACTATTTTCAAAAAACGCGCCGTGATCTATATGTTTTTACTCACCGCCCAGCTCACATTTTTGAGCTGCCTATTTATCAATTTTCAGATTCGTTAGGAATGAAAATTTAATAAACCTCAAAACTGTTGGGGCAGGCTTTGCCCACCCCAACAGTTTTGAGGTTTAATTACGCGAGTTATTTATTTTCTATCCGTTAGTATATTAGATGGGCAACTTTTATGTTGTCCATGCTTCAAAGTCATTAAATCAAAGGTTGTCTGTGTCCGTGAGTGAAACTCTACTCGAATCTATTTCCGTCGAATCTATTCCCAACGAAGCTTTAGCGAATCTCGATCTGACAGATTTTTCGCTTTCCTTACCCGATCCCAATGATGAAGGACTTGCAGAAGGTCAATTTCTCGAAGAAGTCGATCTAGCTTGGCAAGTATGCGATCGCTTCGATTTGCAGACAGACATTTGGCGGGGTAGAATCTTGCGAACTGTACGCGATCGCGAGAAAGCAAATGGAGAGGGACGCGGTACAGGTTTCTTGAAATGGCTGCAAGAGCGAGAAATTAGTAAGTCTCAGGCCTATTCATGGATTCAGCTTGCCAATAGTGCTGATACTTTAATGGCGGATGGTCAGCTAGATGCGGATGATATTCGTCAATTTAGTAAAAGAGCTTTCTTAGAAACAGCTCAAGCTTCCGCTGAAGTGCAGCAGTTGATTGTTGATGCAGCTAGAAATGGAGAAAAGATTACGAGACGTGAAGTGCGGCAGCTCTCCGATGAATGGACATCAATGAGTTCTGACCATCTTCCCGATGATTTAAAAGAGAAGATTGCCGCTCACACAATTCCTACCCGTTATGTAGCGCCCCTAGTGCGCGAAATCGACAAGTTGCCTGAATCTTATCAAACTCCATTGAAACAGGCGATCGCTGATGCCTCTGATCTTGATAATATTAAGCTCGTTACCGCTGATGCGCAAAGGTTGACCAAATATCTAACCAATACGAGTCAAGTACAAGCGATCGCACAGCGTTCTGTAAATATCGATCTTGCGCTTGAGGAAGCGCTAAGACTTGGTTGTCTCAAGCTTGCTTCCGATCTAGTCAGTCAAGCTTCACAACTCGAACAGGCGATCGCTAAACTCTACGGTATCTGGAAGCGCGTTGCTACATCCGCCGATCAGCTATATGTGGAGTCGGGTGCAAGCACACCAAATTTATTAGATCTACTTAATTCTCTTGATTCCTTGGCCAGTCAAAATGTCACTGTTCAGATCGGTAATGATCAGTCAGGACGAACTATTCGCTTGCAAATCACGGAAGAAGATCAATAGATGCAAAGATTAAGATTTCCGACTTTTCCTGTGTAATCATAGATCATCGTTGTTAGTCACAGGAAAAGTCGGAGATCTGGGCATTTATTAGGTTTCTTTTAGGGAGTCAATCCCCTTACCTGAAATTTACCAATCTAAAACAGCTATGTCAAACAGTGATTCTTTGCAGCAGGCGCTGAAGCAATATTTTGGATATGAGTCTTTTCGGGCAGGTCAGCGCGAGATTATTGAAGCAAGTATGGCTGGTCGCGATACCTTGGCGATTATGCCAACTGGGGGCGGTAAGTCGATTTGCTTTCAGTTGCCAGCATTGCTCAAGACTGGAGTGACGATAGTTGTGTCCCCTCTAATTGCACTGATGCAAGATCAAGTTACGGCACTCAAAGAAAACGGTATTGGCGCGACATTTCTCAACAGTACGCTAACGAATCGAGAAAGCACACAGCGATCGCAAGCGATTCTCAATGGGGCAATTAAGTTAGTTTATGTTGCCCCAGAGCGCTTATTTGCTGAGCAGTTTCTCGAATTCTTGAATATCATTAAAGGGAAAATGGGTGTCGCAGGATTTGCGGTGGATGAAGCTCACTGTGTTTCGGAATGGGGACATGATTTTCGTCCAGAATATCGCCAACTAAGTCGAATTCGCCAACTCCATCCTGATGTACCCGTGATTGGTTTGACCGCTACGGCGACAGAGCGGGTGCGGGAAGATATTAGTCAGCAATTGCAACTGAAGCAGCCATATATTCATGTGGCAAGCTTCAATCGGTCTAATCTCTATTATGAAGTTGTTCCCAAGCAAGGGAATGAGCAAACCTATGTAAATCTATTACAGCAAATTAAGAGACTGCAAGGCTCAGGCATAGTCTATTGCCTCAGTCGTAAACGTGTCGATGAAATCGCCAGTCGCCTCAGAGAAGATGGCATTGCAGCAATTCCCTACCATGCAGGATTAGGAAATAAAGAACGAGAAGAAAATCAAACTCGTTGGATTCGGGACGATGTGCAGGTAATGGTGGCGACAGTTGCCTTTGGGATGGGCATTAATAAACCTGATGTGCGGTTTGTGATTCATTACGATTTACCCAAAAATATTGAAGGATACTATCAAGAATCAGGTCGTGCAGGACGAGATGGTGAGGATTCTCACTGCACTTTATTTCTAGGCTATGGAGATTTAGAAACGATCAAATTTCTCATTGCTCAAAAAGTCGATCCTCAAACCAATGAACCATTGGAAGCAGAACAGCGAATCGCGCAGCAGCAATTACGTCAGGTGGTGGACTATGCTGAAGGTGTCGCCTGTCGCCGTACGATTCTGCTCCATTATTTCGGTGAACATTTTTCTGGTGATTGCGGCAACTGTGACAACTGTCTTTCCCCGAAGCCAATGGAAGATTGGACGGTGGAGTCTCAAAAATTCTTATCCTGTGTGGCAAGGACAAAGGAGCGATTTGGAGCAGGGCATGTAATTGATGTGTTGAGAGGTTCGCGCAAAGAGAAAGTATTACAGCATGGACATGAGAACCTTTCTACCTATGGCATTGGCAAAGATCGCAGTCTAGATGAATGGCGACAACTGGCGCGATCGCTAACTCATCAAGGTTTTTTAACCCAAACTACTGATGGCTATGGCATTCTCAAGCTCAACGATCGCAGTTGGGAAGTAATGCGCAATCAGCGCAATGTGCTATTGCCAATAGAACGTGATGCTGAGCATGCAAAAACTACTGATCGGGAAGAGGCGAGAGAAAGACCTGTTGATGTGGATATTCTCTTTGAGAGATTACGGCTGTTACGCAAAAACCTTGCCGATGAGCAGGAAGTCCCACCCTATGTGATTTTCAGTAATGCCACGCTCAATCAAATGGCCGAGCAGCAACCAACGGATTGGAAGGATTTTGCGAAACTGTCAGGAGTTGGCGCAAAGAAATTAGAACAATATGCCGATGATTTTATCGCAATTATTCTCGACCATCATCTCAAATATCCTCCAGCGGAAATCACGGAATCAACTCCCTCCAGAGTCAAACAGGAAGCCACGCCAAAATCAAAATTATCAAAGGCAAGTACACAACGCGAAACCCTTACGATGTATGAGAACGGCTTAGATATTGACGAAATAGCTCGCGATCGCGGACTTAAACCCGCGACCGTTTGGACGCATTTAGTCCAGTTAATTGAAGCTGGCTATGCGATTAACTGCGATCGCCTTGTTGCTCCAGAGCGTCAAACCGTAATTTATGAAGCACTAGATGCGATCGGTGGTGATTCTTTGCGCAATCTATTTGATCACCTGCGTGAGGAATATAGCTACGATGAAATCAAGATAATTCGCGCCATCTGGCAAAATGAGAAAGAGCCTCTATAGCAATCAATCTAAAATTACATTCTAAACTAAAACCAGAGAGGGTGTTGACTCTGGTTTGTTTTTAACTGTTAGCTACTTATATTTCAATTTCTGCTAGATTATAGATCAAGGAATTCAAAAAATAGGAGTCCCTAGAATTTATGCCACAGATAGCTAATTCAATCCCAGAGACATCTACAGAAATATTAACTGATGTAGTACAACCACATGTTGTCTTGAATTTGTCTCTTTCCTATCAGGATCTTGTTGAGGTCATCACTAAATTGGGGCTGAGAGAAATTATCCAATTAAAGAGATTACTCGATCGCCAAATCAATCAGTCTATAGAAATCTACACAGGTGATGATGAGTTAATCTTGGATGAAATTGAAAGACAAAACCCTGCTTATAACGTCACGATGACTCAAGCTGTGCAATCCGCTTTAGATGAGTCTCAAAACCAAAAATTTACAAACGGGAGTGATTTTCGTGACTGGCTTGTTTCCATTTCAGATTGAAGCATCAAGTAAATTTCAACGCAGCTATAAACTTTTACTAAAACGCCATTGTAAAGGTGACCGTCAGAAAGAAACTTTTATCGATACCATCAGTGAGCTTATAAACCGCCTCGCTTCTAATCCTTATTTATCTGATGCAAATCTTGAACCATTGCCAAAAGGATTGGTGATATCGGATAGCTGGAAATTTTATAAACTTAGATTTCGGATGCCGAGTCTCGCTGGCGCATCTGGGCAGGGGAGGCTGATGTATCTAGTGAGTCAAAATCAAAAAATCATCAAATTAGCTTGGATTTATACTCATGCTGAATATGAGAAGCGACCAGAGGAACAAGAATTAAAAGCCTTAATTAGAGAACTATTAGATTAAAACCTAGGCGAATGAAAAATCTCCAAGATCGATTACTTGAATACCTTGAGAAATTAGTTGTAGAGCGTAATCCTTACTATGCATCGGCTGGACATTTATTTGCTAGGGAATATATCCGATCGCATTTTGCTAAATTTGGTGAAGTCATGACCCATGAGTTTGAAGTCAATGGTAATAAGCATCAGAACTTGATTCTCAATATTGCCGCTAATACTCAGAAACAGCGATCGCCTTTGATTATTGGCGCACATTACGATACGGTTCCTGCTTGTGTGGGAGCGGATGACAATGGATCTGGGGTTGCAGTATTGCTCGAGCTCGCTGAATATTTTTCGACAAATCCAATTAAATATCCGCTCCAATTAATCGCCTTTGATATGGAGGAATATGGTTTGTGTGGAAGTGCCGCTTATGCGAATAAGCTTAAGAATGAAAAACAAAAAATACGCCTGATGATTTCTCTGGAGATGTTGGGATATTGCGATCGCAGTCCAAATTCGCAACATTATCCCGCAGGTTTAGATAAGTTCTATCCTAACACTGGTGATTTTATTGGCTTGATCGGGAGTATACCGACAATTCCCGATCTCATCCATTTACAACATCACATGAAATCAACTATGCCTTGTGAATGGCTTCCTGCGGGTTGGCGTGGCTTAGTCATCCCCGATACTCGCCGTAGTGATCATGCGCCTTTTTGGGATGCTGGTTACAAAGCTCTGATGGTTACTGATACTGCAAATATGAGAAATCCTCACTATCATAAAAGTAGTGATCGCCTTGAAACACTAGATTTAGAATTTCTCACTAATGTTTGCCAAGGGCTAATTGTTGGCATAAAGGCTCTAAAGTGAGCCAAAACCAAAGAGTGAGTCGCCCGCGTAGCGGGCGACTCACTCTTTGGTTTTGGGCGCAAAGCGCTGTATGATGCTTTGAATGCGTTTAGGTTAAATAAAAGTCCGTGTTAGACATTAAGCTCGTGCGATCGCAGCCCGAACAGGTGCAAGCTCGCCTCAATAGTCGAGGCAAAGGTTACGACATTAATAGATTGGTCGAACTAGAGCAGGAAGTCCGTGCACTGGAAACTCAGCGATCGCATTTGCAAGCCGAAAGCAATGACATCGGTAAGCAAGTTGGTCTCAAGATGAAAGCTGGTGCGCCAGAATCAGAAATTCAAGCGCTAAAAGCGCGATCTCCTGAGGTCAAACAACTGCTAGCGGAACTAGAACCTAAGGAAAGAGTGCTCCGAGAAGAAAGCAATGCCATTTTGATGACTTTGCCAAATTTGCCTAGCGAAACAACTCCCATTGGCGCGAATGAAACCGAAAATGTCGAAGTGCGCCGTTGGGGTGATGAATATAAAAGCGATCGCACCGATATTTTGCCTCACTGGGAAATTGGCGAAAAATTAGGGATTCTCAACTTTGAACGTGCAGTCAAAATTGCTCAAGCTCGCTTTGTTAACTTAATCGGAGCAGGTGCAGCCCTCGAACGGGCGCTCATTCAGTTCATGCTGAATACCCATACTGCCAATGGTTATGTCGAAGTTGCACCACCGCTATTGGTGAATACGGCAAGCTTGACAGGCACTGGGCAACTACCGAAGTTTGCTGATGATTCATTTAAATGTATTGACGATGATCTATGGCTGATTCCTACTGCTGAAGTGCCTGTTACGAATCTGTATCGAGATGAAATCTTTGATGGAGAGAATCTTCCAGTTCATCATTGCGCCTATACTCCTTGTTTTCGCCGTGAAGCAGGTAGTTATGGACGCGATACTAGAGGCTTAATTCGCTTACATCAGTTCAACAAAGTCGAACTCGTAAAATTTGTCCTTCCCGAAAACTCGGCTGAGGAGCATGAAAAACTAGTCCGCGATGCCGAATCGATTTTGCAAGCCTTAAAACTTCCCTATCGTGTTGTCGAACTTTGTACTGGCGATATCGGCTTCAGTGCGGCTAAATGCTATGACCTCGAAGTCTGGCTACCGACCGCAAATACCTATCGTGAAATTTCTAGCTGCTCGAATTTCCATGATTTTCAGGCTCGTCGGGCAAATATTCGCTTTAAGAGTAAGGGCAAGAAAGGAACTGAGTTTTTGCATACTCTCAATGGCTCAGGCTTAGCCGTTGGACGCACCATGTCCGCCATTCTCGAAAACTATCAGCAACCTGACGGACGTATCTTAATTCCTGAAGTTCTGCAACCTCTAATGAACAAAGAATATCTTTAGAAGCTATTTAAGAATTGCCTTAGATCCCCCCCCCTTAAAAAAGGGGGGGAATTAAATTCTTCCCCCTTTTTAAGGGGGATTGAGGGGGATCTCTTAGAGCTTTTAGCATGAGAAAGTAATTCTTAAATGGTGTCTTAAATGGAAGCACGCAAAGCGTGCAGTTTTAAAAAATATAGCGCGAGGCGCAATCATGGCTACGATTCACAAACTGCATCCTGACAATCCCCAACCACGAGCGATCGCCCAAATCATAGCGGCTTTACGTGATGGCGCGATCATGCTCTATCCCACGGATACTGTCTATGCGATCGGTTGTGATCTGATGTCTAAGTCAGGTATAGAGAGTGTGCGTAAGCTCAAGCAGATGTCGAACGATAAGCCGCTTACATTTTTATGCTCATCCCTATCGAATATTTCTGAATATGCGATCGTCTCTAACGCCAACTATCGCACCATGAAGAGCCTTGTGCCAGGACCTTTTACATTCATCTTGCCAGCTACTAAGCTTGTGCCAAAATTGGTATTAAATCCCAAGCGTAAAACTACAGGGATTCGAGTTCCTGATCATGGCGTATCACAGACGCTTATTGAAGCGCTTGGAAATCCAATCATTTCCACTTCAGCGAATCAGTCGAAAGAAAATCTTGAAGATGAAGATTTCATGCCTCAACCCAAGAATGGGAAGAAGCGTAATGTTTGTGAATTACCTAAAATAGAACTCTTTGATCACTTTTACAAATTAGTTGATTTGATCATTGATGATGGTTCTGACCAGACCTTTGAAGTATCCACAATTATCGATTTAACCGACGATCTCCATCCAGAGATCTTGCGCCAAGGCTTAGGAAAATTTGAACTTCCATGATTAAAACCAAAACACAAAATGGCGTAGCCATTTTGTGTTTTGGTTTTACCACAATTGCCGATCAAAAGAAGAAAAGTGCTTTAGTTTTGTATTAGAAATTGTTGAATAGCATTAGCGAGTTGTTTCAATTTAATTGGTTTACTGAGATACTCATTATTGCAGTTTTCGGAGCAAAGCGGACAGGATATAATGGAAAAAAGGAGAAAAAAAGAATGGCAAAACTATATTCCGAGGATTTATGAATCCGAGTAGTTAGAGCATATGAAGGGGAATTGGGTTCAATACGAGAAATAGCTAAACAATTTCAAGTGGGAAAAACCTTTGTCAATGATCTTGTCCAACAATGGCGTAAGACAGGAAGTGTAAGTCCATTACCGCACGCAGGAGGAGTAAAACCAAAGCTAGAGGCAGAACATTTGCAAAAATTGCAGCAAGGCGTGATCTACTGCTATAAATTAAAGCGATATCAAGAAGCACTACCCTATTTTGAAAAAACATTGGAACTAATGCAGAAACTCGATATCAAAGGCGGTCTAGCCACATGTGCTGCGAATATATTCAATTGCCATGTTTACTTAAAAAATAAACAGCAAGCAGAGTTCTATCTCAACATGGCTAAGTCACTTACCGCCCAATCAGATTCTTTAGAAGATCAAGGAATAGTGACAATGGCGATCGCAAATGCTTATTGGGGACGTGATGAGATTTGGCACAAAGCATGGGGAATCGTCTTAGTAATAAAAGCGCTGATCATTATTCCACCTTGGCGCAGTGCCAATGGGCGACTAGCTATGCAAGTTGCCATTAAGCAGATATTTGGCTTGTCTAGTTAAATGAATATAATGCGAGTTGATTTACAGTACACTTTAAAAAACGGCAGGAGTATTTATTATTTCAGAATTACTACTTCGCCGCGATCGCTGGCAGCTTTAAACTCTTTCCCAAAATCACAAGTTGCTAATTCACCCAATTGAATATTATGCTCAAAATCTGGCAGAGATGGGATAATTTCGAGCGATCGCAAACAAAGTGAGAGTCGGGTTATTTCAATAGATTCTTCGGCGGTATCGCAACCAAACAAATTATGTTGGAGGATATGGGCTATTACAGTTGTTGGTGTTTTGTGTGCGATTGCCTCATCTTCGTTAGAGAACTTAATTATTAAGTAATGGATGCGCTCATGTTCAGAAAGCAAAAACTCTAAAGCTGTTGTGAGCAATACCCCAGCGCCACATTTAGGATGTAAGATTTTGATTCTTAACAATCGCTCTTGATATTCTTGGCAATATGCCAAGGTGTCTTGATGATTTTTTGATAGAGCTAAATGCTGTTGCAATGTACGAATGACTGACTCACTTTGCAGAATTGCTTTACAAGGTAATTTCGGAATACGGCGCTTACTAAGGTTGCTTAGATCTTTGCGATATTGCGATAACTCTCTGATTGATTCGTCAAAGAGACAAGTCAGAATATGGCGAGTGATATCTTCATAAAAGTCAAACCGAGCTATTTCCTTGATCTGACGACATAACTCATCGCCTACAAATAAAGCTTGATCTAAAATGCGATCGCTTGCAAATAGGCTAAATGAATAAGCATTAATGGGAATGTGATATTTTGTATTGCCATTTTGTACCCAACCAAATATAGCTTTATAGTTTTCCCAAATTGGTTGCTCAATATAGGGATTCGCAAATTCGTAAGCGTCTTTAATTAAGTTCTCAGGTAATAAGGCGCGATCTTCACAATAAGCAACAAACAAAATACGGTTTAAAAGCTTTTGGGATTGATAAATGGCGATTGTGATCGCATCTTCTGCCTTTACGTGGAGATTATTCTCAGCATTTTCGACAGGATGTGCTAATGGCTGTAACCTATAGCGAAAATCCTTAATTAATTGACTGCGGATTTTGCAATAGTGGCTATAAAAGTTTTTGATGATCTCAGATTCTAGCTGGTGAGACTCTTCTAGTAAGTGTGTAGTGCGCGATCGCTCTTCACTATTGGCAATGCCTCTGAGCAAAGTCCTTCGTGATAATAAAAAGTAAAAAGCTTTGAGTTGTTCTAAATCCGCTAACGAGTTCCAAGTAAATCTCTGACAGAACAGGCTGGATACATTTCGGTTATAAAGAGAGATTTCTCGATAATCCAAAACAATCAACCATTCAGTGGTTTCATACTCTGGTTCGGGCTTAATGATTGCTCCTTCCTCGGCTGTACTAACTCGAATCTCGGCGATCACATTTGCTGATGTTTCTGTAAAAAAACCAAGTGCAGGATGCGGATGCAATTCTAATTCCCATGCACCACCGTTGCTCTCAAAGGGTGATTTATAACCCAGAATATCAACAAAAATATCATGTAAAAACTGGGCTTCGGCGAGCAGGTTAGATGGTTCGCCATCACTAGCAAAACTCAGCCATTTCTGCACTATTTGATAGCGATCGCCCAAATCCTTGGGGAATCCAAAGGAGCTAATCCGCTTTGCAAGTGGCTTAGGATGAAAGAGTGAATAGTAAGGCGATCGCTGATTCATTCATCTTTGATGGCATTTTGAGCTGAGGTTTGCGCTAGTTTTTTTTCTGTATCTACTTCTGCAAGTAAACTTTCGCGCTCTTCTGGCGACATTTCTTCTAACTTTTTGGTCAGTACAGCTTTTTTATAATCATCTAGCTGCTGATTGTAGGTCATAGTTTTTGTCACAGCACGGAACACATAGGTGGAGATCCAAGCTATTAGTACGCCTACTAAAACCACTTGACTCCAAACACCCGCATTAGTCGCATCGAAGCCAGAGGCACGAAATACCCAAAATGCAACTCCACCAAACCCAAAAAAGGCAACCATAATTGCTATGGCATCAATGCGGCGCATAGTTTTATTCTCAGAAAATATTTTTGATTAAACTGAGTGCAAAGCTCTCAGTTTAATTTAGGCTTAAATTAATTTAGGTTTAAATTTGCCGTGCTTCGGGACGAAAGTTAAAGAATGGAGAGAGTAATAATAATCCTGGGAAGAAGAAAAAGGCTAGAAAGCAGAGAAATACTCTTTCTATAGAACCTGTTTTATACCAACGTGCTTTGAAATAAAACAGCACCATCAAGGGGATCACTAGCAAATATGCACCTGCGATCGCGGCATAGACAGTTGCAGCTAATATGGGGGCAGAAAGAAGCAAAGACATATTTCTAGATAAAGTTATATGAATGTATCTATCTAGAAATTGTAACAGGATCGGAATCGTCAATCCTAAAAATGTATGGGCAGTCAGCAATTCTAAATCATGTTTGACGCAAGCCCACTGGCGGGCTTGCGTCAAATATGATTTTTCAACGAGAATTGCTGAGCATTGATCCAATTATTTGATTTTGGGGTATTCGGGTGCTAATATAAGAAACGCTGAAAAATTTACCCGAATAAATCCCTAAGAACTGTGGCACCTCAACAACAAAAGATTCGGATTCGTCTCAAAGCTTTCGATCATCGCCTGCTAGACTCATCCTGCGAAAAAATCGTCGAAACTGCTAATCGTACAAACGCCGCGGCCGTTGGTCCTATCCCCCTGCCAACACGTCGTCGTATCTATTGCGTTCTCAGATCTCCCCACGTAGATAAAGACTCACGCGAACATTTTGAAACCCGCACCCATAGTCGGATTATCGATATTTATCAACCATCTGCAAAAACTATCGATGCACTCATGAAGCTTGATTTAGCTGCTGGTGTGGACATCGAAGTCAAACTCTAAAGTTCAACTTTTGGGCTTTGAGAAGATGGAGCGCAAAGCGCTCCATCTTCTTTTTTAGGTTTTGATTTGGTTTACACTATGTTTGAAGCTTAGCAGCTTCAAAATTTAGCGCTAAGGAATTAAGATGCTGAAAAAGCTAAAGATTAAATACCTTTTGGTATTCTTGTTAGCGACAATCGCTACAGTAATGTCGATAATGCTGGGACATGGTTGGAGCCCTACTGATGCTCAAAATCAGCCGCAAATCCAGGCTCAGAAACCATCAGCGGAGACAAGTATTAAAACGGTAAGCTTGCAAAATGCGGGCTTACAACTCCAAGAGGTTGCTCAAGGAATTTATGCCCTAGTTGCTAGCACTGATTTTCCTCCAGTGAGTCCTGCGGTGGCGATCGCTAATGGTGGCTTTGTGATTGGTAGTGATGGGGTATTAGTAATCGATCCATTTCAAACACCTGAATTAGCTGAACTAATGATCTCCACGGTCAAATCATTGACTGATAAACCGATCAAGTATGTCTTAAATACGCATTATCACTTTGATCACACAGGTGGAAATTCAGTTTTTGTCAAGCGAGAAATTCCTGTGCTTGGGCGTGGTGTAATTCGTGAATATATTCAAAGTGGTAAAAATAATACTGGTGGTGTTACACCGCCGACGATGATTATTAATAGCCAAACTGATCTTTGGTTAGGCGATCGCCAAGTGCGAATTGAGCGCGTAGATGGTCATTCGGCAGGAACTGATTTGGTTGCCTATATCCCTGATGCCAAGGTTTTGTTTTCGGGAGATATGGTATTCAACAAGCGTATTCCTTACACAGCTGATAGCGATATTCGTCAATGGCAAGGCAGTCTCTACCGTTTAGTTGCTACTTATCCAGCAGCCAAGGTTGTTCCAGGTCATGGTGATATTACCGATATAACAGGTTTACAAGCACAACAAGCTTATTTTAGTTGGTTAGAACGTACGGCTTTGGAATGGAAAGCTCAGATTTTAACGAAGGAGCAAGTTCTTGAGAAATTTGCCAAAGTACCAGATGCGTACAAAGACTATAAATTTAAAGCGATATATCCGCTTAATTTAGATTCAGCCTATGAGCAGTTTACTCGTAGCGCTACGATTCCCCTGATTCCTTAGATCTTCACATCAAAAGACTTCAAGGAAATGGCTGAGCAAAGCGCAGCCATTTCCTTTTGTAAAATATTGCATCACTAAGCCAAAAAACACTTGACAACGAAAAAAAGCTTAACAATGAACTTCAAGTAAGATATTCATTGTTTTTTCCTTTTGGTGTGAGGGTTATTTAAGTTGGCTATTAGACGACAATTAACTTGACCAGTCGCGACAACTAACTTGTCTGGTTGAGAGAAGAGGAGGAAAAACGAAAACACTAATTGTCACTTACCGAAAAGCGATCGCCTATTCCTATCAAATTCTCTCAGTCTCAAACTAAGAAATGCATCAAGATTATATGATCGCCAATTTAGCCAACTAATAACTTTTTGCTGAAATCGCCAATAACCTCTCGGAACTAAGCAACGCAGCCGATAATTTTTACTTGCTTAAACTTGGCTAAAAATAGACAACCTTAACGGACGTATCGCTGCGGTATGATAGCTAAAGTGAGTGGTGGCAAATCGACTTAAATACAAGACGAGCTATCCTCAACTATCCGCTCCATTGAAGTGTTAGCTGGCGTTGCACAACAGTCATTTAAACCAACGAAAAGCGCGGCGCAGTTCGGCAGTCCCATCAAGCGGATACCAACGACCATGAGCTAAAATCACTCTATCTGGATGCCATCCAATCATAGTATCAATTAAATCCTTTAAGTGGTGTGGATATCGCCGAAAACTGGCAGCCATATCGCGTGGCATCTGTCCATTAGGATCGCAGACACCACCCAGTCTCAAGAATGGGCGTGTCCACCAAGGCACTTTGTCTGATTCAAAATTCTCAATTAGGTCAGTCAATACGAGTGTCTTACTTGCACGATGAAAGAATATCACCTCCCGATGATAGCCTGAGTCAGCCAATCGTTGGTCAATTTCTGCCGACCAATCAATGGGAGAGTCATTGCCAAGTTCACGATCAAAGTGCAACTGCATTCCTTTACTTGCAGCACGTTTGACTACTCCGGGGCTAGCCCATGTGAGCGCTTCATGAAAACGAAGTTGCCATGATGGCATCCAAGCATAGTGTATCCAGTTTGGTGCGATCAAATGACGAATGGGACCAAGCGTGGCAACAGCTTCAGCAAGCCCTTCTTTATCGGCAATGGGGGAATGAACCCAAATATCACCGTTGCTTAACCGAATAACAGTCATCCTAGTTGGAAAAGGAAGTCCATAAAATCTAATCCACCCACCGTCAGCAATCCAAACATTTGACGCGATGCTCTTCAGAGTGTACAGCGGTTCATAGCCTGTTCTTTTCTCTTTAAACATAAATACATCTCACTACTGAGACCAACTTCAACTCAAGCCAGCTAACTATATATTATCTTGCAGATGGCAGGATAAATACTTGAATACAGGAATATCACACGACTTGTCAGATAATACAACCAATAAGTGTAATAACTATAGCGCTCCTAAATGAGTTGTAAGATTTTGAGTGTGAGAGTGCGCCCCGAAGGGGCGCACTCTCACAACCTATTTAGGATTGCTATATACGCTTGAAGGACAACACGCCTGAACAGAGTTTTATCTAGCAAAATGCAGCATGAAACTCCTGAACCTGTGCTGAAAACTTATCCGATCGCTTACTTCTTACCGCTACCGATTTTATCTAGAGCCGCGATCGCTTTTTTGACAATCGCCTCTGGAAGCGGAACGTAACCTAACTCCAAGCCCATTGCTTGCCCCTGCGTTAAACCCCATTTCAGCACATCTTTTAGAGCCTGAGATTGTTTCGGATCGTCGTATTGCTGATAAGCTAATACCCAACTGTAAGTAACGATGGGATAGGCATCCGTAGCATCAGGATCGGCATTGGAGCCGCGCAAATCTTCTGATAGTTTGATTGTCGCGATCGCCTTTGCTGTTGCATCTTCAGTCGGTAGCGCGAACTGTCCCGATTTATTTTCTAGGGCAGCCGTGGCAAGTTTCAACTGCTTGGCAAAAGCATATTCCACATAACCGATCACACCTTCCCCTTGCTGAACTTGAGCGCTGATGCCCGCATTATCCTTGATGCCAGTGCCAGTCTTCCATGACACATTCAGCCCTGTTCCCACTTCGCTCTTCCATTCGGGACTAGTGGCGCTGAGGTGCGCGGTAAATGCGGCAGTCGTGCCACTTCCATCGGAGCGATGGATTACCGTAATTGGGAGGTCGGGAAGGGTGACATTGGGATTGAGAGAAGCGATCGCGGGATCGTTCCATTTCTTAATCTTCCCTAAAAAGATCTCAGGCAGAACCTTTCGCGACAGTTTCAGTCCCGACTGCACCCCTGCAATGTTGTAAACCACCGCAACGCTCCCCGCCGCCGTAGGAATCATCGCTGCGCCGCGAGTAACTTGAGCCAATTCTTGATCGGTCAACGCCAGTTCACTAGCGCCAAAATCTACTGTTCCTGATAGAAATTGCTGAATCCCTGCGGCACTGCCGACGGGCTGATAGCTGATTTGGATATTAGGATTTTGTTTGTTGTAATCTTTAAACCACCGCAAATAGAGGAAAGAAGGAAAAGTCGCGCCCGCGCCATAGAGAGAAACTTGAGCAGAATCGACAGTGGCGCTAGGTTTTGCAGGAGTTGTGCCTTCGGTCGCCTGTGGTGCTTTGGGATCGGGGGGATTGCCTTGACAAGCTTTGAGGGCGATCGCGATGGGAACAGCGGACATCAGCAAAAACTTACGGCGGGATGCGACAGATTTCAACGACACAAATAACCTCATTATGGGCAGTAGGGTTAATTGAAACTCAGTTTAGCTGATCGCGGGTCAAAAATCTGGCGGCGATACTGATGCTTAAAATTAGGGCGACAACCACCAATGCAGCCGTCCATGCTAGAGCCTGATCGTTGGGATAGGGCGATAGGGCGAAGTTATAAATTAGCACCGACATCGAAGCAACGGGTTTCCACAATCCATTCAATCCATATTGACTGAAGAGAGCAGTAAACAACAAAGGCGCAGTTTCGCCAGTCGCACGGGCGATCGCTAGTACAATGCCAGTGATAATCGCAGGTGTGGCAGCAGGAATAATGATCAAAGTAATTGCTTGAATGGGACTCGCACCGATCGCAATCGCGCCTTCGCGTAGTTCTGGAGCAACCGCTTTTAATGCTTCTTCTGAAGTTCTGGCGATCGTCGGTAGCATCACCACCGCAAGAGCCACGCCTCCTGCGATCGCCGAAAAGGTCCCTGATGTGAGTACGACCAAGCCATAGGCAAACAAGCCACAGAGAATTGAGGGAACTCCACTCAATACCCCATTAAAAAACCTTACCCATTGCGATAGAGGTTTGTTTCGTCCAAACTCGACTAAGTAAATGGCAGCCCCAAGTCCTATGGGAGCGCTCAGTCCTGCGCCAATTCCCACCATTAACAATGTGCCAATAATGGCATTGCGAAAGCCGCCGCCAAATTCCAATGGTGGCGGTGGTAATTCTGTAAAGGCGGCAAGATCAAAACGTGACGCTCCTTGGGCGATCAGACTAAAAAGAATCGAGCTAAAGGCAAAAATGGCGATCGCTGTCCCCAAAAATATACCTGTAGTCAAAATCATAGATACAATTTTGCGCTTGATCGGATTTGGTTTCCATTTGGGACTAATTTCAAGTGTGATCTCGGAAGGAGTAATCAACTCATTTTCCATGGATGGAGAGGATAATAGTCTGCTTTTAAGCTCTGTATCAAGAAGATCGCGGTCTTGCGCTATGGAATTGGGTGAAACGTCTCTTCTCTTTTGTGGGGATGAATGGAAATAAGTAATAAAACTGTTGGCAAAAATATTCACGATTAGCGTTAATGCCATCAACACCAACGCCGCATAGAGCAAAGCCGACAACTGAAGCTCTTTCGCTTCTGAAAACTGACTGGCGACTAATGAAGCGATCGTAGAACTGGGAGCCAGCCAAGACCAATTAATTTGATTAGCATTGCCAATCAACATCACCGCCGCCATCGTTTCGCCGATCGCCCGTCCTAGAGCCAGAACTGCCGCACCGATAATTCCCGACATACTTGCAGGAATCGCAATCCCTAAAATAAATTCCCACCGATTTGCCCCGATCGCCATTGCTCCCATTCGCAACTCCATCGGCACTGAAGCGATCGCATCCCGTGACAGCGCCACCACAATCGGCAAAATCATCAATATCAACACTAATATTGTTGGCAATAGCGATCGATTGGCGGGAAGGGTGCTGAAAAAAGGAATCCATCCTAAGTTTTGATGCAGTCCGCGCATTAATGGTCTCAGCGCTGGCAACAATACAAAAATCCCCCATAGTCCGTAAACGACGCTTGGAATAGCCGCAAGCAATTCAATCGCAAAGGAAATCGGTACACGAACCACTTTGGGCGCAATATCTTCATTGAGGAAAATCGCAATGCCCACGCCCAAGGGCATCGCCAAGACGATCGCCACTAGCGAACTGACCAGCGTTCCATAAATCTGCGGCAAAATCCCATAGATATTTTTAACAGGATTCCATTCCATAGTCCAGAGAAAGCCCAAACCAAATTCTTTCAGTGCTGGTACAGCCGCGATCGCTAGTTCAATCACAATCGCAGCAACCAACAAGAGGATGGCGATCGCTAGCCCTTGTGAGATTTTCTGAAATATTGAATCTAGCCAGAGCGATCGCCTTGGACGACTTAGAACTTGCTCACCAGAAATCTTAGGCACTACAGAGATTCGCTCCCAATTGTTTCTCGCAAGTAGCACGCTCGGAAGCACTCAAATCTTTCATTTTCAGATCCCGCCGTAATACCATACCGTTATGTCCATTAATTGAGCGTGGCAGTTCGTCATATTTGATCGGCTGCATCGTTCTCATGTCATAGGTGGTGTAGGTGGTCAGTTCGGGCGACGCAAAGTTGATATCAATTACTGTCATTGATTTGCGCGGCGGCATTCGACTGTCGAGGTAGGGGCGTGGTCCCGCACCAAGGATGCCCATGTGCAGCAGTTGAAGTTTGCCCTTGTGGGCGGGATAGTAACCGTGATGATGTCCGCTAATGTAGGTATGGACGTTATTGCGCTCTAGCATGGCGCGTAACTCTTCCGTATTTGACATCACTTCCCCAGCGCTGTCTCGTCCCACCGTAACCGCATAGAGCGGCAAATGTCCTAGCAAAATCTTAATTTTTGCCGCCTTAGCTGCGGGGCTTTGCAACGCCTTCTCTACCCATGCCAATTTATCTTTAGGAATCAAATCCGATGAACCATCCCAACTCAAGAAGAAGACATCTTTGTATTTGAAGGTGTAATAAAATGGGAACTCAAAGCGATCAACAAATTCCACACCAGAATCGTGAGCAGGATCGTTCCAATACTTTGAAGCAACATCCCGCTCACGCGAAAACAAAAACTTACCCGCAACGCTTCTAGCGCTGGACGCGTCATGATTACCCATCGTAAACCCATAGGGCAGTTTAGCTCTCCGTAAAGGCGCTGCCACGTGATCGTCAAAGGCAGCCCACATCGCTTTCATCTGCTCTTCCGTCAGCGATGGATATTGACCTGCCACCATATCGCCACTACAAGCCACCATATCGGGCTGCCAAAATGGAAGTAAGGCGATCGCTTTATCCACTTCTGGTTCGTAATCGGTGGAGCCATAGGCACTATTCAAATCGCTAATTACCGCCAGTCTAATATCACCCCGTGGCGGGTTGTATAATCCATTGGGAACACTATCAACGATCACTTTAGTCGCTGGCGGCAATACGACTGTTTGTTTAGGCTTATCTTCAGGTTTAGAAGGAACGACTACTTTATTCGCCTCTGAATTCGGAGTAGCATTAGGACTGCTAATAGATGCATTCGGTGCGGTTTGGCAAGCGTGGAGTGAAATCGTAGCGACCAAACCTACTATGATGCCAAGAAAAGTTCGTAACAGCGATCGCCAAGAGAGCATAATTTAAAGTGAAAGTTCGGTACGAACTACATAATGATTTCAAGTTAAATTAAGCATACAATCACCCGCCATGCAACTTATTGAAATCGCAAAGTGTTGCAACTTTCTTTTTCGCTTGTATATGGGAACCCACTTATAGCAGTTTTCAATTGAGTGCAACATAAAAAAAGGTAGTGGCAATTAATGAATTGCCACTACCTTTTTTATGCTTTTTGTACAGATGTCATTTAAGAACCTTTGCAATTGGCTGTTACCGAAAATGTAACCGCGTCGAATCCTATTTAATTCAGGTGATATCTTCAAAACAGTAAAAATAACAATATTGTAAAAGCAAAGGTTCGTAAGGATTTAATCATATGCGTCACTTAACTACATTTGTTCTCAGTCTTGCTTTTTGTGTTCCATCGATCGCGGCGATCGCACCTTCAGCAAAGGCACAAGAATCTTCTGCAAAGTATTCTGAAATCAAAAATGAGCGGGTTCTCACGGTCACAGGACGTGGTGAACGCTCTGTGAAAACCACTAAAGCAAGAATTCAGCTTGGGGTAAATGTGGAAGGTAAAACTGCGATCGCTGTTCAAGAAGAAGTTGCGCGACAAGCTAATAGTATTGTCTCGCGCTTGCAGCAACTAAACGTTGAGAAATTGCAAACCACCAGCATTCAGCTTAATCCCAAGTATGTCTATGAAAATAATCGCCAACGCCAAGAAGGTTTCACAGGACAGACTAGTGTGAGTTTTGTAGTAGCGATCGATCAAGCGGGCTCAGTCCTTGATGCTGCTGTTAACTCAGGTGCAAATCAAATTGAGCAAATCAGCTTTATCGCCACCGATACCGAGTTAAATGCCGCTAAGCAACTCGCTCTTCAAGATGCCATTAAAGATGCTCAAACTCAATCTAATACTGTTTTGAGTGCCTTAGGTTTTACGCCCAAAACCATCAAGACGATTAATATTAGTGATTCAGCGATCGCTTATCCAGTTCCTCAACCACGCATGGACACATTTGCAAACAAAGCTGCTAGCTCTGTACCAATTTTGGCTGGTGAGCAGAAAGTCGAGGCTTTAGTGACTTTACAAATTACTTATTAACTCACCCCTCACGCAGAAGCCCTGCACTCAAGTGCGGGCTAAAAGCTAAAACCCTTTGAAACGGGTTGCTTAGAAGTATTTTGTAGTCCACTTCAGTGGACTTGAGCTTTTAGCCAAGAACTTGAGTTCTTGGTTTATTTGCGTAATACTTGAGATCCCCTTTAACCAGTTACATGCTTGACTATATCCGTGATGGCAATGAAATTTATCAAAAGTCCTTTGCCACAATTCGCGCTGAGGCGGATTTATCAATCTTGCCACAGGACTTAGAAGTGGTTGCTGTACGATTAATTCATGCTTGTGGGATGACGGATATTATCAGAGATCTTGGCTATTCCGAAGATGTGGTTAAAATTGGTAGGGCAGCGCTGAAAAACGGTGCAAATATTCTCTGTGATGCGCAAATGGTTGCTAATGGAGTCACCCGCAAGCGCCTACCAGCCAATAATTCTGTAATTTGCACCTTAAATGAGTCTGAAGTGCCAGAACTTGCTAAAACAATTGGCAATACGCGTTCAGCCGCAGCAATGGAACTATGGCGATCGCATATTGAGGGATCGATCGTCGCGATCGGTAATGCACCCACAGCCCTATTTCGATTATTAGAAATGCTAGATCAAGGTTTGCCTAAACCAGCCGTTATACTAGGATTCCCCGTTGGTTTTGTCGGAGCGATTGAATCAAAGGCGGCTTTGGCGGCAAACAGTCGTGGCGTTCCCTTTTTGACTATTCATGGTCGGCGGGGGGGTAGCGCGATGGCAGCCGCAGCATTGAATGCATTAGCGATGGAGAATGAGCTATAGCAATGTACTTGATTTTTCAGTAGGGGCAATTCATGAATTGCCCCTACTGACCAACCTAGACAAGGAAAAGATTCTCTCACAAATGATTTAGGATTGTTAGTATGAACCCAGTTGAAGAAGTGATTGCCAAAAAAGGAAATTTGTATGGCTTAGGAATTGGACCTGGCGATCCAGAGCTATTGACGATCAAGGCACATCGCATTTTGACTTCAGTTCCCGTGATAGCCTATCCCACTATGGAAAGTGGCAAAGTTTTGGCAAGGGCGATCGTTGCTGATTTTATTCGTCCTGAGCAGATTGAAGTGCCGATGCCACTTCCCTTTAGTGTCGAGCGCTCTTCACAGCCATATTACGATATTGCCGCCGAAAAGATTGCCGAACATTTAGAAGCAGGTCGGGATGTAGCGGTATTGTGCGAAGGTGATCCGATGCTTTACGGATCGTTTATGTATATTTTCAATCGATTATCTGACAGGTTCCATACAGAAGTCATTCCAGGCATATCTTCGACTTTTGCCAGTGCGGCAATGCTGGGCGCTCCCCTTACATATCGTAATGATGTGCTGAGTATCATGCCTGCAACTTTAGAAGCTAGTGTTTTACGCGATCGCCTAGCGGTTGCTGATGCGGCGATCATTATCAAATTAGGTAGACATTTCGCTAAAGTTAAGTCAGTTTTAGAAGAATTAGGATTATTTTCTCGCGCCCTATATATTGAACGCGCCACGATGCCCAATCAAACGATTAAGCAAATTTCCTCAGTCGTTGCTGATGAAGTTCCTTATTGGGCGATCGTGATGATTCCCAGTCAAACTAATCCCCAATAAAAAAGAGGCAGTGCTTTGCACTGCCTCTTTTTTATTGGGATTGGTTAACTATTAGGAGAACCTGTAGTTGGCGTTGGATTTGCAGAGGGAGTCATAGCTTGTGGGGTCGAAGCTGGTGTTGCTGTCGGTTGCGCTGTTACGGTGACTGCTGGTGCTGGTGCTACAGGCTGAGGCTGGACTGTGATCTCAACTTTGGGGGTTGGTTGCAAAGTCGCAGGACTTACTTCTCTAATAGTTGTGTTATTCCGTTCAATTATTGTTGATTTGTTTTCTTTTACCGTATCAACCGCACTCAGCACTAAGATTGGCGCTGGAGCGGGACGATTGTTTAGGTAATATGCAACTGCTCCTGCGCCTACAGCTAAGAAAAGCAGGACGAAGACAATAACAGCGTTAGAACTGCCATCATCTTTGACTTTAGTCGTGTGTTCTTCAGAAGTGCTGTATCTGTTCAAAGGAGTATTAGAGTTAGATGTAACTTTTCTACTTGTGGTTTCTTGATCTCTTTCGTCAGACATAATTTTTAATCGAACTCTTAATTAATTGTTTAATACCAATAGGACTTACGCAAAAATGCCCTGAAAGCCTCATTTTGCCGTAGGGGCAATTCATGAATTGCCCCTACGGCTCGTTCTTTTGCGTAAGTCCTAATAGCAAGCCCAAAGACAAAGGTAAATGAAAGGATTGAAATTAATCCAATATTTAATAGTGACCGATAAATTTGCAAAATCATTTTAGTTCTCCAATTAATCTCTAAAAATGTATGATTTTGGGCTAAATTTATCTAGTTAAAAAATAGTCCGTAAGGAATACCTTGTATTACTAGATACTAGAATAAAGATAGATTTTTGATGATTAAAACACCAAAGACCTTAAATCTTAATTTTTAGTTAATCAGATTTAATCAATAGCATTTTTGACATCTTTCGCTTTATTCTTTACAGATTCAGCTACATTTTTAGCTTTTTCTTTGACAATTTCGGCAACATCTTTAGCTGCATCTTTGATATCTTCAGATGCATTGCGAACATTTGCTTCAACCTGATTTGCCTGACCTTCAGCTTGTCTTGAAGAGTCATGAGTGATATTTCCTACAGCTTCTTCAATTTTGCCTTCAATATTTTTGGCTGCGGCTTTAGCTCTTTCTTGTAAACTCATAATTAATGTCCGTTATTTTTTCTTTCACAAATTTACTTTTGCAGCCTTATGAGTGATTTATTGAGTGAAATGAGTAACTTGATTAAATACAACACAAAAATTAATATAGGTTGTTTAGTCAACATATATGGATATCACCAGCTTTTTCAAAATATTTATTGCTCAATTAGTCTCGTAATTAAGCAATAATTTCTTTATTCCTAGATTTGTTTTTTAACCTTTATATAGAGAATGTCAACTATGTCTGACCAGAATGGCGTGATGATGCAGTACTTTCACTGGTACTTACCAGATGATGGCAGTCTGTGGAATCAAGTAGCCAAGCAAGCCGAGGAATTAGCGAAAATTGGAGTTACTTCCATTTGGTTACCACCTGCTTATAAAGGTACGGCTGGGGGCATGGATGTGGGCTATGGCATTTATGACTTGTTTGACCTTGGCGAGTTTGACCAAAAAGGGTCTATAAGAACCAAATATGGGACTAAAGATGAATATATTCGCGCCATTAAAGCCGCACAGAAAGTGGGAATTAATGTTTATGCCGATGTAGTGTTTAATCACAAACTAGGAGCCGATCGCGAAGAAGAAATGGAAGCAACACCATTTAATACGGAAAATCGGAATCAGGCGATCGGCGAATATCAACACATCAAAGCTTGGACTCACTTTACTTTTGAGGGTCGTAAAGGCAAGTATTCGACGATGGAATGGCATTGGTGGCATTTTGATGCGATCGATTACAACGTTTATAACGAAGGTGAAGACGCTATCTATTTGCTTAAGGGTAAATCCTTTGATAAGGACGTTGATCTCGAAAAAGGGAACTTTGATTATTTAATGGGTTGCGACCTTGACATGCGAAATTCTGAAGTACAAGGAGAACTCAAATATTGGGGAGAATGGGTGTATGACACAACCCATGTCGATGGATTCCGATTTGATGCGGTTAAGCATGTGTCAGCAGGATTTTTCCCAGGATGGTTAGAGCATGTGCGTCATCACGCCAAACGGGATCTATTTGCAGTGGGAGAATATTGGTCTTACGAAGTAGAAACTTTAAATAATTTCATTGCTATTACCGAGGGCAAGGTCGATCTATTTGATGCACCTTTGCACTTAAATTTCCATCTCGCCAGTCAAGCGGGTCAGGATTATGACCTCAGCCAAATTTTTGACAATACATTGGTCAAAGATCAGCCGACTCTCGCGGTTACCTTTGTAGATAACCATGACTCTCAGCCATTGCAGTCTCTAGAATCAATTGTCGAGGCTTGGTTTAAGCCCCTTGCCTACGCGCTGATTTTGCTACGGCAAGAAGGATATCCTTGTATTTTTTACGGTGATTACTACGGCGCACATTACAAGGATTGGGGTAAAGATGGCAATGAGTACGAAATTTGGATGGAGAGCCACCAATGGGTACTTGATAAGTTCCTTTTTGCGCGGCAAACCTATTGCTATGGCGATCAGTTAGACTATTTCGACCATCCTAATACGATTGGTTGGACAAGATTGGGAGATGAAGAGCATTCTGGTGGTATGGCGGTAGTACTTAGTAACGGCGAAGACGGACGGAAATGGATGAATGTCGGTCATCCTAATAGTACCTATACTGATATCACGGAGCATGTTGCTGAGCCTGTGACCACCAACGACGAAGGCTGGGCAGAGTTTTGTTGCAATGGTGGCTCAGTTTCTGTATGGATCAAAAAATAGATCTGCGTAGCTAGAGTCAAGAGAGAGTAGTAGCGCTTTGCGCTGCTACTCTCTCTTGGGTTAATTGTGTGCGACAAATCATTGGCGATTTTTGGTAGTCTTATATACATTACTTGGCAATGAATAAATCTATGACTCTCTATAGCAACGTAAGAGATAGATAGGACAATTCAAAACTCAAAAGATGGCAGAGCTTTGCTCTGCCATCTTTTGGGTTTTATGTCCTGAGCAAAGCTTACATTGCTATATCGTTTAATCTACGTTAGCTAGGCGATCGCAGGACTAGAATATCCCGACTTGGTTGAAATTTTGGAGAAGTCCGAACGTAACAACAAAAAAGTAGGAATTACGGGAATGTTGAGTTTTGGTGATTCGATGTTTTTGCAGGTACTAGAGGGCAGTCGGCGTGTGATTAGCCAAACCTATAATCGAATTCTGCTAGATAAGCGTCATGTTAACGCTGAACTGATTGACTTCTCGGAAATTGAGCATCGTGATTTTGCTCTATGGTCGATGAAGGTTGTCCAACTTGGGAATCACGCCGAAGTGCGCGATATTATCTTGAAATACTCAAGTTCGGATACATTTTCACCAATCTCGATGACTGGTAAGCAGAGTTTAAATTTTTTGCGTGAATTGACTGAACTTTATCAAAAAGGATTAGTTTCCTAGATTTATTGGACTTTTCCCAAAACACAAAATGGCGTAGCCATTTTGTGTTTTGGGATTAACCATTGGAATAAGTAAGCTGCACTAATCCTGTCTCAAAAGTCTTGCTATGCTATAACTTTAAAGACAAAGTTGACTGAGTCTGAGGGAACAATGCGATGCCTTCGCCTAAAATAATGGGATGGATCGACTGAATAAACCTATCGACAAGATTGTTTTCTAAACAGGTTTTAGCGATCGCGGCTCCACCAACTAGCCAAATATCTTTGCCATCTTGCAATTTTAAATTTTTAACAAAGCTAACTAGATCACCTGCAACAAAATTCGCATTTTCATCGCTATCATGTTAGATAGTTCGGGAAAATACAAAACCTTGCTTATCAGGATAGGGATAAACACCCCAAAATTGGATCTGTTTATAGGTATTTCGCCCCATGATTAGGCGATCGCATGTCGCATAAAAATCCTCATATCCATAATCTTGGTCAGTAAATAGCCAGTCAACCTCCCCACAAGTTCTCGCCATATAGCCATCCAGACTCAATGCAATATACAAAACTAACTGACTCATACTCCCTTCCCACCAAAGAAATAGCCATATAAAACCAAGAATTAGACGTTGCGGCGCAAAGCGCCGCAACGTCTAATTTTTCAATGGGAAGGGAGTAGTAGAAAATTTAAGATTTTTTCAGGATAATAAGTACCTGCGCAGAATAAGCTCTACCTCAACCCGTAAGATAGCGCCCCGCAGGGCCGCTATCTTACGGGTTGGGATGTGTAATTAATTAAGCGTACTTACTTATTTCTCGTTATGAAACCAATTTTTACCCTGAGAATTGATGTTTTCAGGAAACCAACGATCTTTAGAGCCCCATTAAATGATATTTTAAGAAGCGGTTAGCTTTATATCTGAGTGTAAAAAAGTTAAACTCATTAGAGTTTGATCTTGTATGATGTACTGCATTTTCTTGCGTATATCTTCTTGCACGTCATTTCATTGCAAATTTTTTAGATTCTGAGTTAGAGGCTGGAGTAAACAGCAAGCATGGTAACAACCGCAGAGAAAGTATCCGTAGGTAGCATCACAAAGGTCATTGGTCCTGTTGTTGATGCTGAATTCCCCAGTGGCAAAGTCCCCGAAATTTATAACGCCGTAATCGTAACTGGTCGTAACTCCGCAGGACAAGACATTAATGTCACCTGTGAAGTTCAGCAATTACTAGGTGGAAATCAAGTTCGAGCTGTGGCAATGAGTACCACTGACGGCATCGTTAGAGGTATGAGTGTAACCGATACAGGCGCAGCAATTTCTGTTCCTGTCGGACCTAATACATTAGGCAGAATTTTTAACGTGTTGGGCGAACCTATTGATGAATTAGGTCCCGTTGTAACCGAAGAAAAATTCCCAATTCACCGTCCATCTCCTGAATTTACATCTTTAGAAACCAAGCCAAGCACCTTTGAAACGGGCATTAAGGTAATTGACCTTCTTGCACCCTATCGACGTGGTGGCAAAATTGGACTATTCGGTGGTGCTGGCGTAGGCAAAACCGTATTAATTCAAGAATTAATTAACAACATCGCTAAAAAGCACTCTGGTGTGTCGGTGTTTGGCGGTGTCGGCGAACGTACCCGCGAAGGTAATGACCTCTACCATGAAATGAAAGAATCGGGAGTACTTCAGTACCTCGCTCTTGTTTATGGTCAAATGAACGAGCCACCTGGTGCACGTATGCGTGTCGGTTTAACAGCCTTGACCATGGCGGAATATTTCCGTGATGTCTCCAAGCAAGACGTATTGTTGTTCATTGACAATATTTTCCGCTTTACCCAAGCTGGTTCGGAAGTATCAGCCCTACTTGGTCGGATGCCATCGGCTGTAGGCTATCAGCCAACACTCGCAACAGATATGGGTGCTTTACAAGAGCGCATTACATCAACCACCGAAGGTTCGATTACCTCTGTACAGGCGGTTTATGTACCTGCGGATGACTTGACTGACCCAGCTCCTGCAACCACATTTGCCCACCTTGATGCAACCACCGTGTTGTCTCGCGGTTTGGCTTCTAAGGGTATTTATCCTGCGGTTGACCCTCTTGATTCTTCCTCGACAATGTTGCAACCAGGTGTCGTCAGTGACGAGCATTACCGTGTTGCTCGTGGCGTACAAGCAATTCTTCAGCGTTATAAAGAACTTCAAGATATCATCGCGATCTTGGGGCTAGATGAACTTTCTGAAGATGATAAATTGGCTGTAGCCCGCGCCCGTAGAATTGAGCGTTTCTTGTCTCAGCCATTCTTTGTTGCTGAAGTATTCACAGGTTCTCCTGGTAAGTATGTCACTCTCGAAGAAAGCATCAGTGGATTCGATCGCATCCTTAAGGGTGAACTCGATGATCTTCCTGAGCAAGCGTTCTACCTCGTTGGCAACATTGATGAAGTAATCGAAAAAGCTGAAAAGTTAAAAGCTGGTAAGTAGATCATGACCCTAACTGTAAAAGTAATTGCCCCAGATCAAACGATTGTGGATACTGTCGCAGAGGAAGTGATTTTACCTAGTTCTTCAGGGCAATTGGGTATTTTGACTGGTCACGCACCTCTGATTTCGGCGCTGGAGACAGGCGTGTTACGTTTTCGTAAGGATAAAGCTTGGGCTGCGATCGCTCTTACGGGTGGTTTTGCTGAAGTTGAAGAAAACGAAGTAACTGTCTTGGTTCGTAGTGGCGAATTAGGCAGCACTATCAATGCTGATGAAGCGCGTAAAAAACTTGAAGAAGCTGAGCAAGCTTTGGCTGGTATCAAGGCTGAAGATAAGCAAGGCAAGATTCAAGCTGAGCAAAGTTTGAGTCTTGCTCGCGCTAGATTGCAAGCTACTACTGCTATCTAGTCTGAATCAAAAGGCAGAATCACGGATTAAGCGGATTAAAGGATTACACGGATTTTTAATCTGTGAAACCCTTTAATCCCTATAATCTGTGATTCTGTTTTTTATTCGATGGGTGTAGCTAAAATCTTTTTGAGGGCGATTAAGCCTTTTTTGAGTTGTCGTGAAACAGTGACAGCACTAATTCCTAATGTTTCAGCAACTTCACGGTGGGTAAATTCTTTGAGGAATACAAACTCAACAACCTCACGGGTGCGATCTTCTAACAGATCAAGAGCTTGTTGGAGCCGAATATTATCTTCTTGGGCAAGTTGAAAGCTTTGATATTTGTGATCAGTAACTAGATCTCCAATGGATGTCGAGCTATCTTCGCTTTGATCGATTGGCGTGTCAAGACTGATTGGCGATCGGTTTTGACAGGCGAGTTTAATGTCATACCATTCATTAACAGTAATACCTAGCTCGTTAGCTACTTCTTGGCTTGTCGGCTCCCGACCAGTCTCCGTCTGCCTATTACGAATGATCTTACAGCCTTGGTTATAGGTTGTCAGCCAAGCACGAGGCATTCTCACCGTCGGGCTTTTATCGCGGAGATAATGTTGGATTTCTCCCTTGATATAGGGCACAGCAAAAGAGCTAAAAGCGTTTCCTTTACTAACATCAAATCGCTCGATCGCATTAATTAGGCCAATCGAGCCAACCTGCATCAAGTCTTCAAAGCTTTCTTGGCATTGGTTTTTCCAATGATAGGCTTCGCGACGAACCAAGCCAATATTCAGGTTAACTAATTTGTTCCGTAGTTTGATGGATGGGTTAGTACGATAGGCTTGTAAAATTTCTAGAGTTTCTTGTTTTCGGGTAATCGTAGTTTGCAGATCAGCTTCTTCGACTTCTTGAGGTTCATTTCGACTGTCGAGGTACTGTCTTTGCAAAAAATTCTCTAAATGCTGATGAATATGCGATCGCGCAAATTCAGAAAAATTTGGATTTGTCTCAGGATTAAATTGAGTTAACGCTTTTTTTAAGCCTTGTTTGCCAACTTCGAGCAATTCGCGATCGCTAGATCTACGTTCCCCAACTCTGCGATTAGATACTCGACGTTCGTTTCTGTCTGGGCGATCACTGGAACGACGCTCACCAATTTTTTTTTGGTTAATTAAGGAGATTGGTAAAGAAGTGATCGTTTCACGGATCAAACCCATATGAATTTCAATTAGCTGCTGCTGTAAAGGCTCAGAGGGAGAAATTCTATATCCTCTCAAAAGGGTAACTATGTTTTCATTAGTTAAATTTTTTTTATCTAATGGCATAAGAAGAACATCCTCAATGATGCAAGCAGCCATAAAATATGCCCTATAGATTAGAGGAAAACTTTGCATACATGTGCTTGATACCGTTAGTTGTCAATAACACATAGATTCGTTACGTTGTCTTTTGCCCATGCCCCCTAAATTATACAGTTAACAATGATTTAGTAACATAATGGAAAATTATGATTAGATTAACATAATAATAGTTTCTTCTCCCGCAGTTACATAGGTTTGATTTATCCGCATTACTGCTAAAGCATTTGTACCGATCGCACTAATCAGATTCCCAGAACTATAATTCTTCACAGGCTGAAAAATGGGGCTTCCTTTTTGATAAGTTAATGTCCCCCATAAATAGGTCTCACGCAGCCCTTGTGAGTGTAAATCTTCCGTAGTGGTAGCTTTGATAAATTGTGGATACCAGTGAGTTTTATGCGATCCATTTAATTTGGCGATCGCGCCACGAATAAATCTCCAAAAGATCATCATTGCTGAAACAGGATTTCCAGGAACTCCGAAATAGATGATTTTATCCTCACTTCTATTCACATTAAGAACAGATGAAGTGGAAGCGACTGTTAAAGGTTTTCCTGGCTTAATTGCTACTGAACGCACATGGATATCAGCACCCATTTTTTCGAGTATCTCTTCGATATAGTCATAATCACCAACAGAAACGCCGCCTGTGGAAATGACAATATCGGCTGAATCGATCGCCTTTTGCATTACAGATTCCAATTCGATTTGATGATCATGCACTGCCCCAAAAGAAATTGCGATCGCTCCTGATTGTTCGAGCAATGTCGATAATGCATATAGGTTTGAATCAATAATCTGTCCTAACTGAAGCGGATTGGAACTATTAAGGCTGATTAATTCATTGCCTGTGGAAATAATTGCTATTTTGGGCTGTCGATAAACTTTAACTGTTTGACATCTTGCTGAGGCTAAAGCCCCAATTTCTGTCGCACCTAATCTTGTTCCTGCCTTGAGCAGAGTCGTACCAGCTTGAATAAATTCTCCTTTGCGGCGCACATATTCTCCTTGAGTCGGTTTTACTTTTAGATACAAAAAATTATTAATGCGTTCTGTGTCTTCTTGCATGATGATCGTATCTGCGCCAAGAGGCAACATACCACCTGTAAAAATCCTTACACATTCGCCTTGATTTAATGACTGAGAAATTGCGACACCTGCGGGAATTTCATCCGAGGCGATCGCTAGTTTTAATTCCTGTAAATTATCTAAATCGGCATAGCGCAAAGCATAGCCATCCATCGCTGAGTTGTCCCAATGAGGAAAGTCGAGATTACTGCTAATGTCTTCGGCAAGAATTCGATTTAGCACTTTCGACAAGGGCAAAATTTCACTATCGATTTCAGGATCAAAAGGTTTGACCAGATCTAAAATTATTTTTTCAGTTTCAGCAACAGACAGCATCGCGATTTTAAAAGGTAGATGGAAGCACGTAGCGCTGCCCTCTACTATAGAATTTATTTATGCGTATAGATATTGTCACCCTGTTCCCTGAATTTTTTACCTCGCCATTGCAAACAAGTTTGCTGGGTAAGGCGATCGCAAATCAAATTGCCGATGTATATCTGACTAATCCCAGAGATTTCACCATTGATAAACACCATCGCGTCGATGATGAACCCTACGGCGGCGGTGTAGGCATGTTGATGAAGCCCGATCCAATTTTTGCGGCAGTTGAGTCATTGCCAATTTTGCCAAAGCGAGAAATTATTTACTTAACTCCACAAGGTGAGCCGATGAAGCAGGATCTATTTAAGGAGTTAGTAACTTACGATCAGCTAGTTCTCATTTGTGGCAGTTATGAGGGAGTTGATGAGCGGGTATGTGAGCATTTAGTCACTCGTGAAGTTTCTCTTGGCGATTTTGTTCTTACCTGTGGCGAGATTCCTGCGCTAGCGTTGATTAATGGAGTGGTGCGGTTACGTCCAGGGACAGTTGGGAAAGAAGATTCACTTAAGTTTGAGAGTTTTGAAGATGGATTATTAGATTATCCACAATATACAAGACCATCAGTATTCCGTGGTTGGGAAGTTCCCGAAGTATTGCGATCGGGCAATCATAAGTTGATAGCGGAATGGAGAAAGGAACAACAAATTTTAAGAACAAAACAGCGTCGTCCTGATATGCTTTAGCGATCGCTAGAGATTCTACTTTAGTAGCATGTGTCAGCGCAGCATAATGCATTAATAACAAATATCAAAAATGTGCGTTACATTTCATTAACGCACGCTACCAGATTGGCGATCGCACGGCTTTATTATTATTTGCTAAGATCTACATAACTAAGCTGTGAGCAGAAATATCATGCAAGCAACTGTAATTGAAACAGAACAAGAACAAGAACCTCAAATTCATCTTTGGTCGATCGCGGACTATCACCAAATG
>Ga0209990_10000586_pt1 | contig 35545 bp, 18 predicted proteins | sample NOAtaG_6_FD_187304 | JGI IMG/M metagenome (GOLD analysis project Ga0209990, IMG submission 187304) | Freshwater lake microbial communities from Lake Erie, under a cyanobacterial bloom - NOAA_Erie_Diel5S_2200h metaG (SPAdes) (version 2) | ecosystem: Environmental > Aquatic > Freshwater > Lake ...
AGAGCAGGTTGAGTAAGTGTTACAGACAATGTAGCTAAACATCCACCAGTAGTTCCATTAGCATCTGTTACAGAAAGGTTATAAGTACCAGCCACAAGACCAGAAGGATCTTCAAGCGCGGAAGTAAACCCATTAGGACCAGTCCACGCATAGGTATAGTTAGGAGTACCACCAGAAGCAGTTACGTTGATAGCACCAGTAGATCCACCATTACAAAGGATATTGGTTTGACTGGTAAGTGCAACAGCAAGTGGCAGAGCAGGTTGCGTAATAGTAGCACTTGTAGTTCCTGTGCAATTATTTGCATCTGTTACAGTAACATTGTATGTGCCAGGAGCCAAGCTTGATATATCTTGAGTTACTAAATTTCCGGGTGTCCATAAATAGCCCGTTGTCGCTGCACCACCTGTTACTGTTAAATCTATTGCCCCGTTAGCAGCACCAAAACAGGAAACATTGGCTGGAACCGAACTGAGTGTAGAGGTAAACTGAGGTAAATTTATCGTTATTTGATCTGATGTACTCGGGCAGCCTCCTGTATTTGTGGGAGTCAATGTTAGCGTTACTGTTCCAGCAGCTAGTTCTGCAGCAGAGGGGGTATAAGCTAGTGTTAAGTCAGTAGTATTGGAGTTGTAGGTACCATTTCCCCCCGACCATATACCTGAATTTGTTGCAGCCACTGTTGCATTAATATTTACGGTTGGTACTGGCGATCTACAGACAGTAATATCGTTACCAGCATTGGCAATTATATTGGTAAAATATTCGAAAACATTCACGGTATCTTTTGCGCTCGGACAACCAGTAGCATCAGTAATAGTTAGGATATATGTTCCTGGTGACATTACCGTTATGGAATTTGCAGAGGAACTGGTGGTATTGGTCTGCGAAAAACCAGGACCGACCCAATTATAAGTAAAAGGAGGAGCTCCACCAATTACAGAGCCTGTTGCAATTGTACCGGTAACTGAGCCGTTACAAATAGCAACATCAGGTCCCGCATTTGCGAATAATGTTGGGTAAATAGAAACAGAAACTGTATCACACCAATTAATCGAACCACATGGGCCATTTACAGTTCCACAAACCTTGTAAGAAATGGTTGGCGGATAACCAGGCTGAGGCGTAACTATAACTGTTGATTGTCCAGTGTAGTTAACTCCAGAAATTCCGGGTTGGGTATTCGTTAAATTATTCAGGTAATTATTATACTGTCCTTGCGTTCCTGGTGCAATAGATGTCCAAGTTATTGAACTTGTAGTTAAACCCACAGCAGTTAATGTGTCTTTACACCCATCGGCAGTAATGACATCACCACTTGTTGCAGGAGCTGGAATTGAGGTTATAGTGTAACAATTTTCATTATTTCCTGGCTTACAAAAAGTTAAAATGTGAGGCCCAGGACCATTTAAACATAGAGGTGTACCCACAGAAGTAAGTGGACCACAATTTACTTGATAATAAAGTGCACCTGTAGGCACAGCTCCACAACCAGTTGGAATACTGAAATTTAACCCTTGAGCACCTGGAGATAGCGTAATAGAAAATTGAACACAGTTGTTATCTCCACCAGGATTACAACAATCTCCACCTCTTTTTTGGGGGGCACTAGTCCAGGTTCCAGCAGGATTATTTGACAGGTTGACGACAAATGTTGGAGTACTATTACAATTCAACATACTGCTGAATGTGGTGGGACCAGTTTGATTTACAGGGTTTGGTGAAGATTGAGCAAATAATAAAGACTGATTTATAGTAATATTGCTAATAAATAAACCAATTAAAATAAACGAATATATTTTTTTTATTTTGAGCATTCTAAAAATTGATAAGTCAATGGTAAAACAAAAATACAAGTTATTAACGAATTTATCAACAAAGGGTTGCCTTATGAAATAAAAAAGTAAGTTGATTTTTTTCCCCTAAAAATCAATTCATTAAAGCAACATATAGATTCAGGCTAAATGCAACAGAAATCCAAAATAAATAAGGAAAAATTAAAGTATTAGTTAGCCAATTATTTTTCGTAAGTTTTAGCATGAAAAGCAAAACAGCAATTAATCCGGTCATAACGAATAACGCCAACCAAAGCTGATGAAAATAAAAAAATATAGGATTCCAGCTGACATTTAAAACCCATTGAATGCCGAACAAGCTGTAAAAATAAGACGACTTATTTTCTTTGGTTAAAACTGAGAAAGTCATGAAAAGACTAAATGTTACCATTACAATTGTCCATGCGGCACCAAATACCCATCCTTGAGGAGTCCATGGAGCAGTTTTTAAATTGATGTACCAATTATTTTCACCGGGATTAGAGCCCATCAGTAATGATCCAAGAGCTAAAGCTCCGAAATTCAAGACTATAAAAATTACGAGTTTCATAAATGGAATATAGTAATTATAGCAATTATTGGCATTATACAATCAGTCTAAAAATGAAATCTTTCGGCGAATAATCACATTAAACCAAAGGATACTTGAAAATCTAAAGTTTTAAGTTTTTTGAGGTCTTTGCGTAGGTTATAATTGCATTTTTTACCGAAGAAGATAAATTAGAATATCCTGCTTTTACTTTTTTAGCATCAGCCTGAATGCAATCACTATATCCCAAGAATTTTGGTGAATTTTCTTGAATTATTAGGCGTAAAAATCTGTATTCTACGTTGGTGTGATCATTTGAAATGGCAGTTTCCAGTAGTGTTTTTCCCGCTTTGAAAAGTTCTAATTTTTCAGCAGCTGAAGACAACTGGCCAGCCCGCTTCATTTTTAATGCCCCTAAATAGGCATTTCTTTCGTTTCCAGCATCTTGAGATTCAATTGTGGCAATTAAAGATTTTACTTCACTAGATGATCCATCAGCAATTACATTGAAATACTCACTTTTTGAAAACGGTAAAAGTGTAAAACATAAACTGGCCAAAAGATGTATCATAAGTTAATTTTTATTATAAAACCGGGAAGATGAAATTTTGTTCTGAATTTATTACTACTATTCCTTCGAAAATTTATTTCTTAATAAGAATATAGGTGTTTCATTTTTAACATTAGGTGAAAATTTAATTTCATAAGCACTCAAACTTAAATCTGCCCGGTAATAATCTGTAGAAATAATTTGTGCCTCACTAGCAATTGCTGCATTGAAGACAGTGTAATTATTTTCTCTAGCCTCAATTGTTCCCGCATCAGACCTTGTCCGAACGATGTAATAATTTGAGAGTTCTTTAATTTCTTTTTCTTTATTCAAGGGATTATTTCTAATTACGAATGCACAACAAGATTGATTAGGCTCTGTATATATAAATAAGGGCAAATCTGCACCATTATTTAGCTGATTTAAGTAATAGCCATCAATGTCACCATCAATTATAAAAATAATCTTTCCTAGACAGTCGTTGAGTTTGGGCCAACCATCTACTAAAAGTCGCTCGTTTACTGAATGGAATGACCCTTTTAGTTCTTTAGGTTTTAATAATTTATCCATTTTATCACCGAAAACTTCGATAATTTCTTTGTGAATTTCGAGAAATACTGTCGAATCAGTTTTAGGGGCCTTTTGAAATCCAAGAAACCTTAAAAATTTAGAATAATCACCCGGAGCTTCTCTTTTTATTTCCAAATTGACGTAAAGAGGAAGATGACTGGGATGATTATTACTCCAAGTATTAATTTCTTCCAAGGCACTAATAAATGTAGGGTAATTACTTTCATAATCTACATCAGCTATATGTAAGAGTTTAAATCCAGGGTTTTGCATATTAGTATCTTTTGTTTTCTGCTTCAATCCGGGCACAAAAAAATTTAATCGCCTTTTAGTGTAAGCTCCGCCAAAAGGATCATAAGCCAAATCAAATTCAAATCCACGAACACCAAATTCATCCATTTGTTGGGTTAATAATGCATGACCGTAGTCCAATTGAATTGGGTTCAAATCTTCTCCTAATTGTTTTTTGAAATGTCCTAAAAACTTAAGTAATTTTGGATCTGGTTTTTTCTTGTAGCTATTGTGGGAGGCTATTATTCTTATATCATTAAGTTTAATTGAATCTGAAAATTGGCAAAATGCAACCGAATTACTTAAAATAGAAATTACCAAAAAAGAAATTTTAAATACATTCAGTAATTTCATGCGCCGTTCAAATTTATTATTAAAGTTAATTAATATTGAATGTCAAACTATTTCGTGATGAAATTTTGTTTCGGAAAAACTCTTTGTTTTCTTGCTGTTACAATACTTATTATAGGTTGTCGACAAAATAAAAATGGTAATGAATTTAATGAGGTGACAGAGGAAGAATACCTTCCAAAATTTCAAAATCCATCAATATCTTGGTTGAATATTTATTCACCAAAAATTGATAGTTTCTTCAATAAATATTTTGATTCCGCTTATTTCAGTGGGCAATTCGTTGTGGCTAAAAATGGATTTGTTTGTTATGAAAACTACCATGGTTATGCCAATTATGAAAAAAGGGAAAGTATTGGCTTTAGCACCCCCCTCCATGTAGCATCTGTAAGTAAAGTAGCCACGGCTTTAGCAATTTTAAGATTATGTCAAAATCGCAAATTGGGTTTAGACCATAATGTTCGTAAATATTTGAAGACTTTTCCTTTCCAAGGAATTACCATCAGAATGTTACTTAATCACAGAAGTGGCCTGCCTTATTATGCTTATTTCTCGGAAGGGATTTGGGATCAGAGCAAACTGTTGACGAATAAAGATATTCTTGTTTTACTTTCAAAATATAACATTCCATTAAATTTTAGACCTAATACCCATTTTGCGTACAGCAACACCAACTATGTGTTGTTAGCATTGATTATTGAAGAAGTTACAAAAAAGGCTTTCCCCTCAGCAATGAATGATTTGGTTTTCAAGCCTTTAAAAATGAATAGTTCTTTTATTTTGAGTGATAGTGCTTTATTTACTAAAGTATCTCAATCATACAGTAGTCGTTGTAGAAATCAGGGATTTAATTATTTAGATGCAGTTTATGGAGATAAAAACATGTACTCAACCGCAAGAGATATAGTAAAATTAGATCTGGCAACCTACGGTGATAAGTTTATCTCCAAGCCTTTAAAAAAAGAAATGTTCAAAGGTTACAGTTATGAAAATAAAGGAAAAAAGAACTACGGACTTGGAATTCGTATTATTGAAGAGGATGAAAAAGAGACCTACTTTTTTCATTCTGGTTGGTGGCACGGAAATACAGCCATGTATTCTTCACTAAGGGCGGACACCATTTGCATGGTCGTAATTTCGAATCGTTACACAAAAAGTGTTTATAACGTTAACAGATTAGCTAAGAAATTTGGAAATTATCCGTTTAATTACCCAGAAGATTAAAGGGAAATTTAATCTTATTCGAGTTGATTAAGATTGAGATTTTTTAGCTTTTTATTTATTTTTGCGGTTATAGCTACAACTAAAATAGTTGCTAATCCGCCAAATATTATTGATGGTTTTAATCCAAATGCCCGCGCCGTAATCCCGGATTCAAATGCACCAATTTCATTGGAAGAACCAATAAATATTCCGTTAACAGCGCTAACCCTTCCCCTCATATTGTCTGGAGTACAAAGTTGAAGAATGGTATGACGAATTACCACACTAACGTTGTCGAAGGCACCAGTTAAAAATAAGCATATCCATGCCAAGTATAGATTATTTGATAACCCAAAAAGGACGGTACTTAACCCAAAACCTGCAACAGATAACAGCAAGTTTCTCCCTGCATTTTGTTTAGGTGGCCGATATGCGATGATCATCGCCATAAGAACGGCGCCAATAGCTGGTGCCGCCCTAAGGAACCCAAGTTCTATTGAACCAACATGAAGCACATCATCCGCAAATGCTGGCAGTAGAGCAATTGCCCCACCAAATAAAACAGCAAAAAGATCTAATGATAGCGCACCCAGAAGCAAGGGGTGTTGAAAGACGAAATGAATTCCTGATTTAATGCTTTCAATAATGTTTTCATGTTTTACTTTTTCAGGAAGTGGTTTTGAAGGAATGAAAAAGAAAGATACTAGTGCTATTGCTACTAAAATAGTATCAATCAAATATGCCGTAGAATAATTAATTGCGATTAATAGTCCCGCTAGGGCAGGCCCCACAATTGAAGCGATATGCCAAACAGTACTGTTCCAAGTTGCCGCATTTGCATAATGTGTTCTTGGAATAATTTGCGACATAAAAGCGGGGAGTGCTGCTCCTATAAATCCTCTAATCACGCCGACAAACACTATAGAAATAAAGATAGGAAAGGTTCCCATTTTTAAAACAAAGTATGCACTATTTAAACTAAAGTATAGCAGGAATAGGGTAATTAAAAAGTAAAGAAAAGTGAATAAAACGACAATTCTTTTTCTATTGAAATTGTCAGCAACATGACCTGAGAAGAAAGAAATAATTATAAATGGGATTGCTTCAGCTAGACCTATCATTCCTAAGGAAAGCACATCATCCGTAAGTTCGTAAATTTGCCATCCAACTACAACACTTTGCAATTGAATCCCCATAGTAAGGAAAAAACGCGTAGTTAGGAAGAAATTGAAATCTTTGAATTTTAAAACGGCATATGGATCATGTTTCATTTTCTTGGTTTTATCCATGCGCCTTTAAAATTCCAAAAAATTATTTATCCAATACTTTGGGAATTCTGAAGTAGTCGGAATCTTTTTTTGGGGCATTTTTTAATGCTTCTTGCTGCGATATAGTTTGAACTGCTACATCCTCTCGTAATCTATTTATTTCTTCATTCATGAAAATTAAAGGTTCGACATTTTCAGTTGGCACCTCGCTTAATTTGTCCATGAAAGCAATAATATTTTCCAAGTCTTTGATAATGGCCTCTTTCTTAGCACCTTGAAATTCTAATCGTGCCAAATGTGCAATATGATCAACCGTTTCTTCTGTGATTTTCATGTTATAAAATTAAAAAATTCTTCAAAAAGAATGAGACAATAATATTAACTTTTGAATTGAGGATTTTCTTTAAGTATCGGTTCATTAATAATATCAAAACAGACATCGCTTAAATCTTTTTCAGTTAATGAGTTGATACGTTCTTTGCTTAAGAATGGATGTATATGTACGTGTGAAAAGCCAGGTCTTGCTGGACCAAGTACTTGAGTTGGATCTGAAAATAGTTGATAGTGGTTGGTGAAGGTGATGGGAATAATTGGTATTTTCAATTCTTTTGCTAATCTAAAAGCGCCATTTTTAAATGGAACCATTTTGGGGTTGTCAAAATCAGGAATCCCACCTTCTGGAAAAATCACGATTGACCATCCTTCTTCCACGGCTTTTTTGGCCTGAATGAAGGATTTTGCGGCTTTTACTCTATCCGTTCTATGAACGGGAATATTTAAGCCTTTGAAATAGGTTTTTATTATTGGATAATTGAGAATTTCTCCTTTTCCAAGGAATAAGAAAGGATGTTTTGGTAGTATGGAATACATTAAAAAAATATCCAAATAAGAGGTGTGATTAGCTACGATAATATATGGACCTTCAGGTAATTGCGCCATTTTTTTTCTTATTACAGGATATAAACAGAAAACACGCATCAACCAACTCCAAAAAACGAACAGTCTGAAAGACTTTTTTTTCCATTCGTCTTTTGAAAGGACTACAAGGAAGAAAGGATACAGAAGTATGGCGAACACCACGAAAACAAGTCCTACCCAGCATTTCCAAAAAAGACTAAGGATTCCCGTTAGTTTTTTCATGTCTCAAAATTACACTTTTAAACGTCACGCAGAACGTAAAGCAATGATTCGCTCAAAATAACTATTTTCGTGTAAATATAATTTAGCAATGGCTAGAATTCTAACAGGCATACAAAGTACGGGAACACCACATCTGGGAAATTTACTAGGGGCAATTATTCCCGCCATTCAATTAGCTAATCAACCAGAAAATGAGTCTTTTCTATTCATTGCTGACATGCATTCTTTGACGCAAATCAAAGATGGTAATTTGTTGCGAGAAAATACATACAGCACAGCTGCTTCATGGTTGGCTTTTGGTTTAGACACAGAAAAGGTTGTTTTTTATCGTCAATCTGATGTTCCCGAAACTGCTGAACTGGCTTGGTATTTAAGCTGTTTTTTTCCTTATCAACGGTTAACATTGGCCCACTCTTTCAAAGACAAGTCAGATCGCTTGGAGGATGTTAATGCGGGTCTGTTTACCTATCCGATGTTAATGGCTGCGGATATTTTATTGTATGACGCCCAATTGGTTCCTGTGGGTAAAGACCAATTACAGCATATCGAAATGACAAGAGATGTAGCATCTCGTTTTAATCATTTAATGGGTGAAACTTTTGTTCTTCCAGAAGCTCAAATTTCACAAGAAACCATGTATATATTAGGCACAGATGGACAGAAAATGAGTAAATCCAGGAACAATATTATCAATATTTTCCTGCCTGAAAAAGAGCTTAAAAAACAAATTATGTCTATCCTTTCAGACAGTAAAGGGCTTGAGGAGCCTAAGGATCCAAGTACTTGTCATATTTTTGCTTTGTTTCAATTACTAGCTGAAGAAAAACAGGTTGATGCCATGCGTCAAAATTATTTGAAAGGTGGATATGGTTATGGTCACGCTAAAAAAGAACTATTAGATTTAATATTATCAAAATATTCCTTTGAAAGAAGTCGCTATTTTGAATTGATGAACGATAAATCAACACTTGATATCGAACTCAAAAAAGGGGCAATCCGAGCACGAGAAACAGCCAGCGAAGTTTTGAAAAGGGCACGAAATAAGGTTGGATATTAGTTTCCCATGATACAGAAAAGCAGATTATGACAAGAAAAACGAAAAATATTTTCAATTTTTTTTGGTTGTTTATCGGTATAGGTATCTTCCTTTCATGCAAGAGTCGTGAAGAAACAGTTCCACTGAAGGCAAAGGGAGGAAAAGTCTATGGTGGGGAATTTCGTTTTATATCTCCGGAGGTAATCAGTAAACTTTTTCCTGTAACGTCAACCGATGTTTACAGCCAAAGGATAAATACTCAGCTTTTTGAAACATTGTTGCAATTGGATATCCAAACGATGGAAGTAAAACCACTTATTGCTGAATCTTTTCAGGTCAATGATGATGCTACAGTTTTTACTTTTCAGATTAGAAAAGGTATCTATTTTCACAAAGATCCATGTTTTGGAGGAATAGGAAGAGAATTAACAGCTGCGGATGTTAAGTTCAGTTTAGAAATGGCTTGTGCTGGTTTTCATGGAAAATCTAGTGTCAATTTATTTATTGACAAAGTTAAAGGTGCTCGATCTTTTTATGAAAAAACCCGAAACTCATTTACCAATACTGGTATACAAGGCATTAAACTATTAGACAACAATAGCATTCAAATAGAATTGCAAGAACCTTTTGTTGGTTTTGATAAAATACTTACCATGCCGAATTTGAGTATTTTCCCTCCTGAAGCCTACAAATATTACGGAAAACTTTGGCCTTTACATCCAGTTGGTACTGGACCATTTATTTTGGAAAGAATGGATGAATCAGGCATTATTCTAAGCAGAAATAGCAATTATTGGCGCAAAGATGAGTTAGGAAATCAATTGCCTTTCTTAAGTAAGGTAATTATGACTTATGCCAAAGATAAAAAACAAGAGTTACAGGCTTTTACGAATAAAAATATTGATATTGTTCTGGACATACCGGCAGAAGAAATTCAGTTTTTTCTCGGTTCATTAAAAGACGCTCAGGATGGGAAAAATGTGAAACATAAGGTCGAGTCAAAATCTAGTTTTAGCATTGATTACGTTGGATTTAATTGTAATTCAAGTGAATTTTCAAATGTCAAGGTCAGAAAGGCGTTTAATTATGCGATTAATCGAAAAGCATTGGTTGACAATTGGATGGGAGGTGAAGGTTGGCCTGCAACTAATGGATTTGTTCCCCCTTTGGGAGGATTTGATATCGGAAAAGTTAGGGATATTGTTAGCAAACCAGAAACAGCCAAGCAATTACTAGCCGAAGCAGGTTATCCTGGTGGAAAAGGTTTTCCTGAGTTAACCTTTTACGTAAATGCAAAAGCGGGCTCTTCCATTCACAATATGTGTTTGGGTATTGCAGATCAGCTGGAGCGCACCTTAAGTGTTAAATTAAAAATTAAACTTTGTACCCTTGATGAGCTGAATAATGCCATAAGTTCTGGATTAGCTAAAATTTGGCGTTCCGGCTGGATTGCAGATTATCCCGACGCCGAAAGTTTTTTAAGTTTATTTTACAGTAGCAATGTCAGTAATAAGACCTCAGAAGAAAATAGGTTTGCCTATGTTAACTCAGATTTTAACCTAAAAATGAAGTTAGCCTCGAGTGAAAGAAATGTCAGTACTAGAAATGATTTATATGTAAAATGCAGTCAGATTATTGTAGATGATTCTCCTGTAATACCAATCATTAATAATGATTTTATTGTAATGGTAAACACTAGAGTAAAGAATTTTCATACTAATGAAATGCAAATGTTGGATTTTTCTTCTATATTTATCAAGGACCCTGAAAAGAAGATGTAAGGGTTGTATTATTAACTTTTAAGGCTCTCAGCTTGCAAATAAAAGTCATCCGTTAGGGTGACTTTTTAGTCATATAAAATCGCTTTTATTATTTCCAATGATTGCTGAATTTTAAAAACCGGCATATGCATTTGAAAATAGTTAATCAAAGTATCCAACGTTTTTCTTCGAGTGCTTAGATTCACACTAGTTGGGTTTTCTAAAAAATAAATTTCTTGTAATAGATAAACGTGCTGACCTTCTTCACGTGTTAAACTGTAACGCATTTCATTACTAAACTCCCCTTCCTCCAAGTAAAAATAGGACATTTTTTCATTGCCTGAGAAAGGTGAAATACCAATGAATTGAGACAATCGTATTAGGAATTCAATTGGAAATAAGGTATATTTAGTGGTATTATTTAAAAGTTTAATTTGCGCTTCTAAAAATTCAAATGCTTTTGTTTCAGGGCTACCTTGTTGAAAGCAGTTTTTAATTACATCGCACATAAAAAATGCAATGGCTGATTTAATTGGGTTATCAATGATTTCAGGAAGCGGATATAGAGAAGAAGCTTCAGTTAATTTAGCCAGTTCACTATCAGGTCTTTTATAGAATGTACATTCTACCAAAGACAAAGGATGTAACGCTTGTGATTTTTTTCTACCACCTTGAAATAAAAAGGATTGTAAACCGAATAATTCGGTGTAAAGAATGACAATAAGACTTGATTCCGAGTAGTTTATGCGTTGAATAAAGATTCCTTTCGTGGTCTGTTTCACTGGTTTTACTCCCTTACAACAAGTACTTTTCCGACATATTTACCATCACCATCAACTGGAGCTGTCCAAATTAAATAAACACCTGTGGTCACATCTTGTCCATTTATAGTTTTTCCATCCCAAGTAGCAGTACCTCCATTGGAGCTAGTTTTATAAACCAAATTTCCAGCAACGTCTGTAATTTTAACATCGGATTCGTAGCGAATTCCTTGAATAGTAATCGGCCCATAATATTCGGGTCTAACGGGATTAGGAAAAACAGATACATTGCTGTATTGTGGGTCTTGGTATGTGGCATCTGTTCTATACGAAACCAGTCCTTTATCAGTAATTATGTATAGTTCCCCGGTTGATTGGTCGAGTTTCAAATCAATAATGTTATTGGAGATTAAAGGTGAATTTTCCGTCGTATGTTGTTCGATAACTTCCAATCCGTCAGCAGAAAGCAATATTATTCCAGAGTTGGCTGTTCCGAACCATTTGCGATTACCTCCATCTACTTCGATATCTGTTATATTTGTATTGCCCAAGACATACTCTACATTTCCTTCAAACTGTACTTTAATTCGATCAGCATTGTAATCTCCAGGTAAGGCATCAAACGCTCCTGCAGAATTATACAAAACCGTAAATCCATTGTCGGTTCCAATCCAAATTTCGTTGTCAAAATCAACGGCAATAGCGTTTACAGAGTTTGAAGGTAAGTTTCCCGATAGCTCACCACTATTTAAATTAACCAGTTTATCGTCTGAAGGATCTTCGAGGCTTTCATTTTCCGAAAAGCCATACAAACCAACACCTTCTATGGCAAACCATTTATTGCCGTTGTAATCAATCACTAATTTTTTTGAAAATTTACTTTTTGCAGAGGAACCACAGTCATATGCATACCATATTCCATCAGCAGAATAAACATTTAATGGTGTGTCAGAATAACCATTCAAAACCCAAAGATTACCATTATCATCATATTTCACAGAGGAGACTAACGACCACTCACTTCCTGGTTCAGTAAATTTCAATGTGGAATTTAACGGTGTGAAGGTGTCGGTTACCTGTATACCTTCTGCTAGGATTGAAACTGGAATTTCAGAATAACTACCAACTGCTATTCGATCAGAATTTTTAGGATCTATCGAGACGCTCAGAAAGTCCCATATCGGCTTGTTGTTCCATAAGGTCATGTTGTCTCTATCATAAAGATTCCAGCTTTCTTCTTTAAAACGGTAGACACCAGAACCGCTGAATGTGTTGGCAATAGAGGTTAGTCCTCCTCCTGCAATGGCAAGCGTACCATCTTCCCAATCCATTGCGTAGAATTCTTTTTTTGGCGGACCTTCGAATGTAATGGGTATCTCAGCAAATTCATTATTGAAGCGAACTAATCCTTTATTTCGATCGGCCATCCAAGTTATATTATTTGCTCTGAAAGAGTTTAGTGGTGAAATCCAGCTTCCTAAAATGAAGGAAGATATAGAGAAGTGGATGCTGTTGTCAGCATTGTAGGTGTTAATTGAACCATCACTATTAATAACCAATCGATTGTTTTCTGAAGTTATGGAATTGATTTCATTACTGAAATTTATGTCAGAAACTATTGAAATTCCAGAGTTATTGATTTGATAAACTGTATCAAGGCCGTATGAAGCATTTTTAAAAAGCACATAAAAATTATTATTCAGAATTTCTAAATCACTATAACTGTTAATGATTAATGTTGCTACTCGATTGTCTAAATTCCATTGCGATGGATCTGCTAAAGCAAAATTGTTGAGGTTGCCTCTTAGCATTTTTGTTGGAGTTAATGCGTAGATCGAGTCACCTTGAAAAGCTACATCAAGAATTGGTGATCCATCATTTACTGGATAATAGGTGTCTTTGACCTCATTTTTTATTGGGTCGATTTTAACTATTGAAAATCCTGTTGCGAAATACACGTATCCTTGATAGGGGACTATTTTATTGATCCTTTTATTTCCTTGAATTTCTGCTAGTCGAATTGCCGGGATGTTGGTAACAGTATTATCAACAATCTTATCAATGTTACCATTTTCATAACCGACATAAACTGCTGATTTATCAGTAGAATAACCCAAGCAAGTTATCACAATGTCTGATAAGCTGTTGACGTCTGTCCATAAACTTGTTTCAGATGCATTGATATCGTACTCCATAAGGCCAAATTCAAATGCTGCATACACGTAGTTGTCATTAGCTATAACATCTATGCAAGTTTTATTGGGTACGTGCAGGCGCCATTGTCCAGTACCAATTTGGGACATTAGATTAAGCGTGCTTAACAGAAAAATAAATGCAGTTAATAATTTCATAGGTGCTATAACGATAAGCTGCCTTAAATATTGGTTTCAACTTAAAACAAAAATAACACTTTCGTCGGTAAGTTGTAGTCAAGTTTTCTTAGTTTACAGATTCAGGATTGAAATTTTGAACTAATTTTGCAACTTGGAATAAAGTTAGTTTATGGTAACTCTTTTATTCTATTATTAGGCTCCGTAGCTCAATTGTATAGAGCACTGGATTTCGGCTCCAGCGGTTGCAGGTTAGAATCCTGCCGGGGTCACTCTAGCGGAAAATTGGTCATAATTGATTGGTTTTCCGCTTTTTTGTTTTCCTAAAACCCTTGTTAGTAAAGGGATTGAAGCGAAAATGGAGTTCGTTCTAAAAGTTAGAACTTTGTCGTTTTGTTTGTCATAACCTATTCCGGTGGGGAAAACTAATTTTTGAATATCTTGCTTTTGTTCTAAATCTCCAGTTTCCCATATTTCACTGAGGTTTGTCGACATATTTAACGCTTTGTCGATTGCTTTTTGAAGGTTAGAACTACTTAACCCTGGATTTTTAATTTCTTGTTCAAAAACAGAAATTTCATCTGTGTACTTTTTAGCATATTTAATGTAAATTTCTTTGTCAATTTCACCTACTGCGAAGCGCTCTTCAAGTCTATTTAATTTGCTGTTGGTTTCACTAATTTGTTTCTTAACACGTGCTTCATTATCTCTTAATTCGTGTGTTGCTGAATCGTAGGTTTGCATCATAACTTCACGAATTGTATCGTGAAAAGATTCGTTTACTTGCAAAGACATAAGTTCTTCAAGAAACAATTGATGTAACGATTTTGCTGATTTACAGCACGGACAACCATCGGTTTTGCATTTATAATAGAATAGACCTTTTGATTTCACTTCATAGCCTGTGAGAGTGCCATTACAAACAGAACATACTGCAAATTGCTTAAGCGGCAATTGCTCGTTTCCTTGAATATGTTTTTGGGGATGATTTGATGGAGTGGAATTTAGTTTTAGAAAATCTTCGTGCGACACAATTTTAGGATGTTGGCCTTCTATAATTTCACCTGGAATTATTTTACAAACAAGTATACCACAATAGAACGGATTCTTGAAGATTTCCAATAAACGTTTTTCATTAATGACCATACCTAGAACTGACAATTTTTTCGAAATCTGTGCAGTGGAAAATTTCCCTTGAACTTTCCACTGAAATGCTTTTTTTAATAATTTCCCTTCATCTGTAAGTTCAATTTTCCAATCTACTGCTTTCTGGTATTTGTTTACGTTTTTATAACCTCTTGGGGGAGCCCATAGCCAATATCCTTTGCGAAGTAATTCCGTCATAGCAGTAATTGTTTTATCACGGCGCAACTCATTATCGAATTGACTGAACATATAGAACAAATTTTGCTGGAACTTACCAGACGGAGTCATAGTATCAACTTCTTGCGTTACGGCTTTAACTTGTATTCCATATTTTAGCAGTTCACTTGTTATCTGCGAAGCACTTGATCCTGTCCGCGAAAATCGGTCGTAGGAGTAAACAATAATATAACCAATTGAATTACTTTGCTTGGCATATTTGAGCATACGTTTGAACTCGAGGCGGTCATCGCTTTTAGCTGATTCATGGGTGCCACCAAAATATGCGGCGATAGTGTAACCGTTGTTTTTTGCATACAATTCGCAATGTTTCTTTTGAGTTGTCAATCTGGTATTTGTATCGGCCTGTTCTTTGGTAGAAACGCGTGTATACACAATAGCATTCTTCCTTTGGGTGAATGATTCTTCCTTTGGGGAAAACTTTAAGAATTGATTGAGTTTATCCATTTTCTTTATGTATTAAGCGAAGTATGATTTCACAATAGGTTTCAATCGATTTTAGCACTCGCTCTGGATTATCAACCTTTTGTTTTTTTAATTTTTCTAGTAATTTTTCTCTTTTTTCTTTTTGATATTTCGTTTCCAATTTATGTTACCCATGTACTTTGTTTCCGTGTTTCGGTGCTGAAAGTGGGTCCTTATATTTTCCGGTACTTCCGGTTATTTTTCTTTCAATTTTAGTGACACTTCATTTTTAAAATTGACAATTTTACCTCTGCGCGTGCTTACCGTTATTGTCTGGTAACCGTTTCGAACTATATAATTGGCGAAATCTTGAATTGCATTGGTTTTATTTTTGCTTACTTGTATTACACGTTCAGGTTTGTTATCCTTCTTAAATATTTGTAATTCTTCGGTTTTATCATCTCTCAGGAGTTCTAATATTTTCTTCTCTTCGTTGGTTACAATTGAAATTTCATCTGACCATTCTTTTCTCATCCAGTCTTGAATAAGCTGACTTATGGCCTGAGAGATGGATAAAACAATGTGCGGAAGTTTGATATATTCCTCAAATTCTGGAAATTTGTCAATGAACATTTTATGCTTGTCAAAACAATAAGGAAAGCATTCATCTTTTGAAATGATTATATAGCTTATATCCCTTCTAAAAACGATGGTATAAAGAATCATTATTTCAAACATGTCCAATGATTCAGTTTTGAGTGATTCTTGAAAATCTTGGCTTTTGATTAACGCTTTATATTGATCCAAATGTCCGGCTTGTTGAGCAATTTGCTCGATTACTTTTAACACATTTGGATTTTGCATAAGTTCGTAAACATTTGCTTCTTGCCCAAGTATACAGTCTTTAATTGATTTGATTTGACTCAAGGACATGTCAAAACTTCGCATTTGTTGAATTAATTTTATCCAAACCGCTTGTTTTAAGGTGTATTTGCGTCGTGTATTTGTTTTTGATTGCACAAGTGGTAATATGTCCTTTTTATCCCAATATGTAGCATCTCTGTGTGTTACCCCAAGTTCGGTAATTGTAAACCTTGGTAGTTGAAGTGATGCTTCTAAACCCGGATAATTTTCATTGAATTTATACTTAAGAAGGTAATCCAATTCTTTTTGATCAACAAAATTTATTTGTTTCATATGTGTAAGAAAACTATATTTGCGAATATAATGAAATAATAATCAATTATAACTAATTTTTATGAAAAAGAATAAAACAATTTTTGATCCACCACCAAGACCTATGCCAGATATCTATTGTATATGTGGTTGTGGAAATTTGTTCACACCAAATCGAATTGATCAATTGTATTTAAATAAGCAACATTATGATTATGCTTATAATAATGGTCCGAGGAAAATAATGAATGCAAATAGAAAGAAACACGAAAAAATTTTAGCAAAAAACGACCGAATAATAAACAAGCATTTTTTGACTAAGAGATTTGATAAGTTTAAGATTGTTTATTTCGAAGTTTTAGAGGCAGATGGATTTGATTTTGCTTTTAATATCGGCACGGAGATACATGATGGTGTAAGATGGAATTTTACCTACAAATATGTTTATACCGTTATAAACACTGTTCCAAAGAAAGTTAAAATAGCAAGAAGATGAGAATGCCTACACCGGTAGATCAACTACCAAGTTATAATCCAGGAGACAACCTTTCAAATCAACCAGGATCTAATAAATGGTTGCCTTATATTATTGTTGGAGGTGTTGTACTGCTTTCGATAGCAGCGGCAATTGCCTTAACAAATAATGCAAGGAGTTATAAATTAACCGATAAAAAGAATAAAGATGAATAAGCAAGAAAATAGTGCAACATCGAAATCTGCCGAATTTGAAAAGGCTCTTCAAACTGCTGCAACGGCAACAATTATTTTAATAAGTTTCGCTGTGCTATTGCGCATAGGTAAAATGATGTTGCGAGATCTCAAAGAAATGGGGTTGTAGAATTTGTTGCTACTTTTATAAGTAGTTATCTATGCCAACTAAACTTTTCTGATTTCCTTTCTCTTATTTCTTTTTTACCAGCCGTTTCTATAATAATTGAGTTATAGATTTTCTTCTCGCGTGCACTAAATAATTTGTCAATAATTATTATCCTATAATTAGTTTAATTTTTGAAGACAATTTTTGAGAAAAAATGCAAATTTGAATTTTTTGATAAATTGAATGATAAACGACGTTTTATAATGTTTATCTATGTAATACGATTTTTATCAATGTTGATAGATGTAAAACGGTGTTTTACACTTTTTTTGAAACCAACCAGAATAGCGAAAATGTTGACAAACAAAGCAAAATATATGAATTAACAAAATAGGAACGACTAAACAGCAAAATTCTATTTTTCATTTTGCTTCAAAAACAATCAATCGAAAACTACTCCAACTGTTCAAATCATCGTATCGTTCCCATCATTTTAAACAATTCAGATTTTGAGTTAATTCTTAGTTTGCGGTATACTTTTTTCACATTCATTCGAACAGTATCCAAGGAAATGTCAAATCTATCTGCAATCAGTTTATAACTCAAACCATCAACAATGCCGTCAACAATATCTCTTTCTCGCTTAGTTAACTTTTCGGTAATGGAACGAGGTTGATTAATATGGGTGATAACCATTCTAGCAATTTTTGGTGTCATAAAAGCACCACCATTTTCAACACAAGCAAAAACATCTTTAAAATTATGCTCAAAACTCTGTTTGTCAATATATCCTGATGCACCCAACTGCAAGGCTTTAAAGATGGTCTCAGAATCATCTTTAATGGTATTCATTATAATAATTGATTCAGGGAATAATTTTAATATTTTTTCAATGGCATCGAGCCCATTCATTTCAGGCATTACGATATCAAGAAGATAAACAGATGCTTCAATTGGATTATTGAAAAATTCGATTGGATTGGTGAAAATATGCTGACATTGCAGATTTTCAATCGTGTTAATATTCTCCTGCATCAATTTAGCTAAATGAATGTCATCTTCAATAATAATTATCTGTTTCATTGTATTGGGATATTAATTTCTATTGATAAACCAGTCATTCCCTCTGAAATGTAATAAGAAAAAGTGCCTTTATTTCTTTTTATACGCTTTTTGATATTGCGTATGCCATTTCCTTTCAAGGCATCAAGTTCATGGATTTTGCAAATGCCGTTATCACTTATGTTTATTCTAAGATTGTTGTCACGAGCTTTAAATTGTAAGCTTAAGTTATCTGCTTTTGAGTGCTTAAGAGCATTCGTGACAATCTCATATATAGTGAGTTTTACATCTCTAAACAGTTCACCTTTTAGGATATAATTTTTATCAAAATCGAGTGTAACTGTTGCTGTAATCTCAGAGTCTGAGCAAGCAGCATTGATAAATTCCTGGAGTTCATCTGTCAGATCTAACCACGTATGCTTTGCACGTGAGATAGAATCTAGATATGTTCGAAAATTATACAATGCTTCTGTCAAACCGTTTTGCAAATGCTCTTTTTCTTTCGCTTCAAATTTCTCTCTTTTACTCAATAATAAAAGTCTTGTTAGAATGGTTCCAGATTCGTCATGCAAATCCATTGCAATTTTTGTTTTTGTTTCAGATTTAATTCTGATTGAACGGTTAAAAAATAAAATGAACAAGAAACTTAGCAGAAGTATTAAGAAAATGATTAGAATATAAAATCCAGATTGAACATAAAAGGGTGCTTTTGCATGCAGTTGAAATGATTTTTCTTCTACAAGTTGTCCGAAAGGGTCAAACATTCGAATTTTTAAATCATAATGACCATATGATAGGTTTGACAGTAATATCCAATTTTTTTTATCTGTTTTGAACCAGTTTTTTGAATCGATTGTATATTGAAAGGTATAACCTTGTGTAAAATGAAAGTCTAAGTTGGTAAGGTATATTTTTACGGCTTCTTTTCCTGTATTAAAAGAAATTGTTTCTCCGTCATTATACGCTGAAAACCATTTATTTTTTTCATTTTGAATGGTTTCAATGCCCGATATTTCAAAAGTGGATGCATAAACATATTCGTTTAATGCCGTTGGATCGATTCGCTCGAATGCGTTTAGACCACCAAAAACAAGTTGTCCATTTTCCAATAGACAAGCCGATTTGTAATTAAATTCCGTATTGAAGATACCTTGGTTTTTATTGACGAAATGAATTGCACCGCTTCTAGTGTTATACATTGTTAAACCTGAATAGGTGGAAGCCCAAATATTCTTGTTTTTATCTTCTATTAAAGAAACCACCATTTGATGAGATACTTCATGTTCTTTCGTGAATTTTTTTCGAATTTTTAAACTGTTCATTGCAAAAACGTAAACCCCTTTATTTGTTGCGGTCCAAATTTCATTTGTATGCGGGCGAATTAGAATATCACGGATATCGCATCCAGATTGCTCGTCTGATGCAACTTTTTCAAAACCATATTGACTATTTAGTCGAACACACCTCAAGCCCTTGTTTGTTGCTAAATAAACTAGTTTTGTGTTTTTTAAAGGAACAACTTGATGAATTACGATTCCTTTTTCTAAAAAATAGGAAAAGTCGCTTTTAGTTCGTGGATTGTATACTACAAGTTTATTACCGCCTGCAAGTAGCATAAGAGAATCTGAAAAACGCGCAATGCTTTCAAAAGTTTCATTTAAAGAAATCGATTTGCAGTTATGAGAGCGTATTTTCTTTGATTTTATATCAATACTGATTAATCCCTTACCTTCTGTTGTACAAAATAATTCATCGTTAAAAAATAGTCCATCATAGGTTGAAAGATTTTGAGATGTAATGCGATTTAAGGATTCACCATTTTCTTCTAAAATGTATGGAAACCCTAAAAAGTAGCGTTTATTTTTATGTTCAATAATTCGTCGTCGCACAATAATTTGATCACCCTTGAGAAATGAAAAATCATCAATCCGTGAACTCACTGCTGGCATTTGTAAAATTTTTACAACTCCTTGATTCGTAGCAATTAAAAAGCAAGTTTCATTTATTCGACAGATTGACTTGAATTGTATATTATCTTGACCGCCAAAGCGAAAGGCAATAGAATTAGCGTAAAAATTAAGAATTGGAACTCTATTTTTTTCGATGTACATATTTTTTCCTGAGGCTTCCTCATGAAAATAACTGATCATTTTTTTGTCTACGAAATCCGGATGTGCAACAAAAACGTTCTTTTTAAGAATGCGCACAAGGTCACCGTTCCAAAGAACAAGACCATATTTTTTCGACTTGCAAAATTTTCCAGATTGTCCATCATCAGAAATAGTAATTTTTTTTCTTATAGAAGGTGTTTTTGGGTCAATTCTAAACACCTCTTTGTTGTTTAAACTGATGTATAGTTTCCCTTTATGAATTATAAGGCTCGATACATCAAAAACATTGAACTTAAGAGTGAAAAGGGTTTTGCTTTTCACTTTAAACAATAAGGTACCTGTCTCAAACAAAATGGCTGTTGTGTCATTTGAGTAGGTAAGTGCGACAGGATTTGATGAATATATTTTCTTAAATGTAATCGTTTTCGGTTGCAGTTCAATTAAACCGTCGCCGGCAGTCAACAAATACAATAGCGTGCCTCGTCGTTGAATTTTTAAAATCCGGTTTGTTTTAAAAATGGATGGATGAGTGGAATGATTGAAATTAATAAAATTGAACCCATCATAACGGGACAATCCATTTTCCGTAGCAATCCAAATGTATCCATGCTGATCCTTTACAATGTCATTTATTTCATTGTGTGGAAGTCCTGAACTAATATCAAAAGGAGGCGTAAGGCCTTGGTAATACTGCCCAAAAGCGTTGGAAATCAAACATAGGAACACGAGAAACGTCAGCACATTACGTTTGGCATTTAAGTCCCTAATTTTTGTTCGATCTAATGAAAAATGCAACACGTTCAAATGTACTTTAAATAGAAAAGAAAATGAAAAGATGAGCGGCGTTAAAACAAGTGTTACACATTTAAATGTGTAGCATTTCCCATGTTTTCACACCCTTCTACACACATCTATATGTGTAGTCGTTTGCCCATAGCTCGCTGAATATAGATTTAATTTCGCATGTTCGAAAACATCGTACTAAACTTCGATGCCGACGGATTTAAACAAATTGACTATGACACTTTCGAAAGTTTTGAATAACTGGATACTACCATGCGCTTTTTTTGCGCTTCTTCTTTTCTTCGGAAATCAAAGTTTTGCGCAAGACACAGATGGAGATGGTATTTTAAACAGCACGGACCTTGACGACGACAATGATGGTGTCTTAGATACTTATGAAATGGGGTGCGGACAAGCTATTCTCATTGCAGGGACCAATGGCGGTGTAAAAGCTGAAAACACGGCTCCTCCAGGTTGGACACTTTCTGTTTCTTCTCCGGACATTGCAGATGCCACTGGACACGTTTATGGGCCTTGGAATGTGGGATGTGTTGGAACCGCGCCACTTCCCCCAAATGGTCATTTGTCATGGATGAGTTTCTTTTCAAATACCCAAGAAGCATTCAAAACAACTGTCAATAATTTAGTTCCAAATAAAACATATACCCTAACGGTTCATTATGGAAAATTTGCCGCTCTAGGTGTTGGATTAGGTCAAGTAACAGTAAAGTTGGGCACAACAGTTATCGATCAATATACGCCAACAGTAGGTTGCGGCTGGGAAACTAGAACAATCACGTTTACTGCAACCGCAACAAGTCAGGATTTACAGTTTCAAAATACTGGTCCAACCTCAGGTACGTATAATGTCAATGTGTCGATTAGCGCAGATGCCATTGTGCCTGTGTGTGCAGATTTCGATACGGATTCTGATGGTATTCCAAACCGCTTGGATCTAGATTCAGACGGTGACAATTGTTCAGATGCGATTGAAGCTGGTAGTTCAACAACAGCAACCAGTACAAGCGTTTACCCAACAGGAACAGATACCAATGCGAATGGATTGTTGAATACATATGAAGGCGGAACGGCAGGAACGATCAATTACACGTCAAGCTATAGCCCTTATGCGATTGGGAATAACTGGGCGGCTTGTGTTGATACAGATGCCGATGGCATCAATGATGTTCTTGACATTGATGATGACAACGATGGTGTATTGGATGCCGTTGAAGCAGCAAGTTGCTATATGGCCGCAAATGATTGGAACACGGCTGACAAAACATTGTATGCCACAATTTCCTCTCAATTAAACACGCTCGCACCGAACACTGATTTCAGTGCACTCACAGATAATGATGGTGCTGTAGCTGCAGTACAATTCTCAACGGCTGTTGCTCAAGCACAATTGAACAAGGAGCTCTTCAAAGTGACTTTTTCGCAACCTGTGCGTCTAGATGCTTTGTACATTAAAAAAACAACCGCTACACAAATTTTTGCCGCAACTGCATCAAGTATCAAGTTACAAGGGTCGAATGACAACCTTGCTTGGACGGATCTTACTGCAGCAATCGCGTCCCCAGCAAATGCGACAAACATCACCGCAAATGGTGGTGTTTCACTCACCAATTCAAATAAATTTACGGTTACCACCAATGCAGGCAACTATAAATATTACCGTGTCTATGGTGTGCTTGCAGCAAATATCCTCGCAGGAATTGCATCCGAATTTTATTTTGATGTGAATACAAGCACCTATGTAGCATCCAACTTCCCATTAACGAACTGCACCGTAGATACGGACAACGATGGAACATTGAATCAGTTGGATCTCGATGCTGACGGCGACGCATGTTCGGATGCCAAAGAAGCTGGGGCAACAAATAGCTCAACAAGTAATTATCAATTCACAGGTGCCGTTGGTGCGAATGGATTGATCAATAGCCTCGAAACTTCTACCGAAAGTGGTCTGGTTACTTACACTGAAACCTATGGTCTTTATGCCGCTGATAACACGATCAGTGCCTGCACAGATACGGATGGAGACAATATCACGGATGTCAATGACATCGATGATGACAACGACGGTGTCTTGGACGCGAATGAAATCAATTGTTCGACCTATGCTGCAGTCACAGATTTTTATGGCCCAACGTATTGGAGCTCTATAACTTGGACGGGCGGTGCCTACACAGCGGCTTATCCGACTGCAACACCGTACTTATACATCGATGGAAATTTAACCAACGGTGTTGAGGTATTTAGACCGGGAACAACGGCAAACCCAATTGCTGGTGATGATTTTACAGCAACACCAATCATTTTCACATTAAACACAACAGCACCACTGCATGCCGATGGATTTTCCATTGTGAATGATTACGGTGCTCCAGGTGATAACATTGTAAAAGCAGACATCAAATTATTCAGTGGAACTGCGCCGAACTATACCCTCTTGGGAACAGAAACCATTGACAACATGCTCGATGTTTCTTCTACTACGCGCTATCCATTTAGCACAGGATATGACAATGTAACCTCTATTCAAATCTTAGTTTACAAAACAACTCCTGGTGGAACACAGCCAGATAACGGAATGCAAATGGGCGAACTCGGCCTTTATTCAAATGCCGGAACGTTTTGTATAGACATCGATACGGATCTTGATGGAATCGTAAATAGATTGGATCTCGATTCAGATGACGACAGTTGTTCTGATGCTGTTGAAGCCGGAAGCTCAACCACTGCGACAAGCACGTCCGCTTTCCCTGCAGGAACTGATACCAATGCGAATGGACTTCTCAACACTTACGAAGGAGCAACAGCAGGCACCATCAACTACACGAATGTGTACACAACGTATGCCTTATCGTCCAATTTGGCCTCTTGTGCAGACACAGATGGCGACGGCATCACAAACAATAGTGATATCGACGATGACAACGATGGTGTGTTGGATGCAGCAGAATCTCCAACGTGTTTTTACACATCCAACGATTGGTATTTAGGTCCACGCCCAGAAATTACGGTAACAACGCCGCTTTCGATGGCAATTGGTCAGAACTTCCCGGATAAATTGGTCAATGGCTTTAACACTGCAACAAACTTTGATGTGCGTTTTGAAACGACCACAGCATCAATAAATACACTCGGAACAGGCCGTGAGGTATACCGATTCAATATGCAGATTCCGGTTGAACTGAGCAATATTTATTTGGGCTATGTCAATACCAATACACATTTTGCAGCAGGAACAAACTTGGTCTTGCGTGGTTCATCTGATGGACAAACATGGACAAATCTTTCGCTTCCCTTGGTGTACGATGGATCTATCGGTGCTCCTTCCGCCACGGAGGTAACCACCATTCCGATGTTGCCCAATATAAACAATGCCAACCTATTTACAGTAACACAAAATGCTGCTAAGTATCAATTTTATGACATTTACTGGACAACAGGTGGGGGAATATCAAATGCTGGATATGCAAATGAAGTGTATTTTAAAACGGCCGCAGGATACATTCCAAGTCAGCATCCAAAGATCAGTTGCAACACAGATACGGACGGAGATGGAATACTCAATCATCAAGATTTAGACTCCGATGCGGATGGCTGTGCGGATGCAAAAGAGGCCGGTGTTTCGGGAACTTTGACCACAGCATCAACATTGAGCAACGCTATTGCAGCAGGTCCATACAATACGAATGGATTTGCCAATGCCTTGCAAACTTCAGGTAATGGGATTTACACCGGGACATACACCTATAACAATGCACGCAATGGTGCCGTAAATGGCTGTACCGACACGGACAATGATGGCGTAGCAAATATCATAGATTTAGACGATGATAACGATGGGGTATTGGATCTCGTTGAGTGTCCTCCTCCGGGAATTGAGCCGCTAGTTCCGCGTTTTGATATCAGTAGCGGTGCCTCAGTAACCCAAACAATAAGTGGTTTTCCAGATGAACTGTACATCGATATTTGGAACATCGACAACAACTTCAATTTGAAGATCAACAATGTAAACATTACAACGGTTTCAGAATTGAATTTTGCCATCGGTTCTACCTATACAGTTGCCTATACTAATGTTGTTCAGCAATCAGGTCTAAGCCTGAATTCACCAAACAATGTTTGGCTCTATGGAAATAACCAATCGCGACCAATGATTCGCGTGGTGATCAATAGTTTTGGAGAGGTTAAAATTCTGGGCTTAGATGGTACCAATGGTACTGGGAACTACCAAGAGTTAGTCCTCTTAAATGCCGCTTATAACATTGTTCCAATCAACCTGAATGGCACGAATATAATCGCATTTAGCCAAAATAATGAGTATCCACCTACCTACTTAAACGCCGAATTCAATACATACAGAAGCAGTGGATCTTGCGATTTTGATAACGATGGCATTGACAATACATTGGATCTTGACTCCGATAACGATGGCTGCAGTGATGCCTTGGAAGCCAAAACAACGACAAGTACGGCACCCAATTATCAGTTCACAGGTACGTTTGGTTCCAATGGTTTCCTCAATACATTGGAAACAGCCATAGACAATGGGGTATACAACGGTCTATATCCGTATGATTATGCAATCAATGCATCCGTTCTCGCTTGTCTCGATTCTGACAACGACGGGGTATTCGACCTCACCGATTTGGATGATGACAACGATGGTGTCTTGGATGCCATTGAATCACCAACGTGCTTTTATTCGCTTACAGAGCTTGCCACACCAGCAAGTGCGACCAGTGATTTAAATCCATTGTTGAGCGGAGGCATTACGTATGGTCCAAGCAATTCCATCGACAATAGTACAACAACCTATGCTGCCTATATTTCCGGGCAGAGCATTACCGACAAAGAACTCTATAAGTACACCGCCAATGGTTTAATTGCCATATCAGCGTTAAACTTAGACCTCTTCTCTTGGCCAATTTCCGCCAATGCAACATCAACCTTCAAACTTCAAGGTTCTGGAGACAATGTGCTCTGGACAGATTTATCAGCTCCTTTGGCATCAACAGGTACCACAGGAACCTTGACGATTTCCAATACACTTGCACCTACATCTAAATTCAAGTACTTCAGACTACTCGGTATTGCCGGAACCTGTGGGATTGGAGGAATCACCAATGCAACATTTGTTTTGGCTACGTCAACGCGTCCAAGTGGAAATCCAAAAATTGCGTGTTCAAACGATACGGATGGCGATAACATCGTTAATCATTTGGATGTAGATTCAGACAATGATGGTTGCTTCGATGTGGTAGAAGCAGGTGTTTTAGGAACTTCAGCAACTGGAATTGTTGCAGGAACAGGAAATGCAAATTATGGAGCCAATGGTTTTGCTAATAGCATAGAAACAGCGACAGAAAGCGGAATGTTCACCGGAGCCTATGTGTACGATTATGCAATCAATGCAGGAATAAATGCCTGTCTGGATACAGACTCAGATGGCATTAAAGATCTAACGGACATCGATGATGACAACGATGGCGTGTTGGATGCTACGGAATCACCAACGTGCTTCATTACTGCAACGGAGTGGAATACCACTTCAAAATCTGACTATATTAAAGTGAGTTCTGATTTAGATTTATTAAGTCCGAATACGAATTTAGCTGGTCTGGTAGATGGAATTGGTGGAACCGCAGCAGTGCAGTATGTCTCTGCGCAGAGTCAATTAAACAAGGAATTGTTAAAGATTGAATTGTTGGTTCCAACGCAATTGGATGCGATTTACCTTCAAAAAACAAGTGCTACTCAACTTTTTTCTGCAACAGCGGCAACATTAAAAGTGCAGGGGTCTAACAACAATACGACTTGGACTGATTTAACAGCAGCGATTGCTTGTCCTGCAGATGCGACAAACATCACTGCGAATGGTTCAGTTTCGTTGACGAACTCCAATAAATTTGTCTTGACGACGAATCCTGGAGCCTATAAGTATTTCAGAATTTATGGTGTAGCTGCCGGAACGGTATTAGCGGGTATCGCATCAGAAATCTATTTCGATGTAAATACAACTGCATATCAAGCAAGTTTGCTTCCAAAATCTGCGTGCAGCAATGACACAGATGGCGATAACGTTGTGAATCATTTAGATTTAGATTCAGATGGTGATAGTTGTTCGGATGCAAAAGAAGCGGGAACAACAACAAGTGCTACTGTAAATTATGCGCACCCAGCTCCATACGGCACGAATGGCTTTGCAGATGCCTTGGAAACAACGGCTGGAAGTGGTATATACAATGGCACGTATAGTTACAATATTGCAATGAGCAACGCACTCAACGGATGTCTTGATACCGACGGTGATGGAATTGGAGATTTAGTTGATTTAGATGATGACAACGACGGAGTATTAGATGTTACAGAATTAGCTTGTACAGAGCAAATTACTTCTAAAGTAGGTGTAATTGTTACGAAACCTGCAACCATTAATTATACGTTCAATGGTAATACAATTGCCAATTTAATTGATGGTGTAGATGCAAATATCTATGTCATAAGTGCGCCAACGGGAACACTAACGAATAGTCCCTTGTTAAATTTTGAATTTCCAACGCCAATAGCTTTGAGTTATTTAGAAATTGGTCATTATGTAGGGCAAACATTATTTTCTATCACAAGCACCTATAAAATTCAAGCAAGTACAGATAATACCACTTGGACCGATGTTACAGGTACCTTAACCTATAACAATGTTACCACCTCAACAAGTGGCGGTCTGTCAACAAACAACTCCAATATTGCGAATTTCCCAACCAATACGAATGCGTATAAATATTACCGTGTATTTGGAATCAACGCTGCCTCTGGTGGTGGATGGGCAACAGAGCTCTATTTCAAAGAAAATAGTTGTTTATGGGATATTGACAACGATGGCATTCTTAACAATTTGGATTTAGATTCAGATGGCGATGGCTGCTCTGATGCGATTGAAGCTAGTAGTTCAACCACAGCAACAAGTACTACAGTGTACCCAACAGGAACAGACACCAACACCAATGGTATATTAAACAACTACGAAAGCACAACAGCTGGAACAGTTAATTATGGTTCTACTTATGCGAGTTATGCATTAACAAATACAATCAATGCGTGTTTAGATACCGACGGTGATGGAATTACAGATGTTCTTGATTTAGATGACGACAATGATGGAGTTTTGGATGCAGTAGAATCTCCTACGTGTTTTTACACTGCACTTGAGTTGGGTAAACCTATAGCCGTAAGTACGGAACTTGCGCCTTACACAACCAATGTCATTGCCAATTCTATTGACAATAGCGTAACAAGTTATTCGGCCTTTGCGCCAACAGTCAATTGGGTGAATAAAGAAATCTTCAAATTCACAGCTGTCGACTTTATCGGAATCACAGGAATTTCTTTTGATTTGGTCAATTGGGGCTTGTCGTCTACTGCTGCCATGACCTTTAAAATGCAAGGTTCTGCTGATGATTTAACTTGGACAGACTTATCGCCAGCGGTATCTTCAATAGCAACTACAGGAATATTCACGATCTCGAATACCCTAGCTACAACAAGCAAATTCAAGTATTACCGACTCCTTGGTGTTGCTGGAACTTCGTACTATGGTGGTGTAACGAATGCAACATTCAATCTTGCCTCTAACACAGTTCCTAGTGGAAGTCCGAAGGCGACGTGCAGCAATGACACAGATGGCGATAACGTTGTGAATCATTTAGATTTAGATTCTGATGGCGATAGTTGTTCGGATGCCAAAGAAGCAGGAAGTTCAACTACAGCAACGAGTACAACAGTTTATCCAACAGGAACCGATACCAACGCGAATGGTATATTAAACAACTACGAAGGCGCAACAGCTGGAACGGTTAATTATACCTCTACCTATACCAATTATGCATTAAATGCAAACCTCATTACATGTATTGATACAGATGGTGACGGAGTAGGTAATGTTCTTGATTTAGATGACGATAATGATGGGGTGTTGGATGTAACAGAATTAGCTTGTGCAGAACAAATTACTTCTAAAGTAGGTGTAATTGTGACGAAACCTGCAACCATTAATTATACGTTCAATTCTAATACCTTGGCTAATTTAGTCGATGGTGTAGATGCGAATGTCTATGTAATAAGCGCGCCAACGGGAACACTAACGAATAGTCCCTTGTTAAATTTTGAATTTCCAACGCCAATAGCTTTGAGTTATTTAGAAATTGGTCATTATCCAGGGCAAACATTATTTTCTATCACAAGCACCTATAAAATTCAAGCAAGTACAGATAATACCACTTGGACCGATGTTACAGGTACCTTAACCTATAACAATGTAACCACCTCAACAAGTGGTGGTCTGTCAACATACAACTCCAACATTGCGAATTTCCCAACCAATACGAATGCGTATAAATATTACCGTGTATTTGGAATCAATGCTGCTGTTGGCAGTGGATGGGCAACAGAGATTTATTTCAAAGAAAACGTCTGTTCATGGGATATAGATAACGATGGAATCGTGAATAGCTTGGATCTTGACTCTGATGGTGATGGTTGTTCGGATGCGATTGAAGCTAGTAGTTCAACAACTGCTACAAGCACAAGCATTTATCCAACAGGAACAGACACCAACACCAATGGTATATTAAACAACTACGAAGGCACAACTGCTGGAACGGTTAATTATACTCCTTCTACATACATTGAATATGCTTTAATAAACACCATCAATGCTTGTACTGACACCGACAATGATGGCATTAAGGACATTATCGATATTGATGATGATAATGATGGGATACCAGATAGTAAAGAATGCGGTGGCTGTTTTACAGGAAATGCAATTAATGAACTAGTAAGTCCTACCGCTATTGTTACCATACCAATTAATAAATTTGGTGGTGTTACTACTTCAAATAGAGCATTTGATGGAAGCGGGTTGTCAGCAACCCCAACAACTATAGCTTCTTTAAGTACAATTACACATTCATCACCAACGTTAATTTCGAATGCCGCCTATACGGATGATGGAGCGGGCATGTCTGACGATTGGAAATTTACATTAGCTGCCCCTACAGATATTAAGGGAATAGCACTTTGGACACCAGGTTCAGCTGCCTATGGTGGAGGAGACGCTCCAATGAAGAAATTTATCGTTTCGTGGACGGATTGTACCACTGGTTTAGCCAAATCACAAACTTTTGATCTTGGAGTTCCATCTTCAGCTGCTAAAATAATTTATTTTGTTGAGCCTGTTGCCAATGTTTCTGAATTTACTTTTAATCTTTTAGAAGTATGGTTTGACCAACAAATGGATCAAGGGGTTTCTAATGGGTGGGAAATTGCCACCCCGGCAACGATTCCAAACAACTTTAACGTTACTTTAGGGGAAATACGTTTTATTACGCAATCCGCGGATTATTCAATGTTTTGTTCTACAGATACAGATGGTGATGGTATTCCAAACCGTTTAGATCTAGATTCAGATAACGACGGCTGCTCGGATGCAAAAGAAGCGGGAAGCTCAACTACTGCAACAAGTACAAGCGTTTATCCAACAGGAACAGATACCAACACCAATGGTTTATTAAATAACTACGAAGCTACAACTGCTGGAACGGTTAATTATACCTCAAAGTATTCGGATTACGCAACAAACAATTTCATTAATATGTGTACCGATACTGATGGCGATGGTGTGCCAGATTTTATCGACTTAGATGATGATAATGATGGCGTCTTGGATACAGCTGAGATGACTGTTTGTAACACAATTACCACACCAACTGCTGCAACTGGAACGCCAAATTGGCCTGGTTCAACACCTACCTTAACCATTAATAATTCAGGAATGTCCGGTACTGGTTTGTCTGCTGTTCATTCAGTGCCAAATGTATTGGCGGATTCTTATTATATGACAGAACCTTTGACCAAAGGTTTCCTTGAATATACTTTGCCTGCTAACACCTCCTTAGGTGGTGTGGTGCTTTGGGCTCCAGACGCCAATAATTATGGTGGAGGAGATGGGCCGGTAAAAGACTTTAGAGTTGAAGTAATTTACAATAATGTAGTTACTTATACTTCTCAAACTTTTACCACAGCTCAACCGATTGGAGCTAATAGTAATCCGGGAGCGCAAGTATTTTATTTAGGACAATCATTTGCAAATCCACAAAAAGTAAGATTGAATATCTTATCAGGTTGGTACGATATAAATAATAATAATACTATCCAAGTAGGTACCGAAACGATTCCTGCGGGCACTATTAATGTTGCTTACAACATGACCTTATGTGAGTTCAAAGTAATTTGTGGGCCTGAAGATTTAGACACCGACGGTGATGGTATTCCAAACCGTTTAGATCTAGATTCGGATGGCGATGGTTGTTCGGATGCCAACGAAGCATACAATTCTGCAACGGCTCAAGGAGCTGACGGAAACATGTATTATGGTACAGGAAATCCACCGGCAACAAATACAAACGGTTCAGTTACAGCTGCAACATATCCTGGAACCAATGCGAATGTTTTAACGGTTGGAACGGCAAGTACAATTACATCGCAACCTGCAAACCAATCGGTAACTGCAGGAACTACGGCAACATTTACAGCTACAGTTACTCCGGGTTCTGGTACTACAACCTATCAATGGCAAGTGAGTACCAATAGTGGCGCAACTTGGACAAATGTTACAAACTCATCTACGTATACAGGTGCAACAACAACCACCTTGTCTGTTGCGAACACAACATTAGCAATGAGCGGATACCAATATCATTTGTTGATTTCTCAATCGAATTATATATGTGGTAACATCGCATCTAACGCTGCTACTTTAACCATTGGAGGGTTAATCCAAATCGTTAATGACAATGCAAGTACTTTAGAAGATACGCCACTGAATGGTTCAGTAACATTAAATGATATTGGTTCAGGTGGGTCAATTGTGACGGTAAATACCTTCACAATCAACGGAACCACATACAATGCTGGACAAACGGCTGTCATTGCAGGTGTTGGTACAATTGTTATCAATTCCGATGGTACATATACCTTCACTCCTGCACCAAACTTTAATGGTAACGTTCCAAGTATTAGCTATTCAGCTACAGATGGGAATGCATCAACGGGCACCGGCACTTTGACTATAACGGTAACACCAGTAAACGATGCACCGATTGTAGACAACGATGTAGTTACTACAAATGAGGACACACCAGCAACAGGCGACTTGACAGATGCAGGTGACTCTGATCCTGATGGAACGGCGTTGACAGCTAACACATCGCCAGTAAGCGGACCTTCAAACGGAACAATCGTAATTAATACAGACGGAACATTTACCTACACACCAAATCCAAACTTCAATGGAACGGATGTGATTGTGGTATCTATTTGTGATGCTGGTCTTCCATTACCGGGAGTATGTGTGAACGATACGATTACAGTAACGGTATCGCCAGTAAATGATGCTCCGATTGTAGATAACGAGGTAGTGACGACTAACGAAGACACTCCAGCAACAGGTGACTTAACAGATGCGGGTGACTCAGATCCTGATGGAACGACACTTACTGCAAACACAACACCAGTAAGTGGACCAACGAACGGAACGATTGTCATCAATACAGATGGAACATACACATACACACCAAATCCTAACTTCAATGGAACGGATGTGATCGTGGTATCTATTTGTGATGCAGGAACACCACTTCCAGGAGTATGCGTGAATGATACGATTACTGTAACGGTAGCACCAGTAAATGACGCTCCGATTGTAGACAACGAGGTAGTTACTACAAACGAAGACACGCCAGTAGCAGGTGACTTAACAGATGCAGGTGACTCTGATCCTGATGGCACACCATTAATTACCAATACAACACCAGTTAGCGGTCCATCGAACGGAACGATAGTAATCAACCCTGATGGAACATATACCTACACTCCAGCTCCAGGATTTAACGGAACGGATGTGATTGTGGTATCGATTTGTGATGCTGGTCTTCCATTACCTGGAGTATGTGTCAACGATACGATTACAGTAACGGTTGCACCAGTAAATGATGCACCGATTGTAGACAACGAAGTAGTGACTACAAACGAAGACACGCCAGTAGCAGGTGACTTGACAGATGCAGGTGACTCTGATCCTGATGGAACGGCACTTACTGCGAACACAACGCCAGTAAGCGGACCTTCAAACGGAACGATCGTAATTAATACAGACGGAACATTTACCTACACACCAAACGCTGGATTTAGCGGAACAGATGTGGTAGTGGTATCCATTTGTGATGCAGGAACACCAGGAGTAACGTGTGTGAACGATACAATCAACATCACGGTAGCACCAGTAAACGACGCACCGATTGTAGATAACGAAGTAGTGACTACAAACGAAGATGCACCAGTAACGGGTGACTTAACTGACGCAGGTGACTCAGATCCTGATGGAACGGCACTTACTGCGAACACAACACCAGTGAGTGGTCCATCGAACGGAACGATTGTGATCAATACAGATGGAACATACACATATACTCCAAATCCTAACTTCAATGGAACGGATGTGATTGTGGTATCGATTTGTGATGCTGGTCTTCCATTACCGGGAGTATGTGTAAATGACACGATTACAGTAACGGTTGCACCAGTAAATGATGCACCGGTTGTAGACAACGAAGTAGTGACTACAAACGAAGACACGCCAGCTACAGGTGACTTAACGGACGCAGGTGATACAGATCCTGATGGAACGCCGCTTACGGCAAACACAACACCAGTGAGTGGTCCATCGAACGGAACGATTGTTATCAATGCGGACGGAACATTTACCTACACACCAAACGCTGGATTTAGCGGAACAGATGTGGTAGTGGTATCCATTTGTGATGCAGGAACACCAGGAGTAACTTGTGTCAACGATACGATCAACATCACGGTATCGCCAGTAAACGACGCACCGATTGTAGATAACGAAGTAGTGACTACAAACGAAGATGCACCAGTAACGGGTGACTTAACTGACGCAGGTGACTCAGATCCTGATGGAACGGCACTTACTGCAAACACAACACCAGTGAGTGGTCCATCGAACGGAACGATTGTCATCAATACAGACGGAACATACACATATACTCCGAACCCGAACTTCAATGGAACGGATGTGATCGTGGTATCTATTTGTGATGCTGGTCTTCCATTACCGGGAGTATGTGTGAATGATACGATTACTGTAACTGTTGCACCAGTAAATGATGCACCGATTGTAGATAACGAGGTAGTTACTACAAACGAAGACACGCCAGTAGCAGGTGACTTGACAGATGCAGGTGACTCAGATCCTGATGGAACGCCACTTACGGCAAACACAACGCCAGTGAGTGGTCCATCGAATGGTACGATTGTGATCAATACAGACGGAACATACACATATACACCAAACGCAGGGTTTAATGGAACGGATGTCGTAGTGGTATCCATCTGTGATGCAGGAACACCGGGTGTGATTTGTATCAACGATACGATCAACATCACGGTAGCACCAGTAAATGACGCTCCGATTGTAGACAACGAAGTAGTGACTACAAACGAAGATGCACCAGCAACAGGTGACTTAACAGATGCGGGTGACTCAGATCCTGATGGAACAGCACTTACGGCAAACACAACGCCAGTGAGTGGTCCATCGAACGGAACGATTGTGATCAACACAGACGGAACATATACTTACACGCCAAATACAAACTTCAATGGAGTTGACACGGTTGTAGTATCTATCTGTGATGCAGGCACTCCACTTCCAGGAGTATGCGTAAACGATACGATTACAGTAACGGTTGCACCAGTGAACGATGCTCCGATTGTAGACAACGAGGTAGTGACTACAAACGAAGACACGCCAGCTACAGGTGACTTGACAGATGCGGGTGACTCTGATCCTGATGGAACAGCACTGACTGCCAATACAACGCCAGTGAGTGGTCCATCGAACGGAACGATTGTCATCAACGCGGACGGAACATTTACTTACACACCAAACCCAGGATTTAGCGGAACGGATGTAGTGGCGGTATCTATCTGTGATGCAGGAACACCGGGTGTGATTTGTATCAACGATACGATCAACATCACGGTAGCACCAGTAAATGACGCTCCGATTGTAGACAACGAAGTAGTGAC
>Ga0209990_10000587_pt1 | contig 35540 bp, 26 predicted proteins | sample NOAtaG_6_FD_187304 | JGI IMG/M metagenome (GOLD analysis project Ga0209990, IMG submission 187304) | Freshwater lake microbial communities from Lake Erie, under a cyanobacterial bloom - NOAA_Erie_Diel5S_2200h metaG (SPAdes) (version 2) | ecosystem: Environmental > Aquatic > Freshwater > Lake ...
GCCGCTTCCACTACCTATTTTTCCGAAAGCCAGTGGATCATTACCTGTGCCCCCTTCCCGCAATGCGGGAGCCGCCGGGGCGGTGTACCACGTTGTAGAGCCTGGAGATACCCTTTACCGTATTTCGATGAAGTATGGGATTAGTGTGGGGGCTTTGCGGGCGATGAATAGTATAGAAGGGGATACCATTGTAACGGGTACGGCATTACGCCTTCGGTGATAAATAAGACCGGATGCGGGCACCGGGCAAAAAAAATGAGGGCAAACGGTTGATTTTCACATACAAATGACCGTAAATATCCGACCAACAGCACACCCGTGAATTTTGGTCGACAGGCAATCGCCCAATGGTTTTAGTTAATACCATAATCTTATTAATTTTCGATAATTTTTTACACGATCAAATCATTCTATGTTCCCTTTTTATTTGCATGGTCGGCGGGTATCCGGTACGAATAGCCTTCGGCAGTGGCTGGGTCCTGCTTTTGTTATTTTAGCTTTTTCTTTGGTGGTTGTTGCCTCCGGGGGGTGTTCCAAAAAGAAGACAACAGAGGGTCCTTCAGCCGGGGGCGGTCCGGGTGGCCCGGGTGGCCCGGTACCAGTCACGCCGGTTGACTATATGGTTGTTGCCGCACAGTCGCTGGAGAATACGATTCAGACGACGGGCAACCTGGTGGCGAACGAATTCGTAGATATTCGTCCGGAGCGGAGTGGGCGGTTGACAAAAATCCTATTCAAGGAGGGTGGTCAGGTACAACAAGGTGCTTTACTTGCAGAGCTGGATCGGGTCGAATTAGAGGCACAGTTAGCAAAGTTGAGGGTAAACGAAGCGTATTACCTCCGGGAAATTGCGCGTGCGAAGGACTTGCTGGCGATTGACGGGATTGCTCAGGAAGAATTCGACCGGATTTCGCTCAGTCTTGACCAGACCCGTGCGGATATCCGCATCACAGAAGTTGCGATAGATAAAACCAGGATCCGTGCCCCGTTCACCGGGCGGCTGGGGTTGCGCCAGATCAGCGAGGGGGCGTATGTTTCGAGCAGTGATATATTGGTGCGGTTACAACAGACCAACCCTATAAAACTGGAGTTTGACATACCGGAACGGTTCAGCAGGGACTTGCGGATAGGTCAGCAGATCGCCTTTACGGTAGAAGGTTTGCGGACGACGTTTCAGGCCGAGGTGTATGCGTTGAGCAATGAGGTGGAATCCTCTACCCGGACCCTGACGGTACGTGCGAGGTGTGGCAATGGGGGCAACACCCTTCAGCCTGGGAATTTTGCGAAGGTAAAAGTGACTACCAGCCAAAGCCAGAAGGTGGTATTAGTCCCTACGGATGCGGTAATCCCTATCCTGAATGGACAACAGGTACTTGTTATGCAAAACGGTGTTGCACACGGGCAGCAGGTCGAGGTGGCACAACGTCTGGAGAATTATATTGCGATCACGGCCGGGCTTAATCCAGGGGATACCGTAATCCTGAGTGGTCTGCTTGCATTGCGCGAAGGAATGCCGGTAATGCCATCACAAATTATCGAATCCCCCAAACCCAATGACTTATGAGCTTAGCATCAGTAAGTATTGAACGGCCTGTGTTGGCAACGGTAATTTCCATTGTCATCCTGTTATTTGGCATCATTGGGTTTTCATTTCTTGGTCTAAGGGAATACCCAAGTGTTGACCCGCCGGTTATTTCCGTTTCGACGAATTATACGGGAGCGAATGCAGACGTTATTGAATCCCAGCTTACGGAACCGTTGGAGGAATCGCTCAACGGGATTGCCGGTATCCGGTCATTGTCGAGTACGAGTGCACCTGGCCGGAGCAGCATAACGGTGGAGTTTGAGTTGGGTACCGATCTTGAGGCGGCTGCCAACGATGTACGGGACAAAGTTTCACAAGCGCAACGGCTGCTGCCTCCGGATGCCGATCCGCCGATTGTTTCGAAGGCGGATGCCAATGCTTCCCCGATTCTTGCGGTGACGGTGCAGAGCAATAAGCGGGATCTGATGTCGCTGAGCGAATATGCGAACAATGTGATCAAGGAAAGAGTCCAGACGATACCTGGAGTATCGGGGGTTCGGATATGGGGAGAAAAAAAGTATGCGATCCGGATTAAGCTCGACCCTGTAAAACTTGCGGGGTATGGGCTAACGCCGATAGATGTGCGCAACGCACTACAGCGGCAGAACCTGGAGCTTCCTTCCGGGAAGATCGAGGGTTACCGCACTGAGCTCAGTGTGCGTACCCAGGGGAGGCTGAACTCTCCGCAAGAATTTGCTGAGCTTGTGCTCCGGGAGGAGCGGGGTTCTGTCGTCCAGCTCAAGGATGTTGCCAATGTTGACCTGGAGCCACAAAACGTGCGCAGTATTCTTCGGGGAAAGGGCATGATTCCTATGATGGGGGTGGCGATCACGCCATTGCCTGGTGCGAATTACATTGATATTGCAGACGAGGCGTACAAGCGCATCGAGGAGTTAAAGAAAAGTGCCCCGCCAGATATTCAGCTTGATTATGCCTTTGATACTACGCTTAATATCCGGCAGGGAATATCTGAGGTCGAGGAGACGATTTTAATTGCATTTGGGCTTGTCGTACTGGTGATTTTATTTTTTCTGCGGACCTGGCGCACGACGTTAATCCCGGTGGTAGCAATTCCGATTTCGTTGATCGGTTCGTTTTTCGTCATGTATTTGTTTGGATATTCTATCAATGTATTGACGTTGCTGGGTATCGTATTGTCCACGGGGTTGGTAGTGGATGATGCGATTGTCATGATGGAAAATATTTTTCGGAGGATAGAAGAGGGCCAGGAACCCAGAGAAGCGGCACACGAGGGATCGAAGGAGATATATTTTGCGATTATTGCCACTTCTGTGACGCTTGTGATTGTATTTCTCCCCATTATTTTCCTACAGGGTTTGACGGGTAGGTTGTTTCGCGAATTTGGGGTAGTCGTAGCAGGTGCGATTATCATATCTACCCTGGTATCGCTGACGTTAACCCCGATGATGAGTTCACGGCTTTTGCGGCAGCAGAAGCACAGTCGGTTTTTCCTTTTCACGGAGCGGTTTTTTACAGGGATGACAGAAGCATACAACCGTTCGTTGAGCAGGTTTATGCGCGTGAATTGGCTGGCGTGGGTTATCGTAGCGATTTGTGGGTATGGGATTTTTGCGTTTGGTAAAAAAATCCCTTCTGAGCTTGCGCCGATGGAGGACAAGAGTAGCTTCCGGATTATTTCTACAGCTCCGGAGGGCACATCGTATGAAATGATGGACCGATATCAGCTTGAGGTACTTAAGATTGTTGAGCAGATTCCCGAGAAGCGTGCATATACAGCAGTTACTTCACCGGGTTTTGGCGCTTCCACTTCGGTCAATTCGGCTTTTGTAAACGTATCGCTGTTGCGGCCGCATGAGCGGGAGCGGAGCCAGGACGATATTGTAAAGAGTGTGTTCCCTCAGTTGGGCAGGTTGAATTACGCCAGGGCGTTTATTGCACAGGAGCAGACGATCAGCGTGGACCGGAACCAGCGCGGGCTACCAGTTCAATTTGTGATCCAGGCACCAAATTTTGAGAAGTTGAAGGAAGCGATTCCACGTTTCATGGAAGAAGTGGGGAAGCATCCTGCTTTTGCAATTTCTGATCTTGACCTGAAATTCAACAAGCCGGAAATCCGGATAGATATAGACCGTGAGCGGGCACGACAGCTCGGCGTTACGGTCAGGGATATTGCGGAGACGCTCCAGCTTTACCTGAGTGGTACGCGCTATGGGTTTTTTATCCGGGACAGCAAGCAGTACGAGGTTATCGGAGAAGCAGCACGGCCTTACCGGGACGATCCGGGCGACCTTTCTGTTTTATTCGTGCGCAGCACCCGTGGAGAGTTGATTCCGTTGAGCAATTTAGTGCGCTTTGTGGAAGAATCCAGTCCTCCTCAGTTGTACCGTTTTAACCGGTATTTATCTGCGACGGTATCTGCGGGCATGGCGGAGGGATACACTTTGGGCCAGGGTATCGAGGCGATGGACGAAATTGCAAAACGGGTTTTAGACGAATCGTTCCAAACGGCACTTTCTGGTGCTTCAAAGGATTTCAAAGAGAGTTCGAGCGGGTTATATTTCGCCTTTTTACTGGCGCTGGTATTGGTTTACCTGACGCTAGCCGCGCAGTTTGAAAGCTTTTTTGATCCTTTGATTATCATGATTACTGTTCCACTGGCATTAACGGGGGCTTTGGCTGCATTGTGGTATTTCGGGCATACCCTGAATATATTCAGTCAGATCGGTATCATTGTATTGGTCGGTATTGTCACTAAAAATGGGATATTGATTGTGGAGTTTGCCAACCAGAAAAAAGAAGATGGCATGAGTCCGCGGGATGCGGCGATTTTATCTGCCACACTTCGCCTTCGTCCAATTTTGATGACGAGTATTGCCACTATTTTGGGGGTGTTGCCCATTGCGCTGGCCTTAGGTGCTGCAGCTACGAGCAGGATACCGATGGGGGTAGCCATTATTGGCGGGTTGTTATTTTCGCTTGTATTGACCTTGTATGTCATTCCTGCCATTTATCCATTTTTCAACAGATCGGAAAAAGCGAAAATTGTTGAAGAAGAGAGCAAGAAGGCCGAGCTTGTCGAGGGAAACATCTGAATCAAAGGAAAATGTTGAAAATGGACAATAAAAATATTTCAAATTACCGCTTGGGCGGCAAATATATTTCCAGGGTATTTTTTGTACATACTTGTATAGCGATAGGCTTTGGTTTTTCGGGGTTAAGCGCGCAGGAGGTATTGAGTGCGCAGGATGCTGTAAAAATTGGGATAGAGCAAAATTTCAGCATCAGGATACTACGCAATCAGGAAGCTGTTGCCAGCAACAACAATACACCTGGTAATGCGGGGATGCTACCCACTATTTCTACCGTTGGGACGGCATCGTATGCGGTCAACAATACCGAGCAGAAGTTTTTCAATGGGGAGACACGTGGGGGCAAGGGGGCGAGCAATATCAGCTTTCGCACGGGTCTTGAAGTGAATTGGACCGCGTTCGATGGGTTCCGGATGTTTGTGGAGCAAGATCGGTTACAGGCGCTTGAATCGCAGAGCCGCATACAGACGACGGCACAGATGCAGGACCTGGCAGCACGCATACTGGATGCGTACTACAACCTCGTTCAGCTTGAATTGTCCACGGATAATTTGCGGTATGCGGTAAGTCTGGACCGGGATTTACTACAGCTTGTAGAAAATAAGAAACGGATTGGAACGGCGACCGGGCTCGAACTATTGCAGTCGCGGTCGCGGTTTACGGCAGACAGTGCGCGGCTTGTGCAGTTGGAGACGGATATCCAGCGTGCCCGGAAGAATTTCAATCAGCTGCTTAACCGGTCTGTAGATGAGGGGTTTCAGGTGGATAGTGCATTGAGCAGCGCACTTCTTCCCAGTCTGGACGAGTTGTTGGAGCGTGGGCGGCAAGCCAACCCGGGCTTGTTGCTAAGCAGGATTGAGCGGGAGCTTGCGGCATTATCCACATCAGGTCTTAAAAGCAACTTATGGCCCGAATTGAGTTTGCAAGGAACACTGAACTATAACTTTCAGCGCAACGATATTGGTTTTTTGCTTTCCAACAGGAACTTTGGCCCCACAATTGGGCTGACCTTACGCTACAATATTTACGATGGCGACAATCGTACCCGGAATATTGCCAACGCCCGTATTGCAGAGGAGAATGCTGCATTGCGGGAATCAGAGCTGCGTCAGATTGTAGAAGGACAAATCCGGACGCGTTATGGGGATTACCAGGCACTTCGGCAGTTGGCCGATTTAGAAGCGCTCAACCTTAAAGTTGCGGAAGAGCAAGCAACGTTGGCACGGGAATTATACCGCCTGGGCCGCACCACTAATTTTGAAGTCCGCGAAGCTATTTTGCAGGGAATCCAGGCCAACGACCGGGTCATTCAAAACCTTTACCGCTTAAAGCAAATTGAGATCAGTTTGTTGAACCTTGCCGGGATACCTTTATACGCCCAGGAAGAATAAGTTCTTTTTCACCTAAAAATAATTGGCAAATGAAGCATTTTTTATTTGTGATGGTGCTTATCAGCATCGTATTGCATAGTACATCTGCACAGGAGCCCGTGGATGCCAGGTTAAATGAGGCGATCCGCAAGCACGGGCTGGAGCAGGGTAAAGTCATGGAGATCGCGGGTTGGATGACGGATGTATATGGGCCCAGGCTTACCGGCTCGCCGATGTTGGAAAAAGCGACGGAATGGGCACAAAAGACGCTCAAGGAGTGGGGCATGGAAAACGTACATACGGAGGTATGGGGCCCGTTTGGCCGTGGATGGGAAATGACATATTTTCAGATGCATGCCAGGACCCCGAACTATTTCCCCATCATCGCCTACCCCAAAGCCTGGTCGCCCTCGACAAACGGGATGGTGACGGGAGAGGTCATATATTTACAAGCCAACAGTGAAGCAGATTTAGCGAACTACAAGGGGAAGATCAAGGGAAAATTTATTCTTTTAGATACATTGCGGGAGGTAACGGAATGGATGGACGCGCCTGCAAAGCGCCTTGATAACAGCGAGTTGCTCGATATGGCCAATGCACCGGCTCCGGGTCCCCGTCCGGACCGCGACTATAACCGCCTTGGGGGATTTTCTTTTAACAACCAGTTGTGGAAATTCCTGACCGAAGAGCAGCCTGCAGCCATTCTCGACAGGAGTTATAAGGGGGATCTGGGGACGGTATTTGCTACTGGGGCACGTGCGGCCGAGGGGCGTGTACAAGCCAAGGATGCAAAAATCATCCCACAGGCAACCGTTTCTGTAGAGCATTATAACCGGCTGTTCCGATTGCTCCAGAAGGGTATTCCGGTTACTGTTTCCATGGAGCTCAAGGCCAACTATACCAATCCGGACGAAATGGAGCATAATGTTATTGCAGAGATCCCGGGTACCGACCTTAAAGACGAGGTGGTCATGTTTGGAGCCCATCTTGACTCCTGGCATACGGGGACCGGGGCGACGGATAATGCTGCGGGGTCGGCGGTGATGATGGAAGCGGCCCGTATATTACTTCAAACCATCAAAGAAACAGGAATACGTCCGCGCCGTACGTTGCGGCTGGCATTATGGACTGGGGAAGAGCAGGGGTTATTGGGTTCCAGGGCTTATGTACGCGAGCATTTTGCGGTGACAGCACCAGATGGTAGCTTTCAGGAAGTGAAGCCTGGCCAGGCCAAGGTTTCTGCCTATTATAATCTGGACAATGGCACAGGTAAAGTCAGGGGAGTGTATCTGCAGGGCAATAGTGCGGTGGCTCCTGTATTCCGTGCCTGGCTTGATGCATTTAAAGATCTTGGTGCCAATACGCTCACGTTGTCCAATACAGGCGGTACAGACCACCTTGCTTTCGACGCAGTGGGCATCCCTGGTTTTCAGTTCATTCAAGATCCGATTGCTTATTCAACGCGGACGCACCACTCCAATATGGATAATTGGGACCATCTTGTAGAAGAAGATCTTAAACAGGCTGCAACAGTCATCGCTTCATTTGTAATGCATTCTGCGATGCGTGATGGCATGCTTCCGAGGAAACCTGCCCCTACCGTGCGTCCTGCAGGATCAGGAAATTAAGTATTGAAGGCGGCAAACAGTTATGAAAAAGCCCTGTTGGAAATAATTTTTGGCGGCTTGTGCGGTCAAAGGACAGCCACGGGGCTTTTTCACAACCCCACGTTTATGAGACAGGCTCATTCAAAATAATTTTTGCTGTCAGAGAAATGATCTCACAATAAATCAATATGAGAGCAATCGTTTTATTGGTGTTTCTTGCAATTCAGGTATTGGATATTCATGGGGGGTATGCGCAGGGCAAGGCAAATGCAGTCAAGATCAGCGGGGTGTATTTTCCGGGCAGGGAATGGGAGGAGCGTTTGCCTTCGGCAATGGGTCTGGATAGTGTGGAGATCGGGAATGCGGTGGCCTTTGCTATTGAATCGGAAAGTGAGAACCCGAGGAACATGGAGTTTTCCCATTACCAGTCCTTTGGCAAAGAGCCTTTTGGTGATGGCACCGGGTTGTTTAAGGAACGTGGGGCGCCTACCGGGATTATTGTTTATAAAGGGTATATTGTGGCATCCTGGGGAGAACCGGCACGTGTGGACATGACGCATAGTGTGACGAAGAGTTTTCTTTCGACGGTTGTGGGGATAGCATTTGACCGGAAATTAATCCCGGATATACACGAAAAAGTGTATTTATCACAAGCGCCGGTGCATGTATTGGAGCCAAATCCATTTGCGAACAGGGCAGAGCGGATTGGTCAGCCGATGTTATTGGATCTTTTTTCGACGGCGCACAATCAGGAAATTACCTGGGATCATTTACTGCGGCAGACGAGTGACTGGGAGGGAGTACTCTGGGGGAAGCCGGATTGGGCGGATCGGCCTGCTGCGGATCCTTCGGAGTGGTATAGGCGGCGCTATCAAATACCGGGCAGCGTTTATGAATACAATGATGTGCGCGTAAACGTACTTTCTTTGGCAGCCCTGAATATTTGGCGCAGGCCGTTGCCGGAGGTGCTCCGCACCAATATCATGGATCCGATAGGTGCTTCGGCAACCTGGCGTTGGTTTGGGTACAAGGATTCCTGGGTAGTAATGGATGGCAGCATGGTTCAGTCGGTGAGTGGTGGAGGCCATTGGGGCGGGGGTATGTTTATCAATGCTTACGATATGGCACGTTTTGGTTATCTGACCTTGCGGCGGGGGCGTTGGAAGGATCAGCAATTGATTTCAGAGCGCTGGTTGGAGATGGCATTGACTCCTACCCCATCGCAGCCGACGTACGGTTTTATGAATTACTTTTTGAACACAGAGAAAAAGCTTTTACCCAGCGCCCCTGCCGAATCGTTTTACCATTTGGGTAATGGCACGAATATGGTATATGTAGATCCTGTACATGACCTGGTCATTGTTGCGCGATGGATAAAGAGCAATGCGATGGATGGGTTAGTGGGGCGCGTGTTAGGGGCTTTACCAAAATAAGCGATGCCAGCGCGAACAAATCTAATGAATAAGTAAAAACTTCAATGGTACAGGCATCGGATGACCGGATACACGTTATTGATGCGTTGCGTGGCTTTGCGCTTTGGGGAATTGTCATTGTACATATGGTGGAGCAATTTTTAGGAGGTTATCCGCCGCCGGGGATGGGGGATTATGCGGTGCATGCGCCGATAGATCTTCAGGTAAAAGCAGTTAACCGGGCGATTTTTCTGAGCAAATTTTTCACGATTTTTTCCTTATTGTTTGGGCTGAGTTTTTTTATACAGATGGACCGGGCTGGTCGCAGAGGGCAGCCATTTGCCGGAAAGTTTCTATGGCGGCTTGTGCTGCTTTTTTTCATAGGGGTGTTCCATAATCTTTTTTTTCGTGGGGACATCCTTACAGTATATGCTTTACTGGGTTTTGTGCTTGTGGTTTTTTACCGCTTACCATCCTGGGTAATACTTTTGACGGCTTCCGGAATAATTTTGGGTTTACCCAGGTACCTCGTGCTTTGGGCGAAGCTCCGGTGGGGGTCGGCGATGAGCATGGGGGAGCGTGCAATATTTGAGGCAGCGAATACGCATTATTTTCAAGTGGCGAAGAATGGAGGTCTTTTCGACATTTTTGCGTTAAACATTTGGGATGGCTGGCTGGGGAAGATGGCTTTCCAGTTTGACATTTTTGGGCGGGGGTATTTGACCTTTGCGATGTTTTTACTTGGGCTTTGGTTAGGGCGCAACGGTTTTTTTGAGCAGTTTTCGAGGCGTAAGCATACGTTGTATGCTGTATTCGTAGGAGGGTTGCTCGTTGCGTATTTTTTATTTCCTGTGCATACAACGCTGCTCAAAGGGTTTGACGGACGGTCGTGGAGAACAATTATTGGATTGACGATACAGGACATTTCCAATCTTTCGATAAGTAGTTCTATTGTTTCGGCATTTTTGATATTATTTACCTATTCTGTTCCGCGAAAGTTTCTTGGGGTATTTGAGCCGTACGGGCGGATGGCATTGAGTAATTATATTGGTCAGACGATAGCAGGCACTTTTGTGTTTTTTGGCTGGGGCCTGGGGTTGATAGGCAGTATAGGTGCCGGGAGTGCGGTTTTGATTGGGCAAGGAATCACGGCATTGCAGATAGTGGCCAGCAAGATTTGGCTTAGATATTTTCGGTACGGCCCGTTGGAGTGGTTATGGCGTTCGGGGACTTACCTGAAGTGGCAGCCATTAAAGAAGAAGCAGGCTGGAGGGGGGATATCTGAGCGCGATTAAGCGGGGAGGCTAAAATCAATTTCAGTATTATCGCCGATATTGAAGCTTTGACGAAGGCCGGTAATTGCGGTATCATTGCCGACGACAGATTTCTGTAGGATAACTTCCTTTATCGAGGCGAAATTTCCGATAATAGAATCCACGACTATAGCATAATTGATGTGGACATTATTGCCAATTGTGACGTGTGGGCCAATAATTGAATTGACGATATGGCAATTTTCACCAATACTTACCGGGTGGATAATAATGGAGTTATCGAAAGGAGGGAGGTTAGAGGAGGCATATCCTTCCCGGTCGAGCAAGGTCGCATTGGTTTGGAGGAGTACTTCTTTTTTTCCACAATTAAACCAGTTATCCACTTCGATCCCTGTAAATATAACGCCATTTTGGATCATGTGCATCAGGGCGTCGGTAAGGGGGAATTCCCCGTCATTGCTAATATTATTTTCGATATTATATTCGAGTGCTTCGATCAGCATAGGTACTTCCCGGATCCGGTAGAATCCGACCATAGCGAGGTTTGACTTTGGGATACGGGGTTTTTCGACCATGAATTTGACCTGGTTGCCTTCTCCATATTCGACCACTCCGAATGCCCTGGGGTCTTGTACTTTTTTAACGCCCAGACAGGAATGAGGTTCTTTCAGTACCTTTTGGAAGTCCATATCTATGATTGCATCGCCGAAGAAGACGATCAATTCGTTGGCATACCGGAAGGATTCCCTTGCGGTCCACAGGGCATGGGCTGAGCCTTTCCGTTCATTCTGGGTGACGAATACTTTAGAGATATTGGGATAGGCCTGTTCGACGTAATCGCGGATTTTTTCGCCCAGGTACCCGATAATGAAGATAAATTCCCGGACGCCGACCTCAATGAGCTGATCGATGATAAAAGAGAGGATAGGTTTTCCTGCTACGGGGATGAGGGGTTTGGGTTGGGTATAGGTTAGGGGGCGGAGCCTTGTGCCTACCCCTGCGACAGGAATGACAGCTTTCATGGCGATAATTTGGGCGCATTTTTGAAAGCGCTGTTTTTTGATCCTGCGAAGTTAAGACCAAAAAGCAGCGCTTTCAAAATATTTTTATTCGCCGCCGGATAGGGCTGCTGCGCCACCGACAATTTCCAGGATTTCCTTGGTGATGGTTTCCTGTCGGGCTTTGTTGTAGCTGAGCCGGAGGTCGCGGAGCAAATCACTGGCATTTTCTGTCGCTTTGTCCATTGCGGTCATACGTGCGCCGTGCTCAGAAGCCTGGGTATCGAGATTGAACTTAAAGAACTGCGTTTTGAGGATACTCGGTATGAGGTATTCGAGCAGTTGGGCTTTATCCGGTTCGAAGATATAATCGGCACGCAGGCCAGAGGATTTCCCCTGGGAAGCCAGTTTTGGAACCGGGAGGAACTGCTCCAGTTCTGCGATCTGGACACCGGCATTTTTGAATCTTCCATAAGCGACGTCCACGCGGTCGAAAGTTTTGGACAGGAACCCATCCATAAGTAGCTGTGATACCTCGGATACCGATTCGAAGCTCAGGTTATTAAAGAGCAGGGCATATTCGCCATGGATTTTGCAATCCGGGTATCGTTTGCGGAAGAATTCATAACCACGCTTACCGATGCAAAGGATTTCGAGGTTTCCTTTGGCCCTTTGGGCAGCGTATTTATGTTCGATTGCCGCAACCGCTGCTTTTTGAACATTGGAGTTGAAAGCTCCACAAAGACCGCGGTTCGAAGTGACCACTACGATACACACCCGTTCGACGGGGCGTTCCTGGCTAAAGACGGAAGCGACATCCCCTTCGAGGTTGGACAGGATATTGCGCAGCATCCCGTTTAGTTTGTCGGAATAAGGGCGCATTTGTTGAATAGCTTGCTGGGCGCGGCGCAACTTTGCGGCCGAGACCATTTTCATAGCTTTCGTAATTTGCTGGGTATTGACTACCGAGCGGATGCGTTCCCTGACTTCTTTTAAATTCCCTGGCATAAGCAAGAATTATTGTATGCGCGGCGCGCATGGAAATATCTATAAAAAAGACGTAGCATAGGTTTACTTTAGTAGTGACTGTTGGGGGGCAGCACTACTTTTTGTATTGTTTTGCCAATTCGGAAGCGAGTGCGCGCATGCGGTCGGTATCCTCTTTTTCCAGTTTGCCGGCCTTGAAGTTTTCGAGGATTTCCGGGTATCGTTGTTCCAGGGTGGTGAGGAACACCATTTCGAAATCGTGGATATGGTTGACCGGGACATCCCTAAGGAGGCCATTGGTACCGAGGAAGATGATGGCTACTTGTTTTTCGACGGAAACGGGGGCATACTGTGGCTGTTTGAGGATTTCCACGTTGCGTTTTCCTTTTTCCAGAACGGCCATAGTAGCGGCATCGAGATCGGAGCCGAATTTAGAGAAAGCTTCCAGTTCGCGGTATTGGGCCTGGTCGAGTTTGAGTGTACCGGCCACTTTTTTCATAGATTTGATTTGAGCGGCGCCTCCGACACGGGAGACGGAGATACCGACGTTAATTGCTGGGCGGATCCCTGCGTTGAAAAGGTTGGATTCGAGGAATATTTGCCCATCGGTGATAGAGATCACGTTTGTCGGGATATAAGCGGATACGTCACCTGCCTGGGTTTCGATGATAGGCAGCGCCGTCAGCGAGCCTCCCCCTTTGACCAGTGGGTTGCCATTGCTGTCTTTGGCTGCGATCAGGGAAGCCGGGAGGTCGTTCATATTTCGTGCAATTTCGTCATTGGCGATGACTTTAGCTGCACGTTCCAGTAGTCGGGAGTGCAGGTAGAATACGTCGCCGGGGTATGCTTCGCGGCCAGGAGGGCGGCGGAGCAGGAGGGAGACTTCGCGGTATGCGACGGCCTGTTTGGAGAGGTCATCATAGATAATCAACGCGGGGCGGCCAGTATCGCGGAAGAATTCACCGATACAAGCCCCGGCGAAGGGTGCGAAGAATTGTATGGGCGCAGGGTCGGATGCAGATGCAGAGACAATCACTGTATAATCCATTGCGCCGTTGTCCTGCAGGATTTTAGCAACCTGTGCCACGGTGGATGCCTTTTGGCCACAAGCCACATAGATACAATAAACAGGCTTACCAGCCTCGAAAAACTCTTTTTGATTGATAATGGTATCGAGGGCGATTGCGGTTTTTCCGGTTTGGCGGTCACCGATGATAAGTTCGCGTTGACCACGGCCAATAGGGATCATGGCATCAATTGCCTTGATTCCGGTTTGGAGTGGCTCGGATACCGGCTGGCGGAAGATAACGCCAGGTGCTTTGCGTTCGAGGGGCATTTCGTATTTTTCCCCTGCGATAGGGCCGCGGCCATCAATAGGTTGGCCGAGCGGATTGACGACACGGCCGATGAAGCCTTCGCCAACTTCGATAGAGGCGATACGTCCGGTGCGGTGTACGCGGGAGCCTTCGCGGATATTATCACTGGCACCCATTAAGACGACGCCGACATTATCTTCCTCGAGGTTGAGTACGATTGCCTGCACACCAGTTTCAAATTCAACGAGCTCGCCGGATTGTGCATTATTGAGGCCATACACACGGGCGATACCGTCGCCAACCTGGAGGACGGTGCCGTATTCTTCCAATTCGGCTGTATTGTTGAAGCCGGAAATTTGCTGTTTGAGAATCTGAGATATTTCTTCAGGTCTTACATCAATCATATTCGATAATTTTTGTGCCCTTGCGGAGCAGGATGAATCAAGTTTTAGAGGCAGAATAAATTAGTACAGCTGGAAGACCACAGGGTTAACGGGCTTCGATTTTGGATTCGTACAAGTTGATTTTGAATTCTTTTTTGAGATTGTCCAGTTTATGGCGGACGCTGGCATCATACACATTTCCTTCGACTTCGAGGATATAGCCTCCCATCAGCTTTGGATCTACAACGGTGATTACCTCCGCATTTTCGAAGCCGATTGCACTGGCTTCGAGTTTATGCCTGAGTTGTTCTATTTGTTCTTTTGGCAGGGGTGTGGCGGAGATGATTTTTACGATGGAGATATGTTTGAGTTGTCTGTATTGGTCGAGAAAGGCGGCGATGACCTCGATGAGGATTGCTTCGCGCTGTTTACCTGCAAGCAGCAGGATGAATTTTAGAGTAAGCTCATCCAGTTTGCCGGTGAACAGCTGCTCCAGGATTGCCTTTTTTTTGGTAAATTGAATTACGGGGCTTTTGAGGAAAGTTTTGAATTCCCTGTTTTCGCGGACCAGAGCGAGCAGGCCATCCATATCCCCTTTTACACTTTCCAGTTTATTGGATTCCACGGCGAGGTCGAGTAAGGACTTCGCGTATCTGGATGCGACTTTTTTAACGGACATACGTTACAGTTTTGGGTTCAGGGAAATTAATTGAGCTTGAAATCATCTACTAATTTCTGAACCAGGGCTTCCTGCGAGGATTTATCCTGGAGTTCACGCGCCAGTATTTTTTCGGCGACAGAAATTGCCATGGCGCCCACTTCGTTTTTGATATTGGTCATGACTTCGAGTTTCATGAGCTCAATATCTTTTTTGGCTGCGACGACGATATTGCGGGCTTCTTCTTTGGCCGATTCCTTTGCGGTTTTTACAATATTTTCTCCTGCTTCTTTTGCTTCTTTCAGTATCCTTGAGCGCTCTTCCTGTGCTTCTTTCAGAAGCTGTTCGTTATGCGCCTGCAGCTTGGCCATTTCATCGCGGGCGCGTTTTGCTTCGTCGAGGGAATTTTGGATATCTTCTTCCCGTTTTTTGAGCATTTTTTGGATAGGTTTAAACGCGAAGCGGGCCAATACACTCCATACGATAAAGAAGATGAGGGTAGTCCAGAAGAATATCCCAAAATCCGGGAGAATCGGTGAGAAAGTCGAACCAAATAAGAAGGCCATGATGCAGATGACTTTATATAAATGATTAAAATATTATAGGTGCGGGGGCATATCTGCCCGGGTATTTTAGTGCAAGGAGCGGGCGGCCTGCCAACCGCAGGCCGCGGCTTCACTTTTTTTGCCCGGAGGGCGGCTTTTAGAAGAAGAAAGCGCCTACGATGGCGAACAGCGCTGCGCCTTCGATAAGGGCGGCAGCAATGATCATCGTCGTACGGATGTCGCCGGTTACTTCCGGTTGACGGGCGATTGCTTCCATGGCGCGGCCGCCGATCTGGCCGATACCGATGCCTGCGCCGAGAACGGCTAAACCGGCACCAACAGCTCCCAATGTTCCAGTCATTGTGGTAAAATTATATTAAGTTAAAAAATGTTCGAGCATATCGGGTTTAGTGGTGTTCTTCGATAGCTGCGCCGATGTAGAGCGAAGTCAGCAGCGCGAAGATAAAAGCCTGGAGGAAGGCTACAAAGAGTTCCAGGAGATTCATAATGAAGACGAAAGCGACGGTCAGGAAGCTTCCGCTAATGACTCCGCCCAGGTTTTTGCCATTATCGCCCAGGATAAAGACCATACCGACGAGGCAAAGGATAATGACGTGACCTGCTGTGATATTGGCAAAAAGACGGATAAGCAGAGTGAAAGGCTTGATGAATACCCCTGCGAATTCTATTGGGGCGAGCATAAAGCGGATTGGTACGGGCACGCCGGGCATCCAGAAGATGTGCTGCCAATAGTGGCGGTTGCCGCTGATCGTTACGATGATGAGGGTAAAGAAAGCCAGCGCGGCAGTTGTTGCGAGGTTGCCGGTGACATTGGCGCTACCGGGGAAAAAGGGAATGAGGCCTAATAGGTTGCAAATGAGCACAAAGAAGAACAGGGACATTACGAACGGCATATATTTTTCGTAGTGATGGCCGATATTCGGTTTCACTACTTCGTCCCTGATGAAAGTGAAAATCGGCTCGATGAAAGACTGGAGTCCCTTCGGGGACTGGCCGTCCCGCTGTTCATAAGATTTGCGCACGCTGAAGAAAATGACAAAGAGGATCAGCGAGGCCAGTAACATCGTGAAGACGTTTTTGGTAATGGAGAAATCGATCCACGAAGTGGGTTGGAGGAAATGACCTGGGCTTTCCAGTTCATAGGCTTTTCCGTCGCTGAAGGCGAAACGGGCCTCACTGCCTTCTTCTTCACCTGTACGTTCGATGTGGTGGACCCCCATATTTTCTGACCATCCTTTGATGCGTTTTACATCCCCGTGGTCGAGTACATAGCCATTGACGACTTTGTGGCCATGTTCGAAGGCACTGGACATAAACACATCGAGGCCGCGGTCTTTGGCATAGAGGATGCAGGGCAATGGTATATGGACATCGCCGAAGACGTGGAACTCGTTGGCGTCCGAGATGTGTTCGATAACGTATTCGAAATATGGTTTTTCTTCATGGGATTCCTGACCTGCGCGAGCATGGGAAACACAAAAGACGAGCAGGGCAGCGATGATAAAAGTGGCGCGAATTTTCATAAAAATCCTTTCAATATTTAGTTTTTTCTAAGCCGGTGCAAAGGTAAAATCTTTAGCGCGTTTAAGAAAAGGAAATTAACTTTTTTTCAAGGTAACGCCAGTCTCGAGCACTTGATAGCCAAATAATTAGGATTTTTTACCCGTCTTGTTTCAATCGGACTGAAGAACGGCGGCGAATTGATGGCAAAAAAAGTATCGCAAGGGTATAAAAACCCAAATTTTATGCTGCGATTATTGGGGTTTGCTGTGGAATCCTTTTTCTAAAAAGATTTTTATGACAAAGTACCTGATGGGGAATGCAGGATGGTCCGTGATAAACGGGGAAAGATAAAAATATAAGAATAAAACATAAAGGATTGGTTCAGCGGTTATATTTACGTAAATTAATGAACACAGAGGGATGAATAAGACAGACCTATTGATTATTGGTTCGGGGATAGGAGGGCTGACAACGGCGATCAAACTTGCGGAAGCACGGCCTGATTGGGAGATCACCGTATTGACCAAGACCAGTGAAGGGGAGAGCAATACCCGCTATGCACAGGGTGGTGTAGCCGCAGTGTGGGATGAAACCACCGATTCTTTTTTCAAGCACAAAGAGGATACCCTCGATGCCGGGGATGGGCTGTGCGACGAGGGGGTGGTGGATATTGTTGTGACCGAGGGCCCGGAGCGGGTGCGGGATATTATTTCCTGGGGGGCACGATTTGACAAAAAAGATAATCTTTATGATCTTGGCCGGGAGGGCGGGCATTCAGAAAACCGGATATTGCACTACAAAGACCTAACCGGGTGGGAGATCCAGCGGACGCTCATCGAAAAAGCCAAGCAGTTTCCCAATATTATCGTCCATGAGCATTTTTTTGCAGTTGACCTGATTACGCAGCACCATCTTGGCTATGTTGTGACCCGATTGATGCCTGATATAGAATGTTACGGGGCTTATGTATTGAATAAGCGGACTGGCGGGATTGAGACTTTTTTGTCCCGGCTCACCATTCTTGCTACAGGCGGAGCTGGCCAGGTTTACCGGAACACGACGAACCCGGTCATTGCATCCGGAGACGGCATTGCTATGGTTTATCGGGCAAAGGGATGGACGGAGAATATGGAATTCGTACAGTTCCATCCTACTGCATTATTTAACCCGGCAGGTGAGAATCCCGTTTTTCTTATTTCGGAGGCAGTACGCGGTTTTGGGGGGATATTAAAGACCCGTGACGGGATAAGTTTCATGGAACGATATGACCGTCGTGCTTCATTGGCGCCGCGGGATATTGTTGCGCGGGCCATAGACAATGAAATGAAGCTCCGGGGCGAGGAATGTATGTTTTTGGATTGCCGGCATTTGGATATGGAGGCTTTTATAGCGCATTTTCCCACGATCCACAGTAAATGTGTGAGTATTGGCATTGATCCGGCAAAGCAGATGATCCCTGTGGTACCTGCCTGTCATTATCTTTGCGGTGGGGTGAAAACGGATACGGATGGTCAGACCTCTATAAAACGTTTATATGCTGTCGGAGAGTGCACCAGTTCAGGCCTTCATGGTGCCAACCGCCTTGCCTCTAACTCTCTGCTCGAAGCGCTGGTATTTGCAGAGCGTATTGCGCGGCATATTCTGGGGTATGCGGGCGGTTTTTTGCTGAGGAACGATATACCTGAATGGAATGCGGCCGGCACGACAGATCCCAAAGAAATGGTATTGATTACTCAGAGCACTAAGGAGTTAAAGGAAATCATGAGTAACTATGTCGGTATTGTCCGGTCTAACGTGCGCTTGCAGCGTGCCCTTGATCGTTTGAATTTGCTGTACCGGGAGACGGAGGAGATGTACAATGCCACGACGATCAGCCCTCAATTGTGTGAGCTGCGGAATCTGATCACGATTGCCTATCTGATTACCCGTTCAGCGAGTATGCGCAGGGAAAGCAGGGGCTTGCACTACACCACGGATTATCCGGATAAGCAGGTATTTATTCAGACGATTATTTTGTAGGGGTATAGATGGGAAAGTTGGCCCAACCAAGGCGCTGAAGGAGGTGCATGAAGGACACGCGGATTACGCCGGTACCATAGGTAATGCTTCTGCGGAAATTGATAGAAGAAGCCTCTTTGAAGTATTTGGTCGGGCAGGTGACTTCGGCGATGTGGAAGCCGGCGAAGATGATTTGGGAGAGCATTTCATTATCAAATACAAAATCATCCGAGTTGGCTTCGAAACGGATTTTTTCGAGGACTTTGCGGTCGAAAGCGCGGTATCCGGTGTGGTATTCCGAGAGTTTGTAATTGACGAGCAGGTTCTGGAAGAAGGTGAGGAAACGGTTGGCGACATATTTATAAAGGGGCATACCGCCGGCAAGTGCGCCTTTGCCAAGAATACGGGAGCCCAGTACGACGGGATACAGGTCAGAGCCGATAATACTTGCCATAGCGGGGATTAATTTCGGCGTGTATTGATAGTCTGGGTGGAGCATAATAATGATATCTGCCTGTATTTCAAGGGCTTTTCTGTAAAGGGATTTTTGATTTCCGCCATACCCCCTGTTTTGTTCATGGACAATCACATGAGGGATGCCAAGACTTCGCGCGATACGTGAGGTATTATCCTTACTTGCATCATCGCACAAGATGATTTCGTCCACTATATCCATCGGGATTTCCCGATAGGTTTTTTCGAGCGTCAACTCTGCGTTGTAAGCGGGTAAGACGACAACGACTTTTTTTCCATTGACCATAACGGTATAAATTTCCGGTAAAAATAGGGTAGCTGGCCGGATTTTTCAGGTCAATGGAAAAAGATTGTGCATAGTACGCATTTGGGATTTCTCACCGGCTCAAAGAGGGTTCATTTTGCAGTGTCTTCCTTTTTTTGGTCATGTAGCTCCGGCTACAGGATTTTTGGCGGTGCAAGCTGCACAGGGCTTTTACAACACCAGGTTTTTCGGGATGGTCACACTTTAAAGATGGTTGTCGCGGCATAAAATCCCAGGCATCCTTTAGCGGATAGCGGGTTCGCGGCATTCGTCGAGTTGAGCGGTAAGCATGTGGATTTCCTGCAATGCGAAGTTAGAGAGTTCGCTGATGTAGGCGCGGTCGAAACGAAATTCAATTCCAGCTGCCTGATAAACTTCTTTAATCGGCCGGGTGTTGCCGATTTTCATTGCTGTCATATAGTTATGTATGGCTCTTTCCGGGTTTTGGCGGTATTGTTTCCAGATTGCGATAGCACCTAATTGGGCGATAGCGTATTCGATATAATAGAAAGGCGCTTCGAAGATATGGAGTTGTTTATGCCAGAGAAATTCCTGGTAGCGGTTGAGGTTGGTGAAGTTTACGACAGAAGAAGAACAGGATTGCAGTATCTGGAGCCAGTTCTCTTTGCGTTCGGTCCGGGAATGTTGAGGATTTAAGTAGAGCCAGTGCTGGAATTTATCAACAGCCACGATCCAAGGGAGGACTTTCAGGACGTTTTCGAGTTGATTAATTCTGGCGCGCAGGAGTTCGTGGCGTTTGGGGAAGAAGACATTCCAGTGGTCCATGGCGAGGAGCTCCATAGTCATGGCTGCAAGTTCTGAGACTTCGGAGGGGAAGCGGCGGGCACTAAGCAGTTTGAAATCGCGGGTGAGGAAGAAGTGTATTGCATGGCCGGATTCGTGCATCAGCGTGCGGACATCGTTCAAGGATCCGGTGGCATTCATAAAGATAAAGGGCATTCTTTGCACTTGTAGTGGGATATTATACCCACCGGGGCTTTTTCCCGGCCTTGATTCGACATCGAGTAAATTTTGAGCTTTCATCATGGAGATGATTGCGCCGAATTGTGGATGGATATCGGATAGGCAATGGATAGATTTTTCGATTAGGTCGGAGGTATTATCGAAAGGTTTGAGGGGGTTATCGCCCATTACGTCCACGTTGAGGTCCCAGGGTCGTAGGATATCGAGGTTCAGTTTTTGGCGTCTGATCTCATTTAATTCGTCGAGTATGGGAAGGATTTCAGCGATGATGGCACTGTGCAGATGGTTACAGTCTTGAGGGGAGTAGTCGAATCGGTTGAGTTGACGGAAGGCGAAATCCCTGAAGTTTTTGAATCCTGCATTGGTAGCCAATTGATGCCGTTGTGAGCGGAGTTGGTCGAACAAGTCTTCGAGGTGTTCAGAATCTTCGAGGATACGTTCGTTTATTTTTTGGTAAACTTTTTCTCTTTTGCTTCGGTCGTGTTCTTCGAGCAGGAAGCCTGCTTTTTGGAGTGTCATTTGTTTACCATCCAGGCCTATGGTCATTTGAGAAAAAATACGTCCGTATTCTTTGGTTTGGAGTTGTACCTGTGTGAGTAGGGGCACATTTTGCTCTTTGAAAATTTGGCATGCATTATTGACCATTCGGAGGTATATGGCGTAGGTATCGGCGGGCAGTTCATCGGTGAAGGGGCAGGCGATCAGTTTAGCGTTGAGTTTTTGCTCCCAGAGGGTGATATTGGGATAAATGAACTGAATAGCAAAGCGATAACGTTCGACGGCCTCGGTGTCCTTATTATTTTGGGAAAGCCGGATATATTTTTTTGAGAATATTTCGCTGAGAAAGGCATCCAGTTCACTTTTATCTGCGATCCATTGCTCGAGGTCTGCGGCACGATTAATCGGCCGCTGCAGCAGGTCTGTATAAATAGGCAGCAGATCGTTCTCCCAGTTTTGAATTTCTAAATGCAGGGGAACAAAACGGCGTTGCCCTTCCTTCGTTGAAGTTGCCAGTTTCATAAAATATTAGAGGTTATCTGAACAGTTGATTACACAAAGGCCGTTTGGGATTATAAGGGTAGCCTTTGTGTACGGCAGGAGCCGTTGTGCAGACTACTCTTCTTCTTCCTTTGCGACCTCGGCAGCGAGTAGATTTCTTTCATTAAGGAAAGAGAACCACTTAATTGTTTTTTTAATATCGCCGATGCTCACTTTGTCACGATCGTATTCGGGAAGGATTTGTGCAAAATAACTGCGCAGCGCGTCATGATCAGCGTTGATTTCTACAGGAGGAAGGTCTTTAAGGCGATCGAGCATATTTTGGAATACGATTTTCAGCTCAGTGGAATCGCCATCGTTGGTGTAGATACCAATTGTGCCAAGTGGCGTGAATTGGTTTCCCCTGGAGGGCACAAAATTGCGTTTTCCCGAACTCAAGTCTTCAAGGATTAAGCCGTTGTTTCTGTTGGCTACTAATTTGAACAAGCCGGGCATTCCGCTTACAGCAACAAATTTTTCTAAGTTCATCGTGTATGGTTTTGAGGTGCAAATGTAAGAACAAATGCATTTAAAACCTGTAGAATGCGTCAAAGAAGTAGGAACGGCTAAAAAGAATGGATGTAGATAGATAGCTCACTGCAAATATAAGAAAAAAAAGATGTAATGCAAAAAAAAATAATATAATAAGGGATAGTTTAAGCAGGGATGAATTGAGGGTGGAGGGTTAGCGGGTTAATATTGCCAGAGTTTCAGTAGTTTTTCCTTGAATCGGCGTGGGGGTAAAAATTGTTGTTCCAGGGGGATAGCGAACGGTACCGGGGTATCGAGGGCAGCTGATCGGACGACGGGTGCATCGAGATACTCGAAGAGGTGTTCTGAGATATAGGCGGCAATTTCTGCGCCGATACCTCCGGTCAGGGTATCCTCGTGTAAAACGATGGCTTTACCGGTTTTTTTCACGCTTTCTCCGATCGCATTAAAATCCAGTGGTAGGAGGGTTCTCAGGTCGAGGATTTCAGCGTCTATACCGAGTTCTTCTACGGTTTTGAGTGCCCAGTGTACCCCCATTCCATAGGTGATGACGGATAATTCTTTGCCTTTGCGCACGACGGCGGCTTTTCCGATTTCCACGGTATAATATCCTTCGGGGACATCTGCGGAGATACTTCGATAGAGGGCTTTGTGCTCAAAAAACATGACAGGATTGGGGTCTTCGAAAGCTGCGAGGATCAAGCCTTTCGCATCGGCTGGGTTTGAGGGGTAAAGTATTTTCAGCCCTGGTGTATGAAAGAACCAGGCTTCGTTGCTTTGAGAATGGAATGGGCCGGCACCTGTCCCTGCTCCGGTTGGCATCCGGACGACGACATCTGCGCATTGGCCCCAGCGGTAGTGGAGTTTTGCCAGGTTGTTCACGATTTGGTTAAATCCGCAGGACACGAAGTCGGCGAATTGCATTTCGACCATTGCCTTGAAGCCTTTCAGGCTCAGGCCGAGGGCATTTCCTATGATTGCACTTTCGCACAAAGGGGTATTGCGCACACGGTCATGGCCGAATTGAGCGGCGAAGCCTTCGGTAATTTTGAACACCCCGCCGTAGTCTGCAATATCCTGTCCCATGAGCACGAGGTTATCATGTTTTTCCATCGCCATTTTAAGGCCTTGGGAGAGGGCGTCAATGAAGCGCATTTCTTTATATGGGGTGTTGGCTGTGGGCTGGACGGGAGTTTGGATGAAAGGGGCATAGACATCGGCGAGTTCGGTTGTTTCGTCACATTCCGGGTCGGGGCTTTTGAAAGCTGTTTCGAGATCTTTTTCGATTGATTTTTTGAGGGTTTGCCGGATATTTTTGATTTCGGTATCGTCGAGCAGTCCGGCATCGCGGAGGAATTGTTCATAGTTGCTGATGGGATCGCGCAGGGCCCAGTGTTCCATCAATTTTTTGGGGACATATTTTGTACCGGAGGCTTCTTCGTGGCCGCGCATTCGGAAGGTCATACATTCCAGGAGGACGGGTTCGGGGTTTTTGCGCATTTCGTTGGCAAGCCGGGCGATTGTTAGATAGACTTCGAGCATATTGTTTCCATCAATCGTGAGGGACTTCATGCCATATCCCGGGCCGCGGTCGGCGAGTTTTTCGCAGCGATATTGTTCATTAACGGGTGTAGAGAGCCCGTAGCCATTATTCTCGATCAGGAAGATGACGGGCAGTTGCCATACTGCGGCGACATTGAGGGCTTCGTGGAAATCACCTTCGCTGGTGCCCCCGTCACCGGTAAAAGCGAGGGAGACTTTTCCTTCGTTTCTAAGGCGGTGTGCCAGTGCTACGCCGCCTGCAAGGGCGAGTTGGGGGCCAAGATGGGAGATCATACCCACGATGTGGTGTTCTATGGTACCGAAGTGGAAAGAGCGTTCCCGGCCTTTTGAGTACCCATCTGATTTTCCCTGCCATTGGGCAAAAAGGCGGGACAGGGGCATATTTCGGGCGGTAAAAACCCCGAGGTTGCGATGGAGGGTAAAGATCATTTCATCGGGGTCGAGGGCTAAAGCAGCGCCGACGGAGATTGCTTCCTGCCCGATCCCGGAGAACCATTTGCTGATTTTGCCTTGTCTGAGGAGAATCAGCATTTTTTCTTCGATCAGGCGGGGATACAGCAGGGCGCGATATAGCTCCAATAGTTTTTGGTCGGTGAGGTCGTATCTGTTAAAGACCATTGGTTCGAAGCGCGTATCGGCCATATTTCGGATTTTAGGCGCAATTTAAGACAGGATTCAGAGGATTTTTGATAAAATGGATAGATTTTGTTGAGATAGGCCCACGGCAGGTCGTTATGGGTCTTGTTCCTGGTCTTTATTGCCAAAGAGGATTTTTTTCCATTTGTTTTTTCGTTCCTCACGGTCCTGGAGGCGTTCGTTGTATTGTTGCATCCGATTGAGGTATTGGCTGTCCACTTCATTTACGCGTTGAGGTTTCAGGCGTATAGGGAGGGTGTTTTTTTGAGGTTCTGTGAGTTCAGCCTGCAGGCGTTGGAAGAAATTGAGATCGCCGGGGTCGTTGAGTAATTCTTCGACCTGGTACGTAGAATCCGGATGGATGAAAGCGGGACAATCGAGTAATGCGTACAGGCTATCCGGGAGTGGGTCGAAGCGTGCGTTGGTGAGTGTTCGGAAGCGTCGGTCCTGGTTGACACGGCGCATGAACTCGCCGAAGACAGGCAAGGCGGTATTGGCGCCCTGGCCATTGGCGAGGGTTCGGAAATGTACGGCGGGGGTTTCTGCGCCTACCCAGGCACCTGCGACGAGACGGGGGGTGATTCCGATGAACCAGCCGTCGGATTGGTTTTGTGTCGTTCCGGTTTTTCCTGCCAGATCGAGGTTAGAGAGTCCATATCGCCATCTTAGCCTGCTTGCGGTGCCATCGTTTACCACACTTCGAAGCATTTGGAGCATAAAGGCAGCGGTAGTTTCGGACAAGGGTTTATTACGGGCCCGGGGCGGGTCAAACTCGGCGATGATTTCGCCGTCTTCGGTGGTAATGCGTTTGAGGAAATAGTATTCCGGTTTGACGCCATTATTAGCAAAAGCACTGAAAGCCTGGACCATTTCCAGGAGGCTGGCTTCTGCGGTGCCGAGTGCGATAGAGGGTGTTTTGGGTAAGAAGCCTTTCAGGCCCAGGGCCCGGGCCATATCCCGGACGGCGGAGACCCCGGTCTCCATGATCAGTTGCACGGAGATTGTATTAACGGATTTGGTGAGGGCCCCTTCCATGGAGTAGAGGCCTCCGTATTCTCCGTCGGCATTTTCAGGAGTCCACCCTTCGAAATCTTCATAGGTGAGCAGGTCATTGGGGAACATGCGGCAGGGAGCCACACCCGATTCGATAGCCTGTGCATAGACAAAGGGCTTAAACGTAGAGCCCACCTGCCGCCTTGATTTGACGTGGTCGTATTGGAGATAGGCGATATCAATGCCGCCGACCCATGCTTTAATTCCGCCCGAGGCGGGGTCCATGGCGACGAAGCCGGTATTGAGGAGGCGCAGGTAGTATTTTAGGGAATCCAGGGGGCTCATCACTTTTTCCAGGGGGTCTTTTCCCCATTGAAAGACGGACATTTCTCTGGGGGTGTTGAAAGCCGCCAGAATTTCTTTTTCGGAGTATCCCCGGGCTTTCATATCCTTGAACCTGGGGGTCATTTGCATCATTTTGTACAACACATTCTTATTACCTACGGGATCGCTGTTTCTCCATTCCCGGTTGAAGAGCTGCTGGAGTGCCGGCAGATGGGTTTTCACGGCCAGTTCGGCATAATACTGGAGGCGGGAATCAATCGTCGTATATATTTTCAGCCCATCGCTGTATAAATTATAGGGGGTGCCATCTTTTTTTCGGTGATTTTTCAGAATTTCCAGGATTTCCTGGCGCAGATGTTCGCGGAAATAGGTAGCAGTACCTGTATTATGGCCATCGGCGGAGTACTTGAGCCGCATGGGCTTTGCGCAGAGTACATCGGCTTCTTCCGGGCTTATGTAGCCATATTTTTGCATTTGACGGAGGACGGTATTCCTGCGTTCCAGTGCGCGTTCGGGGTGTTTGACGGGATGGTAGAGTGCGGTACCTTTCAACATGCCGACGAGGACGGCCATTTCTTCTGGTTTCAACAGTTGGGGAGTCTTTCCGAAAAAGCGGTGTGCGGCAACTTTCACACCATATATATTATCGCTGAATGGGACGGTGTTGAGGTAAAGGCCGATGAGTTCGCTTTTATCGTAGAGCCTTTCCAGCCTTCTTGCGATAATCATTTCCTTTATTTTGTTTACCAGGAGGGAGAAGCGTCCGTGGCCTGAACGCGGGTAGAGGTTTTTAGCAAGTTGCTGGCTCAGGGTACTTCCTCCTCCGGCGGAATCCTGGGCGAGGAGGATAGATTTGATAAGTACCCGTAGCATTGCCCTCAGGTCAATCCCTTTGTGATCCTGGAACCGTGCATCTTCGGTAGCGATGAGGGCATTGCGCAGGAGTTCCGGGATTTCGTCAAATGAAGCGTTGACGCGGTTTTGAATAAAATAGCGGCCCAGCACGGCCCCATCTTCCGAATAGACTTCGGAGGCATTTTGATTCCGGATTTCCCTGAGCTCGCGTTCGCTGGGCAGATGGCCAAATACGCCATGGTAGATACACGTAGTGAGGATAAAAGCGGAAAGTGCGCCTGCACCTGCCAGTACGGTTCCATAGGCGGCGATCATCGGCCAATCGGTTGGGCGACGGGAGAGGGTTTTAACGACGTGTGCGAATACGGCGTTGATTCCTCCGAGGGTGTTTTGGGCGAAGGCAATGTAGAAAGGTTGCTTTTTTTTTCTTTTGCTATATTTCATAGTATGAGGGCGGTAATTCCAGCACAAAAATAAACATTTTGTGTAAAACAAAAACATTTTTTGTTTTACAATTGAATTTATTGTGAAGGGGTGATGATGCGATGATGGGGTGTCTCAAAAAAACAAAGGGGCTGCCTCAGAAGTTCTTTGGCAGCGCAAGGCGCCATAGGACTTTTGAGGCAGCCACCTCAGGCAGATTATCATTTGGCGCGTAGCGCCCAAAAAAGACCTTTGAGACAACCGTTTTACCGGGGAACGGTAATTTGAAAAAACCTTACATCATATCGTCATAATCTCCTCCGCCATGAGCGGGCATCTGTTTTTTCTTTTCTGGTTTGTCGCTGATGGCACAGTCGGTAGTAAGGACCATACCTGCGATAGAGCCTGCATTTTCCAGAGCCACACGTGCGACTTTGGCAGGGTCAATGACCCCTGAAGCTTTGAGGTCTTCATATTTATCGGTGCGGGCGTTGTATCCAAAGCTGTCTTTACCGTTGAGGACGCGCTGGAGGACGACAGAGCCTTCGACGCCTGCATTTTCGGAGATAGTGCGCAGGGGTGCTTCGAGTGCTTTGCGGACGATATCAATCCCGATATGTTCGTCTTCGTTGAAACCTTTGATTGCAGAGAGTGCTTTGATTGCGCGCACGAGGGCTACGCCCCCACCGGTGACGATACCTTCTTCGATAGCGGCACGGGTAGCATGGAGGGCATCATCAACGCGATCTTTCTTTTCTTTCATTTCCACTTCTGTTGCGGCACCCACATAGAGTACGGCTACGCCGCCGGCGAGTTTTGCGAGGCGTTCCTGAAGTTTTTCGCGGTCGTAGTCGGAGACGGTATTTTCAATTTGCGCCTTGATCTGGGCTGTTCTGGCCTGTACCTGTGCGGCATCACCTGCACCGTTTACGATGGTGGTATTGTCTTTGTCAATGGAGACTTTTTCTGCCTGGCCCAGCATATCCACGGTAGCATTTTCGAGTTTGTAGCCTTGTTCTTCGCTAATGACTACGCCGCCGGTGAGGATGGCGATATCTTCGAGCATTGCTTTGCGGCGGTCGCCAAAGCCGGGAGCTTTAACTGCAACGACGTTGAGTACGGAGCGCAGGCGGTTGACGACGAGGGTGCTGAGCGCGGAGCCGTCCACGTCTTCTGCGATAATGAGCAGGGGGCGGTTCATCTGTGCGGTTTTTTCCAGCACAGGGAGAAGTTCCTTGACGTTAGAGATTTTTTTATCGTGGATGAGGATGAAAGGGTGGTCGTATTCGGCGATCATTTTTTCCGAATCGGTGATGAAGTAGGGGGAAAGATATCCCCGGTCGAATTGCATTCCGCTTACTTCCTCGATATAAGTGTCGGTACCCTTTGCTTCCTCGATGGTGATTACGCCATCTTTGGTGACGCGCTTCATAGCGTCGGCGATGAGTTCGCCGATTTCATCATCATTATTGGCGGAGATACTGGCTACCTGCTTGATTTTTTCAAAATCGTCGCTGATGACTTCGGCCTGTTCGCGGAGATTTGCGACGGCTGCTGCTACGCCCTTGTCAATTCCGCGCTTGAGGTCCATAGGGTTTGCTCCGGCGGAGAGATTTTTGAGTCCTGCGGTAATCATGGCCTGGGCGAGGACGGTTGCCGTGGTGGTGCCGTCGCCTGCGAGGTCGGAGGTTTTGGAAGCGGCCTGTTTGACCAGTTGTGCGCCCATATTTTCGAGTGCGTCTTCCAGTTCGATTTCTTTTGCTACGGTAACACCATCTTTAGTGACCTGTGGTGCGCCGAATTTTTTTTCGATTACCACGTTGCGGCCTTTTGGCCCAAGGGTAACGCGCACGGCGTTTGCAAGTTTGTCGATGCCGCGTTTCAGCCTTTCCTGGGCATGGTTGGAGAGTGAAATTTCCTTAGCTGCCATATTGGGTAAGAATTTAAATAATTGAAAGAAAAAAAGGGATTTTCGGGATTAAAGGATGACGAGGATATCATCTTCGCGCATGATGAGGTATTCCACCCCTTCGAATTCAATTTTTTGCCCGGCATATTTCCCATATAAAACATTGTCGCCGGTTTTGACCGTCATGAGGCTGCCGTCTTTGCCCGGACCTGCGGCTACTACCTCGCCGCGTTGAGGTTGTTCTTTGGCGGTATCGGGAATGATAATGCCGCCTGCTGTTTTCTCTTCTGCTGCTGCGGGCCTTACAACGACGCGGTCGTTGACGGGCCGCATTTTGAATCCTGCCATATTTGCAAATGTTTTTGGACAAATAAAAAAAGACGGCTGCCCGGCAAGGAGTGCGTTGGATCCTTGATTCGGGCAGTCGTCAACAGCGCATCAATTGCAGTGCCAAAGTGGCGATAGAGGTGGGTTGGCAGCACAAAACTGACAAAATGGCAACGCGCTGTTATTTTGTCTTAAAGATATATCGGTACCCGACGACCATTTTGACAGGAAGGGTTTAGCAAGTTATGTTTTCCCGGCGGGCCAGTCGTTGCGGCAAGTCACTATTCCAGATTATACCAGTCCACTTTCCTTGAATAGAACATCACGGCTGCGAGGGCGACAAATATGCCGAGGCTTCCTGCGAGCAGGGCGAAATCTTCCAGTTGCAGTACGACAAAGATAAAGCCGAAGATAATACCCAACAGGATCGTCAGTTGGATGAGGAGAATGGGCAAACGGAGTACGGAAGCACTGTAGAAGCTGATCAGGCCGATGGTAGCAACAGCGGCGACGCCATAAGCGGCATTGAAACCGATTTGCTCGGAAAACGAGAGCAGCAGGAGGTAGAAAACGACCAAAGCGAGACCGATGAGCAAGTACTGGAAGGGGTGGATACGGAATTTTCGAAGGGTTTCAAAGAAAAAATAGATTAGGAAAGTGAGGCCGATGACCAGGATGGCATATTTGGCGGTACGTTCATTTTTGAGGTATTCGTCAACTGGCCGGATGAGGCGTACACCGAAGGCGGAATCGGCGAAATTATAGGCATCATCTTTCCACTGCTGTGGATAATTTCTGTTGAGGTCGAGGATTTTCCAATGTGCGTTGAAGCCGTTTTGGGAAATTTTACGGGTATCCGGGAGCATTTTACCTGTAAAGCTGGGGGAAGGCCAGGAGGCTTTGAGTGCTGCTTTTGTCACACGGCCGACGGGTTCGAAGAATATTGCTTCGGTACCATTTAGCTCCAAAGGGATGGAGAAGGTCCACTGTTTCAGGGTATCTGGTATCCGGACGGCCACCCCGACCCCCGAGGGGAGCAGTGTTGCATTAGCGGTGCCGGGGCCCATGCGTTTTTTTTCGCCATTCCATTCCAGTTCAATGGTATTTTGGATACCGACCATGCTGGATATGCCCAGGGAGACCCTGGCTTCATTCCATACGAGTTGTTCTGGTAAGATATTGAGTTCATCGAGGTTGGGGGCATCGAATTTACCGCTTAGCCGGAGGGAGGATTGGTAAAGGATGGCATCAAAGATACCGCGTTTGCGCATTTCGTGGCGTGCGTCGCCTTCTATGTTCAGTTCCTGTGGCAGCAGGTGGAGTTTGTGTGTGGATAAAGTTCGGCTGCCGTCCTGTTCTTCTGTCCAAATGGTATATGGTACGGTAAGGACAGGACCTGCGATAAATTGTTGTCCGCCCCAGGACTCGCTGATTTCTTTCACGGCTTCTTGTTGCCGGGTTTGGCGTTCGCGGATGAGGTCATAGGTGAGAGACTGCGGGATCATGAGCAACAGGGCGATGAAGCCGATAGAAAGGAGTTTGACGAGCAGTGAGCCGCGCAGGCGTTCGCCAATGCGGTTGAGGGTGGAATGGTTTGGATTTTCCATGATAGTTTGTTTAAGAGTAGCATTTTATGTCCATGGCCAGAGGTAAATCTGGGTGGGCAGGGAAGAAAATGGTGAATATCCTTTAGGCCAGTCTAAAGGTTCCGGATGATTTTTTCGAGGGCTTCGAGATGTTGTTCGAAAGCGACGCGGCCTTCCGGGGTAATCGAGAAGCGGGTGTTGGGTTTTCGTCCTACAAAAGATTTTTCGACCCGGAGGTAGCCGGCGAGCTCCAGGGCGCGGGTATGGCCTGCCAGGTTGCCATCGGTGAGTTCGAGGAGTTCCTTGAGGGCATTGAAGTCCATAAAATCGTTGACCATAAGGGAGGACATAATCCCCAGGCGGGCACGGCTTTCAAAGGCTTTATTCAGGTCCTGCAGGTAATTTTTCACGGTTGGCCGGATTTTCGATCGTATTTCCAATAAAGGATACCGCCGTAAGCCAGGTGCAGGAGCCCAAATCCGGTTGCCCAGATCAGGAGGCCATAAAATGGGAAAATAGCGGCGAGCAGTCCCAGGGCGAGTTGCCACAAGCCAAGTATCCGGATATCAGCAAAAGTGAAATTGCCTGCATTGACCAGGGCGAGGCCGTAAAAGATCAGGGTGGAGGCTGCAATCAGGCTAAAATATCCCTGAATAAAGAGGGTTATGGAGAAAATACCACCGGCGGCCATGGGGATAGAAAAATTGATAAAAGCTCTTTTGGCCGGAGCGTTCCAGAGGTTGTGCCCTGCTTTTTTTGCTTTTATATGGTTTACAGCTATGGCAGTAATTGCTGCTGTAATCAAGACGATTGTTGCGATGGCGGCCAGAAGCAGGGTATTGGGGGAGCCGGGGTTCAGGTTGTCCTGTCCGCCTGGTGAATAAATCATCGGGAAGGCAATTGCGGTACCTGCGAGGGCGTAAATCCCTGCCATGATTGCCGACCAGGGGCTGAGGGAAAGGAATTTAGTAGAGCGCTCCATGATAGAGCGGATTTCCGAGAGGTCGTCCTGTATTTTGGAAGAATTCATAAAAAGTACTTTATGACACAAAGTTAAAATATAAATTTTGACTGTGCAAATATTAACCGGTATTTTTCAGGCCACCGGAGATTGCGGTGGTAATCAGGAGCAATTTATTGAGCAATGGTGCTGAGGAATCTGGTGAAGATTGCCCGACAGCTCTCCAGTGCTTAATATTTTCGACTTGAAGTTGGTTGAGATAGCGGAGGGTTTGTTGGCGGCGATTGACATTTTCGAGCAGGGTCAAGCGGCGTTTTTCGGCGGCGGAGCCAAATAGTTTTGTTATTTGCAGGAGGGTTTGATTGAATTCTTCGAGGATATTTTCCAGGAATGGGTTGCTGGTTCCGGGGTCATTGGAGAGGCCTGCGTAGGCTTTCATCATGAGCGGATCGGCATTGAGGAGATTCGTTTCGACATGGATGAGGGAGTAGCGCAGGAAGGGCCATTTATCGGCGAGTTTCTGGATTTGGAGGTATTTGTCAGGGTCGTGAAGTTGGAGGGACTGGAGGGCATATCCGACGCCATACCAGGCGGTGAGGTTGAACCTGGACTGGTTCCAGCTGAATACCCAGGGGATTGCGCGCAGGTCGGCGAGGGTGCGTTTGCCGGAACGGCGTGAAGGCCTGGAACCTATCCTGCTTTGCTCGAGGACGTCAATGGGGGTTGCCTGGCTATGGAACTGGATAAAGTCGGGATGGAGGATGAGGCGCTGATATTTTTCGAGGGAGTGGAGAGCCAGGGATTCCATGGCGTCGGCGATATTTTCTGGTGCGGGGTTGTCTGGAAGCGGGAGGGCGGATTGCAGGGCGGTGCCAGCGAGGAGCATTTCGAGGTTGTAGGTAGCGTTGAGCATATTGGCGAATTGTTGGGCAATGGTTTCGCCTTGAACGGTAAGTTTAATTTGTCCATTGACCGACCCTGGGGGCATACTTTCGAGGAAGCGGTGGTATTTTCCGCCCCCTCTGCTGATGGTTCCGCCGATTCCGTGGAAGATGCAGAGTTGGATGCCATGTTTAGTAGCTACATTGGAGAGGGCCCATTCGGCCTTGTAGATTTCCCAGCGGCTGGCGAGGATACCGCCATCTTTATTGCTATCGCTGTATCCGAGCATGACCTCCTGGAGCTGTCCGGTTTTATTGTGGTGTTTTATCACTGCGGGATGGGAGAGGAAAGCATCGAGGATTGCTGGGGCATTGCGGAGGTCTTCGATTGTTTCGAAGAGGGGTACGACCTGAATGGGGAAATCGGGCATACCTACTTCCCGCATGAAGATAAAAACGACGAGTAAGTCGCTGAGGCTGCGGGTCATACTGACGATAAAAGCTCCGACACCTTCAGGGCCAAAAGCGGAGATATGTTCCTGGGTGGCCCTGTAGTAAGCCAACAGTTCGTCGGCTTCTCTACCTGCCGATGCGTGGGCGGTGAGGAAAGGTCTTTTACCATTCAGCTCATGGGTCAGGAATGCGACCCGTATGTTTTCGGGCCATTCGGCATATTTGTAGTCGGGGATTGCAGCGGCGGCGAGAATTTGTTCGAGGGCTATTTCGTGGAAGCTGCTGTTTTGGCGGATATCGAGGCTTGCCAGGTGGAAGCCGAAGCATTGTACCTGCCTTTCTACCGGAAAGAGGAGGTCTTGAGCGATGCGATTAGCGCCGATAGCGAGGAGGCTCTCCCTGAATATGCGCAGGTCGGCCAGGAGGTGGGATGGTGAGGGATAGGCTACGGTTGGGTTTTGATGGATACCTGCGATGGTATTTTCAAGTTTGAGCCAGACGAGGCTAAGAAATTGTCTCCAGGGTTCTTTGGGGTTTCGATTCACGGCGGATATGCCGGCCACACCCAGTGTTTGCTGCCACTGTTCGATGGTTGAGCGGAGGGTATTGGGTACAGGGTTGATGTATTCGGAGAAGCTGATTCTGGCTGCGAGGTCGTTGATTTGTTTTTGCAGGATGCGGAGGGCGGCGGTTCGATGTTCCTGCAAAGTACTTTTGGTAACGGCGGCGTTGACATAGGGATGGCCATCTCGATCGCCACCTACCCAGCTACCGAAACGCAGGATGGGGAATTGTTCGGGAAAAAGGAGTTTGTCGGGACTAAACCCGGCATCTTTCCATGCGTACTTGAGGCGTCTGTCGCTTTGGGCGAGGGCAAGGGGGAAGACCTTTGAGAAATAATACATAACATTATTTCGCTCGGAGACCACATCGGGTTTTTCGAGATTGACTTCGCCGGTACGCCACCAGCACTCGAGTAGGGCTTTAATATCTTCGTCAATTGCAGTGCGTTCGGAGTCGGACCAGGTGGAATTTTCTTTTTTTACGAGGAGGAGGTAGATTTCCCGGTGGAGTTCGAGGATAGAGATACGTTTAGCCTCGGTGGGGTGTGCGGTGAGGACGGGGGTCACGGAGATTTTGGGGAGCAGGGTGGCGATTTGATCTTCTTCGAGGCCGAGTTTTTTCAATCGTTGAAAGGTTTGCCCCCAGGAGCCGCGGATTGCCGGGATGCCGAGTGCATTTTCCAGTTTTCGGCGAAACTGGACGGAGGTATTTTCTTCTACCAGGTTCATAAGCTGGAAAGAGATACTCAGGGCCTGGATGAGTTTTTCATCGGTACCGGGATTTATGGGCGGGCTGTTTTTGCTATTTTCCATTCCGTCCACCGGGACGGCGGCGGCGACTTCGGTTTCTCCCAGGGAGAGCAGAACTTCGCGGAACAGCAGAAGGATTTCTTTCAGGTCGTCCTTATTTTTCTGAATACCTTGGTTTTCGATAGATAGATGTGCGCTGTGTTTGGGCGGTAAGATTTCCATATAAAAAATTGTTAATCATTGGTTTGTCATTACCAATTCCAGCGTTTTCGCCATTCTTCTTCATCTTTTTTACGCTGGGCGAGCATTTTTTCTCTAAGCATCCGGTTGTGTTCCTGGTATTTTTGGTGGAGTTTTCGGTGGCCTTCTGACAGGATTTCCTGATTTTTTTCCCGGGTCATTTTAGGGATGAGCATAATATCATAAACGTTCATCCAGGTTTCCTCGTCCGCCAGTATTTCCAGATCGGGGTTGAGCACATAGGCCCCTCTGTTGATGCGGAGGAATAATTTTTTATTGTAGGGGTCGTCGCGGTCAATTTCGTTTTTAGAGAGCATGGCATTGAGGTAGTTGCGTTTTTTGCGATATTGGGGCAGGATAAGGTCGGGGAAGGAAGCGGTGGCATGGGTAACATCGTCCATGAGCATACCCTGGTCCTGGTGTTCTTCTTTTTTAAATACGACGACAGGCTGAACGGCGAGGAAGAGATGGAAGAGAAAGAATTCGGCGCTTCTGGCGTGGATTTTAACGAGATGTCCTTCCACTTTGACCTTAAGGAAGTCCGGTCGGAGGCTTGAATAGAGGGAAGGGAATTGGTTGCTCAGGAATTTGGGGTTGGTGACGGCAGATTGAAAAGCGATACGGAAAGCGTTGGCGCCGAAGTTGTCGCATGCATGGATATCGGCGCCTTGTTCGACCAGGAAGTGGGTGATTTTAATGGCGCCGGTTTTGGCTGCTGCGAGCAATGGGGTCAGATTGAACTCGTCCCGGTAGTTGATGCCATATTTTTTGATGTTTTCGTTAATTTTTTTGATGTCGTCAGCTTTATACATGGCATATCCACGGCGGAAGATTGCGTTTCGTTCTTCACTTGCTTTGTCGGCGCGGCGATATTTCAGTTCGGAGAGCTTTTTGATGGTTGCGTTGTCGTGATAGATCAGTGCGAAATCAAATAAGCGGTCTTTAGCTTTTTTGTTGAACAATTCAGGGTTGAGGGCTTCTGCTTTAATTTTGGTGAGTTCTGAGAGGGTGATAGGAATCCAGGGGGTTTTTTGG
>Ga0209990_10000594_pt1 | contig 35272 bp, 25 predicted proteins | sample NOAtaG_6_FD_187304 | JGI IMG/M metagenome (GOLD analysis project Ga0209990, IMG submission 187304) | Freshwater lake microbial communities from Lake Erie, under a cyanobacterial bloom - NOAA_Erie_Diel5S_2200h metaG (SPAdes) (version 2) | ecosystem: Environmental > Aquatic > Freshwater > Lake ...
TCGTGCGCTCCGCGCCACGCGTGGCGCGGAGTTCCCGTGGCGTGGCGCGCTCTGCGCCACGCGTGGCGCGCTGCAAACGGCGTGTCGGCTGCAGCGCGCCACGCGTCGGATGGAGCGCGCCACGCGTCGTGCGCTCCGCGCGACGCGTGGCGCGCTCCATTTGCATTGTGCGGAACGCCTAGCGACCCTGCGAGGATCGCGTGGGTGGTGGGCGGAATCGTCCGGGTTGTCCCGTGGTTTTGGGGTGATGCGTGGGGCGGGATGGAGGAGGGTACGGGGTGGTATGGGGGTGGGCGGTACGCGCGGGGCGGGCGGGAGCACCCCCTCCGCCGCGAAGACGCGCCCCCCCACCACCTCCCCCGCTGAGCGGGGGAGGATCTGTCTTCTTTGCTGCTTTGAGAATTTGCTGCTTTGAGCTTTCGCCCCGCCGCCCCCTCCGCCGCGCGGACTCGCCCCCCCACCACCTCCCCCGGTAGGAACCGGGGGAGGAGCTTTCTGACTCTGCCACTGCGCCACTGTGCCACTGTGCCACTGCGCCACTCTGCCACCGCGCCACTCTGCCACCGCCCCACTCCGCCGCTCGCGGCGGTGGTCGCGGGTTGGGTGGGCGCATACTTGTGCTCGGGGGTGCGTCTATCGGGCATGAGCACACGTGGCACTTCATCATGGAAGCTGGCCGATGCGTCGGCCGCCGCGGGCGTGAGCGATCTGGCCGCGCTGGAGCGGTACGCGACCTCCGGCGATCCGCGGGCGTTTGAGATTCTGGCGGTGCGATACCGCGACATGGTGCTGGGCACCTGTCTGCGGACGCTCTCGAGCATGGCCGATGCCGAGGATGCCACGCAGGAGACGTTCCTGAAGCTCGCGCGGCACGCGCGGGAGATCCGCAGCAACGCCGCGGCGTGGCTGCACGCCACCGCGGTGCGCACGAGCCTCGATGCGCTGCGGCGGCGCACCAGCCAACGCCGGGCCGTCGAACGCTCCGCCGCCGATCGCGTCGCGATGGAGCGCACCGCGGCGCGGGCCGAGTCGCCCGCGGATGAGCCGACCTGGCGGCAGATACAGCCGGTGGTCGATGCGGCGCTGGCGAGCCTGAGCGATGCGGACCGATCGCTGATCGTCGAGCGATTCCTGGCCGGTCGCCCGCAGGCGGACATGGCCGCGGAAGCGGGCGTGTCGCAGGGGACGATGTCGCGACGCATCGATGCGGCGCTGGAGCGGCTCCGCGGGCGTCGCATCTTTCTGCACCTGCCGCCCGATGAGAGCAAGAACTTCCACGGCGGCACGCTCATGGCGCTCCGGCCGTTCAAGGGCCACCCCGCCGACACGGGCGTGAAGCACTCCAGCGCGGGTAACCACGAGCTGCTGGCCGGGAACTGGATCCCCATGCCGGAACTGGACCTGACCATCGACGGCGACGCGATCAACATGGGCCAGGGCGACTGGACCCGCGAGTCGTTGCGGATCATCTCGTGGGAGAAGACCGACGCATTCGCACGCGTGGAGGTCATCTGCAAGGGCGCGGCCGACCGCACGATGATCGGCAAGCGCTTCAAGCTCCTGGCGCGTCTGGCCGATGATGGATCCATCACGCTGACGCACCACACGCTGGCCAGCGGGAAGAACAGCCAGTGGCCCGAGGGCTTCGATGAGCCGTTCCTCAGCGCCGACCCCGAGGGGAGCGTCGCACCCCGGGCGGGCCTGCGGACGCTGCTGTTCCGCCCGGGAGCGCAGCCGTGAAGGCCCGCGCCTTCTCGCTTGTCGAACTGCTCGTGGTCATCGCGGTGATCGCGGTGCTGCTGGCGATCCTTGTGCCGGTGCTGGCCTCCGCCCGCGCCAGCGCACGGACCAGCACCTGCTCGAGCCGCACACGCCAGATCCTCGTGGCGATGAACACCTTCGCCAAGGACCACAAGGGCCAATTGCCCGCCAACCGCGCGCTGGTGAACGAGCGCGAGCACGTCACCTGGCGGTGGCGGTTCCTGAGCGAGGGGTATCTGGACTCGCCGTCGGCCTTCATCTGTCCCGCACATCCCGCGACGCCCTTCGGCGGCCCGCTGAGCGAGCAGGGCAATCCTGACCGCGGCACCACGTGCGTCGGCGACACGCCGTCGTCTTACGCCGTCAACGGGCACATCCTCTGGCGGAACACCACCGCCGCGTTCACCAGCGACCGCGCCGACATCGCCATCGAACGCCCGAGCCACACCGCACTGATCGTCGAATCCGCCGGCGGCGTGCCCGACATGCGCGTGATCGACGAGATCGTGGTCCTGGACTTCAACGGCGTCGGCTTCTACGGCCACTGGCACGCGCGGCAGGGAACCTACGGCTTCTACGACGGGCACGTCGAGCGGATCGCGTTCCTGCGCACCGGCGACAAGGACTGCCGCTGGCACAACGGCCGGGACTTCAGCGCCGACCCCATCGACGGTCAGGAGCCACAGGAACTCGGCCAGCACTCGCACCCGGACTGGTCGCTGCTGGTGCCCAAGGTTTATCTGGGAGGCTGAGGACGGCCGCGGGGTGCCTCGGGGCGGACGGGTCTGCATGCGGGTGTGTCGATGGCGGTGAGGCGGCGTGCGCGTGCCGCATGGCCCGGTGTCCCGTGCGCGGGGTAGACTCTCCGCGGGTCGCGGCTTTGCGCAGACCCTGTCCCGCTTCCGCACCATCAGCCACCATCCGCCACCCTCCACCGGAGCCGAGCACATGGCCAAGAGCGCATCGAGCAAGCACCCCGCCCACTACACCCGCCTGTGCGACCTGCTGCGTGAGGCCGCATCGATCGGCGCGGTCGGCTCGCTGCTCGGCTGGGATCAGGAAACCTACATGCCCCACGCGGGCGCGGCGATGCCGGGCGGGCGCGCCGACCAGTCGTCGATCATTTCGGGCATCGTGCACGAGCGTCGCACGAGCAAGGAGATCGGCGACCTTATCGCCCGCTGCGAGGCTGACAAGAACCTGCTGGGCGACAGCCGCATCGCCGCGAACATCCGTGAGATGCGGCGCGACTACGACCTGGCGACGAAACTGCCGACGAGCCTTGTCAGCGAACTGGCCCGGACGGGCAGCCTGTCGCAGGACGCATGGAAGGACGCCCGCGCCAAGAACCGCTTCAAGGACTTCAAGCCGTGGCTCGAGAAGATGCTCGACCTGACGCGGCAGAAGGCCAAGTGCTACGGCGTGCCCAAGGGCGGCGAGGTGTACGACGCGCTGCTGGATGAGTACGAGCCGGGCATGACCGCGCGGGAGGTCGAAGGGATCTTCACGCCGCTGCGCGGGCGGCTGGCCGGGCTGGTGAGCGAGATCGTCGCGAGCAAGGCGAAGGTGAGCGACAAGTGCACCGAGATCGGCGCGAGCCAGGCGGACCAGCACGCGTTCGGGCACGACGTGATCAAGGCGCTGGGCTTTGACCTCAACGCCGGGCGGCTGGACACGACGGCCCACCCGTTCTGCTCGGGCATGGGCCCCGGCGACACAAGGCTGACGACGCGGTACGGCAAGCCCAGCATTCTCGAAGCGCTCGGCAGCACGATGCACGAGGCCGGGCACGGGATGTACGAGCAGGGCCTGCCCAAGGGCACGCACTTCGGCCAGCCGCTGGCGGACGCGATCAGCCTGGGCATTCACGAGAGCCAGTCGCGGATGTGGGAGAACCTTGTCGGACGCTCGCGGGCGTTCTGGCAGTGGGCGCTGCCGGTGGCCAAGAAGCGTTTCGGCGCCAAGTTGGCGAAGGTGAATGTCGATCAGATGTACGCCGCGGCGAATGTGGTCCAGCCGTCGTTCATCCGGGTGGAGGCCGACGAGGCGACGTACAACCTGCACATCATGATCCGCTTTGCGATCGAGCGTGCGCTGATCAGTGAAGATCTGAGCGTGAGCGATCTGCCCGGAACGTGGAACGCGATGTACAAGGAGTATCTGGGCCTGAAGGTGCCCAGCGACACGCTCGGGTGTCTGCAGGATGTGCACTGGTCGTTCGGGCTCATCGGCTACTTCCCGACGTACACGCTGGGCAATCTGTACGCGGCACAGTTCTGGGTGCAGATCTCTCGCGACATTCCGGATCTGGACAAGCGCATGGCCAAGGGCGACTTCGCGCCGCTGCTGGCGTGGCTGCGGAAGAACATCCATCAGCACGGTCGTCGGTATCGCGCGGCGGAGTTGTGCCAGCGCGTGACCGGTCGGCCGCTCAGCGCCGATCCGCTCATGGCGTATCTCGAGGGCAAGTTGCGGCCGATCTACGGTCTGGACGGAGGCGCCAAGGCCGGAGCGAAGGCCGCATTCAAGCCCGCGCGGCGGGCGCACGCGATGGCGATGGCCTGAGCCATCGGGCGCGAGGAGCAGCCGAGCAGCGCGTGAGCACCAGCCCCCCCACCATCGGCGTGAAGGGACCATCGGCCGCGCCAGTGGCGGCGGCGCTGACGGTCGCGGGCGGTGTGTTCGCGCTGACGCCGTGGTGCAAAACGTGGCTGGCGCTGCTGCTGGGCATCGTGCTTGCGGTGGCCGGCCTGTCGGCGTTCACGGGGCTGGCCAAGAAGCACTCGCGGACGCTCATGCAGGTGGCGATCGTGCTGCTTGGGCTGAGCATCGATCTGGCGCAGGTTGCACGCGCGGGCGTGCCGGGGCTCGCGTTCGCGGCGGGGACGATCGTGCTGGTGTTCGCGGTCGGCGCGGCGGTGGCCCGGTGGCTGGCGCTCGAGCGCAACGTCGCGGCGCTGGTCGCATCGGGAACGGCGATCTGCGGCGGATCGGCGATCGCGGCGACGAGCACGGTCATCCGCGCGACCGCGGCGCAGACGAGCGTGGCGCTCGGTGTTGTGTTCGTGCTCAACGCGGTGGCGTTGTTCGTGTTCCCGCCGTTAGGCCAGTGGCTGCAACTGAGCCAGCAGCAGTTCGGCGCGTGGGCCGCGGTGGCCATTCATGACATGGCCAGCGTGACGGGCGCGGGCAAGGCGTTCGGCCCCGAAGCGCTGGAGCAGGCCACGGTGATCAAGCTCACGCGCGTGCTGTGGATCGTGCCGGTGGCGGTGGTCCTGGGGTGGTACGTGTCGCGCGGGGACGCGGGCCGGACCAGCGCGGGCGACGGGGCGACGGTCCGTTCGGCACGATGGACGTTCTGGCAGGTCGTGCCGTGGTTCATCGCGGCGTTTGTCGGCGCGGTGCTGCTGCGCGCGGGCGTGCTGGCGATGCTCGGGCCGGGCGATCCGGCGGCGATGTTCGAACGCTTCGCGGCGGGGGCGAAGTCGGTCGCTGGGGCGATGATGGCCCTGGCGCTGTTTCTGATCGGTTCGACGCTCTCGCGCAAGGCGATCGCGGAGGTCGGCTGGCGACCAATGGTTCACGGCGTGATTCTGTGGCTGACGCTGAGCGTCGTGTCGCTGCTGGTCATTCGCGCGACGATCGATTGAGCGCCGAGCCTGCTTGCTCAGGAGCCGGCGGGACGCATGTGGTCGTAGAACGCATCGCACTCGGGGCCGGATGATGCCGCGAAGGGGTAGGTGTTCATCTTCTTGATCCGCGGCGAGTAGATGTGCAGCGTGATCAGGTCCGTGCCCGGAGCCTGCATGTTCGCGACCTGGTGGATGTCGGCGTCGTCGGCGGCACAGACATAGCCCGGCTTCATCTCGATGACGTGATCCGGACAGACCAGGCCCGATGCGGTCTTGCGGAAGCGGATCTCTGTGCCCGTGCCCTCGATGATCTTGAACGCGCACGAGACGCCCTGATGGTCGTGGATCGGCGTGCAGTGGCCGCTGCGCCAGGTCAGTGCCAGGAGTTCAAACCAAGGTGACGAAGCGATGGTGTTTCGGCGATAGGCCTTGCTGCCGAAGATGCACGCACCAGCGATGTCCTCGCGCGTGACCTTCGCGGCGCGAAGCAGCCGGGAGAGCGTGGCCAGATCCGCCCGACGATCAAGACCCATGAGGTAGTCGATGAGATCGGCCAGCCGCGGGAAACGCGACCCCGGGCCGGTCGCCACGACGGAGCCGGCATGCATGCGGCGCGGGCCGGTGCGGGTAGCGGCGGACCGCTTGGGGGACTTTGTGCGGACGGCGTGTGGAGGCATGGGTCAAGTGTACTTCATCGCGGACATGCCGCAAGGCGGGAGATCGTGCGACGAGGGTGGATCAAGGGGAGATGCGGATAGGCGGGAGGGATGGGCCGGGTCGGGCGCGACGCGTGGCCCAGGAATCGGCGTGACCGGGACTCCTGCGGCGACCGATGGTGGAGGAGCGGAAAACGGCCGTCATCCCGTGGCCCGGGTCGACTTGCGGAACACCTGCCAGCGGAAGCGTGCGCACGGGCAACATCGCACCACGAACGCACACCTCGGCTCCCCGCGGCTGATCATCGCCGAGCGGTGAAGCGGGCTACGCGCCCGCGAACGCACGCTCCTCCGCCAGTTCGGCCTTGACCGCGCGGGCCAGATAGTCGAACTGGTCGAAGGTGTTGTACGGCGCGACGCTGATCCGCAGCAACCGCCCCGGGATATCGGGCGTGCGGAAGACCGGGATCTGGATGCGCCAGCGTGCCAGAAGTCGGTCCTGGAGCGCATCGGCGTACCGCGTCGGGCGCGCGGCGAGGCGGGCCTCGGCCTCGGGGCTGAGCGAAGGTAGAACCATGGTGGACATGCAGCCGAGCATGGCATTTGGTACAGGCGGGGCGATGCCCAGCACGGCGCAGATGTGGTCGCGTGCCCGCAGGCAAAGCGCGTTGTGCCGCTCTCGCATGTTCGCGAGCGTCGCGACACCGGCGATTTCCGGGAGCACCCGGAGGCACGAGGGTGTGGCCAGCGACGCGGTCAGGTCGCCGGTGCCCGTGAAGTCGAACTGCAGGCGGAACCTTGAGCGATCGGTGCGTGTGGCGTTGTAGCCGTGGCTGGTTGTCAGCGGGTCGATGAGATGTCGGCGATCCTCACGAACGTACAGGAACGCGCTGCCCTTCGGTGCGCTGAGCCACTTGTGGAAGTTGCCGGTGACATACGCGGGGCCGTCCGGCGGGAGGATGCCGCGGACATTCAGGTCGAGAAACGCCGGAGCGTGCGCACTGTCCAGCAGCGTGTCGATGCCCAAGGCCGCGAACTCGCGGATGATGCGCTCCACGGGCATGATGAACCCGGTCGGGCTGGTGATGTGCGAGAGCAGGAGCAGCTTGGTGCGTGGGGTGATGGCCCCGGTGAGCGTGCGGGTGATCAGATCGGCGGCCGCTGCCGCGTCTTGCGGAAGCGGGAAGGCCAGCGGGACGTAGACCAGACGAGCGCCGGTTCGCTCGGCGACGTATCGCGCGCTGTTCACGCACGCGTTGTACTCATGCGTGCACGCGATGATCTCATCGCCCGGGGCAAAGCGGAGGCTCTTGATGACCGTCGCCACGCCGGTGCTGGCGTTGGGAACGAAGGCGAAGCCCTCGGGATCGCAGCCGACGAAACCGGAGAGCGCCTGCCGCGCTTCATCGAGCATCGGCTCGATGAGTTCGACGAAGAACCGCACGCTGTCCTGCTCGATGATCGAGGCGATGCGCAGCTGCTCGGCCTGCACGCGGCGCGACAGCGCGCCGAACGACCCGTGGTTCAGAAACGCCATCGCGGGGTCGAGCATGTACTCGCTGATGCAAGGTGCCGGGGGCGGAATCGGGATTGGCGGAGTGTTCGTCGTCATGGTGTGTTCCGTGAATCAATCGGCCGATCAGCCCGGGCGTCACGTGCTTTCCGCTTCGTCGTCATCGTCGGCCGCGGCCGGCGCATGGTCGAAGTCTGGTGATGCGTGGAGCTGGGACTGGAGCATGTCCCAGTATCGCCCCTGCGCGGCGACGAGCTCCTCGTGCGTGCCGCGCTCGACGATTCGGCCCTTGTCCAGCACGAGGATCTGGTCCGCGTGGCGGATGGTGCTCAGGCGGTGGGCGATGACGAAGCAGGTGCGACCTCGCATCAGGTGCGTGAGCGCGGCCTGGATGAGCCTCTCGCTGTGCGTGTCGAGGCTGCTGGTGGCTTCATCGAGGATGAGGATGCGCGGGTCGGCCAGCAGCGCGCGGGCGATGGCGATGCGCTGCTTCTGCCCGCCGCTGAGGCGCACGCCGCGTTCACCGATGATGGTGTCGTACTGCTTCTCCAGATTCTCGATGAACTCATGGGCATTGGCGCTGGTCGCGGCGGCGCGGACGAAGTCGTCGGTGGCGTCGCGTCGCGCGTAGGCGATGTTGTCGCGGATCGTGCCGTCGAACAGGAACACGTCCTGCTCGACGATGCCCAGCAGTGAGCGATACGCCTGCGGGCGGATGGTCCGCAGGTCCCGGCCGTCGAGCAGAATCGCGCCCTGCACCGGGTCATGGAACCTGGCGACGAGGTTGCACAGCGTGGACTTGCCCGAACCGCTCGCGCCAACGAGCGCAACGGTCGATCCCGCACGCACGGTCAGATCGATGCCCTCGAGCACAGGCTGGCCCAGCGCGCCGGTCGAAAGCGGATACGCGAAGGAGACGTTGCTGAAGGTGATCTCGCCGCGGACGTGCGCCGGTGAGAGATCCGCGCCGCCCGCCGGTCCGCCGGCGGTGCTGCCCGCGGCCTCGATCGCCCCGCCGAGTTCGGCCGGCTCGGCGAAGACATCGAGGCACCGATCCCAGCATGCCAGACCGTGCTGCAGCGCGGCGGCCGTCGAGACGAGCACCTCCAGCGGGCCCAGGAGCAGCATGAGGTACGCGATGAACGCGGCGACATCGCCGATGCTCAGACGCCCATCGAGCACCTGCGTTCCGCCGTAGACCAGCGCCGCCGCGGATGCGAGCGGGATGAGAATGACCCAGATGACCTCCAGCACTCGCGACCAGGCCCAGGTGAGCATCTCCTGTCGGACGATGACGTTGTTGTTGGTGATGTACCGGGCCGACTCGCCCGCGGCGCGGCCGAAGGCGCGGACGATGCGGATGCCGGCAAATGCCTCGACGGCGTGCCCGTCCATCATCGTGCGGTTCTTCATCGCGGCGCGGTGAACAGGGCGGATCCTGCTGATCCACGTCCGGTGGCTGAGCCAGACCGCGGGGCCGAGGGCCAGGCCGCCGAGGAGCATGCGCCAGTCGATGATCGCCAGAGCGATGAGCCCGCCGATGAACGTGATGATCGCGCGGAGCGGGTTGTAGAACACGCTGAAGAGCATGTCGCCGGTGCCCGTGGCATCATCGCGGAGGATCGACGACACGCCGCCGCTCTTGAGCGACTGGATGCGGTGCAGCGGAAGGCGTGCCAGGTGATCGAACAGTCGTCGGCGGACCTGACGCGTAACGACCTTCTGCAAGCGCGTCATGTGGTAGCGCCCGACGGTGCCGATACCCGCGGCGACCACCGCAAGCAGCACCATGCTCAGGCCCAGAGCCCAGAGTTGCCCCGACGGCGACGCGGGCAGCAGATCGGTCAGAACGCTCGGTGTCGCCGCCGCGCCGGGGGCAAGAACGAGGTCGAACGCCCACTTGGTGAAAAGGGGCATGGCCAAACCAGGCAGCGTCGCGGCGATGAGGCAGACCAGCGAGAGGGTCACGGCACGCTTGTGATTGCGAAGCAGGCCGAAGAAGGCCCGCAGAAGCGTGGGAACGGTCCGCTGAGGCTTCCACGTTCCGGGCGTGCCCTCGAAGGTGGCCCAGTCTCGACGGGTCCGGGAGACGTCCTTCTCGGACGCCGCAGTCTTTTTGTCCTTGGCCCGACGGGCCTCCTCGGCCCTGTTGTTGAGGAACTGGGTAAAGCGGGACTTGCTCGAATGTGGGTCGCTCACGATTCAGCGTAGGATCGCTGGTTCGAGCCGCAATGACCGCCGTGCTCGTGCGTTGGGCCTCGCATGAGCACTCTGGTGAGCAGCACCGAACGGGGATTTTCCGGCGTGACGCACAGCAACGATCCGGCGGATCTTGGCCAGCCAAACCTCGGCCGCGAGCCGCACGCTCCGGGCGTTGAGGTACGCAAGGTCAATGGGTATCTTGGCCTCTTTACCACACGCGCCTTCGAGCAAGGCCAGACGCTGTTCGAACTCCGCGGCGTGATCACCGATCGGCCGACGATGTACTCCGTTCAGGTCGGCGAGAACGAGCACCTCTCTCCGCCTGCGGATGTGCGCGAGGTGTATCCCGAGGATGGATACCTGTGGCGGTTCCTGAACCACTCGTGCGGGCCGTCTACGCGGATCGACGCCAGACGGGTCATCGCGGCCCGGGCGATCGCAGCGGGAGAACAGTTAACCTTCAACTACGACACAACGGAGTGGGCCATGTCCACGCCCTTTGCGTGCGCCTGCGGCCACTGCGGCGGGCGAACGGTGGCGGGCTTCTCGACGCTGCGCTGCAAACTGCGCAAGGCGACGCTCGCGATAGCCGCGGAACACATCCGCACGATGGCTGCGCGGCAGAGTGCTTGCGACGCATGCTGCGGCGGGCAATGAGGCTCCCGGGACGTACGCTGGACTATGCGAGCCCCGACGCTGCTGCACGAGTTTCTTGACACGGCGCGCCGTCGGTGGCCCGATGCGCCGGCGATTGATGTGCCCGAGACGCCGGATCGATCGACGCGCAGAACGATGACCTACGCCGCGCTCTGGTCGCGTGCCGGAGCGATCGCACGCCGCGTGGCGGGCGTGACCAGACCCGACACCGTGGTCGCGGTGATGCTGCCCCGAACGACGCCGGACCTCTTCGCGGCACAGATCGGCGTGAATCGTGCCCATGGTGCGTTTACGTGCCCGGACTCGAAGTTCCCGGACGCGCACCTGCGCACGGTGCTCGAGAACGCTGGCGTGCGGACGGTGATCGGGGATCGCGCATCGCTGGACCGCATCGCGGCGCTCGGGCTTGAGATCGAGCTCGCGATCGATGTTGCGGACGTGCCGGCGACCGACGATCCGAGTCTGGCCGAGGAGCCGATCGTCTCGGCCGGCGGCAAGTCGGCGTGCGAGCGTTGTCTGGCGTACATGATCTCCACATCCGGCACAACAGGCGCGCCCAAGGGCGTGATGATCGAGCATCGCGGCATCGTGAATCTGATCGCCAGTGACCTTGATGAGTTCCGGCTCGGGCCGGGTGATCGCGTCGGGCAGGGCTCATCGGCCGCATATGACTCATCGATCGAGGAAACGTGGCTGGCGCTGGCCAGCGGGGCGACGGTCGTTGTGCTCGATGACGCGACGATGCGTCTCGGGCCGGACCTCACACCGGTGCTGCGCCGCGAGCGCATCACCGTCTTCTGCCCGCCGCCGACACTGCTGCGGACGACAGGCTGCGAAGACCCGCAGCGCGAGTTGCCCGACCTTCGGCTGCTGTATGTCGGTGGAGAGGCCCTTGCTCAGGACCTGGCCGATCGCTGGGCACGCGGCAAGCGGCTCGTCAACGGGTACGGACCGACGGAATGCAGCGTGACGGTTGTTCGCGGCGATGTGCGAGTGGGCGAAAGCGTGACCATCGGCACGCCGGTGCGCGGGCACACGGCTCACATTCTCGACGAGCGCCTTGCACCGGTTCCGGATGGCCAAGCCGGCGAGTTGTGCATCGCAGGACCCGGTCTGGCCCGCGGCTATCGCGGCCGCGAGCAGCTCACGGCAGAGAAGTTCCCGACGCTTGCAGGTATTGGGCGCGCGTACCGCACCGGGGATCTTGCAAGGCGCGAGCCCGATGGGCGGCTGCAGTATCTGGGCAGGATCGACGCGCAGGTGAAGATCCACGGGTACCGCATCGAACTCGAAGCGATCGAGGCCCGGCTGGCGGAGCATCCCGGTGTTCACGAGGCCGCGTGCTGCGTGCAGGGAACCGTCGAATCGCCAGTGCTGTGCGCGTTCATCGTGCCGCGGAGGGATCAGCAGCGGCCGACGCACGACAGCCTGCGCGCGCACGTGCGCAGTTTACTGCCCGTCTATATGGTGCCGTCGCGCTGGTCCGACATCGACGCGTTGCCGCGGACAATCGGCGGGAAGGTCGATCGGCGACGACTGCCGACAATTCAGGCTCCCGTGGCGCTGGATGATGCGGGTCTTGGCTCATCGATCGAGTCGCCAGCGGAATCCGGCGGCTCCGGAGCCAGCGAGTTCTCGCACATCGAATCGATCATCAGACGTGCGTTCGCGTCGACGCTGCGGACGAGTATCTCGTCGATCGGTCTCGATGTTCCGTTCTCGGATCTGCCCGGCGGGGACTCCATCGGCGCGATCGCGCTGACGTGTGAACTGCGGCGGTTCCCCGAGACGGCTCGCCTGACGACGCGCGATGTCCTTGCGCTGCGCACCGTGCGGGCGCTCGCGGTCCGTGCCGCGGCGAGCGGCGAAGACCTTGACGCGGAGCCTGTGCGTGTGGAAGACCTCCGCGCTGCGCAGCGTGCCCAGCGCGGAGATCCGATCGGCGTGGCCAGGCCGAAGATCATCACGGCGCTGCAGGGCGCATGGGTGCTGCTCTGGTTGGCGGTCTGGAGCATCGCGGCGTACGCGGTTGGATTTGAGGTGGTGCCGCGGCTGGCCGAGCACACGGGCTTGTTGGGCATGCTGTCGCTCGGGCCGTTGCTCGCGGTCGTGTCAATGGCCGCGTACTGCGTCCTGAGTATCGCGATGCTGGTGGCGGTCAAGCGGCTACTGATCGGGACCTATGCGCCGATCACCTACCGGCTTTGGAGCGGCACGCACCTGCGCCACTGGATCGTTGAGCAGTGCGCGCGAGCGGTGCCGTGGACGATGCTGAGCGGAACCGTTGCGCTGAACGCGGTGCTGCGATTGCTCGGGGCTCGTATCGGAAGTCGCGTGCATATCCATCGTGGTGTGAACGTTTCGCAGGGTGGTTGGGACCTGCTGAGCGTCGGCGATGATGCGACGATCGCGTGCGATGCGTGGCTGGGGCTGGTGGAACTGGACAACTCGTGCGCCGTCGTTGCGCCGGTGAGTATCGGCCGAGCGGCGCTGATCGATGTCCGCGCGGGTGTTGGCGGGGGTGCTCGCGTTGGCGATGGAGCGCACCTGCACCCGCTGGCGTGGCTGGCCGATGGCTCGGTGATTCCCGATGGGCAGGCGTGGAGCGGCGTACCGGCGCGGGATATTGGTGCCGCGGACTTGCCTGCGCCGGAGCAAGCCGGCTCGGCTGGATCTTTGTCGCCGACGCAGCACGCGAGCGCGATGCTCGGGATCGAAGCGATGATGCGTGCGGGCGATGCGCTCCTGCTCTTCGCGGCGGCGCTGGTCGGCCTCTTTCTGCTTGGTGTGAGCGAGCGGGAAGTGCTGGCGTGGCTGAGTGCGCCGTCGATGTCGGCCGCGGGGCTTGGATGGTCGCTGGTCGGTGTCGTGGCCACGACACCGTTCTGGCTGGCTTGGCGCGCCGTGCTGATGCGGCTGATGGGGCGTGTGCGCGAGGGCGAGATCAGCAGGTGGAGCGTGGGGTACATCCGAGTGTGGCACAAGACGCGGATGCTCGAAGCCTGCGGGCGATGGCTGAGCGGCACGCTGTTCTGGCCGGTCTGGCTGCGGATGGCGGGCATGCGGATCGGGGCCAAGTGCGAGGTGAGCACGATCATCGATGTCGTGCCCGAGCTGGTCGAGATCGGCGGCGAGAGTTTCTTCGCCGACGGCATCTATCTCGGCGGGCCGAGGGTCGCGGGCGGACGTGTGAGGCTCGGCCGCACGACGCTCGGAGCGGGTACGTTCCTTGGCAATCACGCGGTTCTGCCGGCGGGAGCCTACTCACGCGGCATGTTTGTGGGCGTGAGCACCGTCGCCGCACCGGAAGCATGGCCCGTCGACACCGGCTGGTTCGGCATCCCCGCGCTGCGGCTGCACCGCCGCGAGGTTGTTGAGGCTGACCGTTCGGTGACATTCAACCCGGGACCGATCCGGTTTGCGACGCGCGTGTTCTGGGAGGTTCTGCGCTTCGGCATGGGTGTGCCCGCGGTGCTCTCGGCGTTCGGGTGGTTGTGGCTGCTGGAAGTGCTCGCGTTTGGTGCTGGGACCGCGGGGATGCTTGCTCGCATCATGATTGCGGTGCCGCTGGCGACGCTGATCGTGCCTGTCGCCGAGTGCGCGTTTGTGGTGGCTCTGAAGTGGATGTTGCTCGGACGCACAAAGGCTCGTCAGCATCCGCTGTGGTCGTGCTGGTGCAGCAGGTGGGACTTTTTGTATGTTGTGTGGCAGTTCTGTGCCGGGCCGCAGTTGACACTTCTGCAGGGCTCGTTGCTGCTCAACGCCTACCTGCGACTGACGGGCGTGCGGATCGGGCGGCGGGTCGCACTGGGGCCGGGATTCGCTCAGGTCGTTGACCCGGACATGCTGACTTTCGAGGATGACACGACGATCGCGGCGCACTTTCAGGCGCACTCGTTCGAGGACCGTGTGCTCAAGCTCGCGCCGGTGGTCGTTCGGCGCGGCAGCACGATCGCCGAGCAGGCGGTGGTGTTTTACGGCAGCGACATCGGCGAGGGCTCGCTGGTCTCGCCGAACTCGGTGGTCATGAAGAACGAGCGCATCGAGCCCGGAACGTGCGTTGCCGGAAGCCCGCTGAGGCCGCTGCGGGTCTGAGCCGATCAGGCCCGGACAAACAGGGTCTCGCTCGCGTTGGCCTCAAGGTCGAGCAGCGCACGCTTGACATCGAGCCCTCCCGCATAGCCAGTGAGCGAGCCGCTGCTGCCCAGAACGCGGTGGCACGGGATCATGATCATGATGGGGTTGCGGTTCATCGCCAGGCCGACGGCCCGGGCCGCATCCGGGCAGCCGAGGTCACGCGCGAGCCGGGCGTAGGTTGTCGTGCTTCCCCTTGGCACGTGGCGGAGTGCGTTCCAGCATCGTTGCTGGAACGGCGTGCCCTCGGGGGCGAGCGGGACGCGAAAGTCGCATGGACCGCTTGAGAAGTACGCCGCGAGTTCGGCCAGAGCGGTCGTCAGGACCGCGGCGTTGCGTTCATCGTCCAGCGTGGCGACCGCTGGGTTGCTCGCGGTCACCGACCCATGGACATCGCGCGGGTGTTCGGCGAACTCAACCCGCGTGATCGCTCCGCCGCGGGCGGACAGCCGGAGCGTGCCGACGGGCGTCGGGAGCAGGCGGGTCATCGACGGGCTCATGGCGACTTCTCCGCGGCGGGCATCAAGCGCTGGACGAGCCAATCGCGAACCTCGGCAAGCACCGCCTCGTCGACGGTGATCGGAATCTGCTCGTACTCGGTCATCGCGCCGGTCGCGCTCGGCTGAAGGAGATGATTGAGACCGGCATACACGCGAATGGTGACATCGCGCGTCGGAGCGCGAGAGAGGGCCGCCTCCATCGGCGGGCGCTCGGCATCGGCCACGACCTGCGCATCGCGCCCGCCGAAGATCGCCAGAACGGGAGCGGTCAGGCGTGCGAGATTCTCGGCGGGATCGACGGACATGAAGTACGTCATCCACGGAGAACGCAGCGTGAGCACGGTGCTTGCCGCCTCGCGCCCGACGGCCGCGTCTTCGCGGGGCAAGCCGGTCTGCGTCGACACGAGCGTCCGCGCCAGATCGATCAGCGTCGCCTCGTTGCGCTCGGCGAGGGTGGCGGCGAACAGGGCGTCGGCGGCGACGGCGATCGCTTCGGCCTCCGCGGCGCTCCGCCCCGACGAAAGCGCGAGCGCACGGTTCTGCGCCACGAGCGTCCCGCGACCGGTCAGTCCCGGCCCGGCGAGCATGACCACGCCCGCGATGCGCTCGCTCCCGGCACCAAGAGCCGCGGCGATGATCGCGCCCTCGCTGTGACCCACGACCGCGACGCGTGAGACATCGGCCCGCGTCAGGAGAAACTCGACGCTCGCCCGCGCGTCCTGCGTGAGGTCGGCGGTCGTCGCGGTCGCCATGGAGCCAACGGATGCTCCGACACCGCGATCATCGACGCGCAGCACGGCGACTCCCGCGCGGGTGAGGCGATCGGCCCAGATCAGAAAGGGGCGATGATTGAAGATCTCGCTGTTGCGGTCCTGCGGGCCGCTGCCGGAGATCAGCAGCACCGCGGGGTGCGGGCCAGGGCCTGGCGGAAGCGTGAGCGTTCCGGCCAGGCGAGCGGCGGGCGCGGTGATGGTCACTTCCTCAGCGCGATACGCGGTGATCGGCTCGGCGGGTTCTTGCGAACGCGGGACTCGCTTGGGCGACTCATCGCCGCGGGCGAAGTTCAACTCGAAGGTCGCGCCGCCCTGCGAGAATGTGCCTCGGATCTGGTCGCGATCGCGAACGCCCTGATACGACGGCGCGCCGGGCACGCCGGCCATGCGCCAGGCGACACGATCGGGGCCCGCGACGACATCGCTGAGGGCAAAGTCCGCGACGCCCTGCTCGCGGATCCCGAGCGTTGCCGTCCAGGCCGGATTGCCCACCGTTGTGGGGGCGACGGGTGCAGCGGACGGGGCGAAGACCACGCGGAAGGTCAGCGTCTGGCCGCCGACGCGCATGACTCCGGTCCATGGACCCGCAAAGTCGGCGGGGCTGGACGGTGCGGCGGACGCAGCCGGCGCGGCCGCGCGAGTGCTCGCGTCGTCCGCCGGTACCTGCTGGCCAGCGAGCACGGCGCCCGCGAAGAGACCGCACACGATGAGGCTTCTCATCATCACGCCAAGCCAACACTGTGCCGCCATGGTCTGCTCCGTCTGGAGGTGCACCCGCACGGGAGCGAGTGTACCGACCAAGCGGCAGCACGGGGAGCGGCGTGACGCGGGACTTTGCATGTTCCGCGAACGAGGCCGACCAGCTCGGCAGCGCGAGCTTCGGGCGATCCATCACGCGGGCTTGCGAGCCTTCATGTCCAGGCTTGTGACATAGTCCGCGACGGTGGTGCCTTGTGCGAGACGCTCGACGATGGCCAGATACAGCGGATCCTGCCAGGTGCTCAGCGTCTGCACGTATTCGAACTTTGGCGTGAGTTCGACATCGATCAGTCCCGCGGCGAGCATGTGCCGGCGCACTTCCTCGACCAGTGATGCACCGGCGATGCAGCCGACAAGCGCCTCGACATCGGTACGAACACTCTCCGGCAGCGGCCGCAGCAGGGCAAGATCGGAGATCGCGACACGCCCGCCCGGGCGAAGCACGCGGGCGATCTCACGCCAGACGCGGGCCTTATCGGGCGATAGGTTCAGGACGCAGTTGGAGATGACCACATCAACACTTGCGTCGGCGACGGGCAGGCTCTCGATCTCGCCGAGGCGGAACTCCACGTTGGTCAGGCCCGTGGTGCGCGTGTAGTGCTCGGCGTTTGCGCGGGCTTTGGAGAGCATCGCGGGCGTCATGTCCACACCGATGACACGTCCGGTGGGACCGACCTTGGGGCCTGCGATGAAGCAGTCGAACCCGCCACCGGCGCCGAGATCGAGAACAACCTCGCCGGCCTTGAGCGTGGCGATGGCCGTGGGGTTGCCGCAGGAGAGCCCCATGTTCGCCGAGTCGGGCACGCCGGCGAGTTCACCCGCGGAGTAACCGATGGCGTGCGCGAGCTGCTCGGGCGTAAAGGTTGAGGGGCCGCAGCACCCGCCACCGGCGCAGCAAGACCCGGCATCGGGCGCGTTGGCACCGGTCGATGACTGGCGCTCGGGCTTGGTCGCGTTCCATGTGCCAGCCTGAGCGATGCGCGCGTAGCCCTCGCGGACAACGTCGCGAACATCGGGAGATGTGACGGTGGCGACCGCCGTCGCGATGGTCGCGGGCGTGGCGTCGCTCTTCGCGGGAAGGCCCACGGCATGGCAGCCGCAGGTCGCGTCGCAGCAGTTGGAGTTGGTCATGGTGGACTCCTATTGGTTCCAGAGGCGCGCAACGAATCAAAGCGAGATTTGAGCCGAAGGCGCGGCGGCCTGACCGAACGACATCGCCGACCAGCCCGGCAGCGATGCCGGCATGCCTGCGACAAACGCGCGGATCTCATCACGCACGCGGCGATAGTGGACCAAGGCCTCTTCATCACTGGCGCAGCCCTTGGCCAGCCGGGGCGGATCATCGAAGCCCACGTGAACAACTCGCGCGCCCGGCATGACAGGGCAGGATTCGTTGGCCGAGTCGCAGACGGTCACGACGATGTCCATCGGCACGGGGAGTTGATCGGGACGCTTGGACGAGTGCGTGGAGATGTCGATCCCGACTTCCTTCATCGCGCGGATGGCCAGCGGGTTGAGACCGTGCGGGTTCGTGCCGGCGCTGAATGCATCGATGACATCGGACTTCAGGGCCTTGGCCCAGCCTTCAGCCATCTGGCTGCGGCATGAGTTTCCCGTGCAGAGGAACAGCACACGCGGACGATTGGAACTTGCGGGGGGCGTGGTCACGTGATTGCTCCTTTGGCGGCGGCTTTGGAAGCGGCTTTGGCTGAGGCACTGGTGATGGGAACGGGTGTGTTGGAACGGACGTTCGCGAGTCCGGCGGCGCTGACCGGCGCTTCATCGCAGCATGCGGCCGCGCCGTCGTTGCCGCAACAGGTCGAGGCACGAAGGCCGCAGGCCTCGACGCATTGAGCGACCTGACGCAGCGTCTGGACGAACTCCGCGGAGCGGGCGGTGTACCAGACCTCTCGCCCTGCTCGCTTGGCCGAGAGAAGCGAGGCGTCCTGCAGGATCTTCAGATGGCGGGAAACGACGGAGAGGTCAACGGAGCAGCACTTGGCGATCTCGCTGACGGTACAGGCACGTCCGCACTTGATGATGCACCCCAGCAGCCGAATGCGGGTCTCATCGGCAAGAGCGCGGAAGAGCGAGGGATCCAGCGCACGATCGATGGGCAAACGGATGCGAGAGGCCTGCCGCGGCGAGAGGCGCGTCAGATCATCGCGGGCGACGGGCTCGTCCGCAGCGGCGACTGAAACGCCACGCCGAGCCGACGAACGCACGCGGGAACGAGCGTCGGAACGTGTGCGTACTTGCGTCATCATGCAAGTATAGGCCGGATAGCCGGTGCGTCAATCCCCGCGACTCTGCGCGGTTCCGTGCATTTCCGCTCGAACCCACCGGCCCGCCCGCCCGGTCGTGGAGGCGTCGGGCGATCGGTTCTCTCCGCCGCGCGGCGTGTTTGTCGTGTACGCTCCGGGGTTGTCCTCCCGAGCCGGAACCGATCATGAGCGAAACCGACCCCTCGACCCTGCTGCCCCGCCGAACGTTCGCGATCATCTCGCACCCGGACGCCGGCAAGACGACGCTGACGGAGAAGTTCCTTCTCTACGGCGGCGCGATCGGACTGGCCGGCTCGGTCACCGCGCGCAAGGACCAGCGTGCCACGGCGAGCGACTGGATGGAGCTGGAAAAGCAGCGCGGGATCTCGATCAGCTCCACGCTGCTGCAGTTCGACTATCAGGGCTATCGCGTGAATCTGCTCGATACGCCGGGCCACAAGGACTTTTCGGAGGACACCTATCGCGTGCTGACGGCGGTGGATGCCGCGGTCATGGTGATCGATGCGGGCAAGGGTGTCGAGAGCCAGACGCGCAAGCTCTTTGAGGTGTGCCGCCGGCGGGGCGTGCCGATTTTCACGTTCATGAACAAGTGCGATCGTCCGACGCGATCGCCGCTGGACCTGATCGATGAACTCGAGAAGGTGCTTGGCATCGGCGCGTTTCCGGTGAACTGGCCCATCGGCTCAGGGCCGACGTTCCGCGGCGTGTTCGATCGCGTGGCGAATCAGGTCCACCTGTTCGAGAAGACGCCCGGCGGCGCGTTCGCCGCGCCGGTGGCCGTCGGCGGGATCGACGACCCGGCGCTGCTGAGCAAGCTCGACAGTGCGGCCCACCACGAGTCTCTGGACGAGGTCCGGATGCTCGACGGCACCGGGGGCGCGGGCGCGGCCTTCGACCAGGCCGCGGTGCTCGCCGGCAAGGTCACGCCGGTGTTCTTCGGCAGCGCGATGAACAACTTCGGCGTGCAACTGCTGCTCGACGGATTCCTCAAGCACTCCTCGCCCCCCACTCCGCGCATGAGCAAGTCCGGGCTCATCACGCCCGATGACAAGCGATTCTCCGGCTTTGTCTTCAAGATCCAGGCCAACATGGACCCGCGGCACCGAGACCGCATCGCGTTCCTGCGCGTGGTCAGTGGGACGTTCGACCGCGACATGTTCGTCGTTCACGCCCAGACCGGAAAACGCGTGCGCCTCGGCAACGCGACCAAGCTCTTCGGCAACCAGCGTGAGACCGTCGAACAGGCCGTCGCGGGCGATGTCGTCGGCCTGGTCGGCAACGACCTCTTCGGCATCGGCGACACGCTCACCGACGACCGCACGATCGTCTACGACGAGATTCCCGAGTTCTCGCCTGAGGTCTTCGCGTACCTGCACAACCCTCAGCCGGGCAACTACAAGCGGTTTAATCTCGGCCTCGAACAACTCCTCCGCGAGGGCGTCGCACGCAAGTTCGAGGCTGTCGGCGGGGCACAAAAGGTCGCGCTCCTGGCGGCGGTCGGCCAGCTGCAGTTCGAGGTTCTGGTCTACCGCCTGCAGAACGAGTACGGCGCCGAGAGCCGCCTGGAGCCCGCGTCGTGGACCATGGCCCGTTGGTGGCGATACAAGGGCCAGCCCGCGCCGACGCTCAGCGATATGGAGAACCTCACGCTGCCCGATGCACCGGAGGGGTCGCGCCTGGTGTTCGACGATCGCGGGCGGGCGCTGGTGCTGTTCGTCGACCAGTGGCCGCTGAGGTTCTTCAGCGATCGCAACCCGACGGTCGAGCTCTCGCCGATCCCGTTCGACAAGCCCGCCGCGGTCGCGGCGACGTGAACCCGCCGGGAGGAGGCCTCATGCTTCTTGACGTGGCGATTCTGAGCGGGCTTTTCGTCCTGGTGATCGGCTCAACGCTGGCGGGGATCGTGCGCGGGCGTCGCCTGCCGCGCGAGCGTCGCCCGGAGAACGAACACCTTGGGACGATCCAGGGTGCGTTTCTGGGGCTGCTCGGGCTGCTGCTGGGCTTCGCATTCGCGGGGGCGATGTCGCGGTTCGTCGATCGGCAGGATCGTCTGGCCAGTGAGGCTAACGCGATCGAGACGGCCTTTGATCGCGGCGCGCTGATGGCCGATTCGAAGGAGTATCGCTCGCGGATCGCGTCGTACGCTCGCGAGCGCGTGACGCTATTTCACGCTCAGAGCGACGCCAAGTCCCGCGAGATCACCAACACGCTCAGCACGCACTACCGCGCGGCCCTCGGCCTGGCGATGTCCAGCGCGGTGCAGCCGCCGCGTTCTCATCGCTCTTCGTGCAGGGTGTCGAGACGATCGACAATGAACTCTCGGCACGCAACGCCGTCGCACGCAGGCATCTGCCCGCGGAGTTCACACTGGTGATGATCGGGTGTTCGTGCGTGGCGATGTTCTCGATCGGATTCGGCGTTGGCGTGGCGGAGCGTCGCTCCGTAAGCACGGCTCTGGCGCTCGCCGGGCTGGTCTCGATGACGCTCTTCATGACGCTGGACTTCGATCGCCCGCAGGGCAGATTCATCCGTCTGGACCCAACGCCGATCAAGGGCGTCGCCGAGCGGCTCGCCCGAGAGACCGCGGCCCAGAACTCCCCCTGATGCAAATGTCCTCATCACGGGCCACGATCCACGACCGAGGGTGCCCCTGAGTCCTCGATCTTGAGTGGGACTCGCTTGCCACCTGTTCAAGCGCAGGCTAGAGTCTTCAGAGATGATTCTCGCCGTCCGCCATTCCCACCATCATCACCATCACGTCACCGACGTGGCTGGCTGAGGGTGCGCGGCGGAATGAACCGTTGAACACCGATCGACGCCGGCCCTCGTGCCGGCGTCGTTTGCCTTTTGGGCGACGCGCATCGGCACCCGGGCGGGCAAGGAGCCCCCACCGTGACGACGCTGAACGCCCGACCGACATCCAACTCCGCCACCGCCACGCTCGCCGCGGCCACGAAAGACACGGGGCTGCTGAAGCTCGCGCTGCCGAAGGGCCGCATGCAAGAAGGGGTCTTTGCGCTCTTGAGCGAAGCGGGAATCAAGGTGCGCCTCAGCGCCCGCGGCTATCGCCCGCAGGTGTCGCTGCCCGGCGTGGACGCGAAGATTCTCAAGCCGCAGAACGTCGTCGAGATGCTGCACGCGGGCTCGCGCGATGTGGGGTTTGCAGGGGCCGATTGGGTCCGGGAACTCAACGCCGATCTGGTTGAAGTGCTCGACACCGGGCTCGATAGCGTGCGCATGGTCGCCGCGGCACCCGCGACGATTATGCGTGAGGGCAGGCCGGATGTGTCCGGTCGGGCGATGATCATCGCGTCGGAGTACGAGCGGCTGACCCGGGCATGGATCGCCGCGCGCAGCCTCAACGCGACGTTCGTTCGCTCCTATGGGGCGACGGAGGCGTTTCCGCCCGACGACGCCGACTGCATCGTGGACATCGCTGCGACCGGCGACACGCTGCGAGCGCAGAACCTCGATGTGTTCGATGAACTCATGACCTCGTCAACGCGCTTGTACGCCAACCGTGCCGCGATGAGCGATCCGGCGAGAGCGCGGGCGATCGAACGCTTCGCGATGCTGCTTCGATCGGTCCTTGAGGCCCGCGGACGCGTGATGATCGAGGTCAACGTTTCGCGCGAGGCTCTTGGCGCGGTGGTCGCCGTGCTCCCGTGCATGCGAGAACCCACGGTGTCGATGCTCCACGGCGAGGGGGGCTTCGCCGTCAAGGCCGCGGTGCGGAAAGACGCGTTGCCGACGCTGATCCCGGACATCAAGTCCCGCGGCGGGACGGACATCGTCGTGACCTCGCTCTCACAGATCATCCCATGAGCACCCTCGCCACCACCAACAGCAGTCCGGTCCGGCTCGCGGAACGAGCACTCGGGCGCTCGCCGTACGCACCACCGACACCGGAGTATCGAATAGATCTGCATCTGGATGCCAATGAGGGCTCGCCCGCGCCCGAGACGGTGATCGCGGCACTGAGCCAACTGACCGGCGAGGACCTTCGACGCTATCCCGATGCGCGTCCGCTCGAGCGGCAAATCGCGGCACTTCTGGGCGTCGATGCGGAGCGCGTGCTCGTGTGCGCGGGAGGCGATGATGCGATCGATCGCGCGTGCAGGGCTTGCCTCGAGCCCGGTCGCGAACTCATCCTGCCGACGCCGACGTTCGAGATGATCCGACGCTCGGCGGAACTCGCGGGCGCGAGCGTGCGGACGGTGCCCTGGGTCGCGGATGCGTATCCGACATCGGCGGTGCTTGCGGAGGTGACGGATCGCACGTCGATGATCGCGGTGGTCTCGCCCAACAACCCGACGGGTCTGGTCGCTGATGCCCACGCGCTGGAGGCTCTCTCGGCTGCGGCGCCGAGCGCACTGCTGCTGGTAGATCTGGCATACACCGAGTTCGCGTCGGACGATCTGACTCAAGCGGCGCTGCGGCTGCCGAATGCGCTGGTCGTCCGGACATTCTCGAAGTTCTGCGGGCTCGCGGGCCTGCGCGTGGGGTACTGCATCGGCGATGCGCGCGTGATCAGGGCGCTTCGGGCCGTGGGGTCGCCGTATCCCGTGTCGGCCGCATCCTTGCGCATCGCGTCGGCATCGCTGGAGCCCGCAGCCGCGAGGGAGCGCTCGGCTGTTCGCGCGGGTGTCATCGCCAATCGCCAGCGCATCGCCAGCGTGCTCAAGACACTCGGCGCGAGCACCGTGCCGTCGCAGGCCAACTTCGTGCTCGCGCGGCTCGGTGAGCCGGCGCGCGTCGCACGCGGTCTGGCGGCGCTGGGTATCGCGGTCCGACAGTTCCCCGGTACGCCAGAACTCCGCGATGCGCTGCGCATCACGATCCCGGCGTCGGCGGCCGATGCGGATCGCCTCGTTCGATCGCTCCGCAGTGTGATGAGGCCGGAGGCCCTTCTGCTGGACATGGACGGCGTGATCGCGAACGTCGCCGAGTCGTACCGGCGAGCCATCGTGCTCGCCGCGGGATCGTTCGGTGTTTCGGTGACGAGAGAGGATGTCGAGGCGGCCAAGGCACGCGGTGACGCGAACAACGACTGGATCGTCACTCAGCGGCTGCTTGCGGATGCAGGTGTGCGGGCGGATCTTGCGGCGGTTACAGAACGCTTCGAGGCGTTCTACACGGGAACAGCCGGCGATGGCGAGGGACCGCTTTTCGAGCGCGAGACGATGATTCCTTCTCGCCGCACGCTCGAAGACCTCGCGGCGTTGCTACCGATCGCGATCGTGACGGGCAGGCCGCGGCGGGACTGTGATCGCTTCCTTGATCGCTTCGGCATCCGCGGTCTGTTCGGCGCGATCGTCTGCATGGAGGATGCGCCGCGCAAGCCCGATCCTGCGCCGGTGGCGATGGCGATGGCTCGCTTGCGCGTGACCAGCGCGTGGATGGTCGGCGATACGTCCGACGATCTCGTCGCCGCACGCGGCGCGGGGGCGCTGCCGATCGGCGTGATCCCGCCCGGTACGGATGCATCGCGGCTTGAGCGGGTGCTCCGCATGAGCGGCGCCGCCGAAGTTCACGCGTCGCTCGAGAGCATCGCATCATCGCTGAAGCAACTTCTCGCACCAGCATCGGAGGCCTCTGAATGACCCCACGCACCGCAATCCGCGAACGCCGCACCGGGGAGACGAAGATCAACGTCCGGCTTGATCTCGATGGCACGGGGCAGAGCAGCATTCGCACCGGCATCGGTTTTCTGGATCACCTTCTGACCGCGCTCGCTCGGCACGCCCGGATCGACATCGAGCTCTCGTGCGACGGCGATCTGCACATCGACGACCATCACACCGCCGAAGACTGCGCCATCGTGCTGGGAAGCGCGATCGATGCGGCACTGGGTGAACGCGTCGGTTTCGGCCGCTTCGGGAGCGCGTATGCACCGCTGGATGAGTCGCTCGCTCGCGCCGTCATCGACTTCTCGGGCAGGCCGCACGCCGAGGTGAGCCTCGGCCTGACGCGCGAGGCCATCGGCGGGCTCGCGTGCGAGAACATTCCGCACGTGCTGCGTTCGCTCGCGATATCGATGCGCGCGACGTTGCATGTTGACGTCATCCGCGGCGAGAACGACCACCACAAAGCCGAGGCCGCGTTCAAGGCGCTCGCTCTGGCGATGCGGATGGCCATCGCCCGCACGGCGAGCAGCGACGTTCCCAGCACGAAGGGGTCGCTATGACGCGTACACCCAGCACCTCCAAGGGGCTCCCGCCATCAGCGGCCGCGATGGACGATGCCGCGATCATCGCTCCCGATTCCGGAAAAGTCGCTGACGTGACCATTCTCTCGACCGGGAGCGCCAATCTCGCATCGGTCGTCGCGGCATTCGAGCGGCTCGGAAGCCGGGCGACGATCACGACGGATCCGCTGATCGCCGAGCGGGCGGAGCTGCTTGTTCTGCCCGGGGTCGGCTCGCTCGGGAGCGCGATGGCCTCGCTGGGCCAGCGCGGGCTGATCGACATGATCCGGCGTCGCTGCGCAGCGCATCGCCCGCTGCTGGCGATCTGCCTGGGGCTTCAACTGCTCGCTGAGGCCAGCGATGAATCGCCGGGGGTCGCGGGGCTTGGCGTGATCGAGGGACGCGCCGAGCGCTTCGCGTCGAGCGTGCGCGTGCCGCAGATGGGCTGGAACCGCATTGTTCCCGGGAGCGGATGCGTCATGCTCTCTGAAGGAGATGCGTACTTCGCGAACTCGTACGCGCTCCGGCGCGCCCCGCTTGGCTGGGCATCAGCGACATCAACGCACGACGGTGCATTCATCGCCGCGATCGAGCGCGGGCCGATACTCGCGTGCCAGTTCCATCCGGAACTCTCCGGCGCGTTCGGGCTCTCCTTGCTGCGGCGCTGGCTGGATGCTGCGGGCTCGCGGGGCGTGGGCACTTCAACCTCCACACCGACGTCGGGGGGCGCACTTTCCCGCTCATCGGGGCTCACTCGCCGCGTGATTCCATGCCTGGATGTCCGCGCGGGTCGGGTCGTCAAAGGGGTTCGATTCGCGAACCTCGTGGACTCCGGTGACCCGGCGGAACTCGCCGCCCGCTACGAGTTGCAGGGCGCGGACGAACTGACGCTGCTCGACGTCTCGGCGACACCCGAGGACCGCGGAGCGAGCACCGCGACGGTCCGAGCGGTTCGGCGGGCGATCTCGATTCCACTCACCGTCGGCGGCGGCGTGCGGACGATCGACGATGTCTCTCGCCTGCTGGACGCCGGGGCCGACAAGGTTGCGATGAACACGGCGGCAGTGGCGAAGCCGGATCTCCTGTCTGCCGCCGCGGCACGGTTCGGCACCCAGTGCATCGTGATCGCGATCGACGCCGCGCGTCGGAGCGCCGGACCCGACTCGGCGGCACCATCGTGGCGTGTGGTCGTCCGGAGCGGGACGGAGCATCTGGACCTCGATGGGGTGGAGTGGGCCGCGCGAGCCGCCGCGTGCGGCGCCGGCGAGGTGCTGCTGACCAGTCACGATCGCGACGGCACACGCAGCGGCTACGACACCGAACTGCTCGCCTGCGTGGCCCGCGCGGTGGGCGTGCCCGTGATCGCCTCCGGCGGCGCCGCGGGCCCTGAGCACTTCATCGAGGCGCTGCGCACCGGGGCCGATGCGGTCCTGGCCGCGGGGATCTTCCATACGGGTCTCTTGTCAATCGCCGACGCGAAACGCACGCTCGCAGACGCGGGGATCGCGATGCGTCTGCCGGTGCGATAGCCGCCAACCCACGTCACACCCACCCACTCCTTCACCACATAGCCGACCATGATCATTCCTTCAATCGACCTTCGCAACAACTCGACGGTTCAGCTCATCGGCGGCCGCGAACAGGCGCTCGACGCCGGGGACCCGCGTCCGATCGCTCGGCGCTTTGCACTGGCGGGGGAGGTCGCGGTCATCGATCTCGATGCCGCGATCGGCACCGGGTCGAACGCGCCGCTCATCCGCGATCTGCTCCCGCTGGCCCGCTGCCGCGTCGGCGGCGGCATCCGCTCGGTGAGCAGCGCGCTGGGCTGGCTCGATGCCGGTGCGGCGAAGGTCATCCTCGGCACCGCCGCAACTCCAGAATTGCTCCGCGAACTGCCCGCCCAACGCGTTATCGCGGCCCTCGACGCGGATCACGGCAGCGTCGTTGTCGAGGGTTGGCGCAAGTCCACCGGCGAGACCATTCTCGACCGCATGAAGCGCCTGCAGGGCTTGGTCGGCGGCTTCCTCATCACCTTCGTCGAGCGCGAGGGGCGGCTGGGCGGAACCAACATGGAACTCGTCCCCGAACTCGTTCGCATCGCGACGGAGGCCGGCGCGCGCGTCACGATCGCCGGCGGTGTGACGACTGCGCAGGACATCGCGCAGCTCGATGCGCTCGGCGCCGACGCGCAGGTCGGCATGGCCCTCTACACCGGACGGATCACGCTCGCTCAGGCGATCGCAGCGCCGCTGCGTTCCGATCGCGCCGACGGGCTCTGGCCGACCGTCGTGACAGATGAGACCGGCGTCGCGCTGGGGCTTGCGTACTCCAGTGCGGAGAGTCTGGAGCACGCCGTGAATACCGGCCGCGGCACATACCACTCCCGCACGCGGGGGCTTTGGGTCAAAGGCGAAACGTCGGGCAACACGCAGCAACTTGTCGGCATCGATCTGGACTGCGATCGCGACACGCTGCGGTTCCGCGTGCGTCAATCCACCGACACGCCCGACGGCCGCGCGAGCTTCTGCCACACCGGCGACTACACATGCTTCGGCCAGGCAACGGGCCTTGCGGCGCTGGCCGCGAGACTTCCAACGAGCATCATTCAAGGCCCGGCCGCGAACGGGGCACCCGCGGCGGACTCCGGGTCCTACTCGGCACGGCTGCTGAGAGACCCCGCGCTGCTTCGGGCCAAACTGATCGAGGAAGCCGGTGAACTCGCGGACGCAGTGACATCCGACGCCGCGGCGGTGACCCACGAGGCGGCGGACGTGATGTACTTCGCGATGGTCGCGATGCGTCGAGCCGGTGTGACGCTGGCGGATGTCAGCCGCGAACTGGATCGGCGTGCACTGCGGGTCTCGCGACGACCGGGCGACGCCAAGCCGGGTGCGATGGCCGACACTGCCGCGTTGGCGACGCGAAGCGATGCGAGCATGCGCGACACCCCCGGCGCGAGCACCCCGACCGGCGCGGATGCGACCAGCGGCGGCACGGGCCTCCTGCCGATGCGCACGCCCGAGCAGATTCGCACGCTCCGCCGCCGCGCAACGCCGATCGAACCCGAGGCTCTCGGCGTTGCACGTTCGATTCTCGCGGACGTTGACACCCGCGGCGAGATCGCGGTCCTTGAGCACGCGATGCGTCTCGGCGACCTGACGCCCGCCGCGCCGCGGCTATACACCCCCGACGACCTCAGCACAGCGCTGCGCTCGATCCCGACTGCCGACCGCGAACTGCTCGAACGCACGGCCGGACGCGTACGGGCGTTTGCACTCGCACAGCGCGGGAGCGTCACTGATCTGACCTTTTCGGTTCCGGGCGGCGCGGCGGGGCACACATGCGTTCCGGTAGAGACCGCGGGCTGCTACGCGCCGGGCGGGCGATTCCCGCTTCCGTCGTCGGTGCTGATGACGGCGATCACCGCGCGTGCCGCGGGCGTGAGGAACATCGTCGTCGCTTCGCCCCGTCCGGCTCCGATCACGCTCGCGGCCGCGGCGGTTGCTGGAGCGGACATGCTGCTGCCGATGGGCGGGGCACAGGCGATCGCCGCGATGTCGCGCGGGCTCGCGGGCGTGCCGCGGTGCGACATGATCGTCGGACCGGGCAACCGCTACGTGACCGCGGCGAAGTTCCTCGTCAGCGACACGACCGGCATCGACATGCTCGCCGGACCATCGGAACTGCTCATCATCGCCGATCAGGACGCCGACCCGGCACTGATCGCCGCGGACCTGCTCGCGCAGGCTGAGCATGACGATGACGCGATCCCGATGCTCATCGCCGTAACTTCAAGACCGGACGGACCCGATCTTCTGCCCCGGGTGGCGAGCGCTCTGGCCGCACAACTCGCCGACCTGCCGCCGACGAGCCCGGCTCGAAGGTCGCTTGCGAACGGCTTCATGACGCGGGTGGCATCGAGCGAGGAGGCGATCGCGCTGGCGGACATGATCGCGCCGGAGCATCTTGAGATCATGACCGCCGATGCGGCAGATATCGCCCAGCGGCTCCGCAACGCCGGCGCGTTGTTCATCGGTCCGGACGCGGCGGAGGTACTGGGCGACTTCGGCATCGGGCCGAATCACGTGCTGCCCACCGGAGGAACCGGACGGTTCCGCGCGGGGCTGTCGGTCTTCACGTTTCTCAGGCAGCGAACGTGGCTCCGTGTTGCATCGGGGCGTGATGGGGCGACATCCGACGCGGCGAACTTCGCGCGCCTGGAGTCGCTCCCCGCCCACGCCGCGGCAGCCGCGCTCAGGGCGGGCGCGACACGGGCCGACGATCGGCATTTGTAGCGCAACGTCTAGCATTGCGAGCAATGAGGTCCGATTGCTCACCGCCATCCCGCGACGGAGCGTTTTCGCCTCCGCCGATCACCCAATTGCTCCGGGACGCCGCGAAAGGCGGGGAGCCTGCGCGCCAAGTGCTGCCGATGGTCTATGACGAACTGCGGCGGCTTGCCGCGGCAAGATTGCGCGACGAGTCCCCGAGGCACACGCTCAGCGCGACGGCCCTCGTTCACGAGGCTTATGTGCGGCTGCTCGGCGCGGATGGTGACGAGCTGAACTGGGACAGCCGCGGGCACTTCTTTGCCGCGGCGGCGCAGTCGATGAGACGGATCCTGATCGATCACGCCCGCGCCCGAGATGCGACCAAGCGTCGACCGGCGGAAGGCGGTGCCCGACGTGCACTCTCGCTTTCAAAGATGACGGCCGATGCGGTCACGCTCTCGCTGGAAGAGGACCCGGCGGCTTTGCTCGACCTCGACGCGGCCCTTGACGCGCTTCACAGCCAGGATCCGACCAAGGCTCAATTGGTCGCACTCCGATTCTTTGCCGGTCTCTCGCTCGATCAGGCCGCCCGGGCGATGGGCGTTTCGCCAGCGACGGCGGATCGGCATTGGGCCTATGCACGCGCGTGGCTTTTCGACCGGCTTGCCGACGATCACAAAGACTCGGGATGAGCGTGAGGCCGCGTGTGCTCGGTTTACGCATTGTCTTGTGCCGCCCGTCCGCGTCCGCGGGCTCAAGGCTCGGCGCTGAGCGAAGGCAGGAGAACTTGCGAATGTCTGGAACACAGTCCGTCCCGAACCCGAGCGAGGACCCATCGCCCGACGTGGCGGAGACGATCTTCCACGCCGCAAGGGCGGTGCCGCCCGAGCAGCGCGATGCGCTCATCGCGGACCGCTGCGTCGGGAATCCCGCATTGCAGGAGCGCGTCTTTCGTCTGCTCCGCGCCTCGGATCAAGCGGGTGACTTTCTTGCCCCGCACGCCGGGCCCACTCTGGACCCGGCTTTGGTTACCACCGGCACCGACCGCGAACGTTCCGGCCTCGTGGGCACTCGAGTTGGGCGCTATCGGCTGCTTCAACTCATCGGCGAGGGCGGCTTCGGCACGGTGTATCTGGCCGAGCAGACCGAGCCGGTGCGCCGCAAGGTCGCGCTGAAGATCATCAAGCCGGGCATGGACACCGGTCAGGTGGTCGCCCGCTTCGAGGCGGAGCGCCAGGCCCTGGCGCTCATGGATCACCCGCACATCGCAAGGGTGTTCGATGGCGGGACGACGGGGGCCGGCGATGGGGCCGCACGCGACTTCGGACGGCCGTACTTCGTGATGGAGTATGTCGTCGGCGATCCCATCACCGCGTTTGCCGATACGAACACGCTGAGCCTGCGCGAGCGGCTGGAGCTCTTCGAACAGGTCTGCTCTGCGGTACAGCATGCGCACACCAAGGGGATCATCCATCGTGACCTCAAGCCGGCAAATGTGCTGGTCAGCATGGTCGACGGCAAGCCATTCGCGAAGGTCATCGACTTCGGCATCGCCAAGGCGACCGCCCAGCCGCTGACCGACCGAACGCTCTTCACCGAGCATCGCGTGCTCATGGGCACGCCGGAGTACATGAGCCCGGAGCAGGCCGAGGGCTCTCCGGACATCGACACGCGAACGGATGTGTACGCGTTGGGCGTGCTGCTGTATGAACTGCTCACCGGAAGCACGCCGATCGAGAGCAAGAGGCTCCGGAGCGCGGCGTTCGATGAGATGCGTCGGATGATCCGCGAAGATGACCCGCCAGCCCCCAGCGCGCGGCTCTCCCGCACGCAGGAACGGCTCGGCACCGCCGCCACGGCCCGGAGCGCGACTCCCGCGCGGCTCAGTGCGCTTGTTCGCGGCGAACTGGACTGGATCGTGCTCAAGGCGCTGGAGAAGGACCGCAGCCGTCGCTACGACGGCGCGGGCAGCTTCGGCGAGGATGTCCGCCGCCATCTCACCGGCGAGCCGGTCCGCGCGGCCCCGCCGAGTGTCCGTTACCGCGTGACCAAGTTCATCCGACGCAACAAGACCGTGGCCCTGCTGGCGGCCGTGGTGCTCGCAGGATCGATCGGGACCGGCGCGTTCGCGATCGTCGCGGCTCAGAACGCGCGGCGAGCCAATCAGAACGCCATCGAGGCGTTCGCGGCACTGGAGAAGGCCGATTGGGCCGCGTACACGGCCAACATCGCCCTGGCGCAGGCCGCGTTCGGCTCGTCGGACTCTGCTGAGGCCCGTCGGATCCTCGACCGTACACCGGAGCGGATCCGCGGCTGGGAGTATCGGCTGCTGGAAACCATGTCGCGCGGCATCACGTTCATCAGCCCGCGCGGCGTCTGGCTCGAAGCCGCCTTTGCGGACACCGAGCCGCTCATCGTCTCCGGCGATCCGGGCCAGCGCACGCTCGGGCTCTGGGATGCGCGGACGGGTGAACGCCTGCCCTTTGCACCGGAACTCCCCGATGATCCGACTCACGCCGCGTTCGCACCGGGCGCGAGGTATGTTCTGGCCTTCGTTACAGGCTCCCAGGCCTCGGTAGAGGCCATCTATGTCATCGACCGATCGACCGGCCAGGTGCGACCGACGCCGGAGCGCATCGGCGGCGGAATCGCCAGAGCCTGGTTCCCTCCGGAAAGCGGGCTGGTGCCGCTGCGCGGGCCGTGGATTACTGATGTCGTCTGGGATACGGCCGCGGCCCGCACTCGCCCGCTGGCGATCACGCGCGGTGGCGAACCGGGCGGCGGGACTGACTCCACGCCGCGCTACGCGCCGATGAGCAGCGCTGGCGGACGAGTGGTTGCGTACCGCGATGCCGACACATTGGACGTCATCGACGCCGCGACGGGCCACATCACGCGGACTCTGAAGATTGACCGGCGGGATCTGCGGGACATGGCGATCAGCCCCGACGGCACGAAGCTCGCCATCCACGGGGAGTCACGAACGTTCGTGTACGACTTGATCGGCGGGGGTGAGGCTTCAACGCCGGGTCTTCCGTCGCTGACGCGCGTGCTGGAGTTCTCTCGCGATGGTGCCTTCATCCTGTCCGCCGAGACGCCGACGGGCCAGACCTCGGTGTGGGAGGTCGCCACCGGGGCGGAGCGGCCGGACCTGGTCGGGCTCATCGCGCCGGCACGTGCCGGGACGTTCAGCGCCGACGGGCGACTGGCGGCCGTCTCGATTCTCCACGACGATTCCCGGGACTTCTCGCTCGGAATCATCGATCTGAACTTCATCCCGGGGGACACGAACATCTGGATGACCGAGGCGGCACTGGTCGCCGAGAGCATTCTGGAGCGCTCGCCGGGAGCATCCGGGCTCACGCTGGACACGCCCGATGGAACGCGACGCATCGTGGCCGACAACGCCGGCTCCGTGGGTGTCGTTCGGTTCCTGGATCTGACGCGCCGCGTGTCCGATTCGCCCGTGGCGGCCGCGGGAGACACCGACGCGGTGCGCGAGGTCGCGGCCTTTCGTCTTGACAAGCCGATCGAGCGTTTCCAGATGACCGGCGATGGCGCGACGCTCATCGTTCGACTCGCCGATGGCCAGGCCCGTGTGTGGGACATCCGCGATTCGGACGCTCGCCGCGCGGACCTCCGCGCGTTGCACGAGCAGCATCGCGCCGCCGGGCCGTATGTGGACGCCCTGCTGAACGATGAGCGCTTCATCGGTGACCCGCCACCGAGCCCGTTCGGCAACTCGCCCGAGTCGGTGTTGCAGGACATGCTCACCGACACCATCCGCGCCGACACTTCACGATCGGCGCTCCAGCGGCTCGCGGCACTGTCGATACTTGCCGACCGACTCAGCCAGGACGCGGCTGCGGCGGATCGTGCGCTGCGGACGATCAAGTCCGAGCTCGGTCCGCTCGCAACCGATCGTTCAACGCTCCTTGCGGCGGCACGCCGGCTGGAGGCCCCGCCGCGGATCAGATCGCGCGTCGAGCGCCTCATCACCCGTCTGCCCACGCCGGAGCAAGCGCCGGCAACAGCCCCGGGCCAGTGACCGGCCGACGCCCCAAGAGTCCGCTGGAGGCCGCGGCCGCCCCGACCGGCCAAAAACAAACATGGCCCCGGTGCTTGCCGGGGCCATCAGGCCTGCTCGATCGGGGCAATACTCGACCACTGGCACCGCTCATGAAGGTCGCTCGGCTGCGGCTGCTCGTGCAAGTCACGCCTCAAGACGCGGCCCGATCGCACGCTCGATCGCCACCCGAGCTCGGACCAGCAGTCAACCCGGGGAGGGTCAGCGCCTGCCCATGCTCATGTCCACGACTTCGCCTCGTCGCAGCCAGTATTCGACGGCCCGTGCGTCCTCCGGCATGATCGCGCCGTCGCGATCAATGTCCGTCGGGTTCAGCGTGATGGCGTACGGGTTTTCAATGTCGAAGCGGCAATCGCCGTTGACATCGGGGCCCGCCGGCGATTACGGGCACCCCGGTGCGTAGGGCACGTACTGGCCGGTGGCCAAGTACGCGTGCCACTGCATGGCGAATCCGGAGCTCGGAAGCCACAGGCGGGTGGTATGGATTGATGGATCCAAAGCGACGAAGGGCGCAATGCTGAAGCTGTTCGCGGTGATCCACGGCACGCTTGCGTTGAAGGTCACACTTAGGCTGCCGGCCCAGCCGTCGTTTGCCGAGAGCGCGATCGGTCGCTCGCCGGGATTCGGCGGCACGCGCAACGCGACCACGGCGCTGAGCCAGTCGATCATGATCGGTACACCGTGCGGCTGATTCCCCTCCCACTGCGTATGCCCGGTGTTCGGTCGAATGAGGTACGAGACCAGTCCCCCCGCGGCACGCCTGGATGTGACGAACGTGACGATGCTCTGGGAGTACAGCGTGCCATCCGCCAGCGACCCCATGTTGACATTGTCGTTGCGGCCGACGAGATGGAGCGCCGGCACCCCCAGCCCGGTCGTGACCAGCGCCTGCTGCGGCGCACGCTCCCCCGTGGAATCATGAATCGGCAGAACCGCGATCGTCCTCTCAGGAGCAAGGTCCGCGAAAGCCACCGCTTGCCATCCGGCTTGCCAGAGGCCCGTGAAGATCATGTTCACGCTGGCAAGTTCGGCTCGCGAGGAAACCCCGGCAAAGTGAGGCATCGCCTCGTTGAGCAAGCGGTTGAGCGCCGGCTGGGTCTTTGCCAGGTTGAGCGTGGCGTCACGGCTGCGCAAGTCAAAGCGCAGGAGCGCAAAGCGCGACTGTGCAGCCCACTCCCGGAAACGAGCGTCGTCGTAGATCTGCCGACCAGACTCGTAGTCGCTGATGGCCAGAACGCCGCGAAGAGCGCCCGCGGCGGGAAGAGCCGGAATCCAGAGTGAAAACGTAGAGGGCCGAAGCTCCGGCGTGCTCCCGATCGAGTGCGTGTATTCCTGCTGGCCCAGGCAAGGGCACGCGGCGCCGCACAGCAGAGCACCGACGACCGGCAGGATGATCGGGCGTGCAGGCACCCGCGAAACATACCCGCACGGGCCCAAAAAACAAGCCCTCCGATGCACGCATCGAAGGGCTCTACCCTCAGGTCTCAGGCAAATCGGGGTGACAGTACACCAATAGAACTTTTCTTGGAGGGCGTTAGGGCCTGGGAGCCTCAGATATGCCGTTCGCTGAACGCCGAGCGATTCGGAGCACTGATACGGATCGCCGTCGAATCTCGTGCGCGTACGGCGCATGATCGGGTTGCGCCGGGGTGAATCGGTGTCATAGTTGTCTCGGTACGGAGGCCGAGCATGGACATCCGCGAGCGTTCACCCGGAGATCTTGAACATCTTCGACGCCTGGCGCGTCGCGAGAGAAACGCCGAGCAGAAGGACCGCCTGATGGCGGCCGCGCTGGCCGTCGAGCGGGTCCAGACCGCCGACATCCAAAGAGTGCTCAACCGCAGCCGCGGCTTCG
>Ga0209990_10000597_pt1 | contig 35226 bp, 65 predicted proteins | sample NOAtaG_6_FD_187304 | JGI IMG/M metagenome (GOLD analysis project Ga0209990, IMG submission 187304) | Freshwater lake microbial communities from Lake Erie, under a cyanobacterial bloom - NOAA_Erie_Diel5S_2200h metaG (SPAdes) (version 2) | ecosystem: Environmental > Aquatic > Freshwater > Lake ...
GACATTACAGATTGGCTTGCAGCCATCGAGGCCACTGTGACCGGGGAAGAGCTTCAGACGGTCTACAAACAGGCCTACGAGGCTTGCCAAGGCCACCAGGACTCCATCAAGAAGGTGATCGAGGCCAAAGCAGCCAGGATCGCTCGTGCCAAGCAGGAGAAAGCAGCATGAAAGATACCAACACAAACGAAAACTATGACACATGGCTGTCCAAGTACGGCGGCTATGCCAACAGCATGACGCTGAGGGACTACTTCGCGGCTAAGGCGATGCAGGGAATATTGTCATTTGAAGCCATAGACGAATACAGCGCAAAAGACGTAGCGTTTGTCGCCTATGAAATGGCCGATGCCTTGCTCAAGGCAAGGGAGCAAGAATGACTGACCAGCGCACCGACGAGTGGTTCCAGCAGCGCCTGGGTAAAGTCACCGCCAGCAATCTGCACAAAGTTCTAGCGAAGACCAAAACCGGCTACGGTGCTGATCGTGGCCACTACATGACTCAGCTAGTCCTGGAGCGCATCACCGGCAACCGAGCAGACGGCTACACCAATTCTTCCCTCCAGTGGGGCATTGAGCAAGAGCAGTTCGCCAGGGCTGCATACGAGGCCTATAGGGGCGTTCTAGTCGAGGAGGTGGGGTTTATCCATCACCCAACCATTGCGATGGCTGGAGCGTCTCCTGATGGGCTTGTAGAAGGTGGCATGGTCGAGATCAAGTGCCCGGAGTCCAAGACTTTCCTGGAAGTCATGCTGTCAAACAATCCGGTGGAGTCGAAGTACTTCGCTCAGATGCAGTGGCAGATGCGCTGCGCTGACCGGCCCTGGTGTGACTATGTTGTATTTGACCCACGGTTTCCACCGAAAGCCCAACTATTCATCGTTAGGGTAAATCGGGATGACAGGTGGATTGAAGAGGCTGAAACTGAAGTCAAGAAGTTCTTGGCTGAAGTGGATGAAAAAGTGCAAGCGTTGAAACAGAAGATTGGAGAATGAAATGAGCAAAGTGTTGAAAGAGATTACCTGCGTTGTTGGCGAGTACAAGAATGCCCAGGGTGAGGTTAAGAAGCGGTACAGCCGCATTGGCAGCATCATTGACACCAAGAACGGCCCGATGCTCAAGATCGATAGCATCCCGCTCAAAGAGGGTGGATGGGACGGCTGGGCTTACATCAACAATCCCAAGAAGGAAGAGGAAGAGCGCAAGCCAGTTCGTCAGGCTCCTGACATTGATGACGCAGACCTGCCGTTCTGAACATGAACAGTGCCCGACTCGATAAAAGTGATCGGCTGAACAGGGTGTTGAAGTTGCTGGAAGTTGGAGGAGAATTCAGCACCCTGGACATCATCAGACATGCGAATGTCTGCGCTGTCAACTCAATCATCTCAGAGTTGAGACAAAACGGCATCAACATTGCCTGTCAACGCAAAGGCCCATACTGGTACTACACACTGGAGAAATCATGAACCATCACACGATGCAAATCAAAGTCAAAAACGGAGAGCAAAACGTCTTCGTGTCCTTGCTGCAAAACAAGATCCTGCTGTCCATCTACGCACTCAATGGCAGCATGAACATCTCTCTTGATCAAGGACAAGTTGAAGAGTTGATCGAAGCCCTGGAACAAACCCAAGCCAAAGTTAAAGAGGTGACAGCATGAAGAAGTTTTTTGCAGCCATTGGAATCGCCCTGGTGACCACCGGAGCCTGGGCATCTTGTTCTACCCATACCTACACAATGAATGGACGTATGGTTACATGTACTACCTGCTGTTATTTCGGCAACTGTACAACCAACTGTTTCTGATCAATGGCCGAAAGCGGATGCTGTGCTCTAGCGACGATCCAAGTGCTCGGCTTCCAAGCAAAGCACAGACGCAGCGAGTAGGCCACCTTTTATGAACCCATTCGACAAAGACTACAAGGCGCAACTGTCGTTCAGAGATCTAGAGACTGATAGGAAACGCTCTTATCAGGCCTCTAGAGTCCTCAACGACAAGCGCAAGACAGGCGTAGAGCCTTACCCCTCACTGGCAGCCCGAGTTGGGGCTTTTGAGGGCATCAATCCTCGCAAGGTAACGGTAGAAATGCCAAAGATGAAGAAGAGTCGCAGATGAACATCGAAGCAAAAGAAATTGACGGTGAGCTTTGGATCAAGGCATCAGATCACCATAAAGCTCTCAAGGATGCAAAACGCCCTTGGGTTGGTCTGACAGATTCTGAAATTTATGAGTGGGACTGTGACGTTCACGATGTCATCTTCGACATCGAGGCCAAGCTCAAAGACAAGAATACAAAATGAACCGTGATCACATAGATGAGCTTTGGAATCAGGCTCTACAGCAGTCCATCAAGGACAAAGAGCATTTCACTCGCTATCACTTTGCCACATTGGTTGCAACAGACGAGCGCGAGGCAGTGTGCCGCATCGTTACGGGCCTGTGCATCAGCGACAACAACGCAGAGGAAATAAATCGCGCCATCCGAGCAAGGGGGCAGACATGACACCAGCAAAAATGTTTGATGGCGATCTTTGGATGCTTGCATCTGATGGGGTCAAGATGGCCGAGAACGCTTACAAAAAAGGACAAACTGACGAGCGCGAGGCGTGTGCGAAGGTGGCAGAAAACAGAATGCTGTTGGACGCATCTGTAAAAGAAAACGTGGCACACCATACTGCCTGCAAGAACATTGCCGCTGACATCCGAGCAAGGGGGCAAGAATGAGCAAGCTCAAAACCCTGACCATCCCTGACCACCACAAGGTGCAGGCCAAGGTGGTGCTGAACGAGGCAATTGACGAGTTGCCAGACAGCGTGATCGTGCTGTGCTTCTGGAAAGACCGGGGCCAGTTCAAGATCAAAACATCGACAGTGCCTGACCGGCTTACCCTGATCGGTGCGCTGGAAGAGGCGAAGAACAAAGTCATTACAGATGGGTATGCATCATGAGCGGAGATCACAACATGAACCAGAAATTTACAGGTGTGCATGAACAGCAATTTTTCTCACCACCCAATCCACCCGTCAACCTGGGAACCTTCAACCAGGGCGTCATGGCAGAGCGGCAGCGGATTGTGAACTTGCTGATGATTCAGCACGAGGCAGCTAAAGAAAGCCACAACTATTGGCACGTTGCGGCGCAGTTGATTCAAGCAGACGTAGCGAGTGACACATGAATCAGAAACTCTCAACCGCCGACTACCACGCTTGGTTGGACAACCCGCTGACCAAGGCCCTCAAGCAGTCGCACCAGACTGAGATAGATGCAATTGTGAAAGACTCTGACCGAGCGTTTGACCTGCTGCGCCGCGCAGAGACAGAGATGCGCTACGCAGGATGGAACAAGTACGAGACAGACAACAGCGCCCGCAACGGCGTGTACGAGCAGATCGTGGGGTTTTTGAAATGAAAAGAACATCAATTGAAGCCATCGGGCTTGTGCTGGCAACGCTGAATCTTGACGATGCGTACCCAGCCCAGCGCGAACTTCTGCGGGAAGTCTTAGACGATGTAAAGCAAAGTCAGGAGGCAGTGGCGCAAGAACGTGAAGCCTGCGCCCGTGTGCTTGATGAAATGGCGGATCAAATGGTTGCAGACATGGAGCCAAGCACAGCGATTAATTGGGTGCGTAACCGCGCCGCCGCCATCCGAGCAAGGGGGCAAGAATGAAAGAAGACATCATCAAGCTGGCTCAAGAGGCTGGAGCGTATCGTCTAGTAGACGCTAATCAGGGATCAATGGTCTGTATCTCTAACGCCACTCTTCAGCGTTTCGCCTCAGTCGTTGCCAATCGCTGTGCCGACATCGCATACGAAGCCGAGCCGTACCACTCTGCCGACCTCATCAGAAAGGCTTTTGGAGTAGAAAAATGTTAAGCATCTTAGACCCGAAATTCAGGTATATTCCTGCCGCTGCAACAGACGTACAGCAAACATGGAGAAAATTCGGATGGAGTCCCCCAAGTGAAATGCCCCGTTTGCGGAACATGGACGACAGTAGAAAGAACGAGCCAGAGAAACGGGTTAATCTACAGACACAGAAAATGCGGCAACGAGCATGATTTCCACACAGAAGAACGCCCAATCCCAAAAGCAAAGCACGGAGGTGCACGATTTCGCAAGCTGGAAAACCGACCAGTTGATCCGGTTCGCTCACGAATCCCTACAGAAGATCAATGACCTGGAAGATCAAGTCTCCCACATGAGGCAAGATCTGCGCTCTGCTCTACAGGCCTATCGCGCCATAGTGCAAGAGCAAGAGACTCAGAAGGCTCAGAAGGACTCTACATCTATCACCTGACCCCTGAACTCGATCTTGTCGTGTGCGTAGCGATGCACAAGTTCTGGCCACAAAAGCCTACCATTGTGGATCGTTAGCACAGCAAAGCCCGACCTCCAATTCGCTGGATTGTCTTCCATGTAATCCGTGAATTGGGGGCCGTCAATCTCGGCCAGAGTGCCCGTATCTACACCAAACCTCACGCCGTTGTAGTCAGAAAACGGGGTGACCTTGAGGCTGTGCAGATGGCCAGTAACCACGCTAATGCCAGCGTTGACAGTGTTGTTGTGGGTGGCATGAACGCCATTCTTAAAGCGGTGCTTGACAACCACCTCATCCGTTGGCCAGCACGACCAGCATGGTATCCAGGCAGGAAAGTGATCTGAGAGCTTGAACCCGCCGATGTGCATGAACTCTGGCACTGTGTTGGCTAGTCGGTTCTCAAACCTTGCATCATGGTTCCCCAATGACCACACCAGCTTTGCACCATTGGCGCTTTGCTCAATTTCTTCCAAAGCCGCTTCACAAGCCTTCAGTTCTTGCACTACACTAGGCTTACTGTCCCACCCTATCCTAGGGTGACGGGATATATTTGCCCCGTCAAAAGCGTCACCATTGTTAATGATAGCTTTGGGCTTCAAGTTCTTGATAGCCCATAGCAGACCTTTATAGGCTGTAGACCTGATCCCAGGCCAGAAGTGGGCATCTGAGAAGACCAGCACGATGCCGTTCTCAATGCCAAGTGCATACCTTGCAGACGAGGATTTGGATGGGCTAAGGTGGTCAAACGATCTGGTGTGTCGCCTGTCAAGAGTCTCCAGAAGTTGCCCTGTCCGAGCCTCGATGCGCTTTCTACGGGCCATGACATTGCGTTCAGCAATGCCCAGTACCTTTGCTAGCTGTGAGGCCGACTTATATTTCTCCCAGAGATCGATGAAATCTCGCTCACTGACTACTGGCTGCGCCATATAAAACCCTCTCAAGCACGTTGATTACTCGATGTTCTGCCGCATCAAGCTGCTCAGGTGTTGCTGCCCTGTCTTGTGCTGTCGAAATCAAGTCGAATAGGAAGACATGTAAACACTCGTGTAGCGCAGTCATCGACAATGACTCGCTGTTGATCTGTGTGGCCCCAAAGTCGCCCAACTGGTACGACCCTAGCCTAGCCTGACTGTCGCACTGCACTGCAGCCATTGCGGCCTTCACAGGTTTGCTGCTGCGCTCTAAGCGCCAATCCATTAGATTCAGTGTTTGTTGCCAGTGTTTGACATACTCGTCAAACTGTTGTGCCTGCTCGTCGCTCGGCTTGTTGACCGACTTAGGCATGAACAACTGGGTCAGTGCTGCAAGCCAACAGGGCTGCTATCCGACAGAAATAGCGCTCGCTCATCCTTGCGCCGTTTGACAAGGCCAGGGAGTTCACGCCCCCCGCCCTTTGTCCATTGCATGAATGCATCGGCAGCGCCTTCCCAATCGCCCCGGTTGGCCTTCATTCGGATGGTGGAGCGCTGCAGGTTACCTAGCCCGAAGTTGAAGGAAATGCTGACCAGAGCGTCAAAAGCGCCTTGGCGGCCAACAACGCCGGGAACAAGTCGTAAAACACCGCGTTCAAAACTTGCGACATCAGCCGCGAAGAGATCATCGGTTTCTTTCTTCGACCAGACACGGTTATCCTCCTGCTTGAGCGGCATCTCTTTGCGAATCATCGGCACGGGCTTGTCTTCAGTGCGTGCCATCGGCAGTTTGATCTGTTCCTGATACAGCACATGGCCGTAACCGATTGTCCAGATGTGCGCCGGGCACAAGTAGGGGCGATTGCGGTAGCCCTCGTACTTGTGCATCAGATCAGCGCCGACCTTGCTCAGTTTCACTTCCTGCTCCAAGTCCTTGACCCAAACCAGTAGCCTACGATTGCGCCGAGCATCGACATTTCATCCGGGCTGAAGATGATGTCCGAGTACTTCAGAACGTCGTCCATACTCTTGATCATGCCAGGGTTCGTGTACAGGTAGTAGCACAGGAACAGGTTGATCAGCACCAGCTCGATCACAAAGATGTAGGTCACTGTCGGACGCACAGTGCCGACGTAACTGGCAACCCACTTGTGCGCCCTGTCCAGAATCTTCTCGTCGTGCTTGAGCGCGGCTTCCGTCATCTGCGCCTCAGTCTGCATCATGACTTGATCCGTGCGAATCTCCTCGATGCGCTGCTGCGCGGCGTAACCTTGTGCAGCCAGAGCCAACTCGCGCTCGTTCTGCATCCTGGCCAAGGCAAGCTCATGTTTCTGGTCGCTTTTGTTCTGAAAGTATTCGAGCAGCTTGGGCAGGCCGCTGATGAGTAGGCCACCAAGGGTAGAGATAAGGGACAACATTGATTACTCCTCGTAAACGTAGAAAGGCTCGGTTTCTGTCGTCATGATCTGACTTGGGCTTGCGGCCACAGTGCCACCAATGTATCCAGTACGAGCCACATTCAATCCCATGACCTTGGCAAAGTTCAGCAAATCACGGGCTTGAACCTCTTTCTTCCAGTCGATCTCTTTGCCGTCCTTAGTTACCAGCTTCATAGAGGCATTGCGAATAGCATCAATACCACTGGGATCAAGGAACAACCGTCTCTGGGCATCTTTGGTGGCCTGATCAATGTTCGCCTGCCCAATCAATCCCATAATCCTATAGCCCTTTTGCAAGACGCTATAGATGCCGTTGACAAGCACATTGCTGACTTCCTGGGGCTTTGCACCACCCAAGAACCTCTGCATCATGTTTTGCTCTTCAAGAGCTGCTTTATTGACAGGGAGCTTATCTACATCTATCTTGCGAGAAAGACGAGCAACATCGGCCATAGCAGTGATGCCATCAAGCTCTTTTGGCGTGTAGATGCTGTTAAAGGCCGTCCTATTCTTTCGGAGGTAAGCAAATGGATCACCAGAATCAAGCATCTGCGTTACCAACTGATTACGCAAAGCCATCTTGACGTTGGATTGCTCTTGAACTGGCAGCTTGTTGATGTCAGCCATTAGCCTAGCGGTGTAGCCTCTGCCTTCGCCGCCTGTCATCCTAGAAGCAATACGCTCAACACCACCAGAGTCATAGTCTCTTAGGAAGCTAGTTCCAATGCGAATACGCTCTGCAGAAACAGCGTCATCCAAAGCGATTTTCTCAGCAGCAAGTGCCTGCGCTCTCTGAGTGCTGTCCTGAAGCCTACCTTTGAGGCCAGGAGTCATGTCCAAGATGTCCCTGTACCCGCCGTTGTTGCTGTCACGGGTCAGCAGTTTGTCCAACTTGTTGTAGTCAATCAACCCGTTGGTCAGTGACTGATGATAGAGCCTCGACATGATCGACTTTTCAGCCAATGGCATACCCTCGTCACCAGCAACACGCAGAAACTGAGAAAGCGCTGTTGGAGAAGAGGCGATCTGAGGCGCAATCTTTTCTGCGTAATCTTGCGAACTGATACGTTGCACAGCATCGGCATCTCGGAACGGGATTCCAACTTTCGTGTAGTAGTCAGTATCGAGTTGTCGCATGGCATCACCAAAGGTGACATTCTCGCCACGGAAATTGACATTGATGTTACCGCTGGCGTTCTCAACCTTGTTCAGAGCCTCATCCACTCGCTGTTGCAGCAGAGACAGCTTTTCACGGATCGCAGGATCGCGAACATCACGGAGATCTTTGGCAACTCGGCGTTTCAACGAGTCCAAGCTCGTAATATCCAGACCCATAGTCAAATCCGGACCAGTTGTAGCCGGGAGCATCTCACCACTAGGAGCAGGCGCACGAGAAGCCCTAAGTGCCTTAAAGTTCTCAGACTGCTGGTTAACAAGTCGCAGCAAATCAGACTGACGACCCCAAGGATCTCGCCTAAACAAGTCGAAAGCAGTGTTCAGAAGATCTTGTGTGTCTTGGGCAGGAAGGATTGCGCCTTGGTCAGAGGCCTGCTGTTTGACAGAGTTGTACTCAGGAGACAACGCATCCCTAGCTGCTCTTTCACGAGCCACCACAAGGTTCTGAATGGATGCGCCAAGTTGAGCAGGTGCAGTCGTGCCCATTAAGTTCAAGTTGGCGGTCATGTTGCTCAACTGATCGTTGATAGCATTGACACGCTTGTTGAAGTCTACTTTGACCTCTTCCAAAGCCTTAATTTGCGACGGGAACTGCATCGGCCCACTGGGGAACTCTGTTTGCGCCCTTGCTGCAACCGCCCTCTGTAGATCAGCGTACAACTTCGCCAACTCGCCCCTGAATTTCAAATCCTTACCGGCCAAATCAGTCAGAGTAGTACGCAATGCAGCGTTGTCAAGACCACTGATGCCAGCGCCAGTGCCGATGTCTTTCCCGGTGACAAACTTCACCCTGGCCTGGATTTCATTGACTCGCTTGAGCAGATCAGGATCTGAGTCAATTGCTCTGGAAACGAGGCTCTGTGCCCTGGACAAGCCTTCCATGTTTGCCAAGTCAGCCACATCAACTTTCCCAGCACCACGAACTTTATCAATGGCAGCTTCACCTGCTTTTAGAGCGCCAGCGCCACTAAACAGGGAGAACGTCACGCCTCCGAGAACGCGGCCAAAATCACCACCAAGTTGTTCTCCAACCTCTCCACCAAACTCGCCACCAACACCAGCCATACCACCAGCAAGTGCTTGTACACCCTTACGGAATAACCCAGCGCCTCCCAATAAATTCGCAAGATCTCCAAAGCCTTCTCCAAAACTCATCCAATATTTCTGTGCTTCTGTGGTGGGACGAACATTTTGTCCACCAAGCAACCCTGTGATATTTCGCTGAGTGCTTTGATAGGATTGCTGAAATGCCTCTGTTGGCGAAACACTAGGCTCCATTGGCGCACGCATACCAGCGCCTCCGGGTGGGGGGAGGCCAAGAGGACTCTGGCCAATGATCGCACCAAGACCGCTAACAAGACTAGGTGTACTAGCAACACCTCGCCGCAAGCCTTCTACAAAAACCTCACCAGTAGAAGAAGCAGGGCGAACGTCAGCGACATCACGAGGCCGCATACGGATAGCCATAGCAGCTAGTTGCTTCGCATCCTCCGTGTTTCCAGCCGCATCAGCACGGCGCAATGCCTCTAGAACTTGCTCGTAGGTTGCCATGATGTGCCTTATTGTGGTTTCAAATACTTGTCAACAAGAGCGTTGCCAGTAGTGCCTGCCCCAGGAGCCGTTCCTGCTCCAGGAGCTGGCTGTGGTTGCGATGGACGGAATTTTGCCAACTCGTCATCAAGTTGCTTCAGTGTTTTCTTAAAGGTACTTGAATCTGAATATCCAAGACGATCTGCCTGTTGAACGTAAATTGCACGTTGATCAAGCAATGCACCACGATACACCGCAGACATGAAGCGTTCTGCTTGTTCTTTAGTGACAGATGTCACTCGGCCAGTAAAGAACTCAGATGCCATAGCAGCCAATCGATCATCCAAGCCACCAGTTCGGGCGTAGCGAGAGACATCCTGATTAGATAGAGTGCCCTGTTCAAACAACCTAGCAATACTAGTTGGTAGTGCCCTAGATGCAAAATCATTAGAAGTGGACTGACGAATAACCCTCAAGACACCAGGAGCAGCAGAAATCATTGCTGCCGTCTGCTTGAAAGTTGGTTGTCCTTGTAGATATTCTTCAAATTTGATCCAGTCTTTTTGAGGGACTGGTTGTCCTGGTAATATATTTTGCACAGTTGGTGCACGTTTGGCCGCTTCTTGCTCAAGCTTACGGTTGACAGAAGCTTGCTGTGTTTGAGTAAGCTCTGCGAAAGATTTGCTGAACATCTCTCTAGAGACAGCTTCTCGATCCGTACCAAAAGATTCGGGTCGAGCAAGTTTACGATTAACAGCCGCTTGCTGATCTTGCGTAAGATCTCCAAAAGCTTTGCCGAAAAGCTCCCTTGCTGTAGCTTCTCGATCAGGGCCAAAAGATTCAGGCTTTTCCACTCTTTGCTGTGGCAACTGACGCTGCAACGCATCAAGTCTAGTGACAGCCCTACGCAACGTAGCATCTCGTTCAGCACTGGCAGGTACGTTTTGCAGTGCATCAACTAGCGCCTGTGTATTTTCAATATCAGCAGCAAGCTGTAGCGCAGGAGATTGAGTTTGAGTCCTTGGTTGAGGAGCTTGTCGTTCCAGGTTTTCCACTCTGCGTTTAGCTACAGCCAAAGCTCTATCGCGTTCTGGGCTTTCTGGTTGACTTTCAAGTTCATCAACCCTGGCTTGAGCAGAAGAAATTGCATCTGCAAGTTGCAATGATGCTGGCGGGGCGCTTTCTCGTTCTGTCTTCCTAAGTTGAGTCATTTCGGCCTCAAGCGCCATACGCTCGATAGGAGCCAACTCAGGATTTTGCAACTGCCTCGTAATTCCGCTAATGCGTTGTGCGACTTGGATTGCATCTGGCACATTCGGCTTTTGCCCAGCAGCCTTCGTCAGTTGATCATATTGAGCTTGCAAAACGCGACGATCCAAATCAGGAAGGTTGGGATCAGCCAATGCACGAGTGAGATCGCCAATACGATTGGCAACAGCAATCGAATCTGAAGTAGATGTCTTGCGAAGTTGTTGCATCTCTGCTTCAAGACCCATGCGCTCATAAGGCGACAGTTCTGGATTCTGCAGTGCCTGCGTAATCTGGCTGATGCGATTCGCTTCTTGTATGCTTGCGGGTACAGCCTGACTGCGCTCACGAGTAGCAGCCGCACGAGATGCCTGTGCCGCAGCTTCGCGTTGAGAGCGGAGCGCCATGTCGTTCTCAGCCTGCCGAAGCACCTGAGCCAACTGCATAGCGCCCACAGAGTCACCAGCTTGCTGCAGAGCCTGGATTCCCATCTGCATCGACTCTAGGTTTGTAGGATCAATCTGACGCGCAATGGCATTGCGATTGCTGATCATACGCAGTTGCGGGTCTTGGCCACCCAATGCACCAGCCAGTTGATAGCCACCACGAGCAAGACCGTAACTAGCCCTTTGCAGAGGACTCAGTTGTGCGTACTCCATTGCCTGCCTGTCAGCCATCTCCATCTGACGCTGCTGCAATACCTCTGGCGTTACACCAAACAAGGAGCCTACGATATCAGTTGCCATGATTAGAACTCCAAAGAACCCATGTACTCACCGCTAAACGGATTCACGCCAGCGCCGTAGCCTCCAGCACCAAAGCCACTCATAGGTGCCGTCCCACCAAAGATACTCCCTACACCTCTAGCCAGAGCAGGACTACGGCTGAAGCCAGTAAGGAAATCAGCAAACGGGTTGTAGGCATTAGCCGCTTCCAATGCTCTTGCTGCGCTCATGCCGCCTGACAACATTGCCTGAGCCGCAGCACCACTCTGTCCTTTAGCACCAATGTCAATGCCCAGAGCAAGAGGTTGTTGACCCAGCGACTCAAGTCCCTTTGCTTGGCCAAGATAAGCCTCAAACGGAGCCAAAGCACCGATCTGACCCTGGTAAGCGCCTCGCAGCAAATCAGCACCAGTGCCAAACAACCCAGCACCGAACCGAGTCTGCTCCATGCCAGCCTGCTGTGCCCTAGTAGCCAATTCAGCATCTTGTTGAGCCAGAGCGTTGTAGTAGGCCTCCATCTCTGGAGATGCAGCACCAAGGCCAGCAGCGCCACTAGGACGGGCACCAGTAGCGCCAATAGCCAGACCCTCACGGCCAGTTTGGAACAGTCGGTTCTGAAGTTGTGAAAGCTGCCTCTCACGGCCAGGAGCCAGCAGTTCTTGCTGACGAGCCATGTACTGTTGAGCAGCCTGCTGTGGAGTCTCTGCCAGATAGCCTTGAGCCAGCCCAAACAGGCCAGGAGCAGCAGCCATCAGCGGCTGGTACATCTCAGGTGCAGCCTCTGCCTGCGCCAAGCCCATGCCCGTCAAGCCCATCAGTCGGTCTTGGTAGGCACGAAGCTCAGGCGACAACTCGTAACCAGCACCCGTTACGCGGCCTTCAGGGCTGGTCTGGAACGTCGATTGACCAAACCTAGTAGTAATGCCTACTGGACGGAACCGCGCCTCCTCAGCCGCCATACGGGCCGATTCAAGTTGTGCATTAGCAGAGGTTTGTGCGGCTCGTTGTGCTGAGCGGCCAGCAATAAGACTTCCAGCTAAGCCAAGACCGGCAGATACTAGAGAACCCATGATTATCTCCAACAATAAATAAAGGCTTGTTCCTCGTTTGATGCGGTCACTTTCTGTTCCTTTGTCATGCCAAGAACTTCCGCAAACTTCATCAACTTTTTATTACTCGCTTCAACAAAAGCCAAGAGGGGCATCCCAATCAATCCAACCAGTGTCCTCATGTCCTGCAAAAACTTACGCTTGACAGCAGAACTCCACTTGTTCACATCAGTGTGAAACCACAACATGTTGTCAAAGAGTTCAAGGTACATGATGTACTCTTTTCTGATGACAACTGGTGTTTTCACGCAGAACATCCAGGTTTTGTTTTACTCGTACAAAATGTTGATGGAGCCAGCGTCGAAGGTGTCAGTGCCGTTGACTGTGGTGATGCGGACGCGATCAAGGGTGCCAGCCAGCGCGATTGAAGCATACACACTTGACACCCTGGCAGTATCTGATTGACCAACATTTATACTTCCAACCCAAGTATTGCCAGTCAAATTAGTAAACACACCGATTCCGTTAAACAAATAAGTCGCAACGCCAGAAAGTACAACAAAACCTGTTGTTGAAGTTGCGGCGCTATTTCCAGCAGCTGTTGACGCAATAGACGAACCTAAATATCCGCTTGTTGTTGGGGAACCAGAACCCAGTTGAACCTGCAAGTTACTTGTTCCGTTCGTACTCACCCCGTTAAACATCACCGTGATCCGGCGCACCCAAGACGGAATGCTGGTGAAGTCAATCGACGTACCAGACGTTGAAGCTACGGCTGTACCACGCTGGATACCGTCATACACGGCCCCGCTGTTGGTCGTTACACCAGCACTACCATTGATTACAACTGACATGACAGCCCCTTGAGTTCATCCAAAGTTGTGCATCCGTCTACCAGATTCGTGATGTCTCGCAGACGCTGTTTTTCAGCCACGATAGCCGATGTGTCTCCACTAGCCTCAAGAGCGCGTTGAAACGCAACATCTTGAGCAACCAGCAACGGCGCACGTTCAGCCCTCAACCTATCCTTCGTGATGGCTTGTGCCTTTGCAAAGTCAATAGTAATCATGCAGTCACCTCTGAAAAGTCAGCAGTCCATGCAGCACGGAATGTGCGATCAGACGGAATGTCAGAAGCCTCAATGATCTTGAATGGCTTGCCTGCTGGAACGTCCTTGGCTGCAATTTGTTCGATGCTCAATCCGCAATCTGCTGGGATGATGACGGACACACTGCCATCGTCGTTGGGGTAGATGATGCGTTGGTTCATGGTTGGTCCTTAACGGAAGATGGCTACTGACACGTTGGCAACATCAAATACCGTCCCTTGGCCTCCAGTTCCAGATACATAGCCGGTTGTGAAGCGATAACTGCCAGATGCTGCGGTGTTGATAGAGTTGACTAGTCGAGCGTTTGTACTACCGGAATCAATAGCCGTTGCAACTACGGCGTAGTTCGCATCAGGCATCGCCGTCGTGAAGTTCACCGTGTAGTCACCCGTACCGTTATCCGTGATGCTCGTCACGTTGAACGAAGCACGAATTGCAACCGTACCCGTGCCATTAAAGTTCACCCAGGCACGGCAGAAAGTTCCGATCTGAGTGCCAGCACTGTCCTGAACCGTTGGAGGCGTACCGGAAACGCCATTCTTGAGGACTAGGGTGCTAGTGCTAGCCGCTTCTAATTGATCTGCGATTACTGTTCCAGCCATGATTAGTTCTCACTCATAAAGGATGTTGATGGAACCGGCATCAAAGGTGTCAGTGCCGTTGACCGTAGTGATGCGAACGCGATCAAGGGTGTCAGAAAGTGTTTTACTAGACGCACACACTCCACCCGTACCGCCAGCGACTATGGGACGAATTACGCCAAAACCAATCCACCGATTGCTACCCAGTAGCGAAAAAACCACTGATCCAATGTTGTTGTCAGACGCACCTATGTTTCTGACAATCGCTCCAGAACTTGACGCAGCGGCAGTGCCCCCATATTCGGCGCTAGAATCGTATCCAGTAGTCTCAATGCCACCAGCATCACCAAGTTGTATCAAAAAGTTACTGGAACCACTTGTACTAACGGCTCCAAACATCACCGTGATGCGTCGCACCCACGACGGAATGCCGGTGAAGTCAATGCTGGTGCCAGAGGTCGATGCTTGAGCGGTAGCAGCGACAATTGGTGCTAGCGTCCCAGTAACTGCCACTAGCGTCTGCGTGTTTGATCCAGAGACAGCAGGAGCCGAGACAGTGATCGCTCCTGAAGTGTCGCCAGAGAGAACTAAAGAGGCCATGTCTGTCCTTTCAAATGATTACCCAACGCGAGCCAGTTGGTACTGTGACTGCGACAGTGGTTGTGATAGTGGTAGAAGAAACTGTTTGAGATGGCGAGACAACATAAGTTCCAGTTGTCCCCGTTCCAGTGCCAAATCCAGTGACAACCGTACCAGCAGTCACTCCAGTTCCACTAATAAGTGATCCAATGACCAACACACCACCGCCAGTGCTTCCACTAATGGTGAGTGTAGTTCCAGAAATAGCCCCAGTGCCTTCAAAACTTGAGGCCACGGTGATCGGCCCAGTAGACATTGCGTTCTTGTTGGCAGAGATCGAGTACTCAATTTTCACAGTCTGTGAGTTCTCATAAAAAACATCATCTCCACCGCCACCAGAAGCTCCCCCGCCACCAATTGCTCCCCACGCAGTACCGTTGTATCCTTCAAACTCCGTGTTAGTCGTATTGAAGCGAACTTGGCCAGAAGTTGGAGAACCAGGGCGCTGTGCCGTAGAACCCTTAGACAACAACACGGCACCAGTTGAGGTAAAGCTGGAGTCTGCTGATGCAGTCAGCGAAGTGCCAGATATAGAAGTGCCAGTAAACGCACCAGTGGCCGTCAATGCTGCTGTAGTAACAGTGCCAGTGAACGTGGGTGATGCTAGATCAGCCTTCGTCGCAATGGCAATCGCAATGTTGTTGTACTCAGTGTCAATCTCAGTACCTTTGACAATCTTGAGTGGATTGCCAGAAGGAAGAGCGTCTTTAGTCGCAAAGTTGGTGCTTTTGGTGTAGTTGCTCATGCCAATTTCCCATTTTTCGATTGGATCTCAATTTTCTGGATGGACAAAGCAGATCCATTGATCGTTGCTTCATATCCACTCTGTACAAATTTACCAGATCCAGATGTTGGACAACTCAATTCTTGAATAAGAATGCCGTTAGAGTATTGAGCAATATTGTATTCACCAATGTTGTATTCTGAAATGCCTTGTGTCGGTATCAATACATTTGCTGATTGATATGCAGATGTAAAGTCAAAAGACCATTTTACAGTGACAAATTGGTTAGTCCCGCCGATCACTGTAACTTTGATTTTTTTCAGGATAGACGTAACAGTCTGCTCATTGAGATCGGCATAGTTGGTGTAGTACATCATTCGATATGATGTCGTATCATCCAAGTAGGCATCGTACTTACCGATGTAGCCAGTCTTGCCAACCAAAATATCGCCGTTTCTCCTGGCAAGCAATGCCGTAGGCTCTATCGAGTCCCATGATGTGACCCTAAACGATCCGTCTTGAAGCTGTTGGCGCGTATCAAAACAGTACACACCCTTCACAGATGGGAACGTCAGCAAATAGAACGCATCTTTTTCAGAATAGACAGACTTGATGTTCGCAAGTGTCTCTCCATTGATGATCGTTATGAGGTCGTTCCTGACATTCTTAGACAAGTCGCCAAGCGGTGCAGACTTCTCAATGATAGTCCTGGCAAACGACCTGACACCAGAGTTGGACAAAAACAGCACATCTTTGCCCGTGGTCTGAATCGTATCCCGTGCGATACATCCAATCCCGCCTACAGTGTCGCTCAGGCTCATCGTAGAGGGCGTAGTGGCATTTTGATAGACCAGGATCTGCCGTTTGCCAAAGATGATCAGGAAGCCGTTGTGAGCAGCAAGGCCTTGGATCTCATCAGGGCCGTTTGGCCAGATCCTGTCCACATTGAGAGAGCCAGCAGTGCCAGTAGACCACACATGGCCTGCCAGCAGATCAGAAAAATAGACCGTGTTCTTGACTGTGGATGTATTGGCTACCCACAGCCTACCAAAAGCTGACAAAGCGATGTTGGCGCTTGGCACCGTAGCGACATAGCCTGTTTTCTCACTCACACGACGATAGGTCGTAGTGCTAACAGCGGGGTCATAGATCAGCGGATCATGGCCCGTTTGGAAGAAATAGGTGATGCCATTGAGGGAAGCGCACGACCAGTTGTTAGCAGTGATCGTAGGAGCCGTCCCACCCCCCCCGTAGGTCAATTCCACGACAGCATTAGCTCCATCGAGCTTAAACAGCTTGTTATTGCCTGCGAACAATACAGTCAGTGTGCCGTCAGACTGAACAAGCTCATGGATCACACCAACAGGATTAGCCCCAAGATTGCCAGAAGAGCTATTGACCTTAGACCAGCCCTTGCGAGAGCCGATGCGGCCATACTGGTCGATGATGCAGTTCGTCGCAACAAGAGCAAAGCCAGCCGCCAGATCAAGAGGCGAGTCTTGCGTGTTCAACCCGAAAAAGCCTGGGGCTGAAATGCTGGCAATCTGAAGCGGCTCACTCATATCGCAACAAATTCTTGGTTCTCAGGGTAACGAGTGCTTTCAAGAGCGATGTAATCTGCTAGCATGGCTCTATAAAGCTGGTAAGCCTCCGATGAAGCTAACCCACCATCTTCCCCGCGCTCCACCAGGGCACGAGCATAGGCATTCTGTACCACCAGAACGTCTGGAACCAGTACAGATGTACTGTCCGACGACAGAGTAGCCTGTGGCACTGTCAGGCTGAAGTTCATTGTGTAGACACCATCTGGCCGACCAAACAGAACTACTTTAGTGTCGCCATTGCCATCAACACCATCAAATGTGTAAGCCTCTGGAATCCCAGAAAGCGGAGTTGAGAAGTTTTGCAGACGGTTCATCTCCACAAAACTGATGTTCCGCAAGCCAACATTAGACGTTACATTGAGTGCGTCCATCACCTGAAACTTCTGACCAGCACCAGTCATCGAGTAGATGTAAGTACCGCCAACGGTGTTGAACGTCAGAGTCTGTCCCAATACGTTCCAGGCGTAAGAATCCTCAATCTGGCGCTTGGCATCGTTGACGAACTTTCCAATCAGAGTTGAGTAGGTCGTTTCCGTGCTGGTAGATACGGTAGTCTCCCGCAGCCTAATCAGCACATCATTGATGAGTTCTAGGTAGGTCATTGCCGTGTCAATCCTGTTTCTTCAAAGGTGGCGATGAAGCTAAACGTACTGCCAGATTCAGTCGTAATCTTGATCGAATCACCTTCTTCCAACACAATGTACGCATTGCCATCGAACTGCAAGTAGTTCTTAGCTGATAAGGTGTACTCTGTCAGAATGTCGTAAGTGGCACTTGCGCTGGAGTCAATCCACTGCACCGTGATGTGCTTTGTCGATCCACCAGTGTTGTGGATATACATCACCGTGAACTTGGCGTAGTAACCCGTCGGAACCGTATAAACGGTTGTTAGCGTTGCCGCTGTTGGATTTACACCGACGGAAACTGGCCTCACTTCTTGTTCCTCGCTGAGATCGCCTTAGCTTTCGACCTTGCATCTGCTTTGGACGATGCACCCCAGGCTCGGAGGGACAGAAGAAGGCGAGTGGGTTCGCCATTCTTGTACTCAGGCCCGGGCATATTGCCCATACGCGCTAGGAAGGAGGCCCTTCGTGGGTTATCGCCTGATTTGACGGGAGGTTTTAGGTTCCCGCCTGTAGACTCATTATAGGACTTTCTGCCTTTGGCGTTAAGCCCACCAGCAGGATTTTTACCTTCTTTCCTAGTCCAAGCAGCGGTTTTCATCGATACCTCGCCGTCTTTTGAGCAATCTTCTTTGGCTGAGCAACGAATTGCTTTCCAGATGCCTTGCCAGCACGTTTAGCCTTAGTGGTGGCAGCGTACTCGGCAGGAGTCAACGCTTTAATAGCCTTTTCTGGCAAATAACGCTCACCCGTAACACTAGATGGCTTACCAGACTTGGTACGCCATTTCTGCGCTGTCCAATCTTTGAGGGATTTCTGAGTGGCTTTCACTTGTACCCCCCACCCTTGGCTTTGTACTCCTTGGCCAACAACTGGGCCTTACGGGCACTCCATTCACCAGCCGCCGTGCCTTGAATAGCCTGCCCTTTGATCCGCTCAAAAAGAGCCTTTCGCATGGCAGGTTTCGTGTAATTCTTGGCAGCGTTGACTTTGGATTTCACTTCTTCTTCCGGGACTTCCCGGCCTCAGACAATGCAATGGCAATGGCTTGCTTGCGAGAGGTCACTTCTGGGCCTTTCTTAGACCCAGAGTGCAGCTTGCCAGCCTTGTACTCTCGCATAACCTTGCTGATCTTCTTTTCAGCTTTGGTTTTCATTTGCCACGGCTCATCTTGTTGGTCATTGCACGTTGACCACGCTTGGGCAGCGGTTTAGGCTTACCAACAGCCACCATGATGGCCACAGGCATAGCCTTCTTTGCGCCAGAAGACTTAGACTCTTTCTTACCCATTTTGGGAGCAGACATTTTGCCGTACATGATCAATCCTTTGTGATAGGCCCACCAGACTTCCAAGCATCACAAGTACGGGCCGCTGCACAAGTGAAGTGAAATAGGTCGCAATAACCTAAATCTGCCGCCTTGACAAACTTCTTGTCATAGGACAACTCATTCTCATTCTCGTACTCAGTCTCGTTTTCAACTTCGTACTCGATCTCGTCTTCGATCTCGTCCTCGATCTCGTCCTCATTGTCGTATTGACTATCGTCATTTTCCAAGCCCTTAATGATGCATTCCATCATCTTTGGAGTTTGGATAAAAGCCGCACAATTGCCACACCGCATCCCTTTGATCGCGTCAGTAGGTGCGTTGTACATCTTAGCTTTTTTCAGCCAAAAAGCGGTGTTTGGCTCGTCAGGGTTCGGCGGTCCATAGCCGTACTCTTTGAACGCATGATTGCGGTTCTTGAGGTTGACATGAACGTCTTGTGTAGCGATTGGGCACACAAGCCCTGAGAGCATTCCCATACTAGGTGCCTTTTTGCTGTTTAGGTGGTCGTCCGGGCTTTTTGGCCACCACAGGGGCAGTCATAGGAAGAGGACGGCTTTCTTCCTGTTGAGGCTCTGGCTCATCAATCTGAATGTAGCCAGCGTGACCTTTCATGGATTCAATGTCGTGCGTGTAAGTGAACGAAACCGTATTGCCACTTGCCAAACAACGATAGGTTGCCATTGTCTTATCCGTAGATAGGGATGTACCCATCAGCACTCACAAGCCATGCTTTGGTTGCTGATGCGTCTTCGTAAACAGGGATGTAGTCAATCCAGGCTTTCTTGCCAGTGGTTGACCCAAGGATGTCTGCGTCAATGTTCCCATCATAGGAATTGAGAATTCCAGGAGAACCAGCAGTTTTGACGGGGATGTAATCGGACCAACGAGTCAGACCTGTAAGAGTCGTGATCTTGAAAACAACCATCTTCCCGTTGTTAGAGGGAAAAGTCTGAGGAACCATTTACACCTCCGAAGAAAACAGGGGGCTTGTGGCCCCCCGTCCTTACACAGCGCGCCCGATAATGAGCGTAACAGTGGTTGATGCCAGATTCACAGAACCGGCAGTCGGGTTGTAGGTAACGATAGTCACCGTGTTGGCAGCAGAAACGTAGGCCCGTTTGACCAGACCAGCCTCGCTAACGCCATGCGAAAAACCGATAACCATATCACCCAGTGCAACACCAGGAACCGTGACCGTATCCGTGTCGGTAGCACCAGCCGAAACTGCGCCAGCGTCAAGAGTACATTGCACTTCCCAGGTGTCCGAGAACAAGCCTCGGAATTGGTCGTTTCCACGACGGGAAACAACAGCGGTTGCAGCAGCCATTTCAATCTCCTATAAGAAAAAGATCCCTCCCCCGAAGGGGAGGGGACAACTGCAATTAGGCCGGGACAGCCAGGGCAAAAGCAGCGGAAGCGTCAGCAGCAGTGCTGGTAGCGTTGGTACGCAGAGCCTTCACACCGTAGATCGTGTCAGCGGTGAACAGGGTACCCAGGTACTCTTGCTTGTACTGCGTCTGCGAACGGATGCCAAGCTGCTCAACCAGAACCATCGCATCGCGGTGGCCCATCAGGCAGATACGGTCATTGCCAGAGTTACCGGCACCAGAGTCAGCGTTCGACGAAGAGAACACTGCCATGCCGTACAGTTGGCCAATCTCACCGTTGCGGATAGCATCGCCGTTGCCAACGAATGCTTGCTCGGTGTAACGGGCCAGACCCATCAGGGTGTTGCGGCTCGACGGGGGAATCAGGAAGAAACGGCCGTCCATGGGAACGTCGTTGTCATCCAGGCGCTGAATGGTGCGACGGATAGCAGCATCAGTCAGAGCGGCAGCGTTGGACGAGGTGCTGTTGTAAGCAGTCGTGCCATCAGAGCCGATGAACGCCTTGGTCGAGGTGTTGCTGGTAGCGTAGTCGTTCGTGCCAACGGTTGCGCCGTTAAAATAACGACCAAGCTGAACCAGGTCCGTGTCCATGCGACGAGCCAGGGCGTAACCAGCGTCTTCCGTGTAGAAAGCGCGCAGGCTGGTCAGGGCTTGCACTTCAACGATGTCCTCGATCAAGCGGCTGTACTCAAAGTGCTTGTTGATCAGCACTTGAATATTGGTGTCGCTCTCTGCAATCAGAGTAACGGCATCGGTAGCCACCTTAGCGTTGGCGGTGCCACGAGCGGGGGACGGGATGTTAACGGTGTCACCCTTCTTGCCTTTGAAAGACATACGCTTGACCAGATTGGCCAGAACGAGGTTCTTTTTAAAGGCGGCAACAATTTCATCACTCCAAATTTCGGGGATGAAGTTTGCTGCAGAAGTGGTGGTAACCGCATTGTTCGGTGCGAAAGCAGTGTTTGCCATGTTAAATCTCCAAGAAACAAAGGTTGTTTACTTGACTCGCCCCTCGGAATAGGCTTGCATGATCTCGTCACTCAAAGCCTCATACCTAGCAGGGTCCGTCATTTTTAGCCGAATCAGGTCGGCACGTCTATAAACCCTCTTAGAACTCTCTCCAGATCCACCAACATCAACTTGTGCGGCTTTCATTGATTTAGCCCTACTTGCATCGCTTGCTTGCTCTGCTTGCTTGGACTTCACCCCGCGCAGTTGCTTGAAGGTCGACAACAGTTCGTTGGCAGAGTCATAGTCAAACTCAGAATCGGCCTTCGCGTAGAGCGCCAAACGAACAGATGAACCTTTCACCCAGTTCTGGAACTCCGAGTCGCCAACCACTTGTGTGTAGTCGGGATGCTCTTGCGTCAGCTTCTGCTGAATCTGCAGCCTCTTGAACTCCATGCTGGCCTGACGGGCAGCAAGGACATCAGGATGCTTCTCTATGGTTGCCTGAACCGCCTTTTGAGGATTCTCAAAGAAGTCTACTTCAGGTTCTTCCTGTTTTGCTGGTTGCTTAGAACTGATGTTCTGCTTTATAAGCTCATCTGCGAGTTTTCGGACCTCACCGACCTCTTGGGCCTGTTTACCAATCAGCTTTTCAGCCTCCTGGTGCATCCGAATGATCTCTTCCAAACTTTTGTCCCTGTACTTTTCAGGGAGTTCGGACTTCGCCGCCTCGACTTCAAGTTCGCCTAGCTCGTCAGGTTCTTTGTCAATCAGCATGTTTTTTCCTGCCAAAAATGGTTGTAGGAGATTCAACTCGGTCCAATGACTTATGAGTTGGCTTTGCGCTCCGCATTCAACTTTTCGATGTGCTTGCGCTCAAACCGACCATGTTCGCTCGGAAAAGCACCAGACCATCCTTCAAGTTTGAATTTAGGAGCACTCATGATGCGATGGGCGATGCCACCACACCCACACTGAACAGTAGCTGTCTCATAACCAACTAGCTTCTCAGTGCGCTGTCCGCATTCGCAGACAAATTCATACATTCTTCGCATTCAAGTCCTCGTATGCGTCTTCGCTGACCTTTTTCAAGGTTTTTAGCCAAGTAAGAATGGAAATCTCACCTTTACGAAATTGTAAAGCCTTTTCGTCAGGGATACTACTTACATTGTTCATAGATGCCAACATATTGTCAACATCTTCCATCAAATCGGCCCATCCAGGCTGTGACAACAGGTCAAATCTGTCTTCGTAGTAGCGTTGTAGCTCTGGAGTCACTGGTTCATTCCTTCAAGAAGCGCCCAAATAACGGCTGCAATCGATCCCAAGGCGACCAATAGGCCGACAATGATAATAAAAAGCTCGTCCATTTCCTCTTTTTTGCGTTTGTCAGCCTCTTTTTTGCGTCTAGCAGCGTGCGCTGCATCTGCTTCCATCCTTTGCGCCCTGGCTGCAATTCTGGCCCAAACGTCCATTTTGTTGGACTGAAAGAACAGCATCTTTACCTGCTCTTCAAACTCACGAGCTTGTTCAAGCGCCATTTCTAGCTCCAAAGCCTTGCCCAATGCGCTGCCCTTAAACTCGCCACGCTGAGACTTTTGGACGACCTCAATCGCATCAGCTTTGGCATCAAAATACTTGCCCAACACCGGCCCGAGCGATGTCACATCGTCAACAGTTGCAGAGACTTTTTTTACAAGCTCAACGGCTGACGAGATGGCTGCGAGTGCGGTTATTGGATCAATCATTTCAGCCGCCTTTAAAGTGTCCTACTAGCCATGCTACAGCAGCACCGACTGAACTGGCAATAGTCATCCCCATCCAGAAACCACCTTTGCCCTTGTTGGCGAGCGCGAGCAACTCCTCTATCTGACCTTCCATCTTGTCGATCTTCTTGTCCATGTTCTGGACACGCTCCCAAAGTACACCGTACTTGATTGGGTCAATTTCTGTTGGCTCCACGATGCTCTCCACTTAAACCACAACCCATCTCTGGTTAGATGAGACGGTGACAGTAACGCCACTAGCTATCGTTACGTTTCCTGCGCTAAGACCATTTTGACCAGAGGCAATCGTATAGCTCGTAGAAATAGTTGAGCTATTGACCATAATGCCGTTGTCTGCAACTAATACAGATGATTCAAGTTCTCCAGTACTTGGTTTGTAAAGCAATTTTGCATTGCTGGTATACGCTGTTGTGATCGTGCCAGAAGTAGCTGCTGAAAACAACGGATAGAGAAAACTGCTAGTGCTCGTGTCATTAGAGATCGTTGTACTAGCAGTGGCCCATGATGTATTGGTTCCATCTGTAGTGAGAAACTTCCCAGACTGAGATGACTGGCTAGGTACAAGAGCGTTGAACGCAGCGTTAGCAGTTGTCTGGCCTGTACCACCATTGGCAATCGGCAGTGTGCCAGTGACTTGGGTTGCTAGGCTCACACCAGAAAGAGTGCCCCCAAGAGTAAGGTTACCACTAGAGGTAACCGTGCCACTCAAAGTAATTCCATTTACCGTACCAGTGCCACCAACAGAAGTGACAGTACCAACGTACTGATCGTTTGATGTGACCGTGAAGTTAGGGTATGTCCCAGAGATGCTGGTAGTACCAGCCCCGGTCAGCGAAACGGTTTGATCTGGCGCACTGTTCGTGATCGTTACCGTGTCTGTGCTGTCGTTTGTAGTGATTGTGATGCCGGTGCTAGCGGCCAGCGTCAGCGTGTCATCATTCGTGTCTGCAACAACAGTGCTTTGCCCAGCAACGGCTACGTTCTTAAAGATGTTTTGAGACGAGCCACGATCCGAATTAGTGATCGTGAAGTTGGGATACGTCCCAGATGTGCTGATCCCAGTGCCAGCAGTAAGCGCAACCGTCTGATCCGGTGCACTATTGGTGATCACACCCGTCGAAGTGCTGTAGCTAATGCCTGTGCCAGCACTCAGAGCAGAACGCGCACGAGAGTCCAGATAGTATTGATTGGTGCCCTCGTTGATGTTTGTGGTGGTAAGCACCACAGCACCAGTTTGAGAGTTGACAGAGGTCACCAAATTGGATTGGTCGATCTTCTGCCAGACCGTACCATTGAACATCAGCCAATCACCGATCTGCCAATCAGTGATGCCATCCAGGTTCGTCGATCCTGCCGTCGCAACGATGTAGTAGTAGCCGTTTGTACCAACACCAGACGCTAGGGTCGGCGTGTTCGTCGATGCGTTCCAAGTGCCTTGGTAGCTCAAGCCACCAGCAACCGATGCCCAAGACAGCACAGAGCCGTTTGTCGTCAGGAACTTGCCTGCTTGGCCAGTTTGGCTGGGGATTAGGTTGTTGATTTGGGTCTGGAGGCTTGCCAATGTATCAAGCACTGATTGGCTAGTGCCGCCACCATTGGTAATCACCTTGATCTTTTCAGCGAGATCAGGCGCAACCACCTCACCCACATTGATCGTCCTGCCGCTAGATAGGCTAATGATCAGACTACCGTCAAAGTCGATGTGCGCGTCAGTTACTGATACGCCATCTTCACCGTCTTTGCCATCACGGCCATTCAGCCCGTCTTTGCCCTTTGGACCCATTGGCCCCATAGAGCCATCGCGGCCATCCCGGCCATTAGCGCCGTTCCTGCCGTCTTTCCCGTCTTTGCCGTCCTTGATAGACCTAACGCGAGACTCGATCTTGTTGCCAATGTCATCGTATCTATCGCGTATATCAGACTCGATCTTCTTGAGAGCCTGAATGACCAGTTGAGCGTTCTCGCCAACCTTCTGTTTCTGTAGCTCCCGCGTCTTCTGGACAGATTCGCGGATAGACATCAGAACAGCCTTCTGCTGTTCCTCCGTCATCCCCTTGAGAATCAGTTGTTTGGCGAGGCTTTCAACGTCCATTGCTCAACTCCCTGGACAATTCTTCCAAGAAGTCTTCTTCCATGCCGGTTACCTTGTTCTTTTTCTCGGCCATCTGGAGTTCGACGATCTTAGACTTGTTTTTGATGTCTGCCTCTTTGAGCATCAACTCGGCAATCTTAACCCGCTTGTCAAACTCGCTAGCCTCTTGACCTTGCGGCAGGTTCGTAGTAGTCGAAGCGATGACTTTGGCCTGTACCTCTTGCGGCATAAGTTGCGCTTCAGTGAGCAATTTCTGCGCTTCAGCACGATTCTTCTCGGCCTGGGTCGTTTTGTCAGCGATCTGAGCCTGAGCCGCTTGCAACTCCAACTGCCGTGCCGCCATAGCCATTTGCTGGGCTTCTGGATCGGGCTGCGACATCTGATCAAGGGCTGCAATCAACTCGTACCTGTTCGACAGGCTGGAGTTGTTCAAGATGCCCTTCAAAATCAGCGGCAGAACCGGCGTATTCGGCCCCAGAGTCTGCAGCAGACCGATGAATTGCTGCTGCTCGTACTCACGAGCAATGATGCCCAAGGTTGCAGTCGGGATGAACTTCATATCCACGCTCGGATACCGCTCAGAATCGAACTGCATGTACCTAAACGCCGCCTTCTGGATGAACGGGATCAAGAAATCTTCTTGGAAGTTCACCAGAGTGCGCTTGTACTTCTTGATGATTGTTGCAACGGCAGTGGACATTGCCTGCCCATCACGCGCACCGTTCGTGACCATGCCCTGGCTGTCTAGAGTGCCCGTTGCTTGCAGCAACATACGCTCAAATTCTTGGGCGGTACGCAGGTTATCAGGGCTGGTCTGGCCAAACTTGAAGGGATACAGGATCTCGGCAGGGTTACCGTTGACCATGAACGCTTTACCGGGTTTTACTTCAAACCTAGCACCCCTCGGCAGGCGCGTAGCATCCATGCCCATCATCGGAGCAGTCGTCAGAGCCAGAGAATCCAGGTGCGAACGGATCTGGGCATCGATAGCCTTCTGCATGTTGTAGGACTTTTCAACAGTCCCACGGCCCAGCAAGCGGTTCGGCACGGTGTCGTCTTGGTACGAGATGACCGGACGATCCTTCATCATGTACGGGTTCTCTTCTGCCTTCAGAAGCATCGAACCGTTGGCGATAACCACAATAGCCTCGACCATATCCGTGTAGTCTTCAGCCACGGAATCGTCAGGAAACAGCACAACTGTCTCGGTGTCCTTCTCCTGAAGGTATTCACGCGGCACGAGACCATAGTATGTCAGCAGCAGAACCTTCTCGTCTTGGTACTGGCTAGGCTCTTGAGTCGGCTCAAGATCGGAATCCTCGTAGGTAGTCCCGATGTTGACCTTCTTGTAGATTCCTTTTTCGATTCCTTCGACGACTTTGTGGATTGAGACATACTTTTCGATGGCCACGCCCATGCAGTCGTCAATAGAGGTGCCGTTGGGGTCAAACAGGAAGTTTTTCGGGTTGACCGGATTGAGCTTGACAGCCATGCGGTTCTTTTCAATCACACCGATGGCGGCTTGCCCAGGCTGACCAGGGATGGGCTGGGTTGCTGGCTCAAAGATTTTCTCGGTCTTGACGATGATTTCGCCAATGCCAGTGCCGTAGATCTCTGCCATCAACTCAATCTGGTCGATAGACTTGCGGATCTTGTCCTGCTTGAAGTCCTCCATGAGCTGTGCCTTGAGGATAGACACATCGAGAGGATTGCCATTCACATCCCTGAGATCATCTTGGATGTCAAAGAACTCGCCCTGGCCAAAAATGGCCTCCATGATCTCGGCATGGCGGGTTTCGACGGCTTGTTGGGTAGCTGGAGTGACGATGCGGGAACGCTCGGAGTCACGAACCTTGTCTTCAGCGGCCCACTCGCCACGGAAGATGCGCTCGTATTCCAGCCAAGAGTCTAGAAAGTTGGTGTTTCGGTAGTCGCGCCACCGATCACAGTGATCTACGACAAACGCCGTCAGTTCTTTGTCGTTCTCTGTCGGCTCGTAGAACTCATTTTGATCCATACTAGACTCCTGATATTACGTCGATAGGCTCCCAGCCATCATCAGCCTCTTCAAAGTAGCTTGTCACAGCCAACTGGTCGATATAGCTGAGTGCATCTGGCAGATCATCGTGTACCCCTTGCGCGGGAAACATCAGAAGTTGGTCAACAAAGTCGTCCCAATTCTCTTCGCTGTTTAGCACTATTCTGCCGTGTTCAAACCGGCCTTGCAATGCCCACACGATTCTATCCGTTTTCTTGCGATTTCCGTGAGTTAAATCAACGATGTGCGAAAACACGTTGTTTTTCCTCATGAGATCGCTCAAATACGGCAAAACCGCGTTCTTTAGCGCCCCCCGCTCAATTCCGACACTCAATGGCCGGTAATCCCGCATCTTGGTCAGAATCTTAGTGGCTGTTTCCCGGATATCCCACCTGCCGTGGTCGATCTCCTGGACGAACCATTTGCCCTCATCCGTGACCTTGACTACCGCAATGGCCGACTCATCTAGCCGTTTTTTGGAGTTTGCAGCCTGTTTGGCCACTTCCTCGAAGCCAGCCAGATCCACAGCCACAAAATAAGAGCCATAAGGCGGTTCTTCGCCATATTTGATCCACTCTTCCTTGAAGACATCCGATCCAGCATTGGAGAAGCTGGCCATGTATTCCTGCTTAAAAGCGAAGCTGGACAGCGTTTTCTTGGCAGACTCGATCTCGTCCGGATCTATCAGCGGGTTGTCTTTGGTCGTGAAGTGCCAGGACTTCCAATCCTTGTCATCGCCATCCTGGCCCAGCTTCCACAGGTCGTGAAACCAGTTCCTGCCCTTTGGCGTTCCAATGAAGATAGCCTTGCCCTTCTTGTCGGACAGAGAAGCGCGGATAACCTGCTCCCAGGCTTGGGGCTTGATGTCTGCAACCTCGTCCAGCACCGCGAACGTCAGAGACACGCCTCGCAGTGTGTCAGGACGATCAGAGCCACGGACGTAGATTCTGGCCCCGTTTATCAGGGTAATGTCCAGGTTGTTGACGTTGGAGGTCTGGATCACCTCCCTGCCAAGTTCCAGCAGCAAGTCCCAGACAATCTGGCGCGACTGTCCCATAGTGGGACTAACGTACAGCACCGCTGAACCCTGGGGACACCGCAGCCCCTCGATGATCAGCATGGTAGCGGCCAGCCTGGACTTCCCACACCTACGGCCAGCAGCGATCACCTTAAAGCGGGTCGGGTCTGCGTAAACCTCTTGCTGCCAGGGCAGTAGTGAGAAGTTCAGGTCACTCATATTTGGGTTCTACGTCCTCAGCCTCGATGGTTTCACCAACCTGGACACCGATGCCAGAGATGGTGATGTTGACAGCACTACGCTGGGCGCTGGTCTTCTCAAACAGGCTGACCGGCAACGCTCTTTCCATGCACATCTTAAGTGCAACCATCTGTTGGGGGTGATCGTCGTTCATGGCGATGTCAATGACCTTCTTGACAACAGCCTCGCCCTTGGACTCCACCAACATCTTCTTTAGCTCTTTGAGCCGCTGGTACTCAGTCTTGGGTAAAACAGCAGGTGTTCTGTAAGCCATAAGCCATTGTATAGGAAACTAGCGTTTACGAGAATAGGGTAAACCATGATATAGTGAGTTCACGGGGGCATGACCCACCCCTCTATGCGGTTGAGCCGACCAAGTAGGATAAACGTGACGAACTGGGTGAGTTTCTAGTAGCCCCCTGCCAATGTCGTGAGACACCGCAGGTCAGGTGAACGGGGCAACGTAACTCAGGTGCCATCAGGCATAGTCTAGATAAACGAGAGGCTCCCTCTTCAAGAGGACTACCCATCTACGGGTCTCTACTCTTTCTCCTCTCTTTTTTTTTAGCAGGCGTTGTCGTCACGCTGTTAGGCTAAATCCACTTTTTCGGAGGGGGTGGGGCACCACAAAATTTTTACACAGCCGCCCGACCCTCCCCCCCCCTATCACACATCCGGGCAAACCCGCACAGGGTAAACCCTCATAGGGTTTCTACTGATAGGGTAAACACTAATAGGGTAAACGATAGTAGGGTAAACCCTGATGCAACAGACGCATGAGGTTATGCGTAAGATGCATTGTTTCACCTATGAATCAGCGAGGGTGAGGGACGAGGATGGTGCTTTTCCTGTGGACTTCCCAGGGGTCTTGCCCTTGCTTGCCCTTGTCGGTGTTTCATGTGAAACATTCGAAGCGAAGCGACCATTGAGCGGGTGGATTGACCGCCACAATTCCAGGCATTCGTTGAAGCCTACAGTGATGTCACCATCACCGGCATCTAGTAGGATTTCCCTTTGTTCGGGCGTGATTGGCCTGTGGAAAATCCGGGTGTCCTGACGGCATGGTCTGGCCATTAGCGTTTGCTCACATTGTTGATTGTTCAGGCCCTGGATTCTAAGGGTTTCCCCTAGTGGTCAATTAGGGTTTGTCCCTATTCCCAGGTGTTCAGATGCCTATACAATACCCTCATGCCCTAGCACATCGCACGGGGTCTCTTAAGGAAGCATCATGCAAAACATCACCACACTCAGCGCCAAGGCCCTGGCCTATTTCGTCAAGCCTATGGACTATGTCACCAATGGTTCGGACATTGGGCGCTACTTTGGCACTACCAAGCGTGGTGTCCATGTTGTCGCCTGGGGTGACAAGCGTGACGATTTTGAGACGGCAGAGAAACTGGTCTCTTACCTGGAGCGTCACTCAGCCTAATCAATCCCGTGCCCTTCGGGGCACTCAATCCCTCAGGGTCTATTAAGGAAACATCATGACAACAATCGCAATTGTCGGGTATGAACAAGAGGGCTATTGCCAGCACTGCGGCCGTGCCCTCAAGCACTGCGTCCGACTTGGGGACGGCTCGATTGTCGGGGCTGACTGCTTCGATAAGAAACTGACTAAGCCCAAAGTCTATCAGGGCAAAGCCTACAGAGTCGGCGCTGAGAAAGTGCGCGAGCTTGCCAAAGTAGCCCAGTTTTGGACGCCCAGTCGTCAAGCCCTGGCTGGCTACTATCCATCACACTTCATTTTTGAATCAGCCTAACAGCCTACCCTATAGCATCCACTGGGTGCTATGTGGTGCGCTGTTGCACTAATGCCCTTCGGGGTCTATTTGGAGCATTTCGTATGCGAATCATTCCGATCACTAAAGCAGCTGCTACTGCGGTCTGCGGGTCTGTCACCCAGACAACCAAAATGCCATGCCGCTCATTCTCCCTGCCTACTGAATCCTGCCAAACAGGGTTCCGCATGGCCAAGATAGCAGGCTCAATCTGTGCCAACTGCTACGCGGACAAGGGCAACTATGCCATGTACGCTAAGACGATCAAGCCTGCCCAATTTGCCCGTCTGGATAGCGTCTGGCTCGCAATGGATAGCACAGACCATGCTGAAGCCTGGGTGTCTGGCATGGTGGCTCACATTGGCCATGATTCATATTTTCGCTGGCACGATAGCGGAGACATCCAGGGTCTGGCTCATCTGGAACTAATCGCTAGCGTCTGCAATGCAACACCCGATTGCCAGCATTGGTTGCCCACACGGGAATATGGCATTGTTAAGGACTACATTGCCAAGCATGGGTCTATCCCTGCTAATCTGACAATCCGTCTGTCAGCCATGTATCCAGATCAGCCTGTAAAACTGCCTGCTAGTTTGCAGGGCATCCCTGGAATCACTGCATCCAATGTGCATACATCAGGCAAGCCGGTACATGGCCAATCCTGCAATGCACCCGCTCAAAATGGGGAATGCCGGGATTGCCGTCTGTGCTGGACGGATGGTATCGTTTCGTATGCTTTGCACTAATGGAGGACACTATGGCTCAAAGAATCATTCTCGGAATCGTCTACTTGCTGGCCATTGCCGTGTTGTTTGCCGACCTGCTCGTCTGGAGGGCCTGAAGTGCGAACCATTCAGCACACCTATTCCGCAGGGTCAGGAATCGAACTAGATTGCGAATTGGAATATGACCCAGGCGAACCCGCAAACACTGATCCAGAGTCACCAACTTGTGGCCCAGCATGGCCTCCAGTAGCCTACCTAATGTCAGCAAAGGTACACGGGCTGGATATCCTGCCTGTCCTAGACCCTCAAATCATCGAACAAATTGAGGTGGCTGCATGCTCTATGCTGGACTAGCGCTGCTGCTTAGGATCATCCTAGGCAAGCGGTAAGAATGGCCCTACGGGGCCGTTTTTGTTGATAGGCTGTTTACAAGTTTGCCGTGTAAGGTATCTTGAGCTTTTCCTGCTGTTGACCCGGGAACAATTCCTCAGCCATCACCATGCGCCCGTTTACTTCATAGGAAACGCGCCCGTACTTGTTTTTCCGCACGCGATCAACCCTGCCGATAAATGGCTCACCAGTGACAGGGTAGACGGCGGTTATCTGCCCAGGCTTTAGGTATTGATGTTTCCAATTTGCTACATGGTTCATGGCAACTCTTCCTTGATTAGCACATCAACCCCAGGCGCGGATGAGTAGACCTTGGTCACATGGAGGCTCACGATTTGGCCATCATCAACATAAACTACCCCATTCAGCCCATCCAGCACCGATTTGGCAAGGTTGTCGATATCGGGTTTCTTGGTTGGCCTCTCCAAGCCCCTTAAACAGGCCTCCAGGCGCTTTTTAGGGTAGGACTTAGGGATAGGTAGCCTAATGTACAGATAGACTGCCACGGGCGTTTCTAGCACTTCAGTTGGCCCCATTGCCTGCTTGGCGGTTGCCCGGACTATCGTTTCATAGTCGCTGGTTTTCCTGGGCGTGTAGGTTCGGACAAAGCCACCGATCTTGGAAAACTTTGGCCTGCCCTTTGGTACTGGGGTTGCGTCAATCGGGAACTGAACCATGAAAGTCACTTTTTACGCTCCTCGTTCATCAGCCGCCGTAGTTCGGTTGCAGCATCCAGGCCCCGTTTGCGCTCAATGGCCGAGATAATTACGCTCCACCAAATCCTGGCCTGCTCTGCCCCAACTTGCCGGGCCTTGCGTTTGTACCGCTCCACCCATTCCCTGGCTTCCGTGCGCCTCATGTGCATCAAGGTCTCCGGTGAGGAATAGGGCGAAATCCACAATACTGGCCGGGTAGGCAACACCCTCGCGGACTTTGTCAAGGATTTTTTGGGCTTGCTCATGGGTCATGGTTTTACGTTCATCTCAATGAGTTTATCCAAGTAGTGCCGGGCCTTGCGTAGGTCTTCTACGCCGCCCTTGTCCTTGTACCGAACCAAATACTTGATGGCATTGCCGCGCAGGAATCCCGAAAACTCCTCCTCGGTCATCCAGGCCTGCATTGCCTCCCAAGGCTGGATCGCTTTGGCCGTGTAGTGTGTGCCTCCGACCTGGGTTTGGTTTGCGCTCATACGCCCCGCCTGATCTGAGCCAGCCGCTCCCGGATGTGGTCAGGCATCGGGACTGTGTTGGCAATACGCTGTTGGTACTCTTGCTCCATTGTGAGGGGCTTTTTGATTTCTGGAATCTCAGCCCCATCCCAACGCTGCTGATTTAAGTAAACAAGTGGTGCTGGGATGAATGCACCGTTGTCTTTTCGCCACTGATCGGTTGTTTTCATCCACTCAACGTGTTTGATGATCTGATCTGCACACGTCTCACAATAGGTCTTCTTCCACTTGGCTAGGCAGGCTGCTTTGCCGCCTTTTCTGAATGACTTTGGCCATGCTGCCCAGAATCGGTCGAATCCACTCTCAAACATTAAGCCTCCTTGTCGTTGAATCATAAACACCATAATTCATATGGTTCACCCAAAAGACCCCCCTACCCCACAGGTGTGAGGAAGGACGAGTTAGGTTCACCCCCCATTGAAGGGATCGTCATGCTACGGATTAAAACCGTATGCCCCAGGCTTGACGATTCGACCAGCCCACCGGATTATTCGGGAACTGCCCCCTAGCCTTTCGGCATACCGGCTACCCTTTTCTTCCACGCCCTCAGGTTGAAGTCTTGCTATCGTGTGGAGTACGGATGTCGAGCAGAAAACAAAAAAGCCGCTTAAGTTCTACCCCCGATCGCGGAACCCCGGGGAAGTTCCGGGGCCGGAGGTAGACTTAAACGGCCTTACTTGCTGTCCGCGACGACAACAATTGCAGTGTCTAGGATTTCTGTGGACTTGTCAAGCCCCTACAAACCACTCGGGTTTGATGACCATTAGCTGATAGACGCGGCCCTGTGGCATCTGCTTCCACTGGTTCACTGCGCCCCTGGACACGCCCAGTATCCGCGCCAGTGCAGCCTGCGAACCCGCCCGTTTGATCGCCTCTTCTTTGGTCATCCGTACAGTGTACTCTACATTCACTGGCCACGGGTTAGGGTAAGTCCCTATGAAAAAGTCTTGTGTGGCGTTAAGAGAACTGTACAATCCACCCCATGCCGCAGCATCCCGCAGCGGTCTTTAAGGAGAGAAGATGAGTATCGAGAATCTGCTCAAGACTAACGTCAACGAGCATACCGAGAAGAAGTCCAACCTGACCTACTTATCGTGGGCATGGGCCTGGGCAGAAGCACTGAAGGCTGATCCAACCGCCACCTTCAAGGTGGAGACGTTCAAGCGAGATCAGTACACAGAAGAGCCGTTCATGACCCTGCCAGGAGGCACTGCTCTGGTCTGGGTCACAGTAACGATCTTTGGTAAGCCCATGACCTGCCAGCTTCCGGTTATGGATCACCGAAACAAGGCTATCCCTAACCCAGATGCGTTTGCGGTCAATACGGCCATCATGCGCTGCATGACTAAAGCTCTTAGCTTACATGGCTTGGGTCTTTACATCTACGCCGGGGAAGATCTGCCCGAGGGTGATGCGCCTGACATTACAGATTGGCTTGCAGCTATCGAGGCCACTGTGACCGGGGAAGAGCTTCAGACGGTCTACAAACAGGCCTACGAGGCTTGCCAAGGCCACCAGGAATCCATCAAGAAGGTGATCGAGGCCAAAGCAGCCAGGATCGCTCGTGCCAAGCAGGAGAAAGTAGCATGAAAGACACCAACACAATTGAAACTTATGACACATGGCTGTCCAAATACGGCGGCTATGCCAACAGCATGACCATGCGCGATTACTTTGCGGCTCAAGTTTTGCAGGGTATTTGGAGTAAATCAGGGGGCGGTTTGCCTGATTGGGCAGAACACGAAATTGACATTGCTGAAGTGGCTTATGAGATGGCAGACGAAATGTTAAAAGTAAGGAGTTACCGTGGATGAGCAGCGCACCGACGAGTGGTTCCAGCAGCGTCTGGGTAAAGTCACCGCCAGCAATTTGCACAAAGTTCTAGCGAAGACCAAAACCGGATATGGTGCTGATCGCGGCCATTACATGACTCAGCTAGTCCTGGAGCGGATCACTGGCAATCGGGCAGAGGGCTACACCAATTCTTCCCTCCAGTGGGGCATTGAGCAAGAGCAGTTCGCGAGGGCTGCATACGAGGCCTATAGGGGCGTTCTGGTGGAAGAAGTGGGGTTTATCCCTCACCCGACCATTGCGATGGCTGGAGCGTCTCCTGATGGCCTTGTAGAGGGTGGCTTGGTTGAGATCAAGTGCCCGGAGTCCAAGACATTCCTAGAAGTGCTACTGTCAAAGAACCCGGTGTCTGCACAGTATTACGCTCAGATGCAATGGCAAATGCGCTGCGCTGACCGACCCTGGTGTGACTATGTTGTTTTTGACCCACGGTTTCCACCGAAAGCCCAACTATTTATTGCTAGGGTAAATAGGGATGACAGGTGGATTGAAGAGGCTGAAACTGAGGTCAAGAAGTTCCTGGCTGAAGTGGATGAAAAAGTGCAAGCGTTGAAACAGAAGATTGGAGAATGAAATGAGCAAAGTGCTGAAAGAGATTTCCTGCGTTACTGGCGAGTACAAGAATGCCCAGGGTGAGGTCAAGAAGCGGTACACCCGCATTGGCAGCATCATTGACACCAAGAACGGTGCAATGCTCAAGCTGGACACGATCCCGCTCAAAGAGGGTGGCTGGGATGG
>Ga0209990_10000605_pt1 | contig 35036 bp, 28 predicted proteins | sample NOAtaG_6_FD_187304 | JGI IMG/M metagenome (GOLD analysis project Ga0209990, IMG submission 187304) | Freshwater lake microbial communities from Lake Erie, under a cyanobacterial bloom - NOAA_Erie_Diel5S_2200h metaG (SPAdes) (version 2) | ecosystem: Environmental > Aquatic > Freshwater > Lake ...
CAGTACCCAGTACCCAGTACCCAGTACCCAGTACCCAGTACCCAGTACCCAGTACCCAGTACCCAGTACCCAGTACCCAGTACCCAGTACCCAGTACCCAGTACCCAGTACCCAGTACCCAGTACCCGTCACTCTTCACTCTTCACTCTCTTCATCTCTCTCTTCAGCTCTCTGTCCTTCGTTGCTGCTCGCTTATCGTAAAGTTTCTTGCCACGCACCAGGCCGAGTTCAACCTTTACGTACGGGCCGGAAAAATAGATACTCAGAGGCACTACGGTAAGCCCCTTTTCCTCGATGCCCTCGCGCATGCGCCGAAGCTCATGATGCTTCAGCAGGAGCTTTCGCCTGCGAAGGGGCTCATGGTTTTCGCGTTGACCGAAATCATACGGACTGATGTGCAGGCCGACCAGGTAGAGATCGTCGCTCTTGCGATCGGGAAACATCGCGTATGAGTCGGCCAGGTTGACCTTGCCGGCGCGCAGGGACTTCACCTCTGTACCCATCAGGGCAATGCCGGCCTCAAACCGATCAAGGACTTCGTACTCGAAGAGTGCCTTGCGGTTGGTGATAATGGTCCGTATGGTGCGTACATCTGGCATAGACGAAAAAAGCCCCGCGTACGGGACACGGGGCTTTTGTGTGCGGAGAGGGAGGGATTCGAACCCTCGGTAGCGGTTAGTACCACTACGACGGTTTAGCAAACCGTTGCCTTCAGCCACTCGGCCACCTCTCCCTGAGGAGCGGCAAATATAGCAAGTTCCACATTCAGATGAGACAGCCCCCCAGCTGGCGCCCGGTTCGTACTTTTGCGCCGTGAAAACTGCGTCCGAGACCCCACTGATGCGGCAATACCGCACGATCAAGCAGAAGCATGCCGATATGGTTCTGCTGTTCCGTCTGGGCGACTTTTACGAGACGTTCGGTGACGATGCCATCACCACGGCCAAGGCCTGTGGGATCACGCTGACAAAGCGGAACAACGGCGCCGCCGGCGATATCCCCCTGGCGGGCTTTCCGCACCACCAGCTGGATACCTATCTGCCGAAGCTTGTTGCGGCCGGACACCGCGTGGCCGTGTGTGAGCAGCTCGAGGACCCGAAGCTTGCCAAGGGGCTGGTCAAACGTGACGTGGTCGAGGTGGTCACGCCCGGCGTTGTGCTCTATGACAAGATCCTGGATGCATCGACGAACACCTTTCTGGCCTGCCTCGTGGCCCCCGGTTCGGAACGTGAGGCATGGGGTCTTGCGGTAATGGACGTATCAACGGGATCATTTACCGCAGGGGATGTGCCGGCCGACAGGATCCTCTCGCTGATCGAAGCATTCAAACCGGCCGAGATCCTTGTCAGCAAAGAAGATCGTGAACTCTGGGAGCCCCTTGTGCGCCGTCTCCAGCCGGCACCATCGGTGTCGCGTATGGAAGCATGGCATTTCGATGCCGCTTCGGCGCAGAGGAATCTTCTGGAGCACTTTGGCACGTCATCGCTCAAGGGATACGGACTCGATACGCACCCGCGCGGCATTATCGCCGCCGGCGTGACGCTGCAGTACGTCAGCGAGTCGCAGCGCGGTGCGCTTCGGCAGATCACGGCCGTTCATGCGCTTCGGTCGGATGACGTGATGGTGCTCGACGCGGCTACGCGACGGAATCTCGAGATCACCTCAACGATGTCCGGCCAGGGGGCTTCCGGCGCCCTCGTGCAGTACATCGACCGCACGTGCACGCCGATGGGGGCGCGTCTGCTGCGGTGGTGGATTCAGACGCCGCTGACCGATGCGGCGCGCATCAACAAACGCCTCGAGGTGGTCGACGGACTCGTCGCCGCGGCCGAGCTCAACCGTCAGGCACGCCAGCTTCTCTCAGGCGTCGGCGACGTTGAACGGCTGCTGACGAAGATCATGACCGCACGCGCAACGGCGCGCGATCTTGGAGCGCTGCGCAGAGGACTGTCGCAGCTGCCGCCGCTGGTGGCTCTGGCCTCTGGCGATGGCCATGACTCGGTGCGAGACCTGCTAAGAGGTATTAACTGTCATGACGGCGTTCGTGAACTTCTCGAGCGTGCCCTTCATGATGAGCCACCTGTGGCCATCGGCACGGGTGGTATGTTTCGCAGCGGATATAGCGAAGAGCTCGACCAGGCAGCAAGTGCTTTGCATAACGGCAAACAGTGGATCGCCGAGTACCAGCAGCGAGAGCGTGACACTTCGGGGATCGCCACGCTGAAGATCGGCTTCACATCGGTCTTCGGATACTACATAGAAGTCTCCAACGCCCAGGCATCACGCGTTCCGGCACATTACGAGCGGCGTCAGACGCTGGCCAACGCCGAGCGTTACACGACCACAGAGCTCAAGCAGCTAGAGCAGCGTATTCTGACGGCAGAAGAAAGTGTTCGCACCCTTGAAACCCAACTCCTGACAGATCTGCGCACCTCCATTGCGGCGCATGGCGAGGGCATCCAGCAAACGGCCCAGCGGCTGGCGATCCTTGACGTCCTGAGCGGTTTTGCCACCGTTGCGATCGAGTACAACTACTGCCGTCCACAGGTGCACGATGGCGACCGTCTCGAGCTTGTTGATGCTCGCCATCCGGTGATTGAGCGCATCCTTGATCATGGTAAGCGATACGTAGCCAACTCGGTTGTGATGGATGTTTCGGAACGTCAGATCCAGATCATCACCGGACCCAACATGTCCGGCAAATCCAGCTACCTGCGTCAGGTCGGGTTGATCGTGTTTCTTGCTCACATCGGCTCGTACGTTCCGTGCTCATCGGCGTTCGTGCCGCTGACCGACCGCATCTTTACGCGCGTTGGTGCGCAGGACAACATCCTAGCCGGTGAGAGCACCTTCCTTGTGGAAATGCAGGAGAGCGCCAACATTCTCAACAACGCCACACGGCGCAGTCTGATCCTGCTGGATGAAGTTGGACGCGGAACGGCCACGTATGACGGTATATCGATCGCCTGGGCTATTGCGCGGTTTATCCATGACCGCATTGGCGCAAAGACGATGTTCGCCACCCACTACCATGAGTTGACGGATCTCAAGGAGCAGTTCGAGCGTATCGAGAATCTTCACGTCGAAGTTCGCGAGGTCGACTCTCAGGTGCTCTTTACACATAGAGTCGTTCCGGGTCACACGGACCACTCATTCGGTATCCACGTTGCTGCTATGGCAGGAATGCCAGCCGAGGTCATCACCGCGGCGCAGATGGTGCTGCAGAAGCTCGAATCGATGCATGCCGGCACAACCCGCTCTGCTGTGGCAGCTCCGGCACCGGCAGCTTCGGCACCGGCAGCTTCGTATCAGCCGACGCTCTTCATGGTCGAAGATGACGTCATTCGGCAGACGATCAGGGGGCTCGACCTTGACACTACGACACCCATGCAGGCGCTTCAGCTCCTGACAGAACTTCGAAAGCAGATCAATGACTGACCCGGTCAAGAAACTCTGGGCCCATCGCGACCGTGTAACACGCGCGATCACCACCGATGGAACATTCCGTGCTGCCGTGATTCACAACACCACGTCGGTGCGCACTGCGCAGGAGCGTCACGGGCTCGACCCGATGGCCGCCATGGTGCTTGCGCGCACGATGACGGGTGCCTCGCTGATGGCCTCGTTCCTCAAGGGCGAGGAACGCATGGTGGTGTCGCTCGAGGGCGACGGCCTGGTGCGCTCGGTCACTGCAGAGGCATTGCAGGTTGGAGAAGTACGCGGTTACCTCAGCCTCAATCGAAATCCGGTCGAGGATCGTGCCACGCCCCTTGGCAAAGGACTGCTTCGTGTGCAGCGGGTGCTCTACGGTGAGTATGAGCCCGTTATGGGTATCGTTGAGCTCAGACGCGGCGACGTCACTAGTGACCTTGGATATTACCTGACGCAGTCCGAGCAGATCCCGTCTGCCTTTGTCATTGACGTTGCCTTTGACGCAGAGGTGATCCGTCAGAGCGTGGGACTTGTCGTGCAGGCGATGCCGGGTGCAAGAGCAGAGGACATCTTCAAGCTGTACGATGCAATTGACTATCTGGGCCGTTTGAGTGAGTATGCCGATGCGGGCTATACTCCGAAGGATATCCTGCAGCAGATCATGCCAACCGATATCGAGGTGGTGGCATCCTCACCGGTGGACTTCTTCTGTCGCTGTTCGCTTGATCGCTTTACCTCGGCTCTGATGACGCTCAACGTTGAAGAGATCGTGCAGATGCAGAAGGAAGATCAGCGCGAGCTTGTCTGTCAGTACTGCTCGGCCAAGTACGTGCTTTCCGATAGCGACTTCGACCGGCTGATCAATCGCACATGAGCGACGTGATAGCAGCAACGTGAACGATGTCGCTTGCCGTACAGCCCCGTGAAAGATCGCAGTACGGCCTGCGAAGTCCCTGCAGAATAGGGCCAAGAGCATTGGCACCGCCGAGACGTTCTGTGATCTTGTAGGCGATGTTGCCGGCATCCAGATCGGGGAAGATCATCACGTTGGCCGATCCGGCAAGGGGCGAATCAGGAGCTTTGCGTTGTGCAACCAGGGGCACAAACGCTGCGTCGAACTGCAGTTCACCGTCGGCCGTGATCTGCGGGTGAGCCCTGTGGAACAGATCGAAGGCCTGGCGCACGTGGTCAACGCGCTCATGACGTGCACTGCCTTTGGTGGAGAAGCTCAGAAAGGCCACGCGGGGCTCAGACTGCACAATACGACGGTAGTTCTCGGCAGCCGACAGGGCGATATCGGCCAGCTGCGACGATGTTGGCTGAGGCACGACGCCGCAGTCGGCATAGATCATTGAGCGCTCGGGCCAGAGCATGAGAAAAAAACTCGAGACCGTTGAGACATCCTCACGCATACCAACCGTCCACAGCGCTGCACGCACGACATACGGCGTCGATGACACGGAGCCGGCCAGGGCGGCATCGGCTATGCCATTGGACACCAGTGTGCCGGCAACGTAGAGAGGGTCGTGTGCGAGAGTGCGGGCCTGATCGGTGGTCAGGCCTTTTGTTGCTCGGCGCTCGAGAAGATGCCGGGTGGTGAGTTCTGCATGTTCATCACAGCTGGTGACGGTCACGTCGAGTCCGTGAAACGAGGCCTTGAGCTTCTCGGCTTCAACCGCGTTGGCCGCGACCACAACTGGATGGCAGACCTTGCGTTCGGCGCATGTGCGAACGGCTTCGACCACGCGCTCGTCATGCGCGTCGGCAAATGCGATGAGACGTCGGCTGCGTTGTGCCGAACTGATCAGCGCCTCCGGCGTCACCGGGGAATGCCCACCATTGACGTTGCCGGTGACGTGACCGGCACACGCTGCAGAAGCGCGTCGGTGCTGTTGTTGTACACCAGCACAGCCCCCTGAGCGGAACTGACCTGACCGATGAGCTCGGCGCGGGCGTCGTTGAACACGATGGCAGAGAACCTCTCGGTGAGCGTTGGCGATACGCGATTACGAGTGCGCAGACTCACCCGGAACAGGCCGGACTGTGTTGAGACAAAGGCGATCTGAGTGGAGGTGACGGCAAGGCCGGTTGGTACGATCTGCGCGGCTGACCCTGAACGCGGAGTGATCTCAAGAGGTGCCGAGATGGTCCGCACGCTGGCATCGACAAACTGCACGGAGGCGGCGGAAGCGGGATTAGCGTCGACCTTACCCGAACCGAGGTTCACGATGCAGAAAAGAGAACTGTTGGGATCCGCTCCCACATACCAGGGAACGGGGGCTGTCACAATCACGCGCTCCACACTTCTTGTGCGCGAGTCGAGAATGGCAACGGCATTGGTATCCGGCAGCGTCACACAGAGCTGATTGCCGTTGGCGGCAATATTCATCGGCCGGCCCGGCATGTCGATTCTGTGGGCCACGGAATTCACGGTCAGGTCCACTACGGCCACACTGCGCTGCATGGGGATCGTCGCGTAGGCGGTCGTGGCATTGGCGAAGGCAATCGACTCTGCAGGGTCGCTGCCAAGATCGATCGTATCCAGCGCGCGCACGGTGTCGGCATCAAAGACCACGATCCACGGGCGACTGCTGTGAAGCAGATAAATGCGATCACGAAACCTTTCGAGCTTGTACCGTGCCGAATCAGCACCGTCGGACCATGCCAGCACAGCACCCGCATCGGCAGGTATCGGCTGTACCAGCACCTCTCCGCGCTGATTGCTCAGGACCAGTCGCCAGCGGTCATCAAAGGAGTTGATAAGGGGCTCATCCGGACTACAGGATGTGAGCAGAGCGCCGAGGACCGCACAGAGGGGGAGATATCGTAGACTCATGGTAGCGAGGTGATAACGTCGGTGACGAGATTTGTCAGGATGGGCTCGGCCATCGCGGCGGCTTCCAAGACGTGTTCAAGGTGAACAGGTTGTAGAGCATCGGGAAAACACTCATCGGTGATGATGCTGATACCGAGCACTTCCATGTCCATGTGACGGGCAACGATGCACTCGGGTACGGTGCTCATGCCCACCACGTCGGCGCCGATGAGTCGAAGAAACCGATATTCTGCGCGGGTTTCGAGATTCGGGCCCGTGACGGCAACGTACACTCCCCGGTGCACCTTCTGTGCGCGTTCCAGGGCACAGCGTTCGGCGATCTGCAGAAGACGCCGCGAATACGGCTCGCTCATATCCGGAAAGCGCGGGCCAAGACTCGGCTCATTCGGTCCAACCAGGGGATTGTCGCCCAGAAGGTTAATGTGATCATCGATCAGCATCAGGTCGCCGCGCCGATAGAGCGGATTAAGGCCACCGCAGGCATTGGAGACGATCAGCACGGATACGCCAAGGGCCTTCATGACGCGTACCGGGAAGGTGACCTGCTGCAGGGAATAGCCTTCGTACTGATGGAAGCGTCCCTGCATGACCACCACCTCGTGTCCACCGATACGTCCGAACACCAGACGTCCCGAGTGGGACTCAACGGTACTGACCGGAAAGTTCGGTATGCTCTCGTAGGCGATCGTCACATCGATCTCGATGCGCGAGACCAGAGCGCCAAGCCCCGTGCCAAGGATGATGCCGATGCGTGGGCTGGAGGCGGTGGCGCCACGGATGGCGGTTACGGCCTGATCGATCTGTTCAAGAAGCTTGCTCATGCTTGCCTTGCGTGGTCTTCGGTGACTGTACTGATGCGAGGGGGCTGGCCGGGATACCAAGGACGTTCCGGTGCATCCATGCAGGCGATAGAACACGCGCCATTGAACTGACGTTCGCACGGCTCGCAGGCAAGATGCTGCAGATGGCATCGGTAGTTGCGGCAGTCAACGTACCGCTCTGTTGGGTCGCCGCAATGATGACAGCGGCCCACAACCCTGCGGTCATCGGTATGGTTGATCTCGACCGTTCCGCGCTCATCGAAGACATAGCATAATCCGTCCCACAGAGCCCCCTGCGTGGAGGGGTCTTTCCCGTAGGTCACGATGCCCCCATCGAGCTGATAGACTTCCGTGAACCCATCGCGCAGCATGAAGGATGTGAGTTTCTCGCAGCGAATGCCGCCGGTGCAGTATGTCAGGATCGGCTTATTGCGGGCATCGGCAAGGTGCGTTCGTATCCATTCAGGAAACTCCCGGAACGACGCTACATCCGGCCGGATGGCCCCGCGAAAGTGACCGATATCATATTCGTAATCCGTGCGTCCGTCGAGAACGATCACGTCCTGCCGTTCAAGGAACTGTTTCCATTCGACAGGCGACAGGCGCTTGCCGGTGATCTCGTTGGGGTCCGAAGGAAGATCGGCACGAAAGGTCACAAGCTCTTTCTTGACGCGAACGAAGAGCTTTTCAAACGCATGCCGGTCTGCGATGTCGACCTTGAAGACCATCGACGCAAAGCGCGGGTCGGCGCTCATATGCTGCCGGTAGGCCATGCATGCTTCAACGGGTCCGGAGACGGTCCCGTTGAGCCCCTCAGGCGCCACGAGGATGCGCCCTTTGAGCTCGAGATCAACACAGAGGCGCCGGTGTTCGTCGGCAAATGCCTCCGGATCTTCGATGGGCACAAACTGATAGTACAACAGGACGTTGTACACTACGGTATCCGGGCTGTCGTCGATTTTTTGCACGTGCAAATCTACGGCCCGATGGGCCAAAGCGTGACGGTGGAGTTCGTAGATTTGCCCCTGCAGCATGAGAGGAAAAATGGGACTACAGAAAGGCATGTCGATCATTCGCTGTGTGATGATCTTGATGTCCTGCGTGCTCGCCGCTTACGGTCTGCAGGCGCAGGATATTCTTATGCCGACTCTGCCGAGCGCTGTCATCGCCCGGCAATCGCACAGGTATCTCGAACAGGCACTTCTGCAGCGCTCGCTCGAGCGTTTGCGCAGCTATGCCTCGGACTGGGCCCGCACGGCCTCGGCCGACCGTGTATTTGTCGACAGGGCCGAGATCGACCGGCGCCGCGACAACCGACTCGGCGCAGCACGTCGTTTGTCGGATTTCACTGAGCGGCGGGCCACCTCGCCCCTTGCCCCGGCAGCGATGCTTGAACGGGGCTTTATGGCTCTCGAAGACGGAGATCACCGGGCAGGCGCCATACTCTGTGAACAGGCGGCGGTGCTTTGTCAAGATGCCATGCTGCGAACCGGCGATTCACTCTATGTGCGAATCGGTCAGCTGGCTACCTATTGGCAGGCCACCTCTCTGGCGCACCTGGGCGAGCTGGAACGTGCAATGACGGCGTATCAGAAGGCTACCGTCGGCCAGGATGACCTTGCGGCGCAGTCGCGTTTTGCCATTGGTCAGGTCTATGAACAGAACAACCAGCAGGCCGAGGCCTTCTCTGCCTACGCCGATGTCTGGACGAAGCATCCCCGGGATCCACTCGCTGTGGCCGCTCGCGTGCGTCAGGCCGTGATCTCCCTCGGCAAGCGTCAGGCCGTGCGCTCGATCGACCTTCTCAACGGGATCGACTCGGCACTAGCCCGCGCTGCGGGTCAGAGAGCATCCGAAGCTGTTGATACGTCGGCACAGGACCTTGTGCCGGTGGTGCGGCTGCAGGCCTTGGCGCAGGCCGGGCTTTACCAGCGATCGATCGATACCTGCAATGCCTTCCTGCAGCGACGGCCATCGTCGGCCTACCGCTGGGTGGCACATTTGACGGCCGGCTACGCGCATCTTCACATGGGTCGCGCCGATTCGGCCTTCGGTCATTACGAAGCGATCGTTCTTGGCGATGTGGATGATGGTTCTGACACCAGGCATCAGGCTCTGCTTTACCGGGCGCTGAGTCTGAAGCGGCTGGGGAAGACCTCCGAAGCGGAGCGGGACTTTGCAGCTCTTGCAGCAACAGGGGGCTACCCGTATAAGTCGCAGGCATTGATAGAGGTCGGACAGGCCCAGTACGAGCGCGGTGATTTCGACCGCGCCGTGAAGTCCCTCGAGCGTGCCGAGCGCGAGGCGCAGGATGCCTCGACGCTGCTTCGCTCGCAGATCCTGCTGAGCAGCTCGCTGATGCACCGGCAGCAATGGTCGCGCGCGGCCGTTGTGCTCGAGAGGGCAGAGAAGATCGCCGTTGAATCCCGAGAGGAACTCGTGCCGTTGCGTGCCCGCTATCTGGCCGACGCGCGTCTGCACCGTGGCATCTGCTTTGTGCAGGCCGGCACGGCGCGGCAGGCCATCGCCGCGCTGACGGATTTTCTGGGCAATCATCCCAATGATCCGCGCCGCGACGAGGCCACGTTCTGGCTGGCAGAGGCGATGTACAAGGAAGATCTTCTCAAGAACGCACAGGAGCTCTACGAAGAGGTTGTGCGCCGATACACCGCAAGCTCCCGGCGCGAAGAGGCCATGTATGGTCTGGCGTGGACATATTTCCGCCGACGTGACTTTGACCGGTCGTCAAAGGTATTCGGAGAGTTACTGTCGACCTATCCAAAGTCTGCCTATGCCACCGAGGCCATGGTGCGGCGCGCCGACGGACTCTACATCGCAAAACAGTTCTCCGCCGCCGCCGGTCAGTACGAGCAGGCCGCAAGGCGCGATGCCAGCTCCGACGAAGGTCAGTATGCTGCCTTTCAAGCAGGTCAGTCCTCGTACCGCGCCGGCGAACTTGCACGCGCCGTCGAGCTCATGCGGACCTTTGTGCAGCGCTACCCCAAGAGTCGTCTTGCCGACGATGCTCTCTACCTTATCGGATGGGTGGCTTTTCAGCAGCAGGACGATGCCGGTGCAGTGGTCGAGTTCGAGCGGCTTCTCCAGGCCTATCCCGATGGTGACCATGCCGTGCGAGCTCTTTATACGATCGGTGATGCTCGGTTCAATCTCGGAGAGATCGATGCGGCTATCACGACGTACCGCGATGTGATGGCGCGCTTTCCATCACACCCCCTTGCCACAGAGGCCGCACGCAGTCTTCAAGACGTGCTCGTCGGGCAGGGTCGCACCGAAGAGGCACTGGTCGTTCTCGATACGCTCATTCGGGCAAATCCTCAATCACTTGCAGCCGAGGAGTTCTCATGGAAAAAGGCCGAGATCTTCTACTCCGGAAAAAGTTATGCCAATGCTGCCAGTGAGCTTCAGGCCTATCTCAAGTCATATCCCTCGGCACAGCGCTCAGACGAGGCGATGTATCTGCTGGGGAAGACCTATCTGTCCATGAACGATCTTCCACAGGCCATTGCCGCATTTTCTTCGATCGGCCGACGTGATCCAAAGAGCCGATTCGTGGTGAACTCATCGATGGACCTTGCCGAGTACTACGCGCGTACGGCAAACACGGCTGCTGCAGACTCTATCTACCGCATCGTCTTTTCCGACGCAGCCGATACAACATCTGCATCGCTGGCCGGATATGAGCTTGCCGAACATGCACGCATGCGGGAGGATACATCCGGAGCCCTATTGATCTACCAGCAGACGGCCGATCGCTTTTCGTCGACCGAGTATGGGGCTCAGGCACGGTACAAGCTGGCGCAGTTGCATCGGCGCATGGGCCGCCTGGACAGTGCGCGGTTTCATCTGAACATGCTTGCGCAGCGCACCGATGCGCCGCTGATCGTTGCTAACGTTCTGTATGATCTTGGGTCTTCCTTCGTGCGGGAGAGAAATCACGCCGCGGCTGCCGCCTACTTCGAACGCGTGCGCGATGACTATGCCGGTATCGAGGACTGGTATACGCTCAGCATGCTTTCACTCGGTGAATGTTACGAAGCACTTGGCCGCAAGCCCGATGCAATGTCGACCTATCAGACCGTGCTGACGCTGCGGCCCGATGATGATTACGGAAAGACTGCACAGGCACGCCTAAAGAGACTTTCCGGAGGCCGCCGATGAACCGCATCGCGATGATCGTCGTTCACATGGTGGCGCTCACACTCGCAGCAGCGTGCCTCCATGCCCAGACTCCGCCTGCAGCGCAGCCAAATGCGCCATTAGAGCTGCCGGACTTTCTCGTCACAGGGAAGGCCGTCGTGGACGTGGCGGCCGGTGCGAAGAACCTTCCTTCCAAGCCGCCGACGTTTTCGCTGCAGGAGCTTGATTCACTCAACCCGACTGAAAAACTCCCGCCGCCGCTTGCCGCACGTCGCCCCCTGCCACTGTTTTCGCGCACCGATCGCATGGTGCCCGGATATGTTGCCGCTGATCTTGGTGCGTACCTCACACCATCGGTTCTGGCCGGATACTCGACGCGTTCGGGTGGCTACACGCTCGATCTGGCAGGTGGCGTTGAGCACTCACAGGGATGGACAGACGGCGCCGGATACACCACCGCGCAGGCACGACTCAACAGTTCCTATGTGGCACCGGAGAAGTTCCTCTTTTTTGGAAAGGGGCTGACCGAGACCGACGTACGCGTTCGGCATCAGTCTTATACACTCTATGGCGACACCACGTCCATGCGCGATCGAAGCACACTTGCGCTGAATGCCGCCGTAACGACCGAGGCGAAGATCGACAGTGTGGCCGTGATCGGCGCATTCGGCTGGTCGCGACTTGCACTCGACACCCCGAGCGGTGACTCGCTCGCCGCCGAGGGGGCTACGGATAATGCACTGACGGCAAATGTTTCTCTGGCATGGCTCGGCTCACCATTGCATTCGTCGGTGAACGTCGACATGCGCATGCAGTCTCTGAGCGGTTCGTCTTACTCGTTCTTCGAGGCCGGATACGGACTGCGACTGCGATCCGGTGCGTGGGCCGTTGCCGCATCGGCAGCGCCGCAGTACGCCGTGGCTACCTCCGGTGAAGATCGGATCGGTTTGGCCCTGCGGGCCGCGGCCGAGACGTCGCCGTGGACGCATTCGATCTTTCGAATGGAACTCTCAAGCGGCATGCGAAGCTCATCCTTCGCCGCGATGTCGAGGATCAACCCCTACGTGCTGGACACTGTCGTGATCGATCACGCCTACGACCGCGTTGCCGTGCTGGCCTCGTTGCAGTACACGCCGAGTGTTTCGACGTCGCTGATGGGGTTGCTGGAGGTCCGCTCAACGGCCCGCGAATTGGTGTGGGAGGACGCTACCGACGGCAGGTTCCGTCCGACGTTCCGGTCGGTGACAGTGATCAGGGCCGGTCTCGAAGGAACGCTCGCGATTTCGCCTCGTGACATCCTCATGGGCGAGTTCAACGTAACGTCGGCCGTAACGGATTCTTCGCAGACGCAGACCTACGTACCGTCAGCTCAGGCCACCATTGCCTATGAGCGCCTGTGGACGCACGATCTTCGCTCGACGCTGACGCTTGTGTACGTCGGGCAGCGGTGGACGGACCTTGCCAACACGAAAACTGTGGATGCCTTCGTCGATCTGCGGGCCTCGGTGGTCTACTCCATTGATCAAGCCTTTGACGTGCAGCTTACCGGAGAGAACCTTGTCAACAGCAACGTCGTGCTCTGGAACAACTACCGCGGTCGGGGTATCTTTGTCAGCATTGGACTACTCTGGAAGTTCTGACCTATGGACACAAAAGATCCCGTGTGGGACGACGACGAAATCAGTACGCCGGAGGATGGATTCCGACGTCAGGAACCTGCATCGACGCCGCCGGCAGACGCGTCACCTGAGCCGCCGATCGAACAGGCCGAGTCGACAACTCCGGAACCAACCCCGGAACCAACCCCGGAACCAACCCCGGAACCAGCAAGCGCGCATATTCCGCCCCCTCCGGGCGGGAGGGTGCGTGTCGAACCCGTCAGTGGACTACGCAATCCGGCGCCTGGCGGGGGACGCCGCGAACGTCTTGCGCGCGAACGCAATGAACGTAGTTCAACCTCGCTGGTGATCATTGCTCTGCTGCTGTTTGTCGTCAGCGTCATCAGCGTGTCGGTGTACTTCTTCTCCCGTCCTGCCGCTGACGACGAAAGCGCGCAAACGGCGCAGAGCCAGCAGGCTGCTGATGAGCAGCCGCAGAGTGCTGCGCAGGAAAGCCCACGCGACCCATCGGCGTCGGAAGCGGCTGATGCTGCTTCGGCGGCCACGCAGCCGGCCCCCGACACGGTGCCTCCGGCGCCTGCCCCAGCTTCTGCAAGGCCGCAGCGGGTTGATGGCTCCATGGCAAGGAAGCCAATCAGTCAGCAGGCTGAAGGCCGCAAAGACGTCTCGGAGTCAACGCCACGTCCGCAGTCGGTACCGCAATCGGCACCGCGTTCCAGCACGCGCCAGCCTGATGCTGCTTCGCCCCCTGCGCCATCACTCAAGACCACGAAGTCGGCCGACGCGACCGGTGCGCAGTGGGTTGTGCAGGTGCATTCCAGCCCATCGATTGATGATGCCGACGAGTGGCTTCAGCAGCTGCAATCGCGGAATATCGCCGACGGGCGCATTGAGCCCGTGACACAGAAGGGGGCGGTTTGGTACCGCGTACGCTTTGGGCGTTTTGCCACACGTCAGGAGGCCGAACAGGCTGCCCTTGAACGTGGATACCGTAACGCCTGGGTCGACCGGGTTCGATGAGACAACGCGTCGATCAGCCGACGATCAGCATTCGACTGAATTGGAGCCCCAACACCGTTCGGGGTTTTATCGGTGCGCTGCTGATCATGGGCATCATCCTGTCGTTCCTCACCTGCACCAGGTTTGAGCCCGATCCGATCCTTATTCCCAAGGCCACACCGGTAACGCTTCTGGTGCTGGGCAGTGGTGACGGAACAGGCATGCGCAAGGGTAATCTCACTGCCGAGGGTGCGGCCCAGCGTGGTGCTGAGTCAAAGGACCCTCTGGTGGACGCCGTCAAAAGCAGTGGAGGTAGCTCAAAGAACGTCACCGATCCATCTCTCGCAACGAAGTTCATCCCGACCGAACAGGCCGGAAAGGGTGGCAAGACAACAGCAGATGCCTCGGCGGATCAGACCATCGGTTCTTCCAAGGGTGCTGACGAGGGCACGGGCCTTGGCGAACTTGGCGTTGGAAGGGGCAAGGGAGACGGCTTTGGTGATATCGACTGGGGCGGCGGCGGAAATCGCACGGTGGTGACAAAGGTCATCCCCACGTTCCCTCCGGGGATCCTCGATACCAAGATCAAGATCCGTTTCCGCGTTGCACCAAACGGTTCAGTGACGATGGCATGGCCTGAGAAAAAGGGCGGCAACCGTATGGTTGAGCAGGCTGCCATTGCCGCGCTGATGAGGTGGAGATTCAACCGGCTCGCCTCGCAGACAGAGATGGAGGGAGTGATCACATTCCTCGTTAATTACCGATGATCGCCACGCTCATTTCACTCTACAGTTCAGCTCCGGATGCCGTGCAGATTCTGATAGTTCTGCTGGTGATCAGTCTTATTCTGTCGATCATCAAGAAGCTCGTCAAGATCGCACTATTGGTCACCACGGTCATCGTGCTCATTTTTGTTATCCGCTTGCTGATGCTACCTATGCCATAGCAGGCAGCGGAATCAACGAATCACTCCAACGAAGGACGTTTCATGGCGCATAAGGTCGCAGTCATTGGTACCGGGTACGTAGGTCTTGTCACCGGCGCCTGTCTTGCCGATGTCGGCAACGATGTACTCTGCATCGATGTCGATCCTGAAAAGATCGAACGCATGAAGCGCGGCGAAGTGCCGATCTATGAGCCCGGTCTCGACGTGGTGCTGCACCGCACACTGCGAGAGGGTCGGATACGATTCTCTCTCGATCTGAAGGTCGCCGTTCAGGACTGTGAATTCCTGATGTTCTGTCTTCCGACGCCGCCGGGGAAGGACGGTCAGGCAGATCTGGAAATGGTGATCACTGCGGCACACAGAGTGGCTGAGCTGCTCAACGAGCTCGACATCAACGAGCCACGCATCGTGGTGAACAAGAGCACGGTGCCCGTGGGCACGGCAGCGCTCGTGCAGAGCATCTTTGACAGGGTAGCCCCCTCACGTACGGTTCACGTTGTCAGTAATCCCGAGTTTCTCCGCGAAGGCTTCGCCGTTGAAGATTTCATGCGTCCCGACCGTATCGTGGTGGGAACCAGCAGCCCCCTGGCGGCAGGCCTCATGGAGAATCTGTACCGTCCGTTCACGGATCGCGGTGCAACGTTGTTGATCTTTGATGAAAAGAGCTCGGAAGTAACGAAGTATGCGGCAAACTCCTTCCTGGCCACGAAGATCTCCTTCATGAACGACCTGTCGGAGTACTGCGAGGCCGTCGGGGCTGATATTGAAAACATTCGTGTTGGTATCGGTATCGATCCACGAATCGGCAGTCGGTTTCTTCAGGCAGGTATAGGCTACGGCGGCAGCTGTTTTCCCAAGGACGTCAAGGCCATCATCCATGCGGCTTCCCAGGCCGGTACGCCCCTTGAGGTCATTCAGGCAGCCAAGATCGTGAACGACCATCAGGTGCGGCGGTTTACGGGTCGCGTGGTGGCGCGCTTCGATGGGGACATGGCAGGCAAGCGGGTCGCTCTTTGGGGTCTGGCGTTCAAGCCCGACACGGATGACGTGCGTGAAGCCCCCTCATTCGTGATCATCGACCGTCTGCTTTCCGAGGGCGCGGAGGTTGTCGCGTTCGATCCCGAGGCACGGGCCACGGCCCAGAGGGTCATCGGTGACCGCGTGACGTATGCCGATGATGCCTATTCGGCTCTCCAGGGGGCTGATGTGCTGGTAATTGCCACGGAGTGGCAGGAGTTTCGTGACCCGGACTTTACGCGCATGCGCACGCAGCTAGCTGCTCCGATCATCTTTGATGGTCGTAACATCTACGATCCGCAGCAGATGGGCGAACGGGGCTTTGAGTACCACTCCGTCGGACGCGGCTCAACCTATCCTAAGGGCTGATTCAGCGTCGTCGACGTCGAAGTGGTACTCCACCGCGCAGGGATCTGAACGATCGCAGCTGACGTCGTGTGCGCCATGCGCGCACGATCTTGAGCCAGAAGATCCTGAGCAGAAGAGCAAGTGACATGCGCTTGCCAATGGTCCCGGAATCAAGCATGTTCCGCAGCTGAGCCCGCTCGAGTTCACTGATCGGCATATCGTCACTGCTTGACGATGGCTTGTTGAGAATGTGATCGAGCATGCGCTCGAGTTCTTCCGACGCTTCCTTGAAACGCTGAGCGTCGATCTTGTTGTACCGCATCAGCAGCACAAGATGGTCGTACAGTAGCGCAGCGCGCTTGATGTCTTCCACCTGACGTTCGGAGCGAAGCGCCTCAAGAAGCGAATCAGCCAGCTGCTCGAATTCGGCGACCTTTTCTTCCGAGAGCGAGAACATTTCGTCGGGGGCGATGTCATCGACGTTAACGTAGACGGTACTGAGCTTCCGGATCTCGTCGCCATAGTGCTCGGCCAGCACAGCCCCATACCGGCTTGTCTGCAGATCGATCTGTCCCTGCACATGATTGATCTGCGCCCGCAGTGAGTCCTGGCGCATCTTCCCGGTGGTGGCGTTGAGCTGACTCTCAAAGTCGCGCTTCTGCTTGAACAGATCACGGATGCGGATCGCTTCCGGAGCGTTTGAACTGGCGACCATGCCTTCGACAACGACCGAGTCCACAGCCAGGCGGGCGCTACCGATCTTGACGGTGTTGACGGTGATCTGCTGTCCTAACTGCCGTTGCAGATGCTCAAGGTCGATATGCGCCACGCCGTCGGTTACGACCAGTATCTGCGCATTACTGAGCTGACTTTCATGAGCGATATCATCGATAGCCGTCTGAAGGGCCTTCTGCAGAGACGTGCCGTTGCCAATGGCCTTGATGTGCATGACCGTGCTGATGAGGTGCTCATACGATGGGATGTCACGAGCTGTGAGAAGCTCACCCACATGCAGATCGAAGGTCCGGAAGAAGATCGTTCCAAGCTCGCGCTGATTCTGACGCAGGAACAGATAGATGATCGCCTTGGCAAGGTGAATGCGGTAATGATGCTGCATCGAGTTCGACGTATCGAACAGAATGTAGACCTTCTGCTTGCGGTCGTCCGGAGCGAAACGGTCCGACTCTGACTGATATCGGAAGTTCCGGGGCTGCTTAGGCCTGGGCATCCAGAGCGATCGTTCGGCGAGCTTTCTCAGGAAGACCGTTTCCGGCAGGAGAAACTGTGCCGGGTATACATAGCGCACTTCGCTGACCGAGGTGATCAGGTCTGCCTCGTACTCCTTGGCCTCCGGTACATGCGGCACCACAATATGCTCGGTGCCGGCATCGGTTGTCGACGGATCATTGAGCTCCATGATCGGCGCCAGTGACCGGGCAATTGCATGCGAGGTGTCCTCCAGAATGCGTGCGATCTCATAGATGATCGTGAACTCATCCGGCAGGTGTTCCTCGACCGTGTCGAAGAATCCGAACTCCTCCATTTGGGAGAAGAACGAGGATGTTTCAAGCGACGAGCGGGACATGGTCAGGGGCGTTCGAGTCGTTGCAGTTCGCGCTCAACGGTGATCAGCGTTGACTGAAGAGCCAGCTCCACGGAATGCTTCAACTCTCGTACTTCATCGCAGACCGGAACAAAGTCAGCCAGGAATTGCTCGAGGATCTTGCGATTCTGGTCCTGCGGCTGCTCGGCACCAAATCGCTCGCGCAGCCACTCAACAAAGCTGCGCCGTACGGGCGCGTCGGCAAACTGTGATAGGGGGCGAAGCATCTTCTGAGGTTCTTCCTTGATCTCCTGCACGAGGTGCGAGAAGTCCAGCAGCATCGTTACCTGATCGAAGCCCCGAGAGGCGGTCAGCGAGTTGAGAACCGTGGTATATGCCTTGCGGAACAGGGCAACGTCTTCGGGCAGACCCACCGTGGAGAAGATGAAGTACAACCGGCTGGCGTCATCATGCACCACATTGCTTCGCCCCTTCAGCAGAGCCAGCGCCCGAAGCAGGTCCAGCGACTTGGCCTGCGTCCGTGGCGAGATGTAAAAGTCCGAGCCTGACTGGTTCTTGACCTGATCGCGCATTTGCCGGTTACGAAGGAACTCGAAGTGCCGGATGACGATGTTGGTGAAGTACAGCATCTCGTTGGACACGTTGATCGTTAGTTCTTCGCTGCGTCCGGCGATGACCTGGTGCATGTGCCGCAGACGCTCAAACGAAATGCGCTTTGGAGGTTCCGCCGTGCGACCGCCGTGTACAAGGTAGCGCTGTGAGATCTGGTATTGAACGAACGGGTCTTTATCCGGAAGAATGACCGCTTTGAAAAGGAATCGGTCCAAAAGCGCCTCGGTCACCTCGCTCACGCGCAAATAGTTCGTAGCGGCGATAACCGAGTGAAGGGGCGAGGAGACATCCTGCATGCCACGAAGAAGTCGACGTTCGTTCAGCAGCGACAGAAGGGCCCGCAAGGTGAAATCGTTCGCATCGAAGATCTCATCGATAAAGCCGAACTCGCTCTCTACGAGCGAACCTTCCGTGTTGTGAATGATGCGGCCGACCTTGAGCTGCTCAAGATCCAGGCCGCCAAAGAAGGTGTCCGGCTGCTGCTCCTTACTGGCCTGCACACGGAACAGCCGAGCGCCCTCGAACATCGAAAAGATCTGTTCGGCAAGCAGGGACTTGCCAACGCCCGTGCGACTCTGCAGCAGAAGATGTTCCGCTGTTAGAAGTGCGCAGAAGGCCTGTTCGATGACCTCTTCGCGGTTAATGACGCGCTGGCCAATGAACCACGCGGCGTCTTTGAGTTCTTTTGCGATCTCTTCGATCGACGCGTTGGTTGCCTGTGGCTGACCCATGAAGAGCTCCGTACGTGTTGCTGCGACCAATATAGCAACGACATTATCCCAGCAGGGCATTTCCCGTAGTTTTGCCACGTGGAAGCTTCAGATCACAGCGGCGGGCTCACAGACAAGCTTCAGCGCATCGTCGAGGCCATGCCGACGCGTCCGGGTGTATACCTGCATAAGGATGCCGGCGGGGCGATCATCTACGTGGGTAAGGCCAAGAACCTTCGAAATCGCGTGCGCTCCTACTTCCAGGAGGGCAGGCCGGTAAATGCCAAGACCGTGGCGCTGATGCGCAAGATCGCCGACGTGGAGTTCATCGTCACCGACACCGAGGTCGAGGCTCTGATCCTTGAGAACACGCTCATCAAGCAGCACCGTCCGAAGTACAACATTTTGCTCAAGGACGACAAGTCCTATCCATTCATCCGCGTTACCAAAGAGCCATTTCCGAGGGTCTTCAAAACACGTACCGTGATCAACGACGGCAGCACGTACTTTGGTCCGTATACCGATGGCACCTATCTGTATCATCTGCTGAAAACTCTCCGTTCGGTCTTTCCGCTGCGCTCCTGCGATTTCCCGCTCACCGAGCAGGGCATCGCCGAGGGACGCTGGAAGCTGTGTCTGGACTATCACATTAAAAAGTGCGACGGACCCTGTGAGGGTCTTGTCTCGGCAGCCCGGTACAACGATTACATCCGTCAGGCCACGCAGGTGCTTCAGGGAAAGACGCGTGAATTGGAAGCGCAGCTTCATGATCGGATGATGCAACTGGCCGAAGACCTGCGCTTCGAAGATGCCGAGGTCGTTCGTCAGCGCCTGGAGCGTTTGCGCGCCTATACTGCCAAGCAGAAGGTGCTGACGTCGGATCGACGCGATCAGGACGTCTTCGCGCTGGCTCGCAGTGAGGCCACCGCCTGCAGTCTGGTGCTGACCATCAGAGATGGCAAGCTGGTTGGCAAACGCCATTACATTATCAGCAGCGTGCAGGACCGGCCCGACGAGGAGATCCTTGCAACAACCATCGAACGATGGTATCTGGAATCGGAGTCTATTCCGGAGCAGATCCTTCTGCCGATCGAGATCGAATCGGCGGAGGTTGTTGCAGAGTACCTCCGCTCTCGCCGCGGTGCGAGCGTTGAGATCACGGTACCGAAGATCGGCGACAAACGAAAGATCCTCGCCCTTGCCGAACAGAACGCCGACATTCTTCTCAAGGAGATCCTTGCGCAGAATGCCGCCAAGGACCAGTCCGTCTCCAAGGCCGTGCTGGCGCTGCAGAAAGATCTGCGCATGGACCGGCTGCCGAGGCGCATTGAATGCGTCGATAACTCGCACTTTCAGGGCACGGACTATGTTTCTTCGATCGTGGTGTTTACCGATGGCAAGCCGAAGAAATCCGAGTACCGACACTACAAGCTGCGCACGCTTACCGGGAATGACGACTTCGAGGCCATGAAGGAGGTCCTGTCGAGGCGATTCGCCGATGTTGACGATCATGGTCAGCCCCGTGACGTTGTCATCCCTGACCTGTTGGTCATCGATGGAGGAAAGGGGCAGCTGTCGCATGCGATGGAGATCATCACCTCACTTAATCTTGCTGGAAAACTTACCGTGATCGGTCTTGCTAAACGTCTCGAAGAGGTGTTTGTTCCGCAGAGTAGCGCGCCGATCCTGATGCCGAAGGTCAGTCCGAGTCTGCGACTTCTACAGCAGGTGCGCGATGAAGCCCACCGCTTTGCCGTGCGATACCATCGCATCCTCAGGTCGAAGCGTACTCTTCAAACCGAGCTGACGTCGATCGCGGGTATCGGTCCGAAGATGGCCACCAAAATGCTGACCACGCTGGGGTCGGTTGACGCCGTCAGATCTTCGACGCTCGAAGAACTCGTTGCGGTCGTTGGCGTAACGGCTGCCGAAAAGGTCTTTCGTCACTTTCATCCGCCAGCGCAAGAGTCATGACCTCGTGCCTCGAACTTCTGCGCCGAGAGCTCGAGCGTCTGAACCGATTTCCCTCGACGCCGTATAGCGTTCCGGGCCTGTGGGTCGGAGCTGGTAGCCAGCGGGTCGAAATGCCCTCGGCAACAGCCTACTTCCTCGGCGTGCTCGAGGCCATGCAGGTGGCGGGGCGGGATGATGCACCGGCGCACGCCAGACGGCTTTGGTACAACGCCATGGTACGTCACGTCACGTCCTATGACCACGGCCCGGAGGCACGTCGCGTCGGTTGGCGTTCAACGGGCACGTTTCTCAAGCTTATCGCTCTGCTACCATATCTTCATCGTCTCGGCGTCGGCACGCTCATGCTCTTGCCGATCAGCTCGGTCGGCACGGTAGGTCGGAAGGGGGCTCATGGATCTGCCTATGCGGTGCGCAATCCGTTCGCCGTCGAAGAGACTCTCGCCGAGCCCCTTCTCATGATGACGCCCGAACAGCAGGCGCGCGCGCTTGTCGAAGCAGCTCATGCCCTGGGCATCCAGGTGATCAGTGAGGTTGTGCTTCGCACGGCCAGTCTCGACAGTGTGCTTGTGAAGGATCACCCCGAGTGGTTCTACTGGATCCGCTCTCAGCTTGTCGAGGGTGAGGTGTTTCAGAGTCCGGCCTTCAGCGTTGAACAGGTCGCACGCATCCGGGCAATGATCGAGGCCGGGCAGCGGCAGGATCTTCCGGAGCCGTCGGCCGAGTACCGTCATCTGTTTGCCGAGCCGCCGGCCGACGCGACGATCGGTGCAGGGGGCTGGCATGGCCGTACGCTTGAAGGGGAAGAGGTGCGCCTGCCGGGTGCGTTTGCCGACTGGCCGCCAGATGACCCGCAGCCACAGTGGAACGACGTGACGTATCTCAAGCTGCATCATCATCCCCGCTTCAACTACATGGCCTATAACACCATACGGATGTTCGATGCCGAACTCGAGCGGCCCGGTGCGGAGAACTCCGGCGTGTGGAACATGATCGCGTCGGTGATTCCGACGCAGATGCGCATGCTTGGTGTTGACGGGGCGATGATCGACATGGGACATGCACTGCCGGCGGCGCTGCGACGACGTGTGATCGATGAAGCACGTGCGGTGCGACCCGACGCGGTGATGGTCGAAGAGAATTTCCAGCTCGACGAGGCATCACGGCAAGACGGTTTTGACGTTGTGACCGGGTACCTGCCGTTTGATGCACACAGCGCCGATGGCCTGCGCGGCTTTGTGCGGCGTCTGGCCACAGAGGGCTCGCCGGTGCGATTCCTTGCCTGCGGCGAGTCGCACAACACGCCGCGATGGGCCACGCGTGTGCATGCTGACCTTGTGCCCCAGGCATGGCTGTTTTTAAGTCTACTCCCGAAATCCGTCCCGCTGATCGTCGCTGGCATGGAGCTTGCGGAGACGCGTCCGATCAACACCGGTCTGGGCTTCACGCCCGAGGAGGCATCGGCGCTGACGGCCGAAATGCTCCCATTGTTCAGTGATGTCCCGCTGCCGTGGGATACCGGCGCTGAGCATCACGCTCGGCTTCTGGGTGCATTGCGATCCGTTTCAGAGCTGGACATCATGCGCGTCCTTTCCGACAATGATACCGTGCACGTTGTCGGCTGTTCCGAGCCGGGTATTGTGGCCTATCATCGCTGTGTGCATGAACGTCGTCGGGGCCTGCTCGTGGCGTTGAACATGACCGATCGCAGAGTGACGTGCAAGCTTGACGTGCAGGAGCACTCAATTGCCGCGATCGGCATATCGGATCGCTGTTGCCTTCGGCTCGGCACGGTCTGCTGCACACTTGAGGCGCACTCGGCTGTGGTTGTTGCCACCCATGTGTGGCAGCCTGACGGTGACGTGTATCAGCGGCGCGCCTGAAGGAACACGCTCCTGAGCTCCATCATCGTGGTGAGCATCACCAGCTGCGTTGGCATAAACCGGTCGACATCAGCGGCGGCTCGCTCAAGGCATCGATATGCCGCATCGAAATCGGCGCGCGCAAACGATGAGGCGAATCTCTCAAGGGGCTCCTGCTGATCAGCATTCAGCAGGTGAACGCTGCGTCCTCCCTGAACGATCGCATAGGCATCTCGCAGCCACACGAGCAGGGCATTGGTCACGGCAAGGCAGCGCTGCCGGTCGCGCTGACCGATCAGTTCATGCACCGCGGCCGTGAGCGCAGGACGGAAGTCTTTGCCCCGCAGCGACGTTCTAAGGAGGTTCACCGCTGAATCGCGGATCTGGCGCACATCCTCGGCCAGAAATGCCTCGGCCGATATGTAATCACCCTGCGCCATGGAGGCCGCAATGCGTGCCTCGTCGGGTGCATAACTACCGCGCTGCATGAGAGCGTCGGCAAGTGTTGATTCATCCAGTGCGGGCACTGTGATGACCTGACAGCGGGATATGATCGTTGGCAGCAACCGGTCGCGCCGGGAACACGTCATGATGATGGTCGTATCGGCATGAGGTTCTTCCAGCGTCTTGAGAAACGCATTCGCCGTGCTGACGTTCATATCATCGGCATTGGCGATGATGGCCACGCGCCGTCCGCGCTGTGTCATGGAAAACGACAGCTGGCGGTTCAGTTCGCGGATCTGCACGATGCGGATCTCATTCGCCCCCTCCATACGCGTGGGGGAGTAGCCGTTCAGGGCAAGTTCGTGAGCAAGACCATAGAGCGCGTCGACCCATTCCTTGCGCAGTTCATCCGACGCGTCGAGCTTGCCCGTGGGCAGGGCCGAGACGATCGAAATGTTCGGATGCTGCAAGGTGCGGGCCTGCGTGCAGCTCTGACACGAGCCACAGGCAACTACGGAGTGTCCGTCCATGACCGGACTATAGCAGTTAACCGTGCGGGCGAACTCGATGGCCAGCGCCATCGTACCGAATCCATCGTTGCCCACCAGCAGGAGGGCCTGAGGGATCCTCTGCTGTGCGATGCATCGCTGCAGGATCTCCTGCACCGCCTGCTGTCCGATGATACCGGGCCATTGCATGGCGGCGAAGATACGCCACGTCGTATTTTGCCATATGCGTATCCTGGTGATCGAAGACGAACGCAAGGTGGCCAGCTTCATCAAGAGGGGGCTCGAAGAGGAGCGGTACATCGTCGAGACGGCCCCGGACGGGGCGTCCGGACTTGACCTTGCGCTGAACAATGTTTTTGACGCGATCGTGCTCGACGTGATGCTTCCAAAGCTCGACGGGTACAGCGTCCTGCGTTCGATCCGTGCCGAGGGGCTTGCCGTGCCGGTGATCATGCTCACGGCCCGTGGCACCACGGAGGACCGCGTGCAGGGACTTGACCTTGGTGCGGATGATTATCTGGCCAAGCCGTTTCACTTCGAGGAACTCGCTGCGCGACTGCGGTCAATCCTGCGTCGGTCCACCAGTGAGAAGACCACGAAGCTTCAGTGTGGGGACCTGACGCTTGACCTTGTGACGCATTATGCGTTTCGTGACGATAAAGAGATCGAGCTCACGACCAAGGAGTATGCGCTCTTAGAGTACATGATGCGCAACAAGGACCGGATACTGTCGCGCTCGATGATCATGCAGCACGTATGGAAGCACGACTTCGACCCCGAGTCAAACATCATCGACGTCTACATCAAACGCGTCCGCCAGAAGATCGAACGTCCCGGGCAGTCACAACTTATCCATAGCATCCGCGGCGTTGGCTATCGCATGCGTGAAAGCGGTCCGGCCGAACCCCCATCCGACGATGAGTAAACCCATGCATCCTCTCTGCACCGAGCTCCAATCGGTGGTCTCTGCCAATGTCGTGTCCGTGCAGAAGGCCTTCGATTCCTACCAGAATGCGTGCTTCACACCACGCCCACCCGAGTTCTTCTGCCTGGAACTCTGCGGCGAAGCCGGCGAACTGGCCAACCTGGAGAAGAAGCTCTGGAAAGGGGCCGACATCTCCATGGACCGCGTCAGCGACGAGGCCGCCGACGTCTTCATCTCCCTCATGAACTATGCCAACGCTCGCGGCATCGATCTTGCCGGCGCGGTCTCCGATAAGCTGTCGCGAATAGTTACGAGCAAGTGACGAATGACGAGTGACGAGTGACAAGTGACCAGTGACGAGTGATCAATAATAACTGCCCACGGCTTCAGCCGTGGGGATGTGTAATGAGCGGAGCGCGGTCAATGTTAGCCCATGGCTTTAATCGTGGGCAACGTATCGTAGGGTCGCAGCATGCTGCGACCCTCCCTTCGGATGATGCGTGTGATGATACAGGATTCCACGTGTGATTGTAGACATTGTGCCCAAAACCAATTCCGAGTATTCATGTGTAAAACAATAAAATGAATTTTACACAACACGTTTGGATTTGACGCTGTCATCTCCATACGTTGGCGGTGGTACAACGGATATGGGTAATGTTGGCTACAAATGCCGCATGATCACATATGTTACTGTAGTGTTCTAGCTGTTCGGGAGTTTGCTGTGAAGCTCAATTACAATGGTAGTGTTCACGGGCTTTGTTGCCCACATACACGTTTCACTGGTGCAGGTCCGACCACACGAGTTGACCGCTTGAATTCAGGTAACGTGATTCCACTTTCTGTCTTGTTTTCCCTTCGGGGCTGCCTCTCCATTTGTTTTTATGACGTTCCACAGGAAGGAACGCCACCTCCGGTTCGACGTCACGGAATACTCCGACTTGGCGTACACCGCCGGCGCAGCCACATCGAACGACATCGTCGTCACGGTTAATGCCATCGACACCGAGGGCCTCACAGCCGAAATGGTTGATTCGCTGTCTCTCTTCCCCGAACAACAGAACTTCACGTAATCACATTCAAGGAAAGCCAGTATGAACAGCAGAATGAAACACTATGCAATTGCCTGTGCGCTGACGGTCTGTGCGCTGCTGACTGGGTGTTCAAGTAGCACGCCTCCAACGGAGCCGGGCGCGACGTATACGCTTACGGGGAAGATCAAAGCAGCTACAACCGAGAGTATGGCAGGGATCACAGTGACCATCGCCTCGGCCAGTGCCGTCACAGACGCAACGGGTGCGTATACGTTTGCCGGACTTGCCAATGGTACGTATGTGGTTTCACCTGCAATGACAGGCCTGACGTTTGAGCCGCTCACACACTCGGTAACAGTAAACGGTGCCAATGCCGTTGCTGCGGACTTCGTAGCCACGAAGGTACGCGCGTATGAGGTGCCAGAGATGGTGGCGATAAACCCGGGCACGTTTATGATGGGGGCGATCGAGGGACAGCGAGGTGATCCTGCGTATCGTCCGCAACACTCCGTTACCATCACGCGTGGCATGTGGGTAAGTAAGTACGAGGTAACACAGAAGCAGTATCAGAGCGTGATGGGGAACAACCCGTCGGAGTTCAAGGGCGACAGCAGACCGGCCACGAACATGTCAATGTCTGATATGGTAGCATACTGCAACAAGCTCTCTGAATTAGAAGGTCTGCAGAAGGCCTACACAATCGATGGCACAAGCATAACATGGGACCGCACTGCCAACGGCTATCGCCTACCAACGAGTGCGGAATGGGAATACGTTGCCCGTGCGGGTACTACTGACAATACATACGCTGGCATCAATGATGGTAAGGAGCCGAATCCGATACTCGACGCCATCGCGTGGTATCGCACCAACAGTGTCGATGCGGACGGTAAGCTCTCAACACGCCCGGTGGGGCAGAAACAACCAAACGCATGGGGCCTGTATGATGTGCTTGGAAACGCTAGCGAAGCTTGTTTCGAGAGCTCCCGCAAGTACACTGCCGATCCACAGACGGACCCGTGGACGCCTGTTCGCGGGGACTCGGCAATCGCACGAGGATCGAACATTACACATCTTCCCTCTACCGTCGTTGTCTCTACTGTCTGGCCGGTTGACGGAGTAAACTCACGAGCCTCTGGTATCCGCCTAATTCGTTACAGGTAACTCACGATCGTAAGTCGAAAGATCTCTCGCAGGGGTATCTATGAAGCAGACCATTATCGTTGTTGTGCTGTGCGTGTTCGTCTCTACGGTTGCATTCTCCCAGAAGAATACCGATGGCGAGGCCGTGCAGTATATCCCGCGTGCAGAGCGAATAGACCGGGCCACATTATCTGGTGCGGAGCTCATAGCAGATTCGAAAGTAAAGGTCTCCTTTTCTGCTTTGCCTTCTTCTGCGATGTGTGGCGAGCGGTGTATGGCGCGTGCGATACTGGTCGTGTCTCTTGGCATCCATGGAGCAACGAACAGATATGGGCATGGACGAGCCAGCTTTGATGCGTCTGCGAATCTCACCGTTGCTGGATACAACAACGACAACCTCCAATGGACCTACCCAACCCAACAGTCTCTTGTCATTGAGGGAACTGCCACATCAACCAAGCCGGTAGCCACCATCGTTCTCGACGTCACGGAGTATTCCGACTTGGCGTGCACCGCCGGCGCAGCCACATCGAACGACATCGTCGTCACCATTGATGCCATCGACACCGAGGGCCTCACAGCCGAAATGGTTGATTCGCTTGTGCTGACTGCAGAGCTCATTCAGGAATACCGCATCCTGCCCTATGAGGGGGCTACCCTTAACTGTGCGACGGACGTGTATGTGAAGGCACCCGTGATTGCCGATACCGTGCATCCTGTGAAGCTCAGCTGGCGTGTTGCCGATGGACAGACGCCCTGTCCGGATCTGTATCCGACGTTTGAGGTGGAGGTGTTGAGGTTGTATAACATCGACCCGAATATGCGAGATTCGGAGACCAAGACGCGGTCCGTGGTCGACTGGCGGCAAGCTCAGCGGTTCCTAACCTACGGTCCGGCTACATCCATAGAGTTCACCCTGGCCGAGGGTACCGGATACTATGTCTGGCGGGTTCGCCCCATTGGAAACTACCATCCCGGAGGTATAGCCAATGAACGTAACTGGGGCTGCTGGTCTATGGCGCCGGCGCAAGAGGCAGAGATCCGCTTCGTGGGGCTGTCGGATATGGACATTCAACAGACAAACCAGTATGGTACGAACAAGCCATTCTTCTTCTATCGTCAGTTCGATCGCGACAAGAACTGGACATTCAAGCGAACCTTTGTAGAAGACGGCGGCGGACGGGCAGGGATAGCCGAAGGAATCACATATGCTTCGCGGCTGCTGCAACCTCTGCAGGTGCAGACGCCTGTCACCACCACGGCTGACGTGCTGGTGCAGCAGACAGTACTCGATTACGAAGGAAGACCGCTTGTAACTACGCTGGCCGTTCCGAAAACACGCAATTCTGCCGCATCGGCGGTCTTGCAGTACGTTCCCAACCTCTCCATCGAAGAAACCAACAGCTCAGCCAGAGGGGGCAGATCTGATCACACAACCGGAGAAGTGAATGGTCGGCGTACGCAATTCAATCGTGATTTTATCAGTCCTATGTACGTTGTTGTTCTTCGTTTCAGCTGGCTGCCTGCGTCGGTCGGAACCTGAGACAGTGCTCATTCCCAAGGGTTACATCGGTGAGATTGCTATTGTCTTCGACCAAGATGGAAGTCGCAAAACCTTCGTGGGTTTTGACGGGGAAACAGTAACGTATATCTCAGCTTTAGGAAACCCAAGAGAGTACGAGAGCGGCCGTCGGAAATACGTTGTACCAAAGGACGGCATCCTGCTTACCCAGTTCGATTTCGAAGCCGGATTCTATGACATCGAATACTACTACGTTGACTCCAACGGTCAGCGCGAGCAGATCCCTGTCTATCGCAAAGAAATGTCGTCCGATGCTAAGGCATTAAGCCACCTTGAGACAAGTAAGGACGTGCTTGTGTTTGGCGACGGAGAGTCGGGTTCGTTTCCGAATTCGCATGTTAAATGCAAGATGATCGTCGTTGCAGATTATAGCACCGTAAAGGCGTGGTCCAACGATCCAGGCCGGGAGTCGCTGTTTGATTCTGCTGTTCAGGCCAGGATAGGTCTCCCACGGTGAGCAACGGATTGTCCTGGAACTTCGTACCCACTCGAGCAACAGCACGTTGCGTCCCATGCGACCCAACGTGATAGTCGAGTCGACCCTACGCGGTCGCCCAAATTCGTTTCAACGTGGTCCACAATGAACGACGATACGACTACGACTTGATGTCGGGCAAGGTGCGGCAGGTTCACTACCGTCCAGAGCAGAACGACGCCTACCACCAGAGGTATTCGTACGACCACGACGGACGCATCATCTCCTGTGAGACGTCCCGCGATGGCATCGTTTGGGTGCGCGATGCGTCATACGCATACGAGCTGCATGGCCCCTTGCGCCGCATCGAGATCGGTCAGGACAGCGTGCAGGGGATTGATTACACCTACACGATCAACGGCTGGCTTAAATCCATCAACCACCCGTCCAGTGAACCGACGATGGATGCCGGACGCGACGGCAAACCCGGAACTGCCGAACCCCACGCACTCTTCGGTCGCGATGCCTTTGGCATGATGCTGACATATCACACCGACGACTTCAAGCACACGGGATCATTTGCCGATGCCGCAACGACCACGGCAGGCAACAATACGTGGCATCAGACGCCGCTGTCGTCGCTCTACAACGGCAATATCGCGGCGTGGTCCTGGAGCTCGCGCACCAATACCGGAACCCCTCAGCCCCTTGCCTCGCGCTACCGCTATGACGTGCTCAACCGCATCCGCGTTGACACGCTCAGCACGCGCGCATCGACCGCATGGCAGGCAACGCCGAATTACCGATCTTCGTACACGTACGACGGTAACGGTAATCTCAAGAACCTCGTACGCGTAGATTCCGCCGGAACGCTCATGGACTCGCTCGTCTACCGATATCAGGTCAACCGCAATCGTCTGACGCATGTCGATGATCCAGGGGGCGTGGCAGGTAACCACATTTTTGATGTGGACGATCAGCAGGCAGACAACTACACCTACGATGCAACGGGCAACCTAACCTCGGACGTACAGGAGGGCATCACCAGCATCGAGTGGACACCGTCGAACAAGATCCGCAGCATCACAAAGGGCAGCACGTCCAAGCTGGAGTACACCTACGACGGAGCCGGCAACCGCGTGGTCAAGCGCTTTTACCAGCCGGCAACTACGCTCAAGCATACCACGTGGTATGCGCGCGATGCGCACGGGAATGTGCTGAGCATCTATGAGCGTCCACATGCCGACAGTGCCATCAAGCAGACCGAGGTGCACATCTACGGCAGCAGTCGTCTTGGCATCGAGCAGCGCAACATCACGTATTCCACCAGCCCCTTTGCATGGCTCGAATCCGAGCAACACCGTCATGCCGGCACAAAACGCTACGAACTGGCCGACCACCTCGGCAACGTCCGCGTGACGATCAGCGACCTGCTCGTGCCGCGTCCGGCAAGCACGTTCGGCTATGCCACGCAAGATGCCGAAGTCATTGACCGCCGCGACTACTACCCGTTCGGCATGGAGATGCCGGGAAGACGCTGGAGGGCGGCCACGGAAGGGGCGGGGAGGTTTGGGTTTAATGGCAAGGAGAACGATGACGAGGTCAAGGGAGAGGGGAACCAGCAGGACTATGGCTTCCGCATCTATGATCCGCGCGTTGCACGGTTCTTGAGTGTGGATCCGTTGGCACACAAATTGCCAAGTTGGACTCCTTACTCTTTCTGCTTCAATAACTCTTTAATGTTCATTGACCCAACAGGGGCAATACCTTATCCGATTACAATTAGAGCTTTTGCACCGTTCGCTTCCTTTGGTCTTGGATTTCATGGTGATGATAGAGGATACACAACCAGTTCAACGGCAACGGCAAGGGTGCATCAGAGAATAAAATTCGATACAGACAAAACAAGTATTAAAACGGATGCCTGGAGTAGTCCAACTTCTCACATACTTATACCTTGGAGCATGACGGAAACACCATCAGCAAGAGTTACAGATGGACTTAAAATCACCCAAAGCGGCGATGCTAAAACATTTGAATTTGGAACTCATGTTGCTGGGTCAAACCCGATGGTTCCGGGAGCACCGCTAATTGACGTGTTTTCTAACTTTTCAATTACCGAAAATAGAAAGGCAGGTACTTTGGACATAAGCGGAACACTTAAGGGTGACAACTTCCCCAGTACAGAAGCTTTTATAACGGACCCTAAAGGGAATAATGTCTTTATCGGTATTGGATTTTACGAGGGTGGACCGTTTACCAGTCTGGATGGTGAAAACAAGAGAGATATTTCACGCTTCAAATTTTCAATTTCTACTGATGATAAAGGGAATTTTACAGGCGTGAAGATGGGAGAGAGAGCTTTCTCGATAGGCGATTGGAATAAGCAATTTGAAAAATCAGACCCACACAAAAATGAAGAGAAATGAACAAGGCAACAAAGTGTCTTCTTCTAGGGATTGCAGCAACTCTTGTTGTTTTATATGCTTTAGCCTGGTTCGATTTGATTGGGAGTAACAGACTGATAGGAAATACGTTTGAAGACGTTCAAACGTCATTCACCTATTATATCAGTTGGCTCCCTTATTGGTGGTTAGTTATACTTATCGCATCGATAATGATTGCGTTAATACTATGCGGTGTTAGAAAAGCGATAAAAATCCTGCGGAGCTAGCAGTGGTCAAGCGCTTCTACAAGCCGACAACTACGCTCAAGCATACCACGTGGTATGCGCGCGATGCGCAGGGCAACATCCTGAGCATCTATGAACGCGCCACACCAACGAGCGAAGTCAAGCAGACCGAGGTGCACATCTACGGAAGTTCACGCATCGGCATTGAGCAGCGCAACATCACGTATTCCACCAGCCCCTTTGCATGGCTCGAATCCGAGCAACACCGTCATGCCGGCACAAAACGCTACGAACTCACCGACCACCTGGGCAACGTGCGCGTGACCATCAGCGACCTGCTCGTACCGCGTCCGGCAAGCTCGTTCGGCTATGCCACGCAAGATGCCGAAGTCATCGACCGCCGCGACTACTACCCGTTCGGGGCGATTATGCCAGGCAGAAACTACAATGCCGGAAGTTATCGCCACGGCTTCAACGGAAAGGAAAATGATAACGAAATAGCTGGTGTTGGTAACAGTCAGGATTATGGACTAAGAATGTATGACCCACGTATAGCTCGCTTCAAATCAGTCGACCCATTGGCAAAAGATTTTCCTTGGAATAGTCCGTATTCTTTTGCAGAAGGTAATCCAATAGAAAATATAGATTTAGATGGAGCAGAAAAATATGATTACAGACTTACTATGACTAAACAAGGTGAGGTTAAAATGACATTGACTTCACAGCAAGATATAGTTGATAAAGTGATTGTTGGTTACAGAACAGTTTCCTATGGCGCAGACATCCAAGTGCCGATTTACGAAACAAGAATTAACCAAAGGCAAGAATATAACATTAATGGTAGAAATGCTTCATTGAGTGCTGTTCAGGAACTACAAGGGACAAAAAAACCTGCACCGATAATCAAAGCTGGTATGGATAAAATTTCACGAGACTATGCTGCAAATGGTGGACAGTTCTCAGAAAATTACAATGTTGCGTTCGGTAGATTTTTATTTGAACAAGGGTTTAAGGGTGTTAAGCAAAGTGATTTTGTAAAGAGTGCTACCGAAACTTGGAATACGGTAGATAATGCTACCTGGAAAAATGGTTCTACCCTTTACCATATGTATGAAAGTTTTGTTAGACAAAATGATAATACGGGTTACGATAAACTACTGCACTTTACCGCATCTGCTTATTATACTATGAAATACGGACCTAAAACATCTGGTTTTTTAGGATGGTCAAAAGAGGCGTTTAAAGATTGGCTTCCCGGTGTGTTTGGTATCGGAGAGGGTTGGGATAATAACGATATGAGAGCAAACCAAGACGGTATTAATTATGGAAAGACTGTAAACAATGCCGTTCAGAATAATACAGGTGAATTTGATTTTTGCGATGATTAAGCTAAACAGAAATATTGTTCGTGTAGCTATTGGAATTAAGGCTTTAATTTTAACAGGCGTCCTGATTAGTATTGTTGCTATTGGCTACGACCAGTATAGTTTAAGCAGCTCTACCTTTCCAGAAAATAATCAGCTGGCTGAAAAGAAAGAAGGCGTGTTGTTGTATTTGATTTTATTTCTTGTGCCCTTAGTTCTGTCAGTGATAATTGATTTTAAAGAGCAAAAAGACGCTTTTTTAAAAGGGAAATGGTATCTAATCACTTTAGGTTTAATTGTCTTTTACATACTGCTTAATCAACTTAAAGGGCATTACACAGCTCTAATATTAGCGGGTATAATGATAATTGCTTTAAGCACAGTTTTACGAAAGCAATACGCAAGAAATTGAAATAACAATCAAAACGCCAGGCTTTGATCTTCCCCCGTTTTCGTTGTCAGAGAGAGTGTCGTATTGAACGAATATAGCGGCCCTCGAATTCAACCGGGGAAATATTGCCGATTCCCGAATGCCGCCGTTTCCTGTTGTAGTAGACGTGAAAATACCTGTAGACGTGCCGCGCTGCGTCATCAGGGTCTCGGAAGGGCATGTAAAAGGCTAGCTCGGTCTTCATACGAGCCCAGAGAGATTCCATCGGTGCGTTGTCATAGCAGTTGCCAACCCCGCTCATACTCTGAACGATGCCATGGCGAGCCAGCGCGTCCCGAAAAGCTTGTGAGTTGTATTGCGTGCCACGATCTGAATGAAAGATGATCGGTTTTGAATCAGGGATTCGTGGGAAGGTCTTTCGGAGCTTACACGCCCGGTGGAGTGCGATCATGAGCGAACCGGTATGCATGCGGTGAAAGACATTCAAGCCGATGATTCGTCGTGATGCCATATCCATGATTGCTACCGCGTAGGCCTTTCCCTCACGACACGGTAACTCCGTGAAGTCACTCAGCCATACGTGATTGACTACGCTCGTGTCAAAACTTCGCTCCAACCTGTTTGGGGCCGGAGCCAGCGTCTTCGAAGAGTCCGTCGTCGGACGGAATCGCCGCTTTGTCCTAACACAGAGACCCTCCTGGCGCATGAGCCCTTCAATGGTCTTCTTTGAAACCGTCAAGCCGTGGCCCTGCCGCAGCTCACTTGTGACACGCGGACTACCATAGGTGCCATTGCTCTGATCATAAATCGACCTGATGCGAACACGTAGGTCCCGATGACGCATCTCACGCTTTGACGGCTGGCGAACCGCCCAACTAATGGTATCCCTGACGCGATACTCCCAACACGCGCGCCATCACCGACAGCTTCCATACCTGCCGATGCTCGTGCATGAAGGCGAACTTCATTTCTGGAGTTGCGAGAAGATACCGACGGCTTTTTTTAGGATGTCCCGCTCGGTCTTGACCAGTTCCAACTCTTTCTTCAGACGCCGCAGCTCGTCATCCTTGGCCTGCGCTCCTGCCGGAGATGTACTGCGACGGTAGTCCTCAACCCAACGTGCCAACGTTGGTTCCGATACCCCGAGATCGTTGGCTGCCCGCCTCTGCGACAATCCATCTCGCACCACAAGCAGAACTGCCTGCTGCTTGAATTCGTCGTCATAGCGCCGACCGTGATTCGATGTTGTTCCCATGAGTGTCTCCTTGCCAGCTAATCTGGCGAATTCTAACACTCCTGCTGTCAACTAATGTGGGGGAAGATCAGATGAATCCCAGTGCGGAGTGATACCTACTGTTGCAGTAGAAGTCAACGATCTGATCGATATTGTCAACAAGATCATCGTAATCGATGATCGATCGAGACCGAAGAAGCTCTTTCGTTGTCCGGAATTGCCGCTCCATCTTCCCATTGGCCTGTGGATAGTTGACAGAGGTGCGTCGCTGTTGAAATCCGAAGTCGACCAGCAGTCCCCTGAACTGCGAGCTGACGAACTGGCTGCCGTTGTCGGTGATAAGCGTCGGACGGGCATCCGGAAAGCGCTCGGAGGCTTTTTGCAGCACCTTTTCGATAGAGCCAGTCTCGATGTTGGTCAGCACGCTGTGGCTCAAGATATAGCGACTCTTGCCGTCAAGCACAGTGA
>Ga0209990_10000607_pt1 | contig 34987 bp, 33 predicted proteins | sample NOAtaG_6_FD_187304 | JGI IMG/M metagenome (GOLD analysis project Ga0209990, IMG submission 187304) | Freshwater lake microbial communities from Lake Erie, under a cyanobacterial bloom - NOAA_Erie_Diel5S_2200h metaG (SPAdes) (version 2) | ecosystem: Environmental > Aquatic > Freshwater > Lake ...
GAAAGCGGCCAAGAACCTGGAAGAAATTTCCCGCAGTTCGGCTATGGTGAGTGAATCTATGAATTCTTTCACCGGAGGTTTGAGCAACGTGCTCAACAACCTTACTGCCTCTGAAAGCGCTTCTGCAGGTTTCAAAGACGAGCTCGGCAAGCTGAATAAGAACCTCGGTAATCTCAATACCATTTACGGCAACATGCTGAGCGCCATGGGCGGCAGCCGCTAATTGTTCATCCTTACAACACTTAAAGAAATAGTTGTAGATGGCAGGAGGTAAATTATCGGGACGCCAGAAGATGATCAACATGATGTATCTCGTGTTGACAGCTCTGCTCGCCCTGAACGTATCCAAAGAGATCATTAAGGCTTTTAATCAGATCGAGAATTCTCTCGATAAATCTGCCGGAAACCTCAATGATCGCACCAAGCAAATGCTGGGTGCCCTGGCGAAGAAGGCCGAAGATCCGGCAACCGCAGCCAAGGCAGGTCCTTACAATAAGCGCGCAGAAGAGGCACACAAAATTACCGAAGACTTCGTGGTTTATATCCGCAAAACCAAAGAAGAACTGGAAAAGCTCGCCGGTGGTCGTAAACCTGATGAAGAAGGTGCAGTTACCAAATCAGGTGGTGTTGGCAACAAGAATGAACTCTCCGGTGCAGACAACATGGAGGTTCACGCCAACTACTTTATGGTTGAGAATGGCGGCGCAAGAGGCAAAGAGTTGAAGAAGAAAATCAATGATACCCGCATCGCGCTGGCCAAGTTCCTCAATACCGACACTTCGGATGGTTGCAGGATTCAGGCTGGTAAGATGGAGGACATCGAGAAGCAGTCTTCCCTCCGCGCTGAAGATGGCAAAAACCGCGACGGTACTCCCCAGAGCTGGGAAAGTATGACACTTGAGCACGCTCCGCTTGCTGCAGTGTTCGCTATCCTTTCAAAGGTTGAAAACGATGCGCGTAACCTGGAAGGCGATGTAGTGAATGAACTCGCGAAGAGTATCGATGCTACAGACTTCAAATTCGACAAGCTTGAAGCCAAGGTTATGGCAGCCAGCAGCTACGTAATGGTAGGAACTCCATATGAAGCAGAAATCCTGCTTGTAGCAAGTAATACCAAGGCGAACAACAAAGTATTCGTTGGTGGTAACCCCATCACAATCGAAAACGGTGTTGGTAAATACAAGGTTACTCCGCAGAGCGTTGGGGAACAGACCCTCAAAGGCAACATCGAAGTTCCCGACCCGATGGGCGGAACCAAGTCGTATCCTTTCGAGGCGAAGTATTCTTCTTTCAAACCTTTCGCATCCGTAGCGGCAGACGAAATGAACCTTTTCTACGTAGGTCTGGACAACCCGATCACTGTTTCAGTGCCCGGCGTAAATCCGAATAACGTATCGGTATCTATGACCGGTGGTGGTTCGCTCGTTTCTGTTGGCGGCGGTAAATACCAGGCCAAGTTTGCATCGCGTGTGCCGGAGGTACAAGTGAATGTTTCTGCCAAAATGCCCGACGGCAAGCAACAAAACATGGGCTCAACCCGTTTCAGGGTAAGGAACCTTCCAATGCCGTTGCCTAAACTTGGAACCATTGATGGTTCAAAGGCAGTCAGCAAGAACGAACTTGGTCTTCAAAAGACACTTTTCGCGAGCATGGGTGAAGGTTTTGCATACGAGAGTGTAAAATACAACGTAGTACAATTCACCGTAATGGTTGCAGCGAAGGGTCAACCCCCGCGCCAGCAGACTGTTAGTGGTAACAACGTTGGATCTGTTTCTGCATGGTTCTCGAACCTGAAGTCTGGTGATGTGGTATCGTTCTTCGGTATCCGCGCACAGGGCCCGGGTGGAACACGTCCGATTCCAGGTCTGACAGTACAAGTACAATAAAAAGCACAATAAAAACATGAACAGGATATTCGCAGGGGCAATACTCACACTGGCGATGGCTATCAGCGCCGATTTAGCTGCACAGGCTACCGGAACCGTTTCTTCTGGTTCAGGTGGGGGAACAACTGCAGGTACCGGAACCGGTGCCTCTGGTGAAGGAAAGGTTACGCCAATGTACGATGCTCCGGCCGGTACACACTACGAGCCGAAGTGGAACTACGATCCGCACGTGATGGAAAACGTTCCCGTTCCTTATCCCTATCTGCGCGAAGGCGATGTAAAGTTCCGTCGCAGGGTATGGCGCGTGGTAGATCTTCGTCAGAAGATGAACCGCGACCTTACCTGGCCCGGTAACCCCCTGACGAAAATCGTGTACGATATGGCGCTTGAAGGGAAAATCAGACCCTACATGAGCGATTCGCTCAAGTCATGGTACACACCCGAAGATGTGAAGAAAGTCGGTGCTTATGAAGTGGTAACGCAGATTCAGGACTGGATGTTTCCGGATGATGAATTCGCAACCAAAGACACCGCATTTTGGGTAAATCCTGACTTCGAGAAAATCCAGAAGTTTCAGATCATGGAAGATTGGATCTTCGATTACAAGCATTCTGTGTTCAAGCCGCGTATTATCGCTATTGCACCCATGCTGAAGTTCAAGTCTACCAGCGGTCAGGATCTCGGCGAATTCCCAATGTTCTGGCTGAAAATGGATGACCTGCGTCCAACTTTCGTAAAGACTGAAGTCTTCAACCGCTACAACGATGCCATGCGTATCACAGTGGATGACTTCTTCAACAACCTGCGCGTGTTCGACAGCTATGTGGTACGCCACAGCAATCAGTTCAATCGCTATATCGCAGACCAGCCTGAGTTTAAAGACGATGGAATTATGGCCCTGCTCGAAAGCGACAGGATCAAAAACGAGCTGTTCGTATTTGAACAGGATCTCTGGGAATACTGAGATCTTTCAATCACTGAAGAAAACAAAAGCCTCTGCCCTTGCAGGGGCTTTTGTTTTTACTTTTGCGCCATGTCAAAAGCGCTGATAGAATGTGTGCCCAATTTTAGTGAGGGCAGGAATATGCAAGTGATCGATGCCATCGTGGATGCCATCCGTTCCCAAGGAGCAGTGAAAGTGCTTAATGTGGATCCGGGAAAGGCAACCAACCGCACGGTGGTTACTTTCGTCGGTGAACCCGCCGATGTGGTGGAAGCTGCATTCCGCGGTATCCGGAAAGCGGCCGAGCTGATCGACATGCGCAAACACAAAGGTGAACACCCGCGCATGGGCGCTACCGATGTATGTCCTTTTATTCCAATCAGCGGCATTAACATGGAAGAAACCGCTGCCTGGTCGCATAAACTGGGGCAAAAAGTAGGAGAGGAGTTGGGCATTCCGGTCTACCTATATGAATACGCTCAGCCAAACGCAGCGCGGAATAACCTGTCGGTAATCAGGGCCGGCGAATACGAGGGTTTCGCTGATAAAATCAAATTACCGGAATGGAAACCTGATTATGGGCCAGCCGAGTTTCCAGCCGGAAGCGGTGCGACGGTGATCGGTGCACGCGATTTCCTCATTGCTTACAACGTAAACCTCAATACCAAATCAACCCGCCTAGCCAACCGCGTTGCTTTTGATGTTCGCGAAGCCGGTCGAGTAAAAAGGGAAGGGAATCCTTATTCCGGTAAGCAAATTTTGGATGAAAACGGAGAGCCTGTGCGCATTCCCGGAAAGTTGAAAGCCGTGAAAGCCATTGGCTGGTACATCGAAGAATACGGCATTGCCCAAATCAGCATGAACCTGACAAATTACAAGATCACACCTCTTCATACTGCATTCCATGAAACGGTGAAGTCGGCTGCAGAGCGGGGCTTGCGCGTAACAGGTTCCGAACTGGTCGGGCTCGTGCCGTTGGCGCCCATGCTCGATGCCGGTCGCTTCTTTCTTGAACAACAAGGTGAAAGTACCGGTGTAAGCGAAACTGAACTGATTCGCATAGCGGTAAAATCCATGGGGTTGGACGAACTCGGGCCTTTTATTCCCGCAGAACGCATCATTGAATACCAGTTGGCATCTCATGCGGATACCCATTTGGTTTCCATGGCTGTCAATGCCTTTTGCGATGAAACGGCTTCCGATTCACCGGCACCGGGTGGCGGCAGCGTGAGTGCTCTTTGCGGAGCCCTTGGCGCATCTCTTGGCACCATGGTTGCCAACCTTTCCTGTGTAAAACGCGGCTGGGAAGACCGTGTAGCCGAATTCAGTCCCTGGGCAGAAAAAGGTCAGGCACTCAAGAAAGAGCTGTTGTTCCTGATCGATGAAGATACCCGGGCGTTTACCAAGGTGATGGATGCCTTCCGCATGCCCAAAGACACGCCCGAAGAGAAGGCAGCCCGGGCAGCAGCCATTGAAAGTGCTTCCCAGTACGCCACACGTATTCCGTTGAAAGTGATGGAAACAGCCTTTGCTTGCGTACCACTCATCGAAGCCATGGCCGAAACCGGCAATCCGAATTCGCGTTCAGATGCGGCGGTTGGTGCCCTATGCATCAAAACGGCCGTTCGCGGTGCCTGGTTGAACGTGCTAACCAATGCCCGCGATCTGAAAGACCGCGCAGTTGCTTCCGATTTGGTTGCACAAGCCAAAGCCATCCTCGATCAGAACCACCCGGCATGCGATAGAATCGTAGCGAAAGTGGAGCAGGACTTCCTGGCCTGAAAACAGTATTCAATTCAGGCTGTCAATTCCTCTTCGCCAATCTGTTGCCTCCACATAGCGTAGTAGAGTCCGTGCAGGTTGAGCAGTTCTTCGTGTGTACCTGATTCAATCAATCTTCCTTTCTCAAGCACGTGGATGCGATCGGCATGCATCACGGTACTCAATCGGTGCGCAATGAGGATATTGATGCGCTCGCGACGTGCTGAAAGGGCCCGCATCGTAGTTGTGATTTCGCGCTCCGTTATGGAATCGAGAGCTGATGTAGCTTCGTCAAAAATCAGAAGTCGCGGGTTGCGCAACAGGGCACGGGCTATCGAAATGCGTTGCTTCTCGCCACCTGAAACCTTGATACCACCTTCGCCAATCGCTGTATTGATACCTTTGTCTGCCCGTGCGAGAAGACTGCCTGCAGCGGCTTGTTGCAAGGCCAGAAGCAAGTCTTCATCGCTGGCATCCGGTTGAACAAAAAGCAGATTGTCTCGCAGGGTTCCACTGAATAGTTGTGCTTCCTGTGAAACCAAACCAAGCTGCGCACGCAGTTCGGTGGGATCCGTTTCAGCCGAAGGCACACCATTGTAATACAGCGTCCCCGAAACCGGCCGGTATAAACCGACCAGCAACTTCACCAACGTACTTTTCCCTGAACCGGAAGGGCCAACAAATGCGACCGTTTCTCCCTGATTGATTTCCAGGCTGATATCGCTGATGGCAGGCCGGGTGGCAGTCTGATGCCGGAAACAGACATTTTCAAACCTCAGGCTTTGGATCGGACCTATCACCGTTGGCTCTTCAGGCCGTGGTTCAGGTTTCATCGCCATCAATTCTCCATACCTTCCCAACGAAACCTCCGCTTCGCGCCAGGCTTGAATGAAAGTACCAAGTTCCTGTAATGGATTAAAAATGAAGAAAGTATAGAACAAGAATTGGATATACATACCCGGGCTGATTCTTCCCTGGAAAACCATCCAGCTTAAAAACAGCAGCAGACAATTGCGCATGAGGTTGACAGTGGTGCCCTGTACGAAGCCAAGTGTCCGGACTTTCTTTACTTTCTCCAGTTCCAACCCAAGAATTTTCAGCGTATTGACACTAATCCGCCTGATTTCCTGTTTTACCAGCCCGAGGCTTTTCACCAGCTCGATATTGCGCAGGCTTTCGGTGGTTGTTCCTGCCAGCTGGGAGGTTTCCTGCACAATGTTCTTCTGGATGCTCTTGATGCGTTTGCTCAACAGTGAACTACTGACGCCTACGATGGCCATGGCACTGAGAAACACCGGCGCAATCAGCCAATCGACCGTGAATGACGCGAAAAAGACAAAGACAATTCCTACAATGCTGGTGTATAACAAGTTGATGCTCAGGCTGATCATCTTCTCGCTGTCGGTACGCACCTTTTGCAGGATATTGAGCGTTTCGCCCGAACGACGATCTTCATAAACAGCATATGGAAGGTCTAGCGTATGCCTGATGCCGTCCATGAAAATATGGGCACCTGATTTCTGGATGGCGACGCTCACAAAGTAGTCTTGTATGTTCTTGGCAATACGGCTGATCATGGCCACACTGATGCCAATGAGCAACCAGGAAATAACACCGCGCAGAAATTCACCTTCCGTGAGGCTGGCGTGTGGGATGAGATAGCGGTCGATGATGTTGCGGCCTACCCAGGGATCGATCATCGAAAAGACCTGGCTGATGGTGGCGAGCAGCATGGCGAAGAACACCAGCTTCCACTGCGGTTTGAGGTAATGAAGGAGTATTTTCACTGAGGAGAGGAGGGGACAGGGAGTGTTTGAATCCATTGCAACATGCGCCGGCAACTGTTTTCAATGCTGTATTCAGCAGCCAGTTCGAGCCCATGCATGCGCAGTTTTTCGCGGAGCATGGTATCGGTCTGCAAACGCAATATTGCCGTCGCGAATTCCGCATCGTTGTCGGCAATCAGGCAATGCTTTTCGTGTTCCAGTGGCAGACCGGCAGCACCAACCGAAGTTGTGACTACCCATTTGCCTTCGGCCAACGCTTCCAGTGTTTTCATGCGCACGCCCGATGCGGCCATGAGAGGAACACACAGTATCCCGAAAGGTTCTGACCATTGTGATGCGTCGGCTACTTCTCCATCGTTGTAAACCATCGGGGGTGCTTGAGGCAGTGAGGCTTTTGACATACCCTTGCCGGCCAGATGCAGCGTGCTTTGCGGGCTCTGTTCTGCCACTAAAGGCCAAATGCGCTGCTGCAGGCGTAGAACTGCCGCTTGGTTTGGCATCCATTCCATGCTGCCGATATGATACAGTGCATAAGGATTGCCTTCGGGTTTTGGTTCGGGCAGTGCAATCCCGACAGGAACCGCACATACCGGAACCTGCGGCGCATGTTGATGCAGGATGGCCGCATCGTCTGCCGTAATTGCAGCGATTCCGTCGAATGCCTGCAATACCGATGTCTCGTAGCGTTGCATACGCCGGGCAAGGAGTCTGAGGTACGCGCGTTTGAGCGGATTTGGTTCGGCATCTGCCTGTTTTTGCCATATGCGGTACTCAACATTGTGCTGGCGCAGCACCAGGCGGGCATGGCTGTGGGCGCGCACTGTATGCACGTATGGCGCTGTGAAGAGCCCTTCAAACTGAACCAAATCGTATGAATGGCTCTCCAGATGGCGGGCAAGCAAGGCATGAAAGCCCGGATCGTTAAAGCGTTCAATATTGTACGACTTCCGGCTGAACAGATTCATCAGCGCATCTTGCCACCTGATTTCGGTGTTAATTGCAAAGGTCTCAACAGGACCGAAAGGTTCCAATTCGCGTTCGATGGTTTCCTCATCTGCGAAATGCTTGCGGGTATTGAGGGCGAGCATCCGGATGGAATTTCCCAACAACGCATAGCCTTTGAATTGGTTGAAGGTGGCAATGGCTCCGCCGTCGCGCAGCGGATATGGGATGCGGCTGGCGATGAGGAGTATTTTCATGTACCCTCGGCCTTTTTTGCCTTCCGCTTGGGAAACAGGCGAAGGCCAGACTCAGCCTTGAATAGCTTTTCGAAAAACTTCTGGTAGCGCTCCAGGCTGAGTGTTGCACTGTCCTGACCTGCTTTCCGGGTGATCAATACGCCAATTGGTAACAGGATAAAAGTGCTCAGCCACATGCCAAACCAAATGGGTACAACGCCTTCCTTACCAATTTTCTCACCAATAATATTGATGGCATAAAAGACGATGAACATAACCACCGAAATCACCAGCGGCATGCCTATTCCACCTTTGCGGATAATGGTGCCCAACGGAGCAGCGATAAGGAACAGCAAGAGAATGACGGCCGAAAGTGTAAACTTCTTATGCCATTCGGCCTGGTACTTTACTGCCTCTTCGCGCATGAGGGTTACCTCGTTGAGGTTGTTGTCTGCTATGCTTTTTATACCGCGCGCTGAAGTGATGGCCAGGCTGAAAATACTGGCTCGACGGTTTTCAGGAAAGTTCAGAATTACGTCTTGCTGCTTGATCGGGCTGACTCCGGGCTTCACAGAATCGGGCAACAAATGGAAATAGGGCGCCATGAAGATGTCCTGGCTGCGTTGTAGCTTTCGCTGCGCCTGGCGTTGCAGGGAATCGTTCTGTTGTTGAAGCTCACGCACATTCATCATGCGATAATCGCCGCGAAAAGCTTCTTTGTCGGTAAGTTTAAGGTCCAGACTGCTGAGGTCGAAGGTGAGTTCCTGCTTGGCAAAACGCGTGATATTGTGGGGATAGGTGCGGAAATAATCGCGCATATCCGTCATCTCTTCATAGCGCGTGCCGTTGAACAGGGTGAAGTACAATAGTCGTTTGTCGGGCGAAAGCTTCATGATTCCCTTCTCTGCTTTCACGGTATTCAGCTGGCTGTTGCCCTGGCGGTATTGGTAAACGAGGATATCGTAAACGGTTTCTTCATCGGCATCCTTGCGTCCTATTTTGATGCAATAGCCTTCAATCTGGTTGTAGAAAACCCCGGGTGTAATGTTGAAAGCCGGTTTTTTCTGCCGCAGGTCATAGAGCAAACTTTTCGCCTCCAGGTTGGCACGTGGAATGACGATGTTGGAAACGTAGAATGTGATACCAGCGAAGAATACCATCACCGCGAAAGCAGGCGCCAATACCCGGTTGAGTGAAATGCCTGCGCTTCGCAAAGCGACCAGTTCAGAACTCTCCGACAGGTTGCCGTAGGTCATGAGGCTCGAAATCATCACGCTCAAAGGCAGCGCCATCGGAATCAGGTCTGCCATTGAATAGAAAATAAGCCGCAACATGGTGAAAGTGTCGATGCCCTTTCCAACCAGTTCGTCGATGTATTTCCAAAGGAAGTGAATAAGAAAGAGGAACAGGCTGATCAGAAAGGTCGCCAGGAAAGGCCCGATGAAGGCTTTCAGGATCAGGATGTTCAGCTTCTTGAACATAATAAGGCCTGCAAAAATCGGTGTTTTTCCGCTGAGACGGCTGTATTTTTGTCGGTATGAACCCAAATAACAACGAAGGGCAACAAATGGAGATCGAATTGCCGGAAGATATGGCTGAAGGTACCTACAGCAATCTGGCCATCATCACCCATAGCAATGCTGAATTTGTAATTGATTTTGTACGCATGATGCCGGGAGTTCCTAAAGCGCGTGTGAAGAGCCGCGTTATCATGTCACCACTGCACGCCAAGCGCTTGCTGCTGGCATTGGGAGACAATATTGCCCGCTTCGAAGAAGTGTTTGGTGAGATTGATATCCAGGAAATGCAAGGCGATATGGGCTTTCCGCTGAATTTCGGTGGACAGACCGGCCAGGCCTGATGCCTTTGCTGACGCTCTGGACCGGCTTGGGGATGAAACCCATTCCGCCGGAGCGGTGGTCTGTTCCCGGTTGGGAAATACGCTGGCTTGAAATTACGCCTCCCCTTCCATCGGAAAGCATGGAGCAATGGGTGCAGCGACTTTTTACATCTATTCCTGAAGAAACCGATGTGCTTGGTGGTTTTTCACTGGGAGCACAACTTGCTTTGAAACACCGGGAATTGGCAACTAACCGATTTCAGAACGTGGTGATTCTGTCAGGATTTGTGCACCGCGGGCAATGGCACGTGTTGCTGCGTCTGTTGCGTGCCGTGCGAATTCCGCAACTGCTGTTGATGTTGCCACCCGGGGGCCTTGTATCAATTGTGCAGTGTATGTTGTGGTTGCTGCCGGCGGCAGAAAGAAGGCGTTTCAATGTTGTATTATCACTTTGGCAGCCGTCGGCCTGGCGCAAAGTATTGCGCTTTCTCCTGGACTTCGAAACCGCAACCGCAACCGAAACAGGTATGCCGTTTTTGCAGGTTTGTGGTGCTGAGGATATCCTTTTGAAACCTGCTCCACCGGCTGTTAGGCTTCCTGGTACCGGCCATTTTCTGCTGCCGGCTGAAGGAAGTAAGATCGGTGCGTTGCTCAGCGACTGGTGGAAAGGACGGCAAAAAACAGGTTAACTTTGCCATCCTTTCCATCTATGAGTACTCAATCGCAGACTTTGCTTGCCCAGGCCATCGAAGCCAACCGCCGCCGCACTTTTTATGCCGCTTATCCGGAATCGCCCAAAGCTTACGCCGAAGATGCACAAGCGAAGGGACTTGAAGCCTTCCAGCGCAAACTCAACCAGAACTTTGAGGAACTCGAAGCCGGTGAAAGTGCCCAATGGATTGGCGAGGAAGTAAGCCCTTACCTGCAAACCGGGCTGGGCATCCATTATCCTGCTTTCCCTGCCCAAACTTATATCGACCGTGCGCAGACAGCCTGGCCGGCCTGGAAAAATCTCGATGCCAACCGCCGCGCAGAAGTTTTGATTGACTCACTCGAGCGCGTGAAGGAACGGTTCTTCGAACTGGCTTTCGCCACCATGCACACTACCGGACAAGGCTATATGATGAGTTTTCAGGCCAGTGGTCCCCATGCCAACGACCGTGCACTTGAAGCCATCGCCATGGGTGTTGAAGAACTGACCCGCTACCCCGGTGAAGTGAACTGGGTGAAGCCGATGGGCAAATTCGACCTGACCCTGCGCAAGAACTTCAAGGCCGTTCCCCGCGGCATCAACCTGGTGATTGGCTGCTCAACCTTCCCGACCTGGAATACCGTTCCCGGCCTTTACGCTGCCCTTATCACCGGCAATCCGGTAATTGTGAAGCCGCATCCGAAATCAATTCTTCCCATTGCGCTTGTAGTAGCTGAATTGCGTCACGCCTTCCGCGCAGCCGGCCTTCCTGCAGACTTGGTTCAGCTGGCGCCCGACACACTTGCTGCTCCCATCACCAAAGAACTCGCAGAAAACCCTGCGGTGCAAATGATTGATTATACCGGTGGCCCGGGCTTTGGTATGTACGTTGAGAATCTCGGCAAAACCTGCTTCACCGAAAAAGCCGGTGTCAATCCGGTGCTCGTCGAAAGCTGTGCCGATGTAGATGCCGTCTGCCAGAATCTCGCGTTCAGCATCAGTCTGTACAGCGGTCAAATGTGCACGGCACCGCAGTACATCCTCGTTCCCGCCGCCGGCGTGAAAACACCCAATGGTAACGTGGATTTCGATACATTCACCCAAAAACTGGCCGATGCGGTAAAAGGTCTCGCAGAGAACCCCAAAGCCGGACCATTCACTTTGGGAGCCATTCAGAACGACGCCACCATTACCCGAACCCGCGAAGCTGCTGAACGCTTCCCTGATGTCGTGCTCGGGAAAGTGGAGGTTCCGCATCCTGAATTTGCCGATGCCCGCATGCACAGCCCGATTGTGATGAAAGCCGAAGCGGCTGCCATTGAAAACGACATGACTGAACTCTTTGGCCCGTCGGTACTCGTGGTGCGTACCCGCGATTTCGACCATGCGCTTGAACTGGCTGAACGCAGTGTGCGCCAGCACGGTGCCATCACCTGCCTTGCTTACAGCACCGATACTGCAGTGATGGATCGCATTGAAAACACCATGAACGAAGCCTTTGTGCCGGTTTCGTTCAACTTCACCGGTGCTGCTTTCGTCAATCAGCATGCTGCTTTCAGCGATTTTCACGTGACCGGAGGCAACGCAGCAGGCAATGCCAGTTTCACCGATAGCGGATTTATTTCAAAAAGATTTATCTGGGTCGGAAACCGTTTCGGATAATTGTTGTTACAATCATATCATGAAATACACCCATTTGTTCACCGCTGCCCTTGCAGCAACACTGTTAACTGCTTGCGGAGGCCCCAAGGCCAACGAAAGCGCTGAAGCCGGCGATGCTGCCAAAGCAGACAGCACTGCCATTGCTTACACCATCAACCCCGCTGCCAGCACCGTGGCCTGGAAAGGTTCTAAGACAACCGGCGACGCGCACACAGGTAACGTAAAGCTGAAGAGCGGTACGCTTTCAGCCAAAAACGGTGCTCTGGTTGCCGGTAAGTTCGTGATCGACATGAAGAGCATCACCAACGAAGACCTGAAAGCCGATGCAAAGGCCATGGGTGATCTGCTTGGCCACCTCGCTAGCAACGATTTCTTCTCGGTTGATTCCTTCCCCGAAGCCAGCTTCGAAATCACTGAAGCAAAAGCAATCACCGCTGATCCTCAAGGTAATAACACAGAGGTAAAAGGTAACCTCACCATCCGTGGTGTTACGCGCCAGATCAGTTTCCCCGCCAAAGTTGAAACTACCGATGCAGGCATCACCGCCGCTGGTACGATTATTTTCAACCGCCTTGAGTGGAACATCAACTGGAAGAAAGACCAGGCTACGCTTACTGAGCAGGCTATGGCTGCAGTTAAAGACGGCGTAACCCGCAAAGAGATTGAAATCAAAATAAATCTCAGCGGCGCCAAGTCCTGATATTGAGTGATAGAAACCTTTGAAAAAGGCGGCCATGTGCCGCCTTTTTTTGTTGAAGGTGAAACTACCGTTGCGCAATGCCGTTTCGGAATACAGATAACCGGCCTGGAGTACATGCCTGCCATTGCTCACCGGCTGTTTGCGGTTTGGTGGCAATCACGACGCCATGCAATTCTGGCGATTTATGTGCACTGAGATCTATATGCACCTGGCTATCGTTGAATGTGAGTGAGCTAAATGGCCATTGCCGTTGCGCGAAGTGTAATCCGTTGTACCCATTCCGGTCGCGGTAAACGAACAATGATTCCGAGTCACTGAACACGGCATTTAAATGTCCATACGCGTTGATTTGATGCAAGATGTCTTCAATGAAATCGAAGGATGGCATCACGCCGCCCAATGCCTTGCGCTCTATGCGGATACGGTCGAGGAGGAAGCAAAATGCATGTTCGGAGTCTGTGGCGCCCATGGGAAAGAAATGCTTCAATTTCAATCCGCGCTTGTAATTGTTTAAGGTTCCGTTGTGCATGAAAGTCCAGCGTTTGCGTCCAAATTGTTTGTCGAAGGGGTGTGTGTTCTCCGTCTTTAATTCTCCGTGTGTCGCGTAGCGCAAATGGGAGAGAATGATATCACTTTTTACGTTCTGGCTCTGCTGCAGCCAACGGGCGGTTGAGCTCAGTGATGCCTGTTCAGGCGCTTTGACAATTTGTGCGTCCGGGCCGTTGTACCATGCCATGCCCCAGCCATGCGGCTGCCGGGCGCTGCGCACCATGAAATTGTCGAAGGAAAAGGTAGGCGTTACCGCCTGGTTGAAGTTGAGGGCTAGGATTTCACACATGGCTGTTTTGATTTTGTGAATGCAAAACTGCAGCCTGATGCTACGGCGCCACCAGGTTTGACGACGTCGTTAAATTCTTGAAAAATAGAAATCAATCGCCTACTACCAGGTGACGAGGCAATGCAATTTTTCTTTTTCCTCCGCGCTCACCTCGAACAGTATACCAATGGCTGAATGCATGTTTGCCAAGTACGAGTTCAATGGCCCGGTTGGCCTTGTATACGGCATCGCGGAACGCTGCATCATCGCGAAGGTCAAAACAGGCATCCAAAGCAAGTGCACCGGCTTGTCCTGCGTCAGTGGATCTAAGTCTTCGATAGAACTCGCCGGCCATCTGTTTCAACGCGAAGCGTTCCTTGTTCCGAAAACCGTTTTCCTGTTCTAAGTAAAGATTGTATAGTGCGAACGGAAGTGGTGGCATGCGAACTTCTTTGCTGAGGTCGGGAAATTCCAGGCTGCACCGATAGAAGTTGACGCGCATCACCACCGGCTGTGATTCGGCGTCTCGCAGCAGCGCAAGCAGCGCAGAATGGCGGTCATTGATAACCAGAAAGCGCAGGAGCGGGACGAAATCTGCAGGTATGTCGTGACTGCTTTCGTATTGTCGATAGGCCTCTGCCAAGGGGTCCTCGCTGGTTTCTATTGCTTCGGTATGCACCGGAGCCCAATTATCTGATTGGTAAAATGCTGAAATCCACCTTTGCCAATCAGCAATGTCAGGTAAACTTGGAATGGAAAGGGAATAGCAAGTTGTGCCTTCGCCAATCCACACCAGATAACCCCAACCTTGGAAGGGAAGTTTGAGTTTGCGGCAGAGCAATTGGGCTGTCTTTGCCGGGTCGTAGCTGGCAGCAAGATCCCTGATCAGGATATGTTGCTTACGGTGATGCAGGAGTGTAAGCCCTGGGAAATACGTGGACCAATATGCATTGGCATCATGGCCTTCTTCAAAATTTGAGTCGTTGATCTCCGGCGGGAACGCCAGCCTGCTGCCCCAGTGACGGCATGCATTGCGGAGCGCTGTGCTGTGCGCCCGATCGGGTTCGTTTTCGTCCAGTTGCAACAGTAGCCAGCCGTTATTGCCGAAAAAGAAATTCAGGCGCCCGGATGCCGGTTTAAAAAGCATATTCCGGTAAATATAAGGGATCGGGTCAATGGCGCCGACCCCGGCGATTAGCTGTCTATGGCGATATACCGCAGGAACTCACTGCGCACACCCGGGTCGTGGAAACGTCCATGGTAAGAAGCCGTTACCGTTGATGCGGTTACGTCTTTGATTCCACGACTGGCCACACAGAGATGGCGCGCATCTACTACCACTGCAACATCTTCGGTTTGCAATACCTCTTTGAGGTGTTGTGCAATTTGAACGGTCATACGCTCCTGAACCTGAGGGCGCTTCGCGAAGTAGTCCACAATGCGGTTGAGCTTTGAAAGCCCAATCACTTTCCCACTACTGATATAAGCCAGGTGCGCTTTGCCGACGATGGGCACAAAATGGTGCTCGCAGGTGCTGTGGAAGTTAATGTCCCGCTCCACGAGCATTTCATTGTACTTGTAGTTGTTGGTAAACAGGGTTGCCGATGGCAAATTCTTCGGATCCAGTCCTTTGAACTGTTCTTTCACGAACATCTTGGCCACCCGATGTGGCGTGCCTTTCAGACTTTCGTCTTCCAGGTCGAGGCCGAGGATATGCATGATTTCGCGGAAGTGTTTTCCGATAAGTTCGATTTTCAGGTCGTCGTCGATGGCGAAGGCGTCTTCGCGCAGGGGGGTGAGCGCTCCGGAACCTACATGGTCTTCGCCCATGAGTTCCATGTCGTGTAAGTGTTTATTGTCCATGGTATTCAACGCAATTGCGCGGGGTTTCGCAGAGCCTCACTGCCAGGTCGAAACGCGCGTCAAGCCTTTTTCTTAATTTGTGCCAGATAACATACGCGATGTTTTCTGCGGTTGGGTTCAGATCCCGGAAGTCTGCCACATCCAGATTCAGGTTGCGGTGATCGAAAGGTTCGCATACCTCCTGCTCGATCATGTCTTTTACATCCTTCATGTCGATCAGATAGCCGGATACCGGGTCGCATTCACCGGTAACCTTCACTTCGAGCTCATAGTTGTGCCCGTGGTAATTGGGATTGTTGCAGAGCCCGAAGTAGTCTTTATTCTCCTGCTCACTCCATGCTGGCACGTGTAAACGATGTGCTGCATTGAAATGGGCCTTCCTGATGACGCTGATCCGCATTGTCCGAATAGAAACCAAATGTCGATATAAAGGTTTGTTCATAGAATGAAAATCATCATAAAAAGCCCTGTTCCTTTGCCACCCGAACAGGTATGGAAAGGCTTCAACCTCGAATTGTTGAAGAAACTGACACCCGGAATTGTACAGCTGAAAGCCGATGTATTCGAAGGAACGCAACCCGGCTGCCGTTTCGAAATGCGGGTAGGGGCTTTTGGGGTGCTGCAGGAGTGGAAAGGCTTGGTAACACAGGCCGGACAGACTCCCGGGAGTTACTGGTTTGTGGATGAAGGGGTGAAACTTCCCTGGCCCCTGAAAACGTGGAAACACCTCCATGCAGTGCGGAAAAGCGCTAATGGATCCGTTATTTACGATCTTATACAGTTCTCCTGCCGGCCGAAATGGCTGAATCCCCTTATCTTCTGTTTCCTATTCCCTTTGTTTTCTGTCAGAAAACGGAAATATCTGGAATCCTTCTAAACTGCAACCGATTGATTGTCAATACATTTATTTTTGTGGAATTGATTTTACAGTAATCTTAGACAGAAAAAATGTCAGAAATGAAATCGCAGCAAGATTTTTGAATCATAGAAAACCAGAAAAGCTATGAAAAGTATGGATTTTGAAAAAATGGTAGCAGGAGAAATGATTCCACTCCGGCATTTCGCCCTCTCGCTGACCCGCAACGACGAGGATTCGAGTGACCTGGTACAGGAAACCATGCTGAAAGCCCTGCGCTACCGCGACAAGTTCGAAGAAGGTACGAACCTTCGTGGCTGGCTGTACACCATCATGAAGAACAGCTTCATCAACAAGTACCGCCGCGATGTGAAGCGCAATACCTTCCTCGACTCTACAGACAATACCTATTTCCTTGACATTCCGTCACACCGAACGGAAAATGTGGCAGAGCTGAAGTTTATCCGCCGCGACCTCGAGAGTGCAATTGAAGAACTTCCGCTCGAACTGAAGGTAACCTTTACCATGAACGTTGAAGGTTACAAATACCACGAAATTGCAGACGAACTCGGTATTCCGATCGGAACGGTGAAAACACGCATTTTTGTGGCCCGCCGCCTGCTCAGAACCAAGCTTGCCACCTACGGCCGCCAATTTGGTTTTGGTTCCCGCAAAGCCTGAGTCGGTAAAAAGTTTTACGTTTCTGCAAACAGGGGACACAGTCCCCTGTTTTTATTTTTACTTCGACCATGCATCTGACCTATTTCTGGCTTGATATCGGCACCCTTCTTTTCCCTTTGCTGCTCAGCTTCGACCGAAAGGTGGCATTCTGGAAAAGCTGGAAATACCTGTTTCCCGCCATGTTCACAGTGGCGCTTTTCTTTTTGGTGTGGGATTACTTCTTTACTGTCTGGGGCGTTTGGGGTTTCACACACAAATACTTGCTCGGTATTTTCGCCGGACCGCTTCCCCTGGAAGAGATTGCGTTTTTCCTTGTAGTTCCTTACGCCTGTGTGTTCGTCTATGAATGCCTGCGCATCTATTTTCCTTCAGACCCATTTCGCCGCGTTTACCCGTGGTTAAACTGGTTGTTCTTGCTGCTCTGCCTGTTGGCGCTCGGATTTTACCACGACCGGCTTTATACGTCAGTAACTGCGCTGTTCCTGGCCGGAACTCTTGCAGCGCATATCTTCATTTTCAAAAGCCGGTACATGGGCTATTTTTACCTCGCCTGGATTATCTGTATCGTTCCAATGCTGATCGTGAACGGTGTGTTGACTTCGCTGCCGGTGGTTTGGTACAATGACACCCAAAATATTGGATTTCGTGTGGGAACCATTCCCTTCGAAGACTTTTTCTACAACATGCTCTGCATGCTCATGAATGTCGGAATTTTTGAAATGTTGCGCCGCAGGAAGCAAAAATCCGTTTCCCTTCCTGCAGAACCAGCATCCGCTTAATTTCGCGGCCCCGTGCGCATTGCCGATCTGCTCGAACACCTTCACCGCCATACGCCTGCCGGACAAATTCCGCAGCTGGCATCACCCGGAAAAACACTGCGCCTTGAAGGTACAGCCGGCGCCGGTCCGGCCGTATTGCTTGCATCGCTCTACAGCCGCCATCCGTTTCCCGCGCTGGTCGTGCTCGACAACCGCGACGATGCCCTATACTTCAAAACAGATCTGGAAAACCTGCTGGAAGGTGAACGTGTATTGTTTTTGCCTGAATCGGCGCTCAAACCTTTCCACGCGCATACCCATCATGCCAGCTCGGTACAGGAGCGCGCCGAAACACTCGGGCTCCTGCGCAAGAACCGCTGTCGCCTGCTGGTTACGTATACCGCCGCCGCTGCAGAGCTGGTGATAGAAGAGGCGTTGTACGAAAAGAATACCCTCGAGATATCGGCAGGGCAGGAGATAAACACCGATTTCCTGATGGAGTTCCTGCAAGAAAACGGTTTTCACAGGGAAGAATTTGTGTTCGAGCCAGGCCAGTTTTCCATCCGCGGCGGCATCATCGACGTTTTTAGCTTTGCCCATGAGCATCCGTACCGCATCGAGCTCAACGGCAACCAGGCGGAGAGCATCCGCACCTTTGATATCAACACCCAGCTCTCGCTGAAAGAAATCGGATACTTCACACTGGTTCCCGATATTCGTTCAGGTGCCATTGCCGAACGCCGCGTAGAACTCACAGAATACCTCGACCCGAATACCGTGCTGTGGATGCGTGATCCGCAATATCAGACCGATATAGTGACCAAAGGCTGGGAAGAAGCGCTACAGGAGTTTCATGCACGCACGGCCCGGGAGGAAGAAGCCTTCCATCCCAAGGCGCGTTACCTGCTGCCCGGTCAACTCCGCGAATGGCAAAGGCGTTTTCCTTTGGTGGTTTATGGATCGGAAGCGATCAAAGCCGACCATGTGTTGAGCTTTCATCAACAGCCACAGCCGCGCTTCCACCGCAATTTTGAAATGCTGATCCGCTGGATGCAGCAAAACGATACCGCGAAAATCAAGACCGTGGTATTCAGCGAGAACCCGCGCCAGATAGACCGTTTGCATACCATTTTCAACGACTTAAACGCGGGCGTTGAATTCGAAGCGATCTATCACGGGCTATCGCAGGGTTTTGTGGATGCGGACGCAGGTTTGGCGCTCACCACTGAGCACGAACTCTTCGATAAATACTACCGGCCGCGTTCCCGTCAACGCTACAGTGCCAATACAGCCATGACCCTGCGGGAACTCAGGAACCTGCAGCCGGGCGATTATGTGACGCATATCGACCATGGTATCGGACGCTTTGGTGGCCTGCAGCGCATGGAAGTGAACGGCGTAACACAGGAAGTGGTGCGCATCGAATACAAAGACGGTGATTTGCTGTACGTAAGCGTCAACAGCCTGCACAAGATTACGCGCTACAGCAGCAAAGACGGCAAACCGCCTGTCATGCACAAGCTCGGAAGCCCGGCCTGGGAAAAACAGAAAAAAAGTACCAAGAAGAAGGTTAAGGATATCGCCCGCGAGCTGATAGCCTTGTATGCCCGTCGCAAGGCGCAGCCGGGTCACAACTTTGCGCCCGACAGTTACTTGCAGGTTGAAATGGAGGCTTCGTTTTTTTACGAAGACACGCCCGATCAGGCAAAGGCTACTGAGGATGTAAAGCGCGATATGGAAAGCGAGCATCCGATGGATCGTCTGGTTTGCGGAGATGTGGGTTTCGGAAAGACAGAAGTTGCCATGCGCGCTGCCTTCAAAGCGGCAACAGACGGGAAACAGGCTGCCATTCTGGTGCCAACTACGATCCTCGCGCATCAGCACTATCGTTCCTTTGTAAAGCGCCTACGCGGTTTTCCTGTGACGGTCGACTACCTCAACCGTTTCAAATCGGCGCGTGAACAGAAAGAAACCCTGAAACGGGTAAAAGAAGGGAAAGTAGATATCCTGATCGGGACGCACCGTCTGCTCGCCAAAGACGTAGAATTCAAGGATCTGGGCTTGCTCGTGATCGATGAAGAACAGAAGTTCGGTGTAGGCAGCAAGGAGAAACTCAAGGAGCTGCGGGTGAATGTAGACACCCTTACACTCACTGCAACGCCGATTCCACGCACCCTGCATTTTTCGCTCATGGGTGCACGCGATCTCAGCATCATCAATACGCCGCCTCCCAACCGGCAACCTGTGCATACTGAATTGCAGGTTTTCAACCGCGATATCATCACACGCGCCGTACAATACGAAGTAAACCGCGGCGGGCAGGTGTTTTTCATCCACCACCGCGTGAAGGATATCCATGATGTGGCCACCATGATAGAAGACTGTGTTCCGGGTGTGAAAGTGGTCGTGGCGCATGGACAAATGGGCGGCGACGAACTCGAAAATGCCATGGTGCGCTTTGTGGAAGGTGAATACGATGTGCTGGTAGCCACGACGATCATCGAAAGTGGTCTGGACATTGCAAATGCGAATACCATCATCATCAACCATGCGCACATGTTCGGCCTCAGCGACCTGCACCAGATGCGCGGCCGTGTGGGCCGGAGCAATACCCGTGCATTTTGCTACCTGCTGGCGCCGCCTTTGCACACCCTGACCGACGAAGCCCGCAAGCGCCTGCGCACGATTGAAGAATACAATGAACTGGGATCCGGTTTCCAGGTGGCCATGCGCGATCTCGATATCCGTGGCGCAGGCAACCTGCTCGGCGCTGAACAAAGCGGTTTCATCAGCGAAATGGGCTTTGATATGTACCACAAAATCCTGGATGAAGCCGTCAGGGAGCTCAAGCAAGAAGAATTCAGCGAAGTGTTCGGAGATCAGCCGGAAGACATCGGCAGCCGCGAATGTGTGGTGGAAACCGATTACGAAATGCTGATACCACCCTGGTATGTGAGCAGTGTTTCCGAACGCCTCAGTCTTTACAACGAGCTGGCAGGGGTAGACACGGAAACGGGTCTCCGTGCCTTTGCCGATAACCTGCGCGATCGCTTCGGAAAATTGCCCGATGAGGTGATCAGCCTGCTCGATACCGTGCGGCTCAAGTGGGTTGGCAAAAGGCTGGGTCTGGAGAAGATTTCCCTCGGCCGCGGTGGATTGCGCATGTTCTTCCCCGGCGATCCGCAAGCGCCCATTTATGGCAGCCAATCGTTTCAGCTCATGCTCCAGTTTGTTGCCACGCGTCCGGACAAATTCCTGCTCAAACAAACCGACAAAGCGCTCATCCTCAGTGCCCTGCGCGTAGAAGACTTGCACCAGGCGCTGTTCGTGTTGGATGAGATGGAACAGGCTTGTGCAGCCGAGCGGTCGGAAGACTGATTTCGAAAGACAACATCGGTTTTTCCATCCACCGCCTGTAATTTTTCAGTGTAGACCGTAACGGCCCCTGTTACCCATAATGGTAGCGGCATTGCAGGATATGCAGCCTGTCTTCCTTCACTTTGTATACCAGCCGGTGTTCTGCATTGATTCTTCTGCTCCAACAGCCTGACAGGCTGCCTTTCAGCGCTTCGGGTTTTCCTGTTCCGTGAAAAGGGTCCCGCAGGCATTCACGGATAAGCGCATTGATTTTTTGTAAGATCAGCTTGTCCGTGCGCTGCCAGTATACATAATCTTCCCAGGCAGGCTTTTGCCAAACGAGTTCCATGCTCAGTCCTGCAGATCGTGTTTTTCATACGCTCCTTTATCCATTTCCTCCATGGCCTGCTTCAGGCGTGAGGCATTGGTTCCGGAACCCAGCAGATGTACTGTTTCCTGTAATGCATTGTAATCGTCCAAAGACAGCAACACTACGTGTTTGCCTTCCCCTCTGCTGATGATGAGCAGTTCGTGCTCATTGGCAACATGATCCAGATGGCTGGCAAGGTTTTTTCGCAAGTCGGTATAATTAAGCACTTCCATAAGTACAAAAATAAGTACTTATATGTGTTAACGCAACGTGCCTGTCCGGCGGAAAGGGATGTGCGGTGGAATTGCCGGCCCGACCCGGGCTTTGCAATCAACATTGGCGCTGCAAGAGGATGACAGCCGTTATCTGTCAGGCATTCGCGGCGGGTCGGGTAAAATTCCTTGCATCCGCTTATGTTTGAGGAATGCAACGCCGAACATTTATGCGCCATGCGGGGATGGGACTGGCCGCCGGAGCATTTACGCTGCCGGCCTTTGATGCAGCTGCTGCTGCCCTGGCTTCCTATGAGGCCGAACAGCCGGGAACCGATCGTGTGCGAGACGAGAAGTACTGGAGCATTGTGCGTACGGCATTCCGGCGCGAAGGCGACTATATCAACCTGGAAAACGGATATTTCAGTCCGCAGCCCGAAGCAGTCCGCGACTATACCAACCGGCAGGGCAGCCATATCAATGCCAGCAGTTCGTATTTCATGCGGCGCGGGCAGGAAGCTGCCATCGAAAGTGCACGCCTTGCCCTGGCCGAACTGCTCGGCGTTCAGGCGGAAGAACTGGCCCTCACGCGCAATACCACCGAGTCGCTGAATACCGTAATTGCCGGTTTTCCGTGGAAGGCTGGTGATGAAGTGGTTATTGGCGACCAGGATTACGGTTCGATGAACGAGGCGTTTATGCAGAATGCCCGTCGCTACGGTTTCACGGTGCGCACGGCGGCCGTTCCGCTGCTGCCTGAAAACGATGCGGCCGTGGTACAGGCATACGTGTCCCTGATCGGTCCGCGCACCCGCATGCTGCACCTCACGCACCTGATCAATCTCAGCGGCCAGGTGATTCCTGTAGCCGCGATTGCCAAGGCAGCGCGGCAGGTACGGCCGGATATCTGCGTTGTCGTGGATGCAGCCCACAGCGTTGCCCAACTCGATTTCAAACTGCCGGAACTCGACGCCGATATCGTGGCTGCCAGTTTGCACAAATGGCTTTGCAATCCACTCGGTGCCGGCATGTTGTGGATGAAGGCGCCCTGGATTCCGCAGATTTGGCCGCTGATGGCAGATACTTCAATATCGCCCTTCAATATCCGCCGTTTTGAACACCAGGGAACCCGTCCGATTCATCACCTCATGAGTATACCCGAGGCCATCGCGTTCCACCGCCGCATCGGTGCGGAACTTAAGGCCGCGCGCCTGCGCTACCTCATGGAACGCTGGGCTGGTGAAGCAGCGAAGATGCCTTCCTTGCGCCTGCTCACGCCCTGGAACCAGGCCGGACGCAACAGCGCCATCGCCACCGTAGCGCACCTCAGCCTCAGTCCGGGCCAACTTGCGCATCTCTTGTTCGAAAAGCACCGCATCTTTACGGTCGCCATCGAGCATCCGGTCATCAACGGCGTGCGCATCACCCCACATCTCTATACCCGTCCGGAAGATTGCGACGCCCTGGTGGCCGCGTTGAAATCGATCGGCTAGGAGCAACGATCCTCGTGGTCGTCCTCTACTTCTCCGATGTTTATTTCCCGTTGAGAAAGGGCCTTCCCCTTTCTCATACGCAAATTCAACTCCGAATAGAATGCAAGTTTTTATTTTTGTACGGATAAATTACGTACATTTGTGTTGCGTTTCGACCATGTCTGCCAAGGAAAAGCCATCGAATTCTAAGGATGCCCGTTTTGATGCCCGATTACCGGAAGATCAAAAGGCTATGTTTGAGAAGGCCGCAATCCTGGGCGGTTATCGCAATTTGTCGGATTTTGTGGTTACAGCTGCCCGCGAGAAAGCATTGGAGATAATTGCGGAAAAGGAGCGCTTGCTGTCTTCCGCGGAAGATGCCGCGATTTTCGTTGATGCCTTGTTTAACCCTCCTGCTCCCAACAATGCGCTGGTTCAGGCCGCATCGGAATACCTGGATCTCGATAGCCGGTGAAAACAACCACTAAAGTACTTACAGCAGCGCACCGGAAAGAGGCGTTCGACTGTGGTACCCCCACGTTGAATCAATACCTGCAACAACTGGCAGGGCAGGATATGAAGCGCAAGTTGTCGGTTTGTTTCGTGTTGCCCGATTCAAATTCGGAGGGAATCATGGGTTATTACACGCTGTCGAACAACGGCATTCCCCTGGATGTCTTACCACCAGAACGAAGGAAAAAGTTGCCGTCGTCCTATACCAATATACCTGTTACGCTCCTGGGTCGTCTGGCTGTTGACAAACGGTTTCAGGGCCGGGGTTTAGGAAAATGGCTGTTAATGGATGCCCTGAAACGCAGTTTAGATGTCTCGTTGAGCATAGCCTCGTACGCTGTTATCGTTGATCCCCTCGATCCGGTGGCAGAGATGTTCTACGCGAAGTATGGTTTCATTAAACTCCCTGATAGTGGTAGGATGTTCCTGTCTATGAAAACAATCGGAGAGGTGTTTGGGTGAATGGTAGAGAAAGGGCCTGCCCTTTCTCTACCATTTCCCACCACCCATTCAATCCGCCCGGAACACCAACCCGGCGCTGACGATGTTCCCGCTGAACACCGGATTGCGTTCGTACATGGCCGTATAGTTGATTTTGAACGAGACGGTTCGCGAAAGCGGAAGAGCCGCGCCAAAACCGATTTGGAGCACGGGGTTCTTGTTGTTGCGGATATTCGTTGCGAGCCGGGTTTCCAGTAATAGACCCTCGAACCTGTGTTGAACGAGCATACCGGCCAGAAAATAGCCTTTGCCGAAACTGTCGTTGAACAGAAAAGCTGGTGCCAGTAAGAGGCGCAGCTTGCCGCCAAAAGAGAATTCGGGTGAAATGAGAACGAGATTTCCGGCCTGTCGGTTCTGCAATATGCCGACAGCAGGATGCAACTGAAAGTCACCATAGCCTTCGGCGGATGCAGAAGAATCGCCGTTGTACTTACGTGGCAGGGAATCGCTTTGTTGCGCTGCTGCGAAGGATGGAAACAAACAACCTGCCCCGAGGAGCAAAAGGAATTTTATTTTACCTCGCATCGGAACAGTTCCTTATCGCCGAGAAAACCGTTTAGCTGATCGCCGATGTCGACTTTCCCCACGCCTGCAGGTGTGCCGGTATAGATGAGATCACCAATTTTCAGGGTGAAATACCGGGAAACGAAACTGATGATTTGGTTGACATTGAAGAGCATGTCGGCGGTATGGCCTTGCTGCACAGTCTTGCCGTTTTTGTCGAGGTGGAAATGCAGGTCCTGGATATCGAGGCCAGCTAAGGGAACCCATTCGCCGAGTACAGCGGAGCCGTCGAAGGCTTTGGCGAGCTCCCAGGGCAGGCCTTGGGTTTTCAGCTTTTGCTGGAGGTCGCGGGCCGTGAAGTCGATGCCGACTGTGATATCGCCGTAATACTTGTGCGCAAACCGCTCTTCGATGTGGCGGCCGAGCTTATGGATGCGCACCACGAGCTCGGTTTCATAGTGCAGGTCTTGTGTAAACTCGGGCAGGAAGAAAGGGCGGTTACCCGTGATCAGAGCCGAATCGGGTTTCATGAAAATGACCGGTTCGGCGGGAATGTCGTTCTTGAGTTCGCGGGCGTGGTCGGCGTAATTGCGCCCGATGCAGATGATCTTCATGGCGTAGGAGTTTGGGTTATCCAGTCTATTTCTTCGGTGATGCGGGGGTCTTTATACGAATAGCGCACCCGGAGCAGGCGGGCGGCCTGCGTGGCTGAATCCATGCCGTAGAAATGGTCGCTCAAGGTGCGTAGCTTGGTAATGCTGCGCTCTCCGACTTGTATCTGATAGCGCACATAAAGCCCATTGCGGTAAGTTACCTCGGCTTGGGTTTCGCGGGCGAAGTGCTTAAGATGATAGGTTCTCCGCCAGTCTCCGGCTTGCCAGAGCAATGCGGGCACTACAAAGAGCAACAGGAGGAGACCGCCATAAACCGCTGCATCGTTGCGTGGTTTGTCGGGGTGGAGAATATTGTACACGCTGTAGTAGCGGAATCCGAGGATGATAAGACGGAAGATGGCCGCGCCGAAACAGAGGGCAGCAAGCAGCATGCGCAGGTGGTCATAACTCTCAAAGTCGGCGTACCAGTTGTTGAAGGCATAAACCGGTGCACCGATGAGCAGCAGGATCCAGATAATGAGCTGAAAGCGGAAAAGGCGTTGTTTCTGCCTGAAGTCGGTCACATAGCTGGCATTGCGTTCAGCGCGGATTCTGGCGACACGCTGTGCCCTGCTTTCGCCGCTGCTTGCTGTGCGCGTTGTTTGACCCTCAGCAGGCCGGGTGCCGCGGTTGTAATGCCGGTACAAGAGGGCATCGTACATTTCCTTCTTACCCGGATTGGAGAGGATTTCCCAGCCTTGGTTCAGTATTTTAATGAAGTTCTCCGATTCGGTATTGCCCGGATTGAGGTCGGGGTGGTGCTGCCGCACCAGCGCGAGGTATGCTTTTCGCACCGTGGCCGCATCCGAACCGGTGGGTAAACCGAGCAGTTTATAGTAATCGTATTCCAAGGCTGTGGCAAATTACTGCATCCGCGACGGAACTTCCGCTCAGAGCAGGTTCAGTTGACCACCTTCTGACCCCGGATCGCCCGGTTCGTTGCGCATGTTCTCCGCTACGGTAGAAACCGGTGGCTGGAATTGGCCCACTTTCTCGCTAAGCAACACCAGTTTCTGGATCCTGCCACCGACAAAGCGGGTTCCTTGTGCCTTCCAACCTTTGATATCAGTGAAAGAGCTTGCCTCGAGCACCTGCTGTTGCTTCACTTTCTTGGCATCGGTGAAATGGGCTTCGAAGCTTGGGTTTTCAGCTGTTGAACAGGCCAGGAGCTGGTTGCCGGGTTCTTCGCCGATGAAGGAGAACTTCTTGTCTACCGAAAGGGTTTCGATGAGAAAGCGCTTCATATACCATTGGTCGTTGCCTTTGTGGTAATAGAAGGCGGTGATAGACTGTTCGGGCCAGAACTTTTGGAGCAGGTAAACCTTGTCTGAATCGTAGCGGTGGGTGAGCTCGTAAGAGGTGAGTTCGTAGCTGCCGTCGTTCCAGATCACGAGTATGCGGTCGTCGCCGTCGAATTCGCCCAGGTATTGTCCGTGACCATCGCTGTTCAGGCGTCCGACTTCGGGTTCGTACCAGATTTTGCGGCCTCCGGCGGTGCTGCGTCCTTTTTCCTTGAGCTCGACCTTGCGCACCGGATAGCGGGTGAGGAGATTCCCCTGGGCACCGCGGTTTTTTACGGCCAATTGGGCGAAATCGTAATCGAATTGCTTGACGCGCGCCGAAGCAAGATTGCTGAGATGGATGGTAATCTTTTCCGCCTCTGCGTTCTTATTCACCGTCATGTACAGGATTTCGCTGCCTGCGCTGCCTTGGGTGATGTCATATTCCTTATCGCGCACCATGCCGGTGATGCTGAAACGCTTTACCATGGTGCGCTTGCTGCCGCCATCGAGGTAAACAACATTGTACACGGTGCGCTCATCATTCTTCCGGAATACGTCCACATGGATCAGGTTCTTGCCGAAGAAATGTTTCTCGGAAATTTTGCTGATCATGAATTTGCCGTCATTGCGGATGGCGATGATGTCGTCGATATCGGAACAATCGCAGACGAATTCGTCTTTCTTCAGCCCATAACCCACAAAACCTTCCTTGAAGTTGGCGTATAGTTTTACGTTGGCTTCGGCTACCACATTGGCTTCGATGCTATCGAAGGTGCGGATTTGCGTCTTGCGTTCGCGGCCCTTCCCGTAGTTCTTGAGCAGTTTTTTGAACCACTCGATGGCGTAATCGGTGAGGTTGGCGAGGTGATGGTTGACTTCGGCAATCTGGTTCTCCAATCCGCGGATATGTTCATCGGCCTTGAAGGCATCGAACTTGGAAATGCGTTTGATGCGGATTTCGGTGAGGCGGATGATATCGTCGCGGGTGATTTCCCGGCGGAGCAGTTTGCGGAAGGGATCCAGTCCTTTTTCAATGGCTTCAATTACCGCCTCCCAGGTTTCGCATTCTTCGATATCGCGGTAAATGCGGTTCTCTATGAATATTTTCTCGAGCGACGAGAAATGCCATTCATTTTCCAGGCGGTTGAGCCGGTTCTGCAGACTGCGGCGCAGCAGTTCGACCGTTTTGGCGGTGCTGCGTTCGAGGATTTCGTTGACGCTCAGGAATTGTGGCCGGTCGTCTTCAATCACACAGGCTGCGGGCGAGATACTTACTTCGCAATCGGTGAAGGCATACAACGCGTCGATCATTTTATCGGGCGAGGTGCCGGGTGCGAGTTGCACTTCGATTTCCACATCGCGGGCGGTATTATCTACCACCTTTTTGATTTTGATTTTTCCGCTGTCGGCTGCTTTGAGGATGCTTTCGATGAGCGAACCGGTGGTAGTTGAAAAAGGTATTTCTTTGATCAGTAACCGGTTGCGGTCGGCTTCTTCTATACGTGCCCGTACGCGGATGCGGCTGCCTTTTTTTCCTTCGTTGTATTGGCTGAAATCTGCCATACCGGCGGTGGGGAAATCCGGTATTATTTGGGTCTTTTTGCCCCGCAATACATCGATGCTGGCTTCGCAGAGTTCGCAGAAGTTATGCGGCATGATGCGCGTGCTCAGGCCTACAGCGATGCCTTCAACGCCCTGGGCGAGTACGAGGGGGAAGCGCACGGGCAGGGTGAGGGGTTCACGCTTGCGGCCGTCGTAGCTGAGTTGCCAGGTAGTGAGCTCCTCGTCGTACAGCACTTCAAGAGCGAACTTACTGAGGCGGGCTTCAATGTAACGCGGAGCCGCAGCGCTGTCGCCGGTGCGCACATCGCCCCAGTTACCCTGGGTTTCAATGAGGAGTTCTTTTTGGCCAATGTTAACAAGTGCGTCGCCGATGGCCGCATCGCCGTGCGGGTGATAAGCCATGGTCGCACCGATAATGTTTGCGACCTTGTTGAAACGACCGTCGTCCATTTCCTTCATGGCATGAAGGATGCGGCGCTGCACCGGTTTGAGACCGTCGCTCAGCGTCGGAACAGCGCGTTCCATGATTACATAGCTCGCGTAATCGATGAACCAGGTCTGGAACAATCCGCTTACCGGCTGGATATCCGCATGGCCATAACCGATGGTGGTGGCGCGTTCTTCTTCGGGGTCTTGTATGTCGTCGATTGGATCCAAGGCTTAACTGCAAAACAAAGCAATTGCCCCGCGCTTCCCATATTCACTTTTGCACATCTGCACCGGCGCCCCTGGCGGGCAGTACCGGCGACCCTCGTGGTCGCCCTTCCAAGACTTCAATTCCCGCTTGTGGTCGCGCTTCTTTCCAATTTCCCAATGCTATTCAACCCATTCCCATTTCCTCCCGGCTACTTTCTCCAGAACAACTGCCATTTGCGCCCCGGCTTCCTGCGTATCGACTTTCAAACCGCCTATGACATGGAACAACGGATACGCATGTTCACCGCGCTTTAAACGAAATGCACAATGCGAACTGCGCCCGCCGTTATAAACATTTTCCAGTTTGTCGTCTTCTTGCCAGGCGAAATATTCCCTAACCGGTAGGTAGCCCCATTGGTGTCCGATCAATTCGATGCCTCCGGCCGAAATAACCACGCGGCGGATTACACGCATTCGCAGGAGCAGGAACATCACGCCCAAACCGCCAAGCACAACCAGCACCTGGATCTTGAGTTCCGGCTTGTCGTAATCAGGCAGGGCAAGTAAGCGAAAGAACTGCATCAGGATGAACAAAGGCAGGATGCTCGTGAGGAGGTTTTTTAAGTACGATTGCACCCGCGTCATGCGCAGGACAAGCTTGCCGCCTACATAGGATTCCATTCGGTAGGGCAGGGGAATCGGATAGGGGAAATCTTCCTTTTCCATGGGATTCATGATCAGGTGCTGCTGGGCAGGCAAGTGGCTCAGAGGGCAGACAAGGCCTGTTGCAACAGAATCCCACTGAGCAGCGCAAAAGTAAAACCCATCACCGCTGCCAGTAGCCGGTGTTCGCGGTTTGCTGCATCGCTTTCGTTCTTTTGCAGGTACCAGATCCGCGCCGCCATTAGAATGCTGAGGGCAATAAATTGGCCGAACCACGCAAGGGTAAGCACTGCCATGCGTTCGTATTGGCCGATGCGCTTGTTTTCGTCGCGGAGGGTAGAACCCGTTTGACCTGCACGGTTCTGGTTCAAGGCGTATTGAATGATATAAAATACCGGTCCGGTAACAAAGCCGTAGCCCAGTAATACGCAGCTGCTCTGCAGATCGGGCCAGGGCAGTAAGGGGGCTGAAAAGTCCATTCCAGGCAATTGCCATACGAAGAGAATACTGAGGATATGGATGATCTGGTCGCCAGTAAAGAGCAGCAGGCCTCCGTTCTTCCAGCGGCGGGAAGATTCTGTTTTCAGTCCATCCGTTATCCAGTGAATGAAACCAATCAGCAGGGAGGCTTTCCATGAACTGCTGAATATCAGGGCAGTAAGAACTACTATGCCGATATGGGCGCCCATCCAGCGGGTGAACCAGCCTTTGTTTTCCACCATCCGGCGGGTTTGCAACAGAAAATCAGAGGCCAGATGTGCGAGCAGGAGCCGCACCAGCCAAAGAAGCTGTTCGTCAGAATATTGCATTATTTGGGGGGTGAAGAAAGCTCAGAGGTTAAACATCCCACCAGCCTTGCGGATCGCTGATAAAGCGCTGCACATGTTCAAGCTTTTCGGGGTCGAGGTAACCGGTTTCAGCAGCAACAGGCAATAACCGGTCGAGGTCGGTCAATGTATGCAAGGGTACTCCGGCGCTAGCGAATTTTTCAGCAGTAGGCGGGAAATTGTAGCTGAACAGGGCCAGCATGCCAATTACTTCTGCACCATCTGCACGCAGTGCTTCAACAGCTGCCAGGCTGCTTTTACCGGTGCTGACAAGGTCTTCAACAACCAGCACAGGTGTCCCTTTTTCGATACGGCCCTCAATCTGATTCTTCAGGCCATGCTTTTTGGGCTCCGGCCGCACATAACAAAAAGGCAGATCGAGCGCATCGGCCAACAGCGCGCCGTGTGCGATGCCGGCGGTAGCAACTCCGGCTATCGTTCCTGCGTTGGGGAAATGCGCGCGCGCCGCATCGGCAAGGGCTTCCTTGAGGTAACGACGTATGACAGGATAACTCAGCAAAACGCGGTTATCGCAATAGATCGGACTGCGCAAACCACTCGTCCAGGTAAAAGGATCGTCCGGATTGATGCGGACGGCCTTCGCCTCGAGGAGATAATTCGCTAAATTTGCACCGGAAGAGGACAGCATGGACGCGCAAACTTACAAAATCTACTTTAACAGCTGTGCCCTTGTCTTTGCCCCTTCCATGGATGCTATCCGGGGTCTTGCTAATGTCTACTTCATCGACGACGATGAAGTGGAGAAAACTTTCCGCGCCATGGTGGCCGAGGCTTCTGCCGGTCGTCAACTGAATTATGTGCTCCTCAGTGAGCAAACAGAAAAATCACTGCTCGATTTTAAGGAGCGATTCCCCGTCATTGTGGCAGCAGGCGGTCTGGTACTCAACGAACAAGGTCAGATTCTGACTATATTCCGGAATGGTTTTTGGGACCTCCCCAAAGGCAAAGTGGAACGCGATGAAGACCGCAAAACTGCCGCTCTCCGCGAAGTGAGCGAGGAAACCGGTCTGATCCAGGTGAATATCAGCGAGAAAGTGGGCATCACCTTCCACGCTTTTTCGGATGAAAAGAATCCGGTTGTGATCAAAGAAACCCATTGGTACCGCATGAATGCCCGCATGCGCGGAGAACTGAAGCCACAACTGGAAGAAGGTATCACCGTGGCGCGCTGGGCCGATCCGGGGTTCTTCCAAACACCCGACTTCCAGTCTTATGATTCCATCCGCGAACTGATGGATTACTTCCTCACCGGCCTTACGGCAGGGGGTACAAAAGGTGTGTAATCGCCGCCGTAGATGATGATATCGCGCACAACGGTGCTGCTGATATTGCTCAATTCCGGACTTGTAATGATGAAAATCGTCTCGATGCTGCTGTCGAGCTTGCGGTTTACCTGGGCCAGGTGGGCTTCGTATTCAAAATCGCCCGAACTGCGGAGCCCGCGCACGATAAAGGTAGCACCCTTGCGGCGGCAATACTCGACGGTCAGTTCGTCGTAGGTATCCACTTCAATCCGCGGATCGTCTTTGAATATTTCGCGGATCCAGGCCATGCGTTCCTCGAGCGGAAAAAGACTTTGTTTCTTGGTATTGCGCCCCATGGCGATGATCACCCGATCGAAGATATCGGCGGCGCGGCGCACGATGTCTTCATGACCGCGGGTGATGGGGTCAAAGGTGCCGGGGAAAACGGCGATGCGGGGTTTCCCTTCAGTTGCTGGGTTCAATGCGGGCTGGTTTAGGATGACGGCCGAAGCGGATCAGGTACAGCGAATCTACTGCTTCCGCACGGGTATATTGATTCAGGAAAGGCAGGCGCAATACCGTGGGGCGGAAATCGGCGTAGCGTTTATACAAGGTGTAACCGCAGCCGTGGAGATCTAGGCTGTCGAGGTAATTGCGCTGGCAAAGGGTGAAATACGGTTTGCAGATATCGATATCGCTCCAGTGAAACCAGGTCTGGATGCGGCCGGTATAAAACTCGAAACTGTGGATATTCGGCGGGCGCTGCGGCGCATAGCGGAATGAATCGAGCGGTATCTGCAAGGCCTGCACATCGCGTGCTGCCTGTGCCGGCGCCTGGTAACGCAGCAACTGCGGATAGAAGTAACTGTTCATCGCACCGTTCAGCACCACGGCAGTCAAAGCGGTAACAGCCAGCGCACCGGCACTGCCGCTCCAGTCTAAACCGGATCGCATCCTGCTATACATCCAGACGGCCACCGCTATGAAACCCAACACATAGAGCAGCAGCAAGTAGTCAGCACCTCCTGCAGGCGGGAAAATGAAAATGGGAATACAGATCAGCAGCAGCAGCATGACCGGCACGAAAACCAGCATCAGCCAGCGGATAAGCTTCCGGTAACGCTGTTGCGTTTCCATTTCCTGCAACCAGGCCGCAGCACTCAAGGCTGCGAACGGAAAAGTGACGAAGATGTAATGCGGCAGCTTGTAGCGCGAGAGTGAGAGGGCGACGAAAGGCAATACCCAGCCCGCCAGTTGCAGCCAATGCGTCTGCTTCGGTTGCTGCCAGCCTTTGCGGATGCCGCTGATCAATGCGCCGAGCGCCAGCAAAGACCAGGGCGCGAAGGCCCAGAGATAGGTATGGGTGAAAAAGAAGTATCCTGCGTCGTTGGCCCAGATGTTCTCGCCGGTAATGCGGCCAAAACTCTGTTTCCACAGAAAGAAATACGGACCTTCCCAGCCGTATTGCCGGTACAGACCCATGAACATGGGCAACAACAACAAGACGATGAACAAGGGCGCGGCCAGCCAGGCCGGGTTAAAAATCTTCTTCCATTCCTTCCGCAAGAGCCAATGGGTGCCGAGAGCCAGCACCGGAACAATGAGCCCGATGGGTCCTTTGCTCATCATGGCCAGGGCAATGCCTGTAAATCCGAGCAGCCATTGCTGCGGTTTGCGGTCTTCGGCAAATGCATACAACTGCCAGACGGCAAACAGCACGAAGCCGGCCAACAATGTATCGGTGCGCACATCGTTGTTGAATTGGTACCAGGCCAGCGATGTGCTGAGGATAAGCGCGGCCCGGAGCCCGGTAACACGGTCGTACATGCGCGTTGCCAGTTTGAAAAGCGACCAGATGCCGAGCAGGGAAACCAGGAACGATGGAAGCTTGTAGACCAGGTTCGAAGGGCCGAAGATTTCAAAAAGCCAGGCGGAAAGCCAGAACAGGAGTGGCGGTTTATCGAGGTAGTTCTCGCCGCGGTGCAGCACCTCGAGATAACTGTGTGTCTGGGTCATTTCCAGGCTGATCGACGCGTATTGCGCCGCATCCACATCCATCACATCCACCCACAGGCCGGGCAGATAGGCCAGCAGAGCGAAACCTGTCAGCCATTGCAGCTCGCGTTCACGCATGCCGCGAAGATACGATGGGAGGGGAAGGGCACAGCTCCAAAGACGAAAGCCTGCCGGATGGGTAATTCCGGCAGGCTTTTCCTGATTAGGCTTGATTCAGCTGACTCAATACCCGAACAACTCCATGTCCTTCGGGTAAACCACCCGATAGGATACACGGATCTTCTGCGTCTCACCGGGCTTGAGGGTCAGTTTCCAGCTCAGTTCTCCGCTTTCCTTGTTGTGCTGGGTGCTCACGCCCGCCGGTGGCTCAAATCGCAGCTCGTCGATGCGGATTTCCTCGCTGGTGCTTACCGGAATCTGGTCTTTAATGTCGAGCGTAATCGCCTCGCGGTTCGTATTGTTCACCTGGATCTCATAACCCAGGCTCAGCGCCTTGCGGCCTCCCACGAGCTGACGGCTGGCGTAATTCGTCACCAGCTTGCGCTCGGTCAATGTCTTCTTGTCGCGCCCAAAAGAAAGCTTCAACGTGTCGGTGGCTGCGTTCAGCATGAGCTGGCTCTGGCCGGTGAAGCTGCCGCGGAAGAAAAGGTTCGCCGGTCCGGGCAACAGATTCAGTCGCTGCCAACCGGTAACATCCGCTACCAGAAATACCGCCTTGTCTACTTTCGGAATGCTGTAATAGCTGAAACGAGCCGGGAGTGTATCCGATTTCAAAGGCACCAATTGTGGTTTGCCGTCGGGAGGAAGCGTATACGGCAAGGCAATCTCGTAATCCACTGCGATGGCGCTGGTGTTCATTTCCACCAACGAACCGATGGTCTGGGTTTTCAGGCGGCGTTGTAATGCTTCTTGTTTATCCAGCGCGTCGTCATTTCCATCCATGTCTTCCCGCGATGCCGATACCGCCCCAGCCTCCATGGCTTTCATCTTCATGCCATCCACGTAATATCCATTCACATTCTGTTGCCTTCCTCTGAAACTCAATCCGCTGTTCTTCTGCAATACGGGCAGGTTGCTGTTGGAAATGGGCGTGCCGGTGCTGAGAATCAGCGGAACCTGGTTCCAGGCTTCGCCGCTGCGCTGGTAAACCTGGGCTTTGGAAATAATCTGCACCGGCTGCTGGATGCTTTCAGCCCGCAGATCGTATAAAGCAGACCAACCGGCATCGTTCACCAGGTACGTGAACTCAATGGTGCTCTGTACCGTGTTTTCGCTGGCGAGCTGCAGTACGATTTCTCCGTTTTGCTGGCCCTGCCCGGCGCTGTATTCATTGATCTGCCGCTGCAGGCGTTGCTGGTTTTCCTGCAAGGCAGACATCTTTCTTACGATATCAAAATGCTCTTCCCTGATCTGGTTCATCCGCAGCCGGAAAAGATCGGCCACCTTTTGCAATTCGGCTGCCGTCACGCCCACTTGCTGGCCTCCGATCTGCCGGTTGTTCAGGAACAGTTCCGATTCTTTCTCGAGCACATTCTTCCGGGTTTCCAAACGGTAGATTTCCACCTTCAGCACCTCCACGGAATCCTGCCAGGTCTTGATCAGGCCAGGCCATTCGCGCGGACGTAGAAAGTTTGTGCGGTACGTGGCACTCAAAACCGCCACATTGTTCGAACTGGCCACCTGGATACTGGCCGGATTGATGCCGGTCGACAAATGACCGATCACCATT
>Ga0209990_10000609_pt1 | contig 34891 bp, 32 predicted proteins | sample NOAtaG_6_FD_187304 | JGI IMG/M metagenome (GOLD analysis project Ga0209990, IMG submission 187304) | Freshwater lake microbial communities from Lake Erie, under a cyanobacterial bloom - NOAA_Erie_Diel5S_2200h metaG (SPAdes) (version 2) | ecosystem: Environmental > Aquatic > Freshwater > Lake ...
AGAAAAGTTACCTTTGTATTTAAGCTTCTTTGAGTTTGTTCATAATGCTAGCAGAAGGGGTAAAGCTTTGCTTAGTGCTTTGCTTCAATCTCTACTTGCATCACCTCCCCGAAACACCTATTGAGCCATCTTGGTTAGGTCGCGCTAAGCGTCAGAATAATTTCCGTCCTGATCCTGCTTTGCCGAAGGGCTGGTATCAGGTTGTCACCAAAGACTATAGTGGCTCAGGCTTTGATCGCGGACATTTGGTTAACTCGGAAGATCGGGGTCGCTCGGTAAAAGACAATTCAGCCACTTTTTTAATGCCGAATATCGTGCCACAAGCACCCGACAATAACCAAGTAGCATGGGAAAAGCTAGAGAGCTATTCTCGCGACCTGGCTAAGCAAGGCAAAGAGCTTTACATCGTTGCGGGTGGACATGGTACTGGTGGCGAGGGTAAGAATGGTAAGGCTTCCCAATTGAAAGGAAAGATTGCAGTGCCAGCAACCATGTGGAAGGTGATTTTGGTACTAGACGATCCAAGCAAAGGTTTAGCAGGGGTCAATGCTAATACCCGTACAATTGCGGTGATTATGCCTAACAAGCAAGGGCGTGAGGGTAAGTGGACAGATTTCTGTGCAACTGTCGAGGATGTCCAAAAGTTGACGGGCTATGATTTCTTTTCCAACGTGCCGCCCGACATTCAAAAAACAATTGAATCAAAGAAAGGTTGTTAGGTTTCAATTACGGTAGTTTTTAAACCGATTAGATCGGGTCCGATCGCACCAACGATATAAACATCGATCTCGACTGCGCCAAGGCGAAACACTTGGACATTTTCTAATGTGGCGATCGCTGCTTGCAGATCGCGAAACCTTTGGGCAATCTCCCGATCTTCATCCTCAAACCAATCTCCATCGGTGGTGACGGGTGCAAAGAATTCTTCTAGGGTAATAGATTCAATTGCTGTGTCCGCAGGTTTTTGCGATCGCGTGAGGATGGTTTCAGGTTTAAGAGTTGCTGATTTCCATGTGAAAGGTTCTAGGGGATATTCGGATTCACTGGGGAACAGTAGATCTTTGGATAGGGTCGAGAGGCGATCGATGATTTCTTTGGCAGTCATGGGTAAAGCCTAATTTTGGTTGCTATGACCATACAGCCATTATTGGATCGGGTGGTGTTACAAACTGCGATCGCAGTGTAAGGGCAAACATGAGAATATTAAGTTATTGACTTTCCCCTAGAACGCATCAAGGAAAACACAATGAATGCCAAGCAAATTTTGACCACCGTTGCCTCTGCGATCGCCATGTCACTAATTGGCAATGTGGCACAGGCTCAGGCAAATTGTCCCAAGGCTGGTGAGTTAAAGAGCTTTGCTCAAATTACAGCACAGGCAGAAGTGTTCAATGGTTGCGATGTCACAACAGAGGTAAGATTTGTGGCAACGGGCAAGGGAAATAATATGTTTGCGGCTTACAGTTTTGATGGAGAGACAGTATTTCGAGTAATGCCTTTGGGGCAAGTTGACATAGAAACCTATGGTATTAGTATCGCAAATAGTAAAGCAGATCCAGTTTTTACCCTAAAAACTGGCGACATTTTGCGTTTACGTGGATCTATTGATTTTAGAAAATTTAACAACTATGACGTTGGGAATGCCAGCCGATTGTTTCGCGCCCAGTCTATCGAAGTTGTAAAAAAGTAGTTTAGGTGAGGTGATCGCACCGTGGATCGGTAGGTGTTACAAGATGCGAAAGTAGTAACTTGAAAACAATAGTGAGATCAATCCGCATCGGTCATAATCCTAAGAATCCGAACATTCAATAAGCCTGATAGGGTTTCGACCAGTTTTTGGGATATAAAAAAAAACTCTTCTGATGTCTTTAGATATACCCATAGATTAGCTTTTGCGGTTGAGTTATCTGCATAAGTTTTCACTCCTCGAAGATTATGCTTGATGTTATGTTCATCTAATGTATTCAAGAGTTTCTGTGCTAATCCTGCCATATCCACCATTTTAACTTCTAAAAAAAGGCGACATTTATCAAATTTCCAACTCATTGGCAATATAAGCTGAAGATTCACTAAATCAAGATGTTTACAATCAGTACGATGTAAAACGACTGAACCATTATGATGACTAACTACTCCACAAATAGAATCATTAGGGCTTGGTTGACAGCAAGATGCTATATGCAAAGAGCTATTACCTGAGCCAACTACAGGAATATTCTGAGAAGTAATATTTAGTAGCTGTCGATTAATAGCAGTCCTATCAATTTCAACTAGAACTGATCGAATAGCCTCATAACTTGTTTCATATAGAGCAATGCTTTTATAAAGGTATTTAGGAGTCTTAAATCCTAATTTTTTGGTAATTAGAATAACTAAATTATCGTTGCGTTGAATACTTCTACCTAAGTAACCTTCAAGTAAGCATAAACCTTGCTTAGCTAGGAAGTTTCGATGCCATAAATTAATTCCATTTATAGCTGTTTTTGTTTTTACAAACTTAAGCCAATCTAAGCTAGGAGAAGCTTCTGACCCTTGGATAATGCTAACTGTGTCACCATCTTGAAGATGAATATTAAGTGGCAAGATCTTATTATTTACCAGTGCTGCTTTGCATTTATTTCCAACTTGTGTATGAATCTTATAAGCAAAATCAACAGGGGTAGAATCTAATGGAAGATCTATAGGATCGCCCTCAGGAGTCCATACTCGAATTTTGTAATTTCTAGAATTTTCAACTGGCGAAGAAAGTAACCTAACACAATCAGCGAGACTCAAAATTGTAAGCTTATTGTCTTCTATACTTGAACGTGTCGTCACGAGAAGATTTTGGTAAGCATCAACACGCTCTTGAATAGTGACAACTGCATCTAATTCCAATTCATTTGCATAAACTAAGTCTGTAAAGTCACTAAAATCTTCACCTTCTGGACAAAAAATAGCGGCTGTGCGATTAATCCCATTCGGAATTATTTCAGTGCGGTCTGCTAACATATCGAGTAAAAAAAGTACATTTTTACTGATATTTTGGTGATTTTCTGTGTTTCCTTGTAAAAGATGCCAAATATTATTGATGGAGATGGGATTAGCAGAGACTAGAAGCTCACCTGTTTCTATTTTGTCCTTGAGGAAACGAATATTAGCCTCTTTCATCAACTTATCTTGACGATCAAGAAAGCCGAAGCCTATCCCCTTATCGACTGTTACAAAATGCCATAGGACTTCAGTAGTAAGTAGAACATGGAGGATAGGCATAGGCTTAATGGTTTAAGAATTGGTGTCTATGTCAAGATCGAGAATAGGGGCGTATTTTTTGCTGATATGCTGTTTTGTCCTTTCTTTGAGCGTTTGATCGCTGTTATTAGGAACAACAATTTTGACTGGTGGCGCTGGAACGACTACTAGTTCACCACTAGCAATACGTTCAAGCAAGCCTGATATCTGCGGTTTCCCCCCGTAAAAGCAGTTATAACTGCTAGCTATATCATCAAGAGACTGACGAGATTCAGATGAAATTCTTAATGAAAGAGTATCGTTATCTAGCTTCTGACGTTTACCGCGTCCAAGCGCTAGTTGCTCGGTTTTAGGGTTGTAGTTAGGCATATAGCTCTTGGTAAAGACGACCTCCAGAAAAAGCATTAGAATTGTAGATCGGATAACATTAATTATAATGATATCCTCAACACACTCTAGCATATATTTTTGCAAAAGCTATTGACTTTATGCAAAACCTCTAATATGTTTAGCATATCTCTCGATACTTCTGATTTCGAGAGTACAGGAGTAAATATGCTGGAGCGTAAAGTTTACCTAGTAAAGTTAGAAGATGGGGCTAGCCGTCTTTATGACAATCGCAGTCGCATCGCCGAGCTTTCAAATCGTCGAGTATATTCAATTGAAGAAATTAATATTGGTGAAGCTTTAACGCCCAGTCAGTTGAATGGATTTCGCTTGCAAGGATTTGGATGGGTCGGAGTTTTAACTCTGATTGGAGTGATTTTCTATATGCTCTTTAGCGGAATTTCTAGCATTAAGCCTGTCAGGGCAGATGAGTTTAAAGATTGCAGTCCTATAGCAATCCCGCTAAAGCGAGAAATGTGCTACAAAGGCTTTATCAATCTACGGGTTATTTCGCGATCTCAAATTCCGACAGATCCATCCACTAAGGTGATTTCGATGGAAACTGTCCCATCTTTAAAAGCCTTTGCTGATGGTGATACCCTGTTGATCGTTAAGGATACTCTTTGATAACAATGAATTTATTTAGAATTGATATTAAAAAGCACGGGTGCTAAATCTGCACCCGTGCTTTTTAATTGGTCATTGCATAATCAATAACTGTAAATATTTTCAATGTCCAAAATACCTTAATGAAATAGTCGATTGTTATAACAAAGCGATCGCTATATCTATAAAAGTCAAAAAACAATGCCCAAAATACCCCACTGCGATCGCTGTCTCCACAATGACCATTGAGTAAGAAGTCGATCGCTCCGTTACAAACTGCGATCGCCCAAGGATCGGATAGCGTGACATTGCTATGCTGGTTGTAAAATCTCCCTACATGAATGTAATGACAAAGCTTATTAAGTCAATAAAGCAGTCAGAATCACTTCAGGTTTTAGTCCGCAGATTTGCAACTTATCTTGTCTTATCAGCAGTTTTCATACTACTAGGACTAGGGATAGGCGTTATTGGCTATCACTGGTTTGCAGGATTAAGTTGGGTAGATTCCTTGGTTGAAGCTGCAATGATTCTGAGTGGCATGGGGCCAATTAGCCCACTACCGAATATCAGCGCTAAGATTTTTGCCTCTACATATGCGCTTTTTAGTGGTTTAATCTTTGTCCTAGCAATGGGGATCGTTTTATCTCCCGTTGTCTATAGTTTGCTGAGACATTTTGATGTTAATAAAGAAGCTTAACTGCTGCAATGGTTTAGATCACTAATTTTTTGCACGGTGGGATCTCTTATCTATAAAAGCCATGCTCTACTTACCTCATTGCGATTGCTTTCCTAATAGCGCCCATAGTTTTTACATAATGTAATCAGGATGCAACTTATGGTTATCTTGAAGAGTATTTTAGTTTGGCTAGTGTTTATCTTTGCGGAGAGCCTAAATGGAACTGCACGAATATTTTGGCTAATACCATTACTAGGTGATAGCCTTGCTCATCAGATTTCATTTGCGATTGGCTCTTTGTTGATTGTGACGATCGCCACGCTATTCATAGGATGGCTTGAGGCTAGTAAATTTATACAATTACTGAGTATTGGTCTAGCTTGGTTGTTGCTAACGGTGTTGTTTGAGATCGCTTTAGGGAGATTTGTACTGGCTTATTCATGGGAACAAATTGCCGCTGACTATAACTTGTTACAGGGTGGCTTAATGCCCATTGGTTTAGCATTGCTAGTGTTATCCCCATTTATTGCGACGAAAATACGAGGCATTTTGTCAGATAGAAATATAGCCAATTGAATGAACTATCAAGATTTCCACTAGAACATTACGCGATCGCTATATCTATAAAAGTCAAAAACCAATGCCGAAAATACCCGACTGCGATCGCTGTCGCCACTATGCCCATAGCCATGATTTAGTCTGTGAGATCCATCCTGTAGGCATTGATGGTGAAGTATGCCCCGATCTCAAGTTGCCAGTGACCTATGAGACTGACCATGTGCAAAGATTGACGCGATCACAACAGTACCAAATCCTCATGACGCATCCCATGTTTACGGGTTTGTGTCCCCAATGTCGTCATGAGTACCAAGGCGATCGGTCACATTTAAGTGACTCAGCTATGCGTTCACCACAACATTTACCCCGCAAGGGGACGGAAACACTACAGTTTCCGACTCTTGGATCTAGCGAATACTTCAGGACTGGGTATGTGGATTTCACCGAATGAGGGTGCAAAATTCTGGTTGTCGGTACTTTATGGGTTGGATCAATTGTTGCTATGGACAATTTGCCAGTACATTACGCAGAAATTGCGAAAACCTTAATTGAATCTGTTGGGGCTAAGGTCAAGTTTCTACCTCCTTATTCTCCAGGCTTATCACCGATTGAGTTATGTTGGTCAAAGTTAAAGAAAATTATTCGCTCAGCTAAAGCTCGTACAATCAAAGATCTTGATGCGGCAATTACTAAGTCTATTCAGACTATTACTGATGAAGATGCACTTAATTTGTTCCATCATTGTGGCATCTGCTTTGAGCCTTTTAGGTAGCTTCTTTTGTGGCGGGTTTGATCAGAATTTGCTGTAAGTTAGATAATTTACAAAATTCTGATGTTAAAGTTACGCATTTCGGGTTAGAATAGCAAAGCCTTACGGGGGTGTGGCGGAATGGTAGACGCTACGGACTTAAAATCCGTTGACCGCAAGGTCGTAAGGGTTCAAGTCCCTTCACCCCCATTTCATAACCTTATTAAAAAGCCCTGCATCAGCAGGGCTTTTTAATACTTTTTACAGAAGAATTTTTGAAAGTGCCGCTTTCAAAAATTCTTCTGGTTTTTAAGTCAGCGCAAAGGGCTGTAATTTTTAAGCAGGAACTGCTGCCATTTTGGTTGTGCCGAGGGATTCCATAATTAACTCAGCGAGATCATTGATAAAAACTGGATGACTATTTAAAGCAGGAACGCGATCAAAATTATGAATACCTGATTCTTCCGCAACTTCACGATATTCAATATCAATCTCTTGTAAGGTCTCAATATGCTCAGACACAAAACTGATGGGAACAACTAAGAGATTCTTAATACCACGTTTAGCAAGATTGTGAATTGCTTCTTCAGTATAGGGCTGTAACCATTCCACAGGACCAACTCGACTTTGATAGGCGAGGGTATGAGCATTGTAGCGATGATAATCCCGCCTTAGAGCTTTCATGATGCCATCGACACAATTTTCCATTTCCGATTGGTAGGGATCATTGTATTCGGTGACATACCTTACGGGTACACCGTGAGCACTGAAGAAAATATGCACATCTTCAGGATCACCAAATTTTTGCAACTTAGCATCGATTAATTCATTCATGGCGCGGATGTAACCCGTGCGATCATACCAAGATTGGATCGTGATGCGTTCGATCGCTTGCAGTGCAGGATCATTTTCCCAGAGATCATCCAGTTGCTTAAGGCTGGAGCCACTGGTGCTGATCGAGTATTGAGGATATAGAGGCAACACCACAAGGCGAGTAATCCCATCTTCTTTAATTTTGGCGATCGCCTCAGTAGTGTAAGGATGCCAATAGCGCATACCGACATACACCTTAGCCTCGATACCATTGCGCTGCAAGACATTTTCGATATTTTCGCCTTGTTCCTCGGTGATTTGCCGTAGGGGAGAACCACCACCAATCAAGCGGTAATTTTCTTGGCTAATGGGAGCGCGACTAGCCGCAATTAAGGAAGCGATCGGCTTTTGTAGAAAGGGAATCGGTAGGCGAATAATTTCTGGATCGGCGAACAGGTTATACAAGAAAAGGTAGACATCATCTAACTTCTCAGGACCTCCTAAATTTAACAGTAGTACTCCAACACGACCAGACATAAAACAGTTTCCTAAATTTGATAATTTTTTGATGATTTATAAATTTTTGCGATTTACCAGAGATACAACCCACGGATATATCTCTGTGGTTTTAATTGAAATAATAGAAATAATGCGTATAAATACAGCGCTTTAAGCTTATTTAAAACCCAGAAATACTTTTGAAAATGGCTCTTCGCAACACTTTCAAAAATATTTCTATACTACTCAAAGCCTAAATAGGCTGTAAGTTAAAAAAATATATGCGAATATATAGGGCTAATTAAATTAAGTTGTAAAGCTTTTTTAACTTTCAACTCTCTCTAAATCTTAGTCTAAGTTATAAATAACTATAGGCTTTTGTTTTGAGGTTCATCAGCAAAAGCAGAGCAGCACTTTCCACTACTCTGCTTTTATTTCCTGTCTAGCCACTGTTTGACACAGGCTTCTAACAAATCAATATCCAAAGGCTTTGTCAGATAATCATCACAACCTGATGCGATCGCCGATTCCTTATCACCTTTCATTGCATGAGCCGTCACTGCCACAATCGGAATTTGAGCAGTGCGATCACTAGCTTTGAGCTGTCTCGCAATTTCCCAGCCATCAATTTCTGGCAAAGATAGATCTAGCAAAATTAGATCGGGGTGATTTCTTTCTAGCCAATCTAACGCCGTTTGACCATCTTGGATACAGGTGACGTTATAGCCTGAATCTTGAAACACCTGCTCCACCAAAACTTGGTTGTCAGGGGCATCTTCGACCACTAAAATTAGCGGCGGGCTGTTAGGTGCGGGCATAGGTACTAAGCGGTTCTTTGATGAACTTAATATATAGATGTTTAAAGGTTGATCGTACTACTCTCGGTAACTCAAAGTCGATCGCCATCATTGTTGTGGGTAATTGCCAGTCAGGGATTTGTAACTGTGGGATCTGATCACCAACAATATCGATAGCATCTAAATCACTACATAGTCCTGTACGAATCGCGGCGGCAATCGTTGGCACATCGAAGGGATTTACGCCAAGAATCTCTACCATAACGCGATCAAGGGCAAAAACATCACGGGAAGCCGCTAAAACTCCCAACTCTTTTGGCTCACCTGCACTAGGACCATTGCCCTCATGTCCAATAATCCCATCAATGATTGTCAATTCGGGATTAATTGTGCGTGCAGTCTCTATTAGCATTTGAGCGAAACGATTCACATCCTTACCTGCTTCCATATGCCACCAAGCTTTCATTTTCCCGGGCACACAGCCAAAAAGGTTTTTCACGCCGAGGGTAAGGGTAAGCTGCATATGGGATTTTACTTTAGGCAAATTGATCACCACATCCGCATCCATTGCTTCTTTGCTAAGACGAAGATTATGTAGCTCTCCTTCCCCCTCCGTTTCGTAGCGCTTGCCATGAAACTCAACAATCGGAATTCCTAATTCTTCGGCAAGGGGTAATAAACCATTGGCTTTAGCAATCCCTTTGACACTACCAAAGGCTGGACTATCACCTAAAAATGGTTTACCGCCAGCATCGATCACCATCTTGGCAACGCAATATACCAATTCAGGTCGAGTGGTGCATTCTTTAGTAGGACGTGAGCCTGTAAGTAAATTGGGCTTGAGGAGAACGCGATCGCCTGTTTTGACGACGCTGGACATACCTCCTAGAGGTGCAAGTACTGCCTCAAGAGATTGCATCAGCGATGCAATTTCATAGCTAGAGGTATGTAAAAGACTGACAGTTGGTTTCATGAAGATTTCTAGAAGGTGGTTGGACAGCGAACTGCTTAGAATTACTTAAAAATATAGCTTAAAACCCAGAATGTTTCGCCGCCTGCTATTCTGGCATCAAAATAATCTGGGTTGATACTTATGCTCTATTAAGTAGGGTTTTAAGGCGAATACTCTCTAGCTCTAAGACCTTTAGAGCTAAATTGCGATCGCGTTGCATCAGATCATCAAAGGTATCAACAGGGATCGCTAAAACCCTAGTTGGTGATGATTTAGCCGTAATTGTACCTGTCAAATTAGTATGGGTTAGCACCTCTAACTCATCTAACACTTTTCCTGATACAAGATGAGAAACCGTTTCCGATAAATCAGCACGGATAATTCTAATTTCGACATTGCCTTCAACGAGCAATAGCAGTTCGCGACATGTATCGCCTGCTTCGGTAATATGTTCGTTATCTTGGTAGGACTTTACATAGGAGCGATCGCCTAGCTCGATCAGAATTTCATTATCAAGGGAATGGAAAAAGTCACTATTAAATAGATAGACCACCCGTTCTAATTTCTCAAAACTCGCTAAAGGTAATGAGTGAGAGCTTTTGAGGATGAGAGTGATTATGTCTTGGACTAATGGGTGTTGGTTGTCAATCTCCACTGCCGCAACCCGACTTGCCGCAAAGTCCAAAATCTGTAACAAATACAAGCTCACTGCTTGAATTAGGGGGTTAGGTTCTTGTAAGAGATTGGTAAGAGTCTCAACTACTTCAGAAACTGCGATCGCCATTGAGCAAGACATATTTTCTGAAGATGTCCTCAGTAAGTTAATCTGGGTAGATGGAATTTTGGATAAACAAACTGAGTTTGGCTCTTCAAGGATATCTTGCAAAACTGCGGGCGAAAGTTTACCCAAATCAATAGCAATGTCGTTGCCTTCCTCGATATTGAGGTTAGCGATCGCATCTAGTAATGCTAATACCAAAATTTTCTTTTTGCGGACGATTGCATCTAGCAGCAAGGATACGGCAGGTCGATACTCTAGAAGGCAAGGTTGACTGAGATTATGGTAAGACTGCAATAGTTGGTCAAGGCGATTGAGATAGAAATAGCATTTCTGTTTGAGAGAAGCATCATGATCAAAACCTCGGTTAATCTCTCTTTCTTCTGCAGGAGAAATGTTATAGGTTTGGACTAGCTGCTGCGAGGCAGTGTCAGCATCTAGATTTTGGAGATAAACTAAGCGCTCAAGAGCCTTACGATAGCCTGAAATGCGTACTAAGTTTTCAAGATTACGTTGGCGACTGGGGTCGAGTAGTTGTGGATCTTCTACACCTAACTCTTCTAAAAGAGTACGGTGTTCGGTATCGGAAATATCTAGCTCCATGCGTAGTTGCCTCAAGAGTTCTAAACTACTTGAAGAGTTAGTATAACCCTCCTCCAAGGATTCACGAAGTATACCCTTATAGGCTTCATAGCGCTTTTGCTTGGTAAATCCTGGCAGAACTTTCGCCAAGACATAGACTTCGTGAGGATTGAGATCATCCACATCGCGATCGCTGAAGTATTGGTTAAGAGGAAAATTCATCTTCAATAGTTGCTTACGAAATCTTCCTGCTAAGCCTTCTCTAGCGTAAAGTTCAGGATCACGCTTGAGGGCACGGGCAAGCCACAAGGTACTGAGTAATACCAGAATTACATCTATGGTTTCTTGGAAAAAATTGGGTAGAAGGCGAATAAAGGGACGACCACCAAAGATAAAAAACAAGTTGAAAGCAAGAAAGGTAGTAATGCTAAATAAATGATGGCGAATCTGTAAATTAGAAGTTTTTTGTTTGGCGAAGAGCAGATAGGAACGATAAAGACGTTCGCTGAGAGTACCCAAAATATATCCTAATCCTGTAAATAAGCCCAAGGTTAGCGGCACTGCTAAAATCTTGGGAATAGGAATAGCTTGATTATATAGATAAAAACCAGAGGACATTAATTTTTGAATGGAATTTCCTTCCATTGCCCAAGCGCCAGAAAAATAATAGTCCCAACTTCCAGCATAGAGATAGTAATAGAAGAAATAGCCGACTACTAATCCCAGATAGCAGTAGTAGAGAAATTGAGATTCAGGCTTCTCAATACCATCCCAGTACGATCGCTCTGAGTCAATATCAATACAGGGATTTTGGCAGGCAACACAAGCACTTTGTTCTTTCCCATCACTAGTTATTGTGCGGCACATTGATTGGGTAATCGGTACTTCGCTCATGTGAGCTTTAGTCGCCAAGAGAGCGGATGGTTCTGCATAAATCTTTTGGACAGGAGCCATTGGACAAAAGTAATTGCACCAAGTCTTACCACCATAGAGATATCCTACCGTGATCGCGGCTGCGATCGTCATAATTAACCATAAGCCTAAGGCGATCGCATTGCCATTAATAAACAAAATGCGACTACACAAACCAATAAATAGGAGTCCAAATTGGAGATATAAATAATTCTTTCCTAGCCAAGAATCCTTTTTTACTTTGGGAATTTCATAACGAACTTTCCCAGTTTTGCTATCAGTTCTTTTGACTTGTCTCTGCCAACCTAAAGCACGAGGAATTTGCGACAGAAAAGATAATGGACAAATACGTCGCCATAGTTCATGTCCAAATACTAATAAGATAAAAATAGCGCTAGGGACAATTATTCCCCAAAATATTGGCGCACCGAGGGGATAAGGCTGCAATTCTAAGCAAGTATTTTGCACAGATATGCAATCTTCAGGCTTAATACGAAAAGGACTCCAAGTTTGATTTGGAGTTGTAATTAACGGAGAAATTGGATCATTAAATAGAGAAGCAATAAGAATTAACCAAGCACAGGTTAATACCCAACGGACTTTTCGGATTTGCTGCTCAGATATATTGAAAAGCATGATTTTAATACGAAGTTTACTTATAACTTAATTGTAAAATTATAAAGATTGATTAGGTTTATTTATCTAATTAATCTATGGAATTTATCTCTAAAAGCAAGATTTAACAGGCACAAAAGCATAGTTTTAGCTAAATTTATACAGAGACTACATGGAGCAACCTGTAGATCACCTTAGCAAAAAAAATCATAGATTAAAACTTATCTTTATTATAAAAATAATAGACTTTACTCTATTTGTCCTTCACCCTAAGATACCAATAGAGATAAATCAATCGTTCTTATTAGATAGCCATCTGAATTAAAGAAGTTATGTCTAATTTCAATCATTTATCACGGCGACGTTTTATCGCCACCGCAAGTGCTACTGCTCTTAGTTCAGTACTTCTCAAGGCATGTGGCAATCCCCCCGAGGATAAGCCAACCTTAACTTCTGCGAATGTGGCTAGGATTAACCTTCCTGCCGATCAAGTTCCTGAAACAACCAAGGTCAAGCTAGGTTATTTGCCAATTGTTGAGGCAGCACCACTAATCATCGCCAAAGAGAAGGGTTTCTTTGCAAAATATGGTATGACCGATGTTGATATTTCCAAGCAAGCAAACTGGGGAGCCGCCAGAGATAACGTCAAAATCGGTTCCGCCGCAGGTGGCATTGATGGTGGTCAGTGGCAAATGCCAATGCCCTATTTAATTTCTGAAGGGATTATCACCGACAACCTCAAAGTCCCCATGTATGTACTATTGCAGTTGAATACACAGGGTAATGCGATCGCCGTAGCAGATAAGCATAAAGGTAAAGGTTTAACTCTAAAAGTTGAGAAAGCTAAAGAGTTCTTCGAGAAAACTAAAGCTGAAGGCGCAAAATTCAAAGCCGCTTACACCTTCCCTAAAGCCAACCAAGAATTCTGGATTCGTTATTGGCTAGCCGCCAATGGAGTTGATCCTGATACAGATATCGAACTGTTGACTGTACCTGCGGCGCAAACTGTAGCTAACATGAAGACAGGTACGATGGACGCATTCAGCACTGGCGACCCATGGCCTTATCGCATCGTCAAAGAGAAGATCGGCTTCATTTCTGCTCTTACTGCCGAAATTTGGAAAGCACATCCTGAAGAGTATTTAGCAATGCGTGCTGATTGGGTCGATAAGAATCCAAAAGCAACTAAGTCTATGCTCAAAGCAATCATGGAAGCGCAGCAATGGTGCGACAACTTCGACAATCGCAAGGAACTCATACAGATTGTTTCCACTAAAAATTACTTTGGAGTCGATCCTGAGATCCTGCAAGAGCCGATGATGGGCAAATACGATATGGGTGATGGACGTACCATTGATGACAAGAGCATGGCTCCCCTCTATTGGAAAGATGCGAAAGGCAATGTCTCCTATCCCTATCAAAGTCATGACCTTTGGTTCCTAACTGAGAGTGTACGATGGGGATTCTTACCAAAAGATTCTCTCGCAAAGGCAAAGGATTTGATCAAGAAGGTTAACCGTGAGGATCTCTGGCGCGAAGCTGCGAAGGAAGCAGGTTTCTCTGATATTCCCACCAGCACTTCTCGTGGTATAGAGGAATTCTTTGACGGCACAAAATTTGATCCTGAAAATCCTCAAGCCTACCTCGACAGCCTCAAGATCAAGAAGGCTTAATTCAAAGGTTTGAATGTCTCCTTAGCTCTAGAAATGTTGACTTTGAACAGCATTTCTAGAGCAGCTAGTAAATATAAACTAAGTCAAAAACAATGTAAAAAATCCTAAAAGTATCAGTATTGACCTTAATTTATTCTTTGTCTCTTTGATGCATAAACAACTCACCTAACGCAATTTTTAGAGTTGTAAGAACAACACTCAAAGAGCTAAATGCTAAGAATCAAGACTTATATAAAATCTAAATCTAAAAAAACAACCAAATTTCAGAGGAGTAAACAGTTTATGGCAGCAAGTATTGGTAATCGTAAAGGTAGTCTAGGACAATCACTCGTCAAGTTTTTGGGAAAGAATGCTCAGAATTGGGTGCTTCCAATTATTGGTATTGTAGGCTTTCTAGCTGTTTGGCAATTGCTTTCTAGCATTGGCTTAATTAAGTTACCAAGTCCTTTTAATATCCTCTCAGAAAAGTCTACTCGTGACCTGTTGCTCTATCCCTTCTTTGATCGCGGTGGTACTGACAAAGGACTTTTCTGGCAGACTCTCGCTAGCTTTGAGCGGGTTGCAAAAGGATACTCACTAGCAGCGATCGTTGGAGTTGGCTTAGGAATTTTGGTAGGTACTACCCCAGTAATTGATAAGGCTGTTGACCCCCTCTTCCAGTTTCTAAGAACAGTGCCTCCCCTTGCATGGGTTCCCATCGCTCTAGCCGCCTTACGTCAAAACGAACCTGCTGCCCTATTCGTTATTTTCATTACTGCTATTTGGCCAATCTTACTTAATACGGCTGTTGGTGTAAAGCAAATCCCCCAAGACTATCGTAACGTTTCGCGAGTGCTACAACTTTCTAAACAAAAATATTTCTTCAAGATTTTGATTCCTTCAGCATTGCCCTATATTTTCACTGGTTTACGCATTTCCATCGGGCTTGCATGGCTTGCAATTATCGCTGCGGAAATCATTATGTCAGGTATTGTTGGTATAGGTTTCTTCATCTGGAACTCCTACACCAATGACAAGGTAGGTGAAGTTATCTTGGCTCTGGTTTACATTGGTGCTGTGGGCTTACTTCTCGATCGCGCCGTAGCATTTGTTCAGACTCTGATCTTGCCTGAAGAACAGAAGTAGGGGTTTAGCATTGGCGCGATTATTTACAAAATTTACCACAAAACCTATATCGCCAATGCTAAACCCTTTATGCCATCCACCAATGAACTATTACTGAGAATTGGAAGTTATCGGTGGATATTCAAGGGTAAGGGCAAAATATTAACAATTCAAAGTTGTCTTTAATTTCAAAAATTGTTTCGTTAATGCTTTGCCCCTACGATTTTTTACAAATTGTGATGGTTGTATCTGGAGAATTATAAAATGCAGAATTTTGTTTTAGTTGATCAAATAGAGAGAACATTCCCTCTAGGTGGCGGAAAAGAATATATTGCTCTTAAAGGAATTGATCTGCAAATAGAGAAGGGTGAATTCATCTCTCTCATTGGTCACTCTGGTTGTGGCAAGTCAACTTTGCTCAATATGATTGCAGGGTTAGATCTACCCACTGGCGGTGTAGTGATGCTCGAAGATGAGCGCGTATCGCGTCCTGGTCCCGATCGCATGGTGGTATTCCAAAACTATTCGCTCTTACCTTGGCTATCGGTACGTGAAAATGTTGCTCTTGCAGTCGATGAAGTGCTTTCTAATTTGCCCAAGGGTGAGCGTCATGATATAGTAGAGCGCTATGTAAACATGGTGGGGCTTGCCCATGCGATCGATAAGCCTCCCACGCAGCTATCGGGTGGAATGCGTCAACGGGTAGCGATCGCTCGGGCGCTAGCAGTCCGTCCGAAACTCCTACTCCTTGATGAACCCTTCGGTGCGTTGGATGCGTTGACTCGCGGTAATCTGCAAGAGAAGTTAATGCAGATCTGTAATGAAGACAAGATCACAGCCGTGATGGTTACCCACGATGTCGATGAAGCTGTATTACTAAGCGATCGCATTGTCATGTTGACCAATGGACCCGCCTCGAAAATTGGAGGTATTTTGGAAGTTGACATCCCCCGTCCTCGTCAACGGATGGAAGCGGTTAACCATCCTAGCTATTACAGCCTCCGTAGTGAAATCATCTATTTCTTGAACCAACAAAAGCGGGTGAAGAAAATAAATGCCCGTAAAGTTGCAACCGTTTCTCGTCATGGCTTAGAAAAAGTCAACCTCGAAATTGGCTTCGTTCCTCTAACTGCCTGTGCACCGATCGCTGTTGCTAAAGAGAAAGGTTTCTTTGATAAGCATGGTTTGGATGAAGTTTCCCTCGTTCGTGAAACCAGTTGGCGCGGCGTTGCTGATGGCATTTCGGCTGGTTATCTTGATGCCGCACTAATGCCTTCAGGTTTACCGATGTGGCTCACTCTAGGCGGCAATGGTACTTGCAAACCAATTGTTACAGCTTTAACCATGACTCGTAACGGTAACGCAATTACCCTAGATAAGCATTTCTATGATCGCGGCATCCATACCCTCGCTGATTTCAAAGAGATGTTACAAAATACACGCGATCGCACTCACCGTATGGGTGTAGTCCATCCCTCATCGATGCACAATCTCTTACTCCGTTACTGGCTAGCGGCTGGTGGCATCGACCCTGATCACGATGTGCAACTCAAAACCATCCCTCCTGCTCAAATGGTCGTTGACCTCAAAGCAGGTAGTATTGACGGCTTCTGCGTAGGCGAACCTTGGAACTTCCGTGCAGCCATGGAAAATATCGGCTTCACCGTTGCAACGGATTTAGAAATCTGGAACGGGCACCCTGGAAAAGTACTCGGTGTGCGTGAAGATTGGGCAAATGCTTATCCAAATACCCACATCGCGCTCGTTAAGGCTCTGCTAGAAGCCTGCATCTATTGCGCCGATCCCAATAACGCCGAAGAGATCCGCCAGATTCTCTCCCGTCGTGCTTATGTCAGCACCAATGTTAATTATATACACTTGGGTAACCCCGATGAAGTTACCTGTGCGCTTGACACCCCCATGCGTGAACCTGCTCATCATCTGTTCTATGGTGCTGGCGTTAATCGTCCAAGCCGTACTGAGCATCTCTGGCATATTACTCAGATGGCTCGTTGGGGCGATGTTCCTTTCCCTCGTAACTGGGTAGAAGTACTTGAAAAAACCTGCCGTGTTGGTGTATTTAGTACCGCTGCCCGTGAACTCGGATTAACTGACATCACGTACAGCCGCAATGCAATTCAACTCTTTGATGATATTCCCTTTAATGCTGAAGATCCAATTGACTATCTCAATCATCTAAATATCAAGCGCAATATCACAATGGCAGAAGTTGCAATGGAATCAATGCGAATGGTTGCTTAATTTGCCTTCCCCCTCAATCCCCCTCTTCCTTAATAAGAGAGAGGGATTGAGAAAATATCTAATCTTATTCCGCTCTCCCAAATAGAAATTTATTACAGAAAACCCATGACCCAAACAATCCTTGACAAAAGCCAGATCGATACGATTCCGCCTCAAGAATCTTTCTTGCGTATCGAAAACGTTTCTAAGATCTATCCCACTCCTAAGGGTGAATATGTAGTTCTTAAGGATGTCAATCTGCATATTCAAGAAGGGGAGTTTATTTGCTTAATTGGTCACTCTGGCTGTGGTAAATCTACTCTCTTAAACATGGTTGGAGGATTTTCTAAGCCATCTGTTGGGGAAGTTATGGTTAATGGCAAATTAATTACCAAACCCGGTCCCGATCGCATGGTGGTGTTTCAAGGCTATGCTTTATTGCCTTGGTTGACAGTATATGAGAACGTCATGCTTGCAGTTGACTCAGTGAATCCAAATCTCTCTAAGAGCGAAAAAAACGATATTGTGCGTCATCACCTTGCGATGGTGGGACTAAGCGAAGCTGCTGAGAAAAAACCAACCCAAATTTCAGGAGGGATGAAACAGCGTGTTTCCATTGCTCGCGCCCTCGCCATCCGTCCTGAATTGCTGATTCTAGATGAGCCCTTTGGCGCACTCGATGCAATTACTAAAGAAGAACTCCAAGAGGAGCTATTGCAAATTTGGACAGAGCATCGCTGCACGGTACTGATGATTACCCACGATATCGATGAGGCTCTTTTCTTAGCTGATCGCCTTGTGATGATGACGAACGGTCCCGCCGCCAATATCGGTGAAATTATGCGAATTCCTTTCCCCCGTCCCCGCGATCGTACTCAAATCATGGAAGATCCGTTGTACTACGATCTTCGTAATACAGCTCTAGACTTCCTATATAACCGTTTTGCCCATGATGAATAAGCAAATTTCCCCTTTCCTTCGGCAAAGGGGAAATTTGTAACTATTGCAGTGTAGTTTTCAAGCGAGTATATACTCATTTGAAAACTACACTGCAATCCTTTAAGAGGGGTTTGAGTTTTCATTTTTCCCAAGGCAAAATGAAAACTGCAATAGTAAAATATATTTCTGGTAGTCATACAATATAATTGTGTTGCGGGCGCGAATCTCCCGCAACACAATTACTAAAAAAATTACTTTGCAGCACTACCCAAAAATCTTTGTTTTGACATAGATAGTTAAATTAATGACTGCCATAGAATTTGCCGACCGTCTAGCTGTAATTGCTACCATGCACCACAAGGAATCAGCGATCGCGCCAATTTTACAAGCATCTTTAGGCATCAAAGTTACAGTTCCACAAAATTTTAATAGTGACTTATTTGGCACATTTACTCGGGACATTGAGCGCCCTGCCAATCAAATTGAAACTGCAAAAATTAAGGCTAAAAAAGCTTTAGAGATAATTGACACAGATTTAGCGATCGCTAGTGAGGGAAGTTTTTTCCCACATCCCATTTTAGGTTTAGCTTACAATCGCGAACTAGTTTTATTAATTGATCAGAAGCATAATTTCACCGTGCATGGTGAATTTCTCTCAACAGATACAAATTTCCGTCATCAAGAGGTTTCTAGCTACGAGCAAGCGTACGAATTTGCTATCAAAATTGGCTTTCCAGATCATGCAGTTGTCTTATTACCAGATGCACAAACATCCGCAAAGCAATCAATATATAAGGGAATTAATTCAAGAGATCTTCTCAAAGAGAATGTAATGGAATTATTAAAGACATATCGAACAATTCATATAGAAACTGATATGCGAGCACTCTACAATCCTACCCGTATGAAAAATATTGCCAAAGCAACAGAGGATCTTGTTCGCAGATTACAACAGATCTGTCCTAACTGTAGTTTTGTGAACTTTGATGTAGTACAAAAATTAAAAGGTTTGCCTTGTGAACTTTGTGGATTGCCAACTCAGTCTATTCGTGCACATTTGTACAAATGCGATTATTGTAAGTTTCAACAAGAATTTATATTTCCCTATGGCATCCAATATGCTGATCCGATGTATTGTTCCTATTGTAACCCTTAAACCTAATATTGAGGTGTTGCAACCATAGAATGCTTTGCGCTCACTTAAAATTCAGATATACATTTGAAAGTATCACTTCGTGACAATTTCAAATGTATATCTGTACTGCTCAATGCTTCAATAGGTTGCATCCATCCGCATACTAAAGTTTTAGTGGATTTACTATGCCTCAAAGTCAATCAAGACTACAATCTTATTGAATTAAGAATAAGCATCATGTTTCAACCCCAAGCCTCAATCATAGCTGATAGTGTTAACTTAACAGGCGATCGTCTGACTACTTTTGTGCTAACCTATCATCGTATGATTCACTCAGAATTCATGACTCATCGAATGCTCAGCAAAAATAGCAGCAGCAGTCGCGCCATTCCCGTCGAGAAAATGATTAAACTTGTCGAGAGTCAAGAGGTCTATCCATTACATTGGGGTAAAAATCAAAAGGGAATGTCTGCTCAAATCGAAGTTACTGAAGCTGACATGCAAGCTGCATCAGCAGTATGGCAAGAAGCAAGGTTAGATGCGATCCGTCATGCAAGGAGACTAGTGGAAATTGGCATTCATAAACAAGTAGTGAATCGACTTTTGGAACCTTTTTCTACAATTACTGTAATTTGTTCAGGTACGGAATATCAAAACTTTTTTGATCAGCGTTGTCATCCCGAAGCACAGCCTGAGATCCAAGCCTTAGCAAACAAAATGAAAGTAGCCTATGATATGAGTCAACCAAAGCAACTAGCCTCAGGGGAATGGCATTTACCGCTAATTAAACAGGAGGATATTGATGAAATTAGCGATATTAATGAATTGATTAAGGTTGCCGTAGGACGCTGTGCAAGAGTGAGCTATCTCAATCATGATGGGGTTCGTAGTCTCGCTGATGATATCAAACTGCACGATCGCCTATTAACTTCTAAACCTGCTCACCTGTCACCTTTTGAGCATGTTGCGATGGCTCTTCCTAATTCTGAAAAACGTGCTAACTTTATTGGTTTCCAAGCCTATCGATTTGATCTAGAACGTAATCAAGTTACTAAATAACAATAGATATTCTCAATGTCCTGTGCCAAAACAGCTAAACCTAGCCCAAAAGGATTCGCTAAGTCGTCATCTCCAATTTTTTTAAGTGCTTGCCTGATTGTCAAAAATGAGGAACAGCGCTTATCGCAATGCTTAGAGAGTGTAAAATCGCTCGCTGATGAAATTATTGTCGTAGATACTGGTTCGAGCGATCGCACCGTTACTATAGCCAAGAAATTTCAAGCACGAGTCTCATATTTTCCGTGGTGTGATGATTTTGCAAAGGCGCGAAACTATGCGATTGCAAAGGCTAAGGGGAAATGGATACTTATAATTGATGCTGATGAGATTTTGGAACAAAGTGCGATCGCAGTTTTGCAAAAGGTGATGCAACGGAATGATTGTTTAGCTGTAAACGTGCTGCGATCAGAAATTGGGGCAAAGCAAGCCCCCTATTCTCTAATATTACGCCTGTTCCGCAATCATCCTGCAATTAACTTTACGGGAATCTATCATGAATCCATTGATCAATCAGTAGCTGCATTACAGTTCAAAGAACCGCATTGGCAAGTTCTCAATGTAGAAGTTCCAGTTTTACTTCATTTCGGCTACATGGATAGTGAAATTCAGTTAAGACATAAGTACGAATTTGCCCAAAGATTAATGCATAAACATTTGAAAGTATTTCCAGATGATAGTTACATGCTCAATAAATTAGGTGCTTTGTATATTAATAATCCCGATAGTGATCGCGATTTTGGTATTTCTCTATTACAAAAAGGCTTATCATTAATTGATGATACCGATCAACAGAATTTGACTCGTTGTGAGATTTATTACCATTTAGGACTTGCCTATCAACAAAATGGGGATTGGGAATTAGCAAAACAAGCCTATGAACAAGTCATCAATATAGATGTTCCCAATCTTGTCAAATTATCTGCCTATGTCAATTTAGGGAATATCTATCAAGAGCTTAATCAAAAGGAAGCGATCACCTATTTTGAAAAGGTGACTCAAATTGCACCTAACTTTGCTCAAGGATATTTTAATTATGGAATTGCGCTCAAAACTTCAGGACGTTTCACCGAAGCGATCGCTGCTTATCAAAAAGCTATTTGTCTGGAGCCAGATTATGCTGATGCTCATCAAAATTTAGGTGTGGTACTGATGAAAGTAGGGTATTTCCCAGAAGCGATCGCATCTTTTACCACAGCCATTCAACTTCATGAGCAGCAAAAAAATTATGAAACTGCGGCTATATTGCGATCAGCGTTACAGGAGTTCCAATAAAGATTTTGGCAAAGCCAAAATCTTTATTGGGTTTTTAGTTGTTCGGCAAGATTTCGGGCTAACAGAGCGCGATTGGGACAGGTAGAAACCCCTGCTTGGCGCAAAGCTTCCGCCGCCCATGTATTGCAGTTGGACACTGCAATATATTTGGGAACAGCCGCATAGAAATTACTCACCCCATATTGACCATTCCCAATCGCCGCTAAACGATCGCCCATTCTATTAACTGCAAAAGTCTGTTTGACATAAGCCAACAAATTTTGAAATCCTGATTCTGATAGTTCAATTTTAAAAACAGGAAATTTAAAAAACTGTTCAGGCGGTTCCGCAAAGCTAGCTACATGGAGAACACTATCCGATGGAATGAATACTGCCCGCAGGATCGAAGGAATTGACTGATCACCTGCAAAATAAAACTGGCGATCACCCCAACCCACTTCTACAAATGGCGAATTTTGCCAATTTTCTGCACCAAAGTTCTCTTTATCCCGTTGCGCCCATGCTAAGCCTGAGTGCCAGTCATGCTGAACAAAATAAATCGTGCGAGTTTTGGCATTGGGTGCTGGTGGAAATAGCCCTGTAACAGGAATAGGGCAATAGAAAAAATAACTAGCGATCGCTACTGCCATACCCAACAATATCCCCAACAATATCGCAATTTTTCTTTTGCGGGACACGATCAACCTTCAATCTACTTGTCTAATTATCATAAAGCTAAAAGATAAAGAAAGAGTACTTTGCACCCTTTCTTTTTTAGTTACGCAGATCAGCGATCGCATTCATTGCTACATTGGCGATCGCCTGATCGGTCGCCTTAGGCAAATGGTAATACTTACCACTACCTGCGGCAGCGAGTTCCTTGGCAAAGCCAGTTGATACAAATTTATTTTCCGTATCGATGACCAATAGACCAATATTCAAAGCGCGAATCTTGCGACAAATATCGATTAACTCACCTTTGATATCGGGCTTAGTAGCAGGATCGATGGGTTCACCTTGCGATCGCGCTAGTGGCACATTGCCGCGACCATCGGTAATCGCCACAATCGTAACTGAGCCAACATCGCCCGATTGTCTAGCATTCAAACCCACCCGTACCGCTTGGGTTAGACCATGCGCTAAGGGAGAACCGCCACCGCAGGGCATTGTATCTAAACGCCGCCTTGCTGCTTCAATGGAACGGGTAGGCGGAAGTAGTACATCCGCTTGCTCGCCTCTGAATGGGATCAGGGAAATCTGGTCACGATTTTGATAACTATCCGTCAGCATTCGCAACGCAGCACCCTTCGCCGACTGCATCCGATTGAGCGCCATTGAGCCAGAAGCATCGACCAAGAAAATCGTTAACGCCCCTGCTTTACGAGCCAACTTCTTAGCACGAATATCTACATTTTCAACAATAACTTTACGGTGAGGGTAACGCGCTCTGCGGGCTTTTTGGTAGGGAGCCGAAGCGCGGAGTGTGGCATCAACGGCAATGCGATCACTCTTCCCTTGAGGCAAGACTGGCTTAATATAACGCCCACGCTCTTGGGAATAGATGAGATTACGTGTACCCGATCGCCCTTGCTTTTGCATGGACTGTGCGAAAAATAGCACTTCAGGATCGAGTATTACGCCTTCAGGATCAAAAATAAACTCTTCAGGAATTTCAGGAGATTCATCTTCCTGCTCTTGCTCCTGTTCTTGATCATCCTGATCTTCCTCCTGTTCCTGTTCACCGTCATCTTGATTTGGTGGTGGTGGTGCTTGCTGCTGTTGCTCAGGCGCTTGCTGCTGTTGATCTAGAGAAAGAGGCGATCGCGGCACGATTACCAGTTCCACCGCTTGACGCAAATCATCAGCATTAACTTGAGTGCGCCCATCCAGCGCCGCCGCCGCCTTCGCCACCCGCACTGCAAATAGTTCTGCACGATGCCCCTGCACGCCACCGCGCACAGCTTCCGCAATCAGATATTGCATCTGCGCCCTCGAGATGGTCACATCCTTCAGCCACTCCCGCGCCAAAATAATCTGAGTTCGCAGATCATCCACATCCGCATCATAGTTCCGTAAAAAAGCTTCAGGAGAGTTGGCATACTCCAAAACCATATCCACTGCTTCCACACGCTGATCGAGGGAGAGAACACCATCGGCAGACAGATTAACTGCAATCCGATCCATCAAATGCTGACTTAACGAGCCTTCCTCTGGGTTATAAGTGGCAATTAGCAAAGGCTGACATGGATGTTGGAAGCTAATTCCTTCACGTTCGACTTGGTTATAACCAGTGGAGAGAACTGAAAGCAGTAAATTAGAAATCTGTGGATCAAGCAAATTGATTTCGTCAATGTAGAGAACGCCACGATGAGCTTCAGCCAATAGCCCTGCTTGAAACACAGTCTGACCTTCACGCACAGAACGGCTCACATCAACGGAACCAATCAACCGATCTTCCGTAATCCCTAAGGGAATTTGCACAAAAGGGGCAGGAATAACTTTGGTTCGCACCTCACTAAAATCTTTGCCCTGCATTGCCTCTACCAGCACATCATCCCAGATGTCAGGTTTAGTCGGATCGCAATTGCTGAGGGATTCAACAGCAACTTCAATAGGCGGCAATAGGGCATGAATCCCACGAGCAAGGACAGATTTAGCCGTACCGCGTCTACCTGAGAGGGCAATCCCACCGATAGCAGGATCGATCGCTACTAGTAATAAAGCGGTTTTTATCGCTTCTTGACCGACCACAGCCGCAAGGGGAAAGGTGATAGGGATATTTGTAATGTTTGTGGTTAGGGGCAGTGAAGATACCATTGAGCAAGATACAAGTAAAAAAAATAAGAAAATTAATTTAGAGTTTTAGAAAATGAAATTTTAAGTTTCGGCTCAATTATACCTTTTATAGTAGTTTTCATAGGACTTACGCAAAATAACCAAGAACTTGAGTTCTTGGTTATTTTGCGTAAGTCGGCTTTAGCTGACTCAAGAACTTCTGTAATCAACCTGTTTTAACGGGTTTAAGCTTTCATCCCGTAATTTATTCTAGGGATATTGCATAAATCCTATTTCATTTAGACCACATCCAATTAGAATCGTTTTTTCTAAGATTCAACACTTCTAAGTAGCTCAACTTAATTAAAACCCAAACCAGAGTTTTGTTCCGCCCGCTACGCGGGCGGAACAAAACTCTCGGTTTTTGTTTACTTTAGGACTTACGCAAACCGAACGAATTTATTATGCATTGGGTAGATGTGGTGCGGGCGAAGCCCGCACCACATCTACCCAATGCGTAAGTCCTATACTTATGTTTAGCTGCTTACCCATAAGCCAGTAAGATCAGTATCTATTCATACAATTGTGGAGATATGTGAGTGTGAGACAGATAGAAAAAGGCAACAAATCTCGATCTAATGGAAGGCATAATCTACACTACTTAGCGGTCATTGCATCTACGCTCACCATAGCCACACCAATCGTCCTATTTGGATTAGCGAATCACCTCACCGCGCAAACCATCACCGATGCGATCGCTTCCCATAGCAACCCAGTTAACTCAGAAATCAATTCCCTAGAATCAATTCGGAAACGCGGCAAATTAATTATTGGTGTTAAAGATAATCTGCCACCATTGGGATTTCGTGATCGCGATGGTAACTTAGTAGGATTAGAAATCGAACTTGCCCGTGAACTAGCCAAAGAACTCAATATCCCCATTGAATTTGTCCCACTCAAAAATCGAGACCGTCTCTCAGCTATAGCCAATAATCAGGTGGATTTAGCGATCGCGCAAATTACTGTCACCAATAATCGCGCCCGTCTAGTTGATTTCTCCTTGCCCTACTACACCGACAGTTCCATTGCGATCGCCAAACAGGGGCTCACCCGTCAAGACCTCAGCCAACCTATAGCAATCGCAGTTCTCAAAAATTCTGCTTCCATTGCTGTAATCCAATCGCAATTCCCCAAAGCAGCCATTATTGGCGCTAATTCCTATAAGGATGGGCTAGCTGCTCTACAAGCGGGCAAAGTCACAGCCTTCGTCGGTGATCGCAGTAGCCTTAGCCAATGGCTCAAGGAACATCCTGAATATGAAATTATTGGTCAACCTTTAGCTGTCCATAGTTTAGCAATCGCCTTACCACGTGGACTCCAAAATTTAGATCTGCGCGATCGGGTCTTGGCGATCGTGGAGAAATGGCGTAAAGGTGGCTGGCTCAAAGAAAGAGTAAAATATTGGGGATTGTAGATACCGCAATCCTAAATAGTTTGTTGTAATCACCGTAGGTTCAGTTAGCGATATTGTGTTTGAGGATGGTGCTGTGAAAAAAGGAATACAAAAAGGTTTTGTGAATTTAGTTGCCTCTAGCCTTGTGCTATGTGGTGGCATGAATGCGATCGCCACCCTTCCTTTCATCGCCGCCGCACCTGCACAGGCACAATCCGATGAAGACACGAATATTCGGGTTTATAAATTAGCTAGCCCTGCGGTCGTCTCGATTCAATCACAACGAGGTAATGGTAGCGGCTCAATTATCGATCCAACGGGCTTAGTTTTGACCAATGCCCATGTTGTAAGGGGGGTCACCATCGTTAATGTCATCCTCAGTGACAAGCGTCAGTTTCGTGGAACTGTGATCGCCAGTAGCCGTAACCCTGACCTCGCACTCATTAAGCTAGATGGAGTCACCACCAATCTACCGACTATTTCCATCGCCACTTCCAATGGTATTCAAGTGGGACAGCGTGCCTTTGCGATCGGCAATCCCTTCGGACGCTTTGCAGGCACACTGACTACAGGCATCATCAGTCGCATTGATCGAGATCGCAAATTATTACAAACCGATGCAGCCCTCAATCCTGGAAATTCGGGTGGACCTTTGCTCAATAGTCGGGGGGAATTAGTAGGCGTAAATACCGCTATTTTTACCACCACTTCGACCAATAGTGGCATTGGTTTGGCGATCGAAGCCGATACCGTTAACCAATTTATTATGGCTGCGCGTCAAGGTCGAATGCCAAATTTCACCTCTAATCTACCCAGAACTAGTAACCTCAAACTAGATGGTAATCCAATTGCCTCTTCCCTTGGCACAAATGACAATACCTTACCCGATGGCAGCTACTACAAGGCATATCAATTCCAAGGGCAAGCAGGACAATCGGTAGTGCTCGAAATGCGTGGTACTGGGATTGACCCTTACCTCGTTCTCTTTGATCCCAATGGGCGCAAAATTGCCGAAGATGATGATGGAGGTGGTGGTAAAAATGCGCGTATTGCTATTACCTTGCCTAATACAGGCACATATACCCTCTATGCCAACTCCTATGAAGTCGGCGATACAGGCTCCTTTACGCTTGCAGGGAGTATCAGCAATAATTACACCGTCGAAACCACAGGCGATCGCGATATCCTCTTACAAAAGAATGGCATTCTAGGCGATAGGAGCCGTGTTTTAGCCAGAGATGGTAGTTTATTTGAGACCTTCAGCTTTAATGCCCAAGCAGGACAAGTTGTCCAAATTGATCTAACCAGTTCTGACTTTCACCCCTATCTTGTTCTATTTGCCCCTAACAGCAAAGTTTTAAAAGAAAACAATGGCTTTCCGAGTCGCACCAGTGCATCAATTACTGTTGAGCTACCCTTCACAGGAACCTATCGCACCATCGTCAATGCCTTCGAACGCACAGGCAAAGGTACATACAAACTAATTGTAAAAAGGCTCAGATAGTGTAAAAGCCTTGCTTAGCAAGGCTTTTACGTTTGGGTTTTGAGAGAAGTTTTTTTGCTGCACCAACAAAATCCGTTTCAAATTATCCCGAACTCGCTTTAAAACACAAAATGGAAATGCCATTCTTTTGGTAGTGCTGCAAAGTAATTTTTTTAGTAATTGTGTTGCGGGCGCGAAGCGCCCGCAACACAATTACATTGTATGACTACCATTTTGTGTTCTGTTATTAAATCTTAGGTTGACGTTTGTGCCATTCCGTTGACTGCTCGTAGCCATAGGCAACTTGCAGCAGCACATCCTCGCGCAAGACATTAGAAACCAGTTGCAGACCGATGGGTAAACCTTTGGAGTCGAAACCGCAAGGAATACTAATCCCAGGAAGTCCCGCAAGGTTAACAGGAATCGTCATCAAATCTGATAGATACATCCCAAGGGGATCTTCGGTTTTACTGCCAGATTGGAAAGCGGTAGTCGGAGCCGTGGGGCAAACAAGGACATCAACCTGCTCAAAGGCTTTTTGGAAGTCTTGTACAATTAAAGTCCTGACCTTCTGAGCCTTCAGATAATAGGCATCGTAATAACCTGCGGACAACACATAAGTCCCAATCATGATCCTTCGCTTGACTTCTGCACCAAAACCTTGCTCGCGAGTATTCTCATACATACTTAGCAAATTATCGGCATTTTGATCTCGCAAACCGTACTTCACGCCATCATAACGAGCGAGGTTTGCCGATGCCTCAGAGGGGGCAATGATGTAATAGGTCGGCAAACCATAGCGGAAGCGCGGACAGGAAATTTCATAAACCGCTGCACCCATACTCTCGAAATGGGCGATCGCTTTTCTGACCGCCGCTTCCACTTCACTATCTAATCCTTCACCGAAGGTTTCCGTAATTACACCAACTCTTTTGCCTTTGAGGGATTGGGTTAAATCAGGTGTTAATAAAGCTGCATAGTCAGGAATTTCCGTCTTAATGCTAGTTGAATCCTTGGGGTCATAACCTGCGATCGCGCCCAAGAAAATCGCCGCATCTTCAACGGTGTTAGCAAAAGGTCCTATTTGATCAAGGGACGAGGCAAAGGCAACTAGCCCAAATCGTGAGACTAGTCCATAGGTGGGCTTGAGTCCTACCACACCACAATAGGACGCAGGTTGACGAATCGAGCCCCCCGTATCGGAACCTGTAGCAATTACACATTCACTGCTAGCAACTGCTGCAGCCGAGCCACCTGATGATCCCCCAGGAACATAGGCTGTATTCCAAGGATTAGCGGTCTGAGCGATCGCTGAGCTTTCAGTTGAGCTACCCATTGCAAACTCATCGAGATTAGTTTTGCCAACCATCACGGCTCCTGCATCGCGCAATTTAGTCGTAATTGTTGCCTCATAAGGTGGCACGAAATTTCTAAGCATATTTGAGCCACAGGTAGTGGGCATTCCCTTAACGCACATATTGTCTTTCATTCCAAGAGGAATACCTGCTAGGGGTGGCAATTCTTCACCTGCGGCGATCGCGGCATCAATCACTTTGGCTTGAGCGATCGCCACTTCAGGAGTAACCGTGACAAAACTATGTAATTTCGGTTCTAGCCGATCAATGCGATCTAAATACTCTTGAGCAACTTCAGTTGCTGATCGCTCTTTATTGATTAAGGTTTGCCGAATTTGGGCGATCAATGACATAAACAATCTGATGGGTTATTGGGCAGAATCCCAATTATAAAACCAAAGCAGTTAAAGCTGACGATAGGATAATTTAACAATCTTCTGGACAAGTGCCAAGAAAGCAAATACAATATACCCGCAAATTAAGGTATGTTCGCACCACTTGGAGGTCATTATTCCTGAACCGCTAACCCTGACTGTGAGTTTACGAGGCAGCCGCGAAGTCAAGGACACCTATCAAATGATCCGCCTCACAGGTCTTCTCGACGCTTTTTCTGAGCCAGCCTTTAAGAAGGTAATTGGTAAGTGCGTTGAGGATGGTCCTTTTAATGTGATTTTAGATCTGTCAACCATTGATTTTGTTGATAGCTCTGGGCTTGGGGTTTTGGTGCAAATGGCTAAAAAAACTCATGGTCTGAGTGGAACTCTTCAGATTATTACCAATCCTAGAGTGACCCAAACTGTTAAGCTAGTTCGCCTAGACCAATTCCTCTCACTCCAGACATCAATTGATGAAGCTCTGGCAAAAATTGATCAAACCAAGCAAGGATAGACACACTATTTGCATAACAAAAGCACACTCGACATACTCGACATGTTTTTTAAACTTAGGTCGATTCGGAAATGAACAAAACTCATAACTAAAATTATCGGGAGATTAATTGGGGCAAATCTTCTCTGTTTGATATTTATATTGAATCTACGGAATTTAAAAAATATTAATGACCTGATATAGCTTTTTTCAAGCAAGCTAGGTGTGGAGATTTCTCTCGATGAAGATTGTAGAAATGTACCTCATGGTTTTGGAAGATGGCAAACCATCTTCCAAAACCATGAATCAAAATTCTTGCTCGGCAAAAATTTTGATTTTGAGGTTATAAAATTTGCAAAATTAAACTGAACTGCCATCTAATCCAGAAAACCTCTATCAAAACTATTGTTTTGAGTTTGTACCGATTTAAGCAGAATCAACTTATGATATTAAGTAAGGCAAAATTTATAGACATTGATGGGCAAGCAATGCTTGCCCATCAATGTCTAAAATAAATGTAAATGTTCGATATCTACCTCTGTATCTAAACATTTTGTCTAAACATGATTTTGTCTAAACATAACTTTAAGTAAATTATTGTGTAATGGCATTACTCCATAATGTCTCTTATCCGAACTGTTGACAATGTTGCTGAGATCCCAATCTCTGCTCTAGCCTATATTGGAGATGCTATATATGAAACGCAGATGCGATTGCATTACTTGCTGCCACCACGTACTGCTAAGCAATATCATCAACTTGTAGTCAGTCAAGTTAGAGCAGAGCAACAAGCGCAACTTCTTGAAAAAATAGATCTCACAGAATTTGAGTCTGATCTGGTAAGACGTGGTCGCAACGCTGCGGGGTCAGCTCCTCGTAAAGTCAATCCTCATATTTATCAAAAAGCCACAGGATTTGAGGCACTGATTGGTTATCTTTACTTAACTGATCGTGATCGCCTCGACCAAATTTTTACTCAGCTAATTAGCCATATCGATCCCCCATCACCATGACATCGCAACCCAAACTGAAGTCGAATAAGAAAAAGTCTAATAGAGATCAAGACCGAAATTTTGAGAACCGTCCCGAAAAATCCTTTGATAAATATTCGGAGAAGCGTTCCAGTCAATATTCTGATAAACGCTCAGATAATCGTCCCGACCGATCTTCTGACAAGTCCTTTGATAAGCCTTATAAATCCTTAGAGAGAAGCTTCGATAAGCGATCAGATCGCGCAGATAAACGTTCTGATTCCAAGTATTCGGGCAAGTCCAACAAGTATACTGACAAATATACAGATCGTCACTCTGAGAAGAGTTTTGAGAGACGTGCAGATGTACCTGAACCAAGGTTTGATCGGCAGTTTGAAAAGCCCATTACCAAAAAGATCGGGGAAAAGTTTGCTAATAAAAAATTCGTTGACAAGAAATCTGGCGATAAATTTGTTGATAGGAAATTTGGAGATCGCCATATTGGTCGCGATAGCACTGAGCGCTTTGACCGAGGTGATCGCAATTTTGATCGTAATCGGAAGTTTGATTTGGATCAAAATTTTGGTGATCGACCATCGGTTCCTAACTTCGAAAGGCGATCGCTACCACCAGTTGGGCGCAACTTTGATCGTGATGACGAACTAGCGATTGTGCCACCCAAGCAAACTGAGGCAAATCCTGATATCGTCTATGGTCGCCATGCCGTTGAAGCAGTATTAAATAGCGATCGCAGCATTAACCGTATTTGGGTCACACCAAGACTGCGTTACTCTGCTGACTTCTTGCCACTCATTGATGAAGCCAAATCAGGTGGAGCTGTAGTTGATGAAGTTGATAATACACGTCTTGATCGCATCACTGAAAATGGTAGGCATCAAGGGATCGCAGTTCAAGTTTCAGCCTATGAATATGCTGATCTTGATGAATTGATTGTGCAGGCAAAAGAGAAATCAGCTAATCCTGTGATTGTTATTGCTGATGGCATCACCGATCCCCACAATTTAGGATCAATTATTCGCAGTGCGGCGGCTCTTGGAGCACAAGCTCTGGTTATTCCTCAGCGTCGTGCGGTGGGGATCACAGCTACTGTCGCCAAAGTTGCGGCTGGCACATTAGAGGTTCTCCCCGTTGCGCGTGTAGTTAATCTCAATCGTGCCCTTGAGAAAATCAAAGAAGCTGGTTTCTGGGTTTATGGAACTGTTGCAAATTCGGGTGATGCAATTCACAAAGCCCAGTTTACAAATGCGATCGCCTTGGTAGTTGGTGCAGAAGGAGAGGGATTAAGTCTTTCCATTCAGAAAAATTGCGACTTTATTGTATCTATTCCTTTAGATGGAAAAGTGGAAAGCTTAAATGCTTCCGTAGCAGCAGGAATGGCGCTGTACGAGATTTTCAGACAACGATGGGTAAATACGTTAAACCTGAACAATTTGTCTTGAAGTCATGTTTTAAGTTATATAAAGATATAGGATGAAAGCTTTAAGTTTACTAAGGCTCTCTATTCACCTAAACCATTCACTTTAACTATGTAAACTCATAGGTGGTAACTTGTTTAAGAACATTTTTACATCAATTCTGGAAACGTTTGGTTTGGCATTGTGGGTCGAAATTGTCACCGATTCACCACATTGTACATATTATTTTGGTCCTTTCATTAATGAGTCTGAAGCTGAAGCTGCAAAAAGTGGTTACATCGAGGATTTAGTGGCAGAAGGAGCTAAGGGTTTGGCGGTAACCGTCAAGCGTTGCAAGCCTGAAAATCTCACAGTTTATGATGATTCACTGGATTTTAAGTTTGACCGCTTTCCTGCATTTAGCGGTCAAACTCTGTAATCACTGAATTGATCAGTATCTCTATAACATTGATCATCAATAGACTACAGGGGCTGATGCCCCTAGTTTTTTCTCATATAAGTGCATAAAGAAGTTCTGTAAAAGATCTAGAACTGTGCATGTTAGTGATCGCTGGAAGTCAGTTTAATTATTTAACTTTTGAGAATTATAATTCTGCCCCAAATGAAAGGCTAACTATTAACGTTAGTTTCACAATTCCTAAGTTTTTTTATTATTTAGTGAGCGTTATGTTATTTGGATTTGGTAAAAAACTAACACTTCCAACTGCGACGGATGCTCTTCCTGGTAGACCGACGGCAATTCCTACAGCATCACATCATTTTCTCAATGGTAATCCGCTTAAACCCCCTTTCCCTCAAGGGATGGAAACTGCTGTATTTGGATTAGGGTGTTTTTGGGGAGCTGAGCGTCGGTTCTGGCAACAGATGGGGATTTATGTAACGGCTGTTGGCTATGCTGCGGGCTTAACACCTAACCCTACCTACGAAGAGGTCTGCTCTGGCATGACTGGACACAATGAGGTTGTGCTAGTTGTGTATGATCCTAAGTTAATCAGCTACTCCAATTTGCTAAAAGTATTTTGGGAATCGCATAATCCCACGCAGGGAATGCGACAGGGCAATGATCAAGGTACTCAATACCGCTCAGGCATTTATGTCTATAACGATATCCAACGCAAGTTAGCGGAGGATTCACGAGAAGTGTATCAGGATGCACTGAAGGCTGCAGGAATAAAGCAAGGTATTACCACTGAAATTCGTGATGCAGGCGAGTTTTATTATGCTGAGGGTTACCATCAGCAATATCTGGCGAAAAATCCCAATGGCTATTGTGGTCTAGGTGGTACAAATGTCTGCTATCCTGCTGCCACAGTTGCTTAAATTACACAAAAGAGTTTACAACACAAAATTTTTTTAGTAAAAGCCTCACATCGCGAGGCTTTTATATTATGTTCTTATATTGCGTTTATTACCATTGCGGCGAGTTTACTAGCTGCACCTACTTCTCCGCATACCTGTTTTAAGCGATCGCGCATTTTCTCTAGTTCTTCAGGATGGTCAAGATAAACTAAAATTTGCTCAGCAACTTTGGTGGGGGTAAGTTCTCCCAAAAGCTCTGGCACGATCGCTTCACCTGCCCAGATATTTGGCCAAGATAGCAGTTGACCTTGTTGCTGAATTTGGGAAATCAGGATGGAATTGATGAGCTTGGATAGTACCTTACCGATTAGTGGGGCAGATGCAAGTAGTCCCAATATGCCATCCCAGCCAACCTTCATATCAGTATAGTTTGTCGGTAAAAGGACGATCATCGGCTGCTGAAGAGAGGCAAGCTCAGCAGTATTTGCGCCAACGGTAGTAACACATAGTTGGCTACTCTTGATGAGGTCATGGGCAGGAAATTCACGATGAATATTAATCGTTGTCCCTTTAGCAGTTAATAAGTTGCCATCAGCCAATTTTGCTGTCGAACCCTCACTATCTGAGGTCGGGAAACTAAACTGGGCATAGGTTGCCAAAATTTCAGGTGTTGTCGTAGGTGCAAGGGCAATCACTAGTTCAATATCTGGATATTTTTGATGCAGGATATCAGCGATCGCCACAACGAGAGGTACGCCAATCTTAAGTTTATGACCCTTTGACCCAGGCATAAAACAAATGCGTTTCTGTGTTCGTGATTCTGATTGCGGTCGGGATTCTAAGCGATCCACCATTAAGTCTCCAATAACCTGCGCTTTATGTCGGAATGGGTGAGGAATTTTAGTAGCGATCGCCTCATTGCGTACCGCTAACAAATCTACCCAGCGATACCATCTTGCCTCCCACTCAGCATAAATCAAAGTTTTGTAGCCCAGTCGTTTGGCGATCACCAAGGCAAAAAACTGATCCCCCCCCAAAAATACAACAAGCCCCTGTTTTGACCATTGCCAATCATGATTTTTTCCCCATAGGAGAAAATCAAAAAACTGCTCCTGTGGTAAGACGCGATCAACATGGGGAAAGCTTTGGGCGAGTTGCGCTTCCTGTCCACTAGCATTCTGACAAGGTGATAAAGCAATCGAAATTCGAGTTTTCGACGCATCACTAGGAGATCGCCATGAATTTTCTAAGGCTTTCAGAAAAGGATATACCCATGTAGTCAGCTCCCCTGGTCCATTGGACAGGATCAGGATATCCTTGGCAATATCTGTGACAAGAGGAGTGGATAGCATGAATAATTACCGATTTTTATTTCCAATCTTGACACTCCCCGCACTGAAGTGACGGGGATTCCTGATTCAGCGAGACAACTTGCCAGATAGACTTGCATCTAATTGGCAGAGGTCGAACTCTCTACAGGCGTGAATTTGGGTATGCCCTACCCTATTTAGACCAATAGCTAAAATATTCAGAGCCGCATTGTGGTCACGGTCTAATACAGTGCCACAAGGCCCACAGTGATGTGTACGCTGACTCAATGTTTTGACAACTTGCTTACCGCAGTTTGAGCAATTCTGGCTCGTATATTGTGGTGGCACTGCAACCGTGACCTTGCCAAACACCTTGCCAAAATACTC
>Ga0209990_10000613_pt1 | contig 34722 bp, 27 predicted proteins | sample NOAtaG_6_FD_187304 | JGI IMG/M metagenome (GOLD analysis project Ga0209990, IMG submission 187304) | Freshwater lake microbial communities from Lake Erie, under a cyanobacterial bloom - NOAA_Erie_Diel5S_2200h metaG (SPAdes) (version 2) | ecosystem: Environmental > Aquatic > Freshwater > Lake ...
TCTTCTTGAAGCTTTTGCAAGGTAGCGAGATCTTCTTTGCTTACCTTGTCAGCTAGTCCTGCGGAGATGATTTCATTGATTTTGTCCAAGCAAGCATTTAAGCCAGCAGCAAACTCATAGCGGCTGGTTGCTTGTTTACCACGGAAAGTACGATCAGGGTAGCCAGCGATACAACCATAACGCTCTACCAAGGATTGCAGTGCAGTAAAAGCCCAATCGGTAGGCTTTACATCGCTGAGTTGAGATACTGAAGTAACGTTTTGAGCTACAGCACTGGGACGCAACTGTAGTTGGTCAACGGAAGCAGATTGCGCGTTAGCAGCACCACTAAACATTGTGGATGCAGCAACAGCAGCCGAAATTACTACGGGAGTAACTAAGCTTTGGTTATTCTTAGAAAACTTAGACATTTTATTTATCATTCCTCACAACGATACTATCTTACATCTAACTTAGCTAAATGTATCAATCATTGCAGTAAAAATTCAAGTATTGCTAAACACATTCATCATGTATCTCTTATAAAAATCCCATAAAACATTACTTACGGCATATATAACAGGATAGATATCGCGTTTTTCAGTCTAGTAGGTTGTGATTTTGTGTCCCCGATGAAGTTGGCGTGAACAAAGCTATGTAACTCTCTGGCTTAAAAAGAGCTATGTAGCTCTGCTTATGCTAAAAGTATCCCTGCTGAAGTTGGGTCAACAACTAAGAAAAACTAAGAAAATTGATTTATTTACAAAGTATTTGCTGGAGCAATTGGGCTAAAATACTAGAAGTAGGGAACACTATCCAAGCTAACTCTGCAAATTTGTAAACCAACTAAGTCTCATAAACAGACAAAGAACTAATGCTAGCCACCCTTAGCTCATAAATAACTATCTTGAAAAGCTCTTTAGGCTGTCTGATGGAGATATGCGTTTCGATCCATATATTTCTAGGCATACTTTAGACTAAGTTAACGAGAATATTTTCTGAGCTATCAAGGGTATCTCTACAAAGATCAATTAGTTCCCATCGGATGAACAGGTATCGAAAATCCTTACTTGTGATGATTGTCGATGTTTATCTGTGTTGCTCAGTTTATGTCTCTAAATGTGTTGGTAGTTTGTTTTTGTGTAGCCCCCTCGTTTGCTTTAATTTGCTCACCTTAAACCATCGCTCGAACCTCGCCTCATGGAATTCTCGATTACTCAACTGTTAGATAACTTCTCTGATGACAAGCTAGTTACGCCTAAAGCGATCGAAAAAAAACTTGGAATTAGTGACGATAGCAAAAGCGTCCGTAAGCTCCAAGTTGCCCTTGATGCTCTCGAAAAAATTGGTATTCTCGAAAAAGATAAAGGACGTTACCGCCGCATCCATGAGGAAGGTTTGGTGGAAGGTCGCTTGCGTTGTTCCAGTAAAGGATTTTGCTTTGCCATCCAAGATGTTGAGGGGGCAGAGGATATATATGTACGCGAGAGTCGTTTGAGTAATGCTTGGAATGGCGATCGCGTATTGGTGCGAGTTACTAAGGATGGGGTCAGAAGGCGATCGCCTGAAGGTGAGGTGCGTCTGATTCTAGAGCGTTCTAATCCAACTCTACTATCGACGGTAAAATTGACCGACGGCAGCTACCGTGCAGTCCCATTAGATGACCGCCTTTTGTTTGAAGTTGAACTAGTACCTGATGAGGAAACTCCTGATCTGAGTGTGGCATTTGGTAAATTGGTACATTTGGAAATGGTGCGCTTTTCTCTAGGTAATCATTTGCCATTGGGTCGCATTTTACAAGTCTTGGGAGATGACGCTGAGTCAACTAATGATATTGACTTGGTATGTTGCAAGCATAATTTACCAAGAAGATTCAGTGCTAAGGCTTTGACGGCAGCAGCAAGTTTGCCAAGGGGAGTTAGAAAAGCTGATCTAAAACATCGTCTAGATCTCCGCAAAACTCTTACTGTCAGAATTGGTAATGCAGCAGCAATTTCCATCACCCAAAGTGAAACAGGTTGGGAATTGGGTGTCCATATTCCTGATGTTGCCACCTATGTAATAGCAGGTTCGCCGTTAGACTTAGAAGCACGTAAGCGACTAAGATCATTTTTCTTAGGTGACACGATTTTGCCAATGTTGCCTGAGATGAATGTTTTTAATCAGCCTGAATATCTCACGATGTCAGTGCTCATTAAATTAGACCATGATGGTAATGTGCATTCTTTCGAGATTCAACCTTCGGCAATTTTGGTGCGAGCAAATCTCAGTTACCAAAGAGCGCAACAAATTCTCGATGGCAAGGTAACTGTTGATGAAGATGCGCCAAGTCAAGAGATTGATACAGAAGTAGAAGAGTTAGTACATTTAATTGCTAAGGTTGGCTCATTGCTGCAAAATCATTCCAATGCAATTAGGTTAGTCTTACCTCAGATTCCCTCTCAAGAGGCGGATGAAGGTGTTAGAGGATTAACAGTAGTTCCTCTGACTCTGCCTATTTCTGGTACTGTAACGGAAGTGATGATTTTGGCGAATAAGGCGATCGCTTTGCATTTGCAATCCTTGGCGATTCCTGCCATTTATCTACGCCAAGTTCCTCCTGATCAAGGTAAAGTTGACGATTGGCTGAAGCTATTAGATAGCATGGGTATTTCTGCTCAGTTAGAAACTCCTGAGCAAATCCAGGTTGCTGATCTACATCGCATTTTGCATCAGATTAATCAACTTGGGCAGGAAGCGACTCGCGATATTCTTAAATATCTCTTACTATCGATGTTTAAGCCCAATGAATATGTACTTGCACCTGCGATCCATTTTGGTTTGGGATTAATTGAGCAGCCCTACATACATGGTGTATTTCCCCAGCACCATTATGGAGATTTATTAATTCAACGGACTTTGCATACAGTGTTTGAAGAAGGACGCGATCGCCGTAGCATTCGGATTAAGGACGGGGTGAATTTGCGAAGTTCTACTGCCCACGGTCAGGTCAATTGGAGTGTCTTGCCTCCTGAAACGGAACGTCAGTTAATTGAGGACTTAGAAGCGATCTTGCCTAAGCTTAATCAAGCTGATACTTTGTATCATCGTTCAATTTCTGATTTAGATGGATTGCGTAAAGCGGAATTTATGCGATCGCATACTGGCGGTAATTTCTATGGCATCATTACTAGCGTTCAATCCTATGGCTTCTTTGTTGAGATTGAGTCCTTACTTGTAGAGGGCTTAGTCCATGTCAGTTCTCTCAAGGATGACTGGTACGAGTTCCCCTTAATTAATGGTAAGGGTCGAGCCAGAGCTTCGACTTTACTGGTGGGTCGTCGTAGTGGTCGTCAATATTGCTTGGGCGATCGCGTTGAAGTACAGGTCAAGGGCGTTGATTACTATCGCCAACAAATTGATTTGGTAGCAGTTGTCACTCCTGAAGATGATCGTGACTCGTCTACTTCGGAATTTAGTTCTATATCAGAAGCTGATTTAGAAATTCCTGAGGATATCGAGGCAGCAAATATAGAATAATCTCACTAGCCACAATTACCTCATACCACGAGTTCCCCACCATGTCGCTTTCCCGCTTATTGGTGACTATTTTAAACCGTCTTCAGCCATCTGCGGAGACGGTCATGCTTGTGTCTGCGATCGCTGTCGGTGTGATTAGTGGCATTGGCGTTACTCTATTTCGCAAACTGATCTTAATTGCCCAAGAAATTTATTGGCATGAGATAGCTGTAGCTCTGAGTAATCAATGGCATTGGGCAATAATCTTTATCCCCATGTTGGGGGCATTAGTTGTCAGCTTAGTCCGATTGCGTCTAGATCAAGTAGAAGCGAAAACCTTGAGCAAAGGGCAGATAGTCAGTGACGTAGGGCAATCCTATTCACAGGTTCCCTTGAAAACATTAGCCGCAGCGCTTTCCTTGGGGTCTGGTGCTTCCCTCGGACCAGAGGGACCGAGCGTGGAGTTAGGTAGCAACATTGGTTCTATTCTCGGACAAATGTTGCAGTTTTCCAGTGAGCGAATTCGACTATTAATTGGTGCAGGTGGAGCCGCAGGACTAGCCGCAGGTTTTAATGCACCGATCGCAGGTGTATTTTTTGCCCTTGAGGTATTGCTCCGCGATTCCTATCGCACTAATAAATCTAGTCCGAATTCAGACGTGAGTGTGGTCGTTATTGCCTCCGTTATTTCGGCGCTAGTTTCGCAAATCAGTCTCGGTGAGCGCCCTGCTTTTAGCTTGCCCGTATATGAAGTTCGTAGCTACTGGGAATTACCGATTTATTTAGGATTAGGGGTATTAGCTAGTGTAGTTGCCCTTATGTTTGCCAGTGCAGTTAAGCAGGCTAAGAAGTTTTTTGCGGGAGAATGGGCGATCGCTACATTTATGCAAAAACTATCCTTGCCCGTGAAACTTCTGATCGGTGGGCTATGTGTTGGCATAATTGCTTTGACTTTTCCTGAAGCGATTGGTATAGGTTATGAGACTGTAGAATCAATTTTGCAAGATACCCCGTTCACAATTCCTTTATTAGGTATTTTGCTAGTTATCAAACTATTGCTAACGGCGATTAGTTCCGCGAGTGGCTTTGTGGGCGGACTGTTTGCACCTTCAATTTTTTTGGGAGCAGTACTGGGCAGTCTATATGGTCAGGCGATCGCTAGTTTATTACCTGCTTCAATTCCGATAGCAGCTTCCCCTGCCTATGCGCTAGTGGGGATGGCAGCAGTACTCGCAGGCACGGTACGCGCTCCGCTTACATCAGTACTCTTACTATTTGAAATGACTCGCGACTATCTGCTTCAATTCCGATAGCAGCTTCCCCTGCCTATGCGCTAGTGGGGATGGCAGCAGTACTCGCAGGCACGGTACGCGCTCCGCTTACATCAGTACTCTTACTATTTGAAATGACTCGCGACTATCGTATCGTTTTGCCTCTGATGGCAGCCGTAGGGCTTTGTGCATGGATACTTGATCAGTTAGATACATCTAAGACTGATCGCATGATTATGCAGTGGTCAAATTTGCCCGCCGATATTGAAGTCCTTGAAAAAATTAAAATTGCGGAGGTCATGACCTTAAATCCTGCTTCAGTCAAATATTCAATGCCCGTGTTACAGGCTGCCCAATTTATTACTAGTGGCTATCATCACAGCGCTTTAGTTTTTGATGATGTCAATCATTTGCAGGGCATCCTTACCACACAGGATTTAAAACGAATCCTCTCTGCACCCACTAGTGAGCCTGCCTTTGAGGAAATGACTGTTCAAAATATTTGTACGCGAGAAGTACTGTGCACCTTTGCTGATGAGTCTCTCGCTGAGGCACTCAAGCGGATGGCGACAAGGGATTTGCGACAAATGCCAGTAGTTGATCGCAATCAACCGAAACGAGTAATTGGTATGGTTGATCGGCTTGCTATTACAACAGCCTATAACACAGCGCTAACAAAACGAGCGATCGCTGCTAGAATTACACCGACTAAACCGAATACAAGTACAAGTAATACTAATAATGCTGCAGTCTTAACCAACACGTTAAATGCAGCTAACACTGGTGCTAATACTAATGTTAGTAATGGTGGTAGCCGTCATAATGTCGATCATCGATATGATGATGGTAATACTGGTAGTAACGGTTCTAGCAATAATGATAACGATAATCCTCTAAATGCTCCTCTAAATAATAAAAAAAGAGAATTAGATATTCATAGCTCTGAGATAATTCCCTCCTAAAATTTAGAGACTGTCTTAATTTAGTAACTAGCCCCCACAAGGATGTCATGAATAGCGAAGAAATACTCATAGAATTTGTGGCAAGTAGCGATCGCTCTAATGGTGAGTCGATCAAGGCTCTCAGTACCAATAAGGTAAAAGAGAGTATTCAGCAAATTGCCAATCTCGTCCAACAACTCGCACCTGAAAGTACTCCCAATCAAACTAATGGGCTAGCTCTAGATGAAGTTGAAGTTGCCATAAAATTGACTGAATCAGGTGAAGCAGTTTTGTTAGGCAATGGGCAAAGTAGTAGCGCAATTATCTTAAGGTTTCGTCGTCCCAAACATTTAGTTAGTGGTCTATCTCCCACTAGTGCCAATGATCTAGCAATTTCCAACCAAGGAATTAGCTACCAGAAATTACAGGATTTGCTCGCTAGTGGTAAGTGGCAAGAAGCTAATCAGGAAACATGGAATGTGATGTGTCAAGCAGCAAACAAAAATATTGGCTCTGTTCTATCCGCAGATGATATCAAGCAAATTTCCTGTGAAGTCTTGCAGACTATTGATAGTCTCTGGCAAAAGCATAGTCAGGGTCGCTATGGATTTAGCTCTCAAAATCAAATCTATGTGTCATCAATTATGGGCTAAGGGTTATAGTCTGAGAATTTCCGAGCTAGGCTTCCTTAATATTAGGAGCATAGGATCACAAGTTTGAGATAAGTAAGAAGTAAGGATACTCTGCTTCACTTAGCCTTTACTAAATATTAACTTATTAACTTTAAGATTACAGGGGTCATTGTCATGGATCAGGATAAGCAAAAGCAGATTACGATGTACTTCATCGAAGAAGCCAAGGAACATCTGCAAACTATTGAGTCAGGGCTGCTTAATTTACAATCGATCATGGGTAATGTGGAATCGGTAAATGAGGTATTTCGAGCTGCCCATTCGATTAAGGGAGGAGCCGCGATGTTGGGATTTAGTAGTATCCAACATGTTGCTCATAACTTTGAAGATTATTTCAAAGTAATTCGAGAACATAGTGGTTTTCAAGTTGATCAGCATCTCCAAACGCTTTTTTTACAAGCTTTTGACAAATTACAAGAACTGGTTGAATTGCTTCAAAGTCCCTATGGACTAACTAAGGATGCTGTTGATGGAGTTATGGCTGGCTCCGATCAAATCTTTGCTAATCTCAAGGAGCATCTGCAAAATTTGGTGGCAGTTGAAAAAGTTGATATGCAAACAAAGGTTGTAGCGAAATCGGAGCCAAAAGTTGATATTAGAGCTATGTTGGCAACCTTTCAGTCTGAAGTACCAATTAAACTCCGAAATATGCTGGAATTGTTCAAACAACCTGATAGTCCACTTAGTCGTCAGAAACTGGAGAATATCTGTACGCAACTACAGGAAATGGGCGATCGCTTTGGATTAGTGGCTTGGTCAGTGATGATCCAGTCAGTTCGTTCGGCTGTCACCAACCCCAATAATCAATTTCGTGTCCTTGCGCCAATACTGCTCAAAGAGGTTAAGCAAGCTCAAGAGCAAGTATTAAGGCAAAAGGCAAATGAAATTAAAGTCTCTCAACAATTATTGCAGTTGATTCCCGCAGATACTGATAGGCAACATGTTTCTACTAATCCTTCTGTTACCGTGAAATCTACTTCTTCATCTGATGAATTGAGTGATCTTTTAGGAGCTGTGATTGAAGAAAATAAGGCTCTGCAAGGTTGGCAAACCTTTAGCGATCGCGTTGGTTGGCGACAAAATGGCTCTTGGATCACTTCCAATGATTTTAAGTCCCAGACTCCACCCGAAGGACATTTTCCCACACCATTATGGCTGTCATCGTGGCACCAGTCTAAAGATCCTAAGGCAAAAGAGTTTCAAGCCCAGTATTTAACTTTTTTAGCTAAACTGTCGAGTTGCAATTTGCCATAGAGAAGAGCTTGTTAGTAGCAAGTCACTAACAAGCTCTTCTTTATTAAATGTATTAATTGTATTTTTACTTTAGCTCAGAGGGTCATAGTTATATAACTCTTTGCGCTGACTTTAAAACCCAGAAGATTTTTTGAGAACGGCACAAAGCGCCGCTCTCAAAAAATCTTTTATACTACTTACATACAGCCTCAATAGGCTGTAACTTCAACCACAGGTTGTGGATTCGCTAGCCTGAGAAAACTGTAATTAGTAATACCTTTGTCTAATAGGCAATCACCTTAAATAAAATAGATAAAGGCTATAAGATACTTAAATACAAAAGTAATTCATGGGAATAATCTCTAAACGTGCTGCTTCTATAGTTTCTATGAAGCGCTTATGGGTTGTAGCGCTAGTAGGAATGTTTGCTGGAGCTTGTAACAACACTCCATCAACTCCTACGTCAGCCACTACTGCGGCTACTACTGCAACCACTACATCTTCAGATGCAAAAGAATTTAAAGCAGCAATGATTTTGGTTGGGCCGAAAAATGATTCTGGTTGGAACCAAGGTCATTACGAAGCCTCGAAATATGTAATGGACAAGGTATCTGACGTAAAGTTTGACTATGTTGATAAAGTCAACCCAGGCGATCGCCCAAATGTCAAAGCTTCTCAAGTAGCAGATGACCTGATCAGTAAAGGTGCAAAGCTGATCATTTTCAATTCTGATGACTTTAAAGATGATGCTCTAGAAACTGCGAAAAAGCATCCTAATGTTTCTGTAATTCATTCAAGCGGTGACTATGCTTGGAAGGATGGCAAAAATTTTAAAAACCAGAAGAATCTAGGCAATGTCATGCCTCAGATGGAGTATGGCAGAATGATTTCTGGCTGTGCAGCGGCGCTACATTCAGAAACGGGTAAAATCGGGTTTTTGGGACCATTAATCAATGATGAAACCCGTAGACTTGTGTCGTCAAGTTATTTAGGCGCTCAATATTGTTGGCAAAATTACCGCAAAAAGAATCCTGAGGATTTGAAGTTTAAAGTGGTATGGATTGGCTTCTGGTTCAATATTCCAGGACAGACACTTGATCCAACCAAAGTCTCTGATGACTTTTATAACAGTGGATTTGATGTGGTGATGAGTGGGATTGACACACCTGAAGTTGCCGTGCAGGGCAAGAAAGCTGCTGAAGCAGGTAAGAAGGTCAAATATTTACACTATGGACTCAAAACTGGCTGTAATGTTGCTCCAGAGATTTGCATCGGTGTTCCCTACTACAATTGGGGACCTGCATATCTCGATCAAGTCAAGAATGCTAAAGAGAATAAATTTACAGGAGAATTTATTTCTGGTGCGCCAAACTGGAAAGATTTGAATAATGTTGACAGTTCCGCAGTTGGCTTTGAGAAGGGTAAAGCTTTGACTCCAGAAAACGATAAGTTCTTAACAGAATTTATTACTGGCTTAGGAGATGGCAAGATTAGTCTTTTTAAAGGTCCTCTTAACTATCAAGATGGCAGTCCTTTTCTTAAGCAAGGTGAAACTGCAACCCCACAGCAAATTTGGTACTTTACCAGCTTGCTACAAGGCATTGAAGGTGCTAGTAAATAAGTATGTCAAGGTCGCGCCTGGCGCGACCTTTGACGTTATGGTATAAAGATGAAAGTTGAATTACGCCATATATATAAGTCTTTTGGAAATGTCAAGGCAAACTATGATATTTCCATGACAATTGAAGCAGGAACTGTATATGGCATCTTGGGTGAAAATGGAGCAGGAAAAAGCACTTTATCCAAGGTTCTAAGTGGTTTTATTACTAAGGACTCAGGCACGATCCTATTAGATGGAATGGAAGTGGAGATTAAAACTCCTGCTGATGCTATCCGTTTAGGCATTGGGATGCTGCATCAAGATCCTTTAGACTTTCCTTCTCTGTCTGTACTTGATAATTTTATGGCAGGGAGAAGCTCATTAGGTAATCAGAGAACTAAAATTAGTAATCGTGCTGATTTAATGAGAGAACTTCGACAGCTTTCGATAACTTTTGGCTTTGACTTACCTCCTAATGAAATCCTCAGTAATCTTACTGTAGGAGAACGACAACAGTTAGAAATATTGCGGCTGTTGTCCCTTGGGGTCAAGACTCTCATCCTTGATGAGCCAACTACAGGTATTTCTGCTTCTCAAAAAACAGCTCTCTTTGCGGCAGTTAAGCAATTGGCGGCGGATGGGAAATCAATCATTTTTGTGTCTCACAAATTAGAAGATGTTGAAGAGCTATGCGATCGCTTGATGGTGATGCGTCAGGGCAAAGTAATTGGCGAAGCTGAAGTTAAGGGGCGTGACTCCCATGAGTTAGCTTCGTCTTTGGTGGATATGATGTTTGGGCGAGAGCTTGCCATACCCGCCAAACATGAAATGAACATTCAACAAATGGAACCTGCTTTAGTCATTCAGGATTTGCAAATTGAGGGCGATCGCTTAAGTTTGCAGATTGAGCAATTAACGGTTAATGCAGGTGAGGTGATTGGGCTAGCGGGTTTAGAAGGTAATGGTCAACAGTTGCTACTGCTGGCTTGTGCGGGTTTAGTCAAGCTCAGTGCTGGCAAGATCCGCATTAGTGATGTGGATATGACCAATCGCGCCTATCGCAATTTCTTGAAGGCAGGAATTGGCTATCTGCCAGCCGATCGTCTAAAGGATGGATTGATTCGTGGGCTGACAATCCATGAGCATTTCATGTTGCGTCAATCCCATTCAGGCTTTTTGATTAATTGGCGTGATACTCGCAAATTTGCTCATCAAGCCATCGAGAATTTTAATATTCGAGGGAAACCCTCTACTAAAGTTGAGAGGCTATCGGGTGGCAATCAGCAACGTACTCAAATATCGCTTTTGCCAGATCACTTAAATCTATTATTAATGGAACAACCAACCAGAGGTTTAGATATCGAATCGAGCCTATGGATATGGAAGCAAATGATGGCTCGATGTGAAAAAGGAATGATGATTTTATTTATATCTTCCGATCTCGATGAGATTTTGCAATATAGCGATCGCATTCTTGTATTTTGCGGTGGCAAGATCTCACAACCTATTGATGCGAAAACTCTAACAGTAGATAAACTAGGTCATGCGATCGGAGGAAGGTTTGCATAGTCCCTTACAAAATTTTTTACAGAATTTCCAATTTCTCCAAAAATTACCCAGAGCCACCTACTTTCGGATTGGTTCTTTCTTTGTGGCGCTATTGTTTATTGGGGCGGTAATTTTGCTTTCCAGTGGCTCACCACCTCGAGTGGCGATGGGTATGTGGAATGGCGCTTTTGGCAGTAGTGATCGCTTTGCTAGGGTCATTTCCACCCTTTGCCCTTTATTACTTGCTTCATGCGGATTAATTTTTACCTTCACCACAGGTTTATATAATCTAGGGATTGAAGGGCAAATTACCGCAGGCGCGATCACCTCAACATTCTTGCTCAGACTTATTCCCGAAGGATTCCCTCCTGCGATTGCCATCATCCTTGCGATTATCTCTGGAATTGTGGGTGGTGGATTATGGGGCTTACTTACAGGATTTCTCAACATCTTTGGCAAGGTCAGTGAGATTTTTGCTGGTTTGGGCATGAACTTTACTGCCCAAGGGCTGGCGCTGTACCTTGTCTTTGGTCCTTGGAAGCGATCGGGAGTTGCCTCCATGAGCGGTACGGAGCCTTTTAGTGATGCTTTATCACTGCCGACAGTCGGCAATACTGAGTTTAGTCCGATCGCTTTAGCGATCGCCATCATCGCATTGATTATTACAGCGATCACGATTCGAGCCACTTACTATGGTCTAAAGCTCAAAGCAGTGGGTAATAATCTCCGTGCAGCCTATGTGTTAGGAATTCCTGCGATCACGCAAATGTTGAGTAGTTTTCTCATCTGTGGTGCATTAGCTGGTATCGCTGGTTCGTTGCAAGTAGTCGCTGTATTCCATCGGCTCATTCCCAATATTTCTAGTAATTTAGGATTTCTGGCGCTGTTGGTCGTGATGCTGATTAATTACAATCCCTTCTGGATTTTACCAATCGCCTTTTTATTTAGTTCCCTCAATGTTGGTAGTTTAGAATTACCCCTATCACTAAGTTTAGATTCTTCTCTTTCTGGGATTATTCAAGGCGCATTGCTACTCTTCGCGATTCTTGGCGAAGGTTTAGCGAAATTATCCAAGCAAACAGGATCTTCCCAGACCAATTAATGTAGACATAAGCTCATGGACATCATCACAATTCTTGCTACAGCGATCGCCACTTCCACACCTCTGATTTTTGCTAGCATTGGCGAAACTATCACCGAGCGTGCTGGTGTGATTAACCTATCTGCGGAAGGGACAATATTGATGTCAGCAATGACAGGCTTTGCGGTGGCAAAGTTTTCTAATAACTTGATCTTGGGTTTTGCGGCGGCGGCTCTCGTTGGTGCTGCGATCGCTCTAGTTGTAGCAATTGGTGCAATTACTCTCAAGCAATCTCAAGTATCGATTGGCTTTGTTTTGGCATTAATGTGTAGTGATTTATCTTCTTTTTTAGGTAATCCTGTGGTCAGAGTTGAAGGGATTACGGTTCCGAGTTTTAAAATCCCTATTTTAGAAAATATTCCTGTTTTGGGGAAACTGCTATTTCAGAGCGATCTTTTAGTCTACTGTAGTTATATTTTAATTCTCGGTTCATGGTTCTATTTCTATCGTACTCAAGGTGGTTTAATTCTCCGTACAGTTGGCGAACAACCAGCCGCAGCCTTTGCTAGAGGCACGAATGTAATTAAAATGCGCTATATTTATACGCTCCTTGGTGGAGCATTAATGGGAATCGCAGGAGCCGCTTTTTCTTTGGATTTTAAAGCAGGGTGGAGTCATCGCCACACAGCAGGGTATGGTTGGATTGCCTTAGCGATCGTGATTTTTGGCGGATGGAATCCTCTACGTGTTGCCTTGGGTGCTTATCTTTTTGGAATTTTACAATCTCTAGCTAGCGTCGCGCAGAGTGCAATTCCTGATGTACCGACACAGGTATTTAATACAGCTCCCTTTGTATTGATGATTTTGATGTTAGCCTTAACTTCAGGAGAATGGCTTGATCGATTAATATCTACACTGCCACGATCAGTTAGACAAGGAATATTAAATACAATCAGGACTACGCCACCTGCATCATTAGGAAGGGTATTTGATCAGGATTAAATTACTCGTTGCTAATCTGACTTTCTCGCCAAAAACTAAAGTAGTGGGCAGTGATGCAATGTAATTTTGTTGCGTGCGCTTCGCGCACGCAACAAAATTAAGTAACGTCAACTTTACCCCAACTGACATTTTCTTTAGCTGTTTTCGTGAAAATGTCGATCACAGTTGACAATGACCTGATTCCAAATGGAGAAATGTAAGTCTTTATTGCGTTGGCGATCGCTTTGGATTTCTAAAACTTGAGTGCCTTTAGTTTCTAGAGAATTTGTTAGTGCTGTGTGGAAATGCCGCCAATCTCGAATAAGAACATGTTCACAGTTATAAGCCTGAATAATTGGTGCAAAATCGAGATTATGGGATGTGCCGAAAAATTCCTCGAAGGTATTCTCAAATTTAGATATTGGTAAGAGATTAAAGATTCCGCCACCATCATTATTTAAGAGAATAATTGTGAGTGAAATTTGGTATTTTTGGGCGGCAAGTAATCCATTCAAATCATGATAGAAGGCTAAATCACCGCAAATGAGCACCATTGGGCGATCGCATCCCCATGCAGCACCTAAAGCACTCGATATGGTTCCATCAATGCCATTTGCACCACGATTTGCGAGCACAGTAATTGGATGATCGCTATGGAAAAAAGTATCTAAATCGCGAATTGGAGTACTGCTAGCCACGTAGATATAACTATCCGCAGGAAGCATTTGGGCAAGTTTTGCATAGACCTTGCCATCGAATAATTCCTCAATATTGGTGATAGCTTCTGTAATTGTATGTTCAGCAATACTTTCCGCTAGTTCAAAATCTAATCGCCATTGCTTATCTTGCCAAGCGGGTTGAGCATAGTTCTCTAAATAATTGGCTAGCTGGTCGCAAAAACTGGTGGGAAAGACATTGAGAGATTGTGTGATGCCATGGGTGGGATCGCTATTGGTGCTACCAACCACAATTTGCTGGCAGCCAATATGTCTCTCCAGCCATAGCATATAGCTTTTGGAAGTAGGCATTGCCCCAAACCGAATTACGATTTCGGGTGCATGGGTTTTGCAGAAGTTGGGCGATCGCAAAAAGCTATCATAATGACCAATCTCACCCCGACGATGTGCTCCTGTCGCTTCAATTAGTAATGGATAGCCTGTAGCTCTGGCTAATCTTTGGGCTGAAGTTAAAAAATCAGTTGGTGCATCATAGACCCCAACAACAATCACGCCTCTGGGATGGCTGATAATTTGATTGGCAATGGCGGCAATCACGTTCGTATCTAGTGATCGCATTCCTGCCAATATTTGACTATAGGCTCCTCCCGAAGGATTACCAAACATGGCTTCGGGACTGCTGAGCGCTAAGTCCTCTGGTACATCCGTAGGAACGGGTATCGGGGGCATGGGGTCAGCAAAGGGAAAGTTGAGATGAACTGCTCCTGCGGGGGTATCCCCTTTACCGACAGCAATACTGACCGTGCGACTAATCAGTGATCGCAAATAGCGCAGTCGGAATCCAGTTATTTCAGGAGTTCCCACTTCAAAGAAGTAGCGTACATGTTTTCCATAAATATTGATCTGATCAATCGTTTGCCCTGAGCCACAATCACGCATCTCTGGTGGGCGATCAGCAGTCAAGACGATCAATGGAATTCGACTATAATAAGCTTCGATAATTGCAGGATAATAATTAGCGGCGGCAGTTCCTGAAGTGCAAAGTAGTGCCACAGCAGCCATCTGTATCTTCGCAACTCCAAGGGCAAAGAAACTACTAGAACGCTCATCAATATGTACCAAAAGCTGAAAGTCTGGATAGAGATCGCGTAGTTCTGCAAAAGCAATCACAAGAGGAGTTGAGCGTGAACCAGGGGAGATGCAAACTGTCCGCACTCCAGAGCGATATAGTTCTTCAGCAACAATGCTTGCCCAGAGAGTATTGCGATTGGCATTGTTCATTTGATCGTGGTTCCATTTGCGCTAAATTGGATGCTATATCCAAGTTCTGCCAGCATTTGCCGAAGGATAGGCAAACTCAATCCTAAAACATTAGTATGACAGCCTTCGATCTTATCAATTAGTAATCCACCGAGCTTCTCTAATGTAAAGCAACCAGCACAGCAGAGAGGTTCCCCTGAATCAACATAACTCTCAATTTCTGCATCCGTTGCTTCAGCGAAATATACCTTAGTGACCCCATGACGCATGACTGTGCGCTGATTTTGGATGTCAATCAAACAATGCCCTGTATAGAGTTCGCAATAGTTACCGCGCATCTTTTGCCATGTGGCGATCGCAATTTCCTTGGTGTCAGGCTTGCCATAAATCATGCCATTGAGATACATGATAGAATCACATCCCATCACGAGAGTGTTTTGTTTGCCTAGCTCCTGCGATAAATCGGGTAGAATTGCTTTTGCTTTGCACTGAGCAAGGGTTAACACTAAAGCAGTGGGATCACTCACTTGAATTGCATCTTCATCAAAGTAACTAACCCGCACAATTGGAGTAAACCCTGCATTCTCAAGGATTTTTTTGCGGGTTGGGGATGCCGAGGCAAGCACAAAAACAGGATGCGACATACAACATAACTATTCAGATTAATAAGGAACTAAATTTTTTTGACTTCGACAAAAAAATTTAGTTCCTTATTTTACTGTACATCCCTAAGGCTAGCGACGAGAGCCTTGGGGAAATATTTTTAAGATTTAATCAGTTCGAGTGCTGACTCAGCCGCCGCAATACCTGAATGATAGGCGGCTTCAATATTTTTGCCAGCGCACCAGTCGCCTGCACAGATAAGAGCTAAAGGAATGGACGTTGATAAACAGGAGACACCTAATGATTCCTCAACAACAGCATAGCGCCAACGATGAACTTGCCACCACTCAGGGTTAGCTAACCATCTCGCTAAAAGTTTACCTGTTTGATATAGCAATGGTTTACCGACAATTTCTAGATCAAGCTCTCCCATAGATTGCTTAGCAAATTCAGCATTACTTTGCAGCACAAAAACCGGCTGGATCGACTTGTCAGGGTGCTTACTGCTGTCATAGCTAATCCAGTCAAGAATAGGATCGTTAATACATTTAATCACTTGCCATTCTATAGGTACTTCATTACTAGCATTGTAACCAGCCATAATGGTCACGCTGGGTAAAAATTTGACAGATTGGAGTGCCTGTAAAAAGCTAGGTGCTGGCGCGAGGACTTCTTCAAATAGAGGCAGAAACTGAGGTGCAGGGATCGTGGATACGATCACTTTGGTTTCGAGGATTTCTTGGTGATCGGTCAATAACTGCCATTTATCTTCATTGTGACTAACGCCAATGATGCGTGCATTGTTAATGATTGTTAAATCTGCACTGAGATATTTAGCGATCGCCGTCATGCCCAGAGGACAGCAGTAACGGGTGTAACGTTGATCTGCTTCGGGCGGAAACAAGCCTGATGGGGAAAGTTGATAAACATTTCGAGTCCATTCTTGTACAATCTGTTTCTCTTGCAATTTACGGATAAATCGCCCAAAGCTATCACTTTTTACGGCAATAAGCTGTGCACCGTGATCGACCCAAGTGCCTTGCAAGCGCCTAGTTGCCATCCGTCCACCTAAACCCGCGGATTTCTCGACAATGGTGACATCTAGCCCTGCTTGCTTTAATTGTTGAGCGCAGATTAGACCTGACATCCCTGCACCGATCACGATTACATCTTTCATAAAGTTTTAGTTCATGTCTCTTGAAGAGCTTAGCTCATCTTGATCGAGATTTTAAAGTTAAGGTGAGCTATGCCCACCTTAACTTTAAAGTGTGTCTTGCATCTTTTCGCCATCATGATATGCAGCAAACAATACGGGACAAGTTTTGCCCCACGCGATCGCCCCAGTAGCATCAAGACAGATCGCGCCAAAATCGCGATCGCGACTTTTCGCCTCATTAATCGATTTTTCGACCGCTTGCTGGAGAGTCATACCATCAGTAACACGTACCACTACTCTAGTAGCGAATCCCTCATCAAGAATATCTTCACCAACTCCCGTACAGCTTACACCTGCGAATTTAGTAGCATAGTTACCTGCAGGGGTTGCTGAGTCGCTCACTCTGCCAATACGCTCAAAGCCACGACCGCCTGTGGATGTGCCAGCCGCGATACTGCCATATTGATCAAGAACTACCGCGCCAATCGTTCCCATTGCAACATCTGCCATTTTGCGTGTGAAGTTAGTTTTGCGCTCCTCCACCCATTCCGCAAGGCGCTCATCGGTGAGGGGATTGTAAATCGGGATGCCCAATTCGCGAGTGAGTTCTGCTGAGCCGTAATCAGATAACACGCGATCATCGCTAGTTTGCAAATGCTTAGCCAAATCAATCGGATTTTTGACCCTTGATGTATTGATCACACCACTAAAACTTTGGCGATCGCCATCCATAATCGAAGCACTCATACGGATTTGACCATCGGACTGCAATACTGAGCCAGTCCCCGCATTAAAGCGTGGATCGTCTTCGAGCATTTGACAAGCTTTAACCACCGCATTGATCGCCTTCGCGCCATCAAGCAGCATCGGATAAACGGTCTCTAGAACTGCAAATAGAGATTTGCGGACAGGCTCATAGCCGCCTTTACTTTCGACAGTGCTACCCGCACCGCCATGAATAATGATTTTGGGTTGCATTTAATCTCGGTAATTGGTAATTGGTAATTGGTCTCTTAGAATTTAAAGTTTTGTTTGCCTGTAGCCTTAATAAACTTGAGCATAGCTAAATCGTTCTATATGGCATCAGATCTCAATTTCAGATCGTACTGACATTACAAGAATTTGGACAATTCGATTGATTTTTAGTGCCACTATTTGCTACGACCCACTCCTCTTTACACCATAAACAACGATACTTACGAGGGTAAGGATTCTCACTACCTGCCTCCCAAGATTTAGACTCTACGCCAGATCTAATCATTTCAGGATATCTGTCATAGTTTCTTGGTTTTTTAACCAGAAGTTGAAAAGTTTTCTTTAGAGTTGACTCAACTTCGGGAGTAAGTTCGTGTAACTCTTTTAATTCTTCTCTAAAATCTAGAAGAGCGTATAAAGCAGGCGCGGAATCTCGATCATCTTTCATTTTGCCCACAGTAATTGATTAAACCTAATTGACTAGTAATTTGCGATTGAACTTTAAGAGCGAAGTTGTTCGATTAGCCATGCAGTGATGATGCTTTGGTTTTCTTGGCGACTGCGTTGAAGCGCTTGTTCAAGGATTTCCAGTTTTAAACCTACTAAAACCATTGATTCGCGAATCCGTCTAATGCTGCCATCTTGCCCTTGTGTAAAAGCAAAAATTTGCATAGTTTGCACATTTACAATCCAATATTCAGATATTCCGAGATCTTCGTATTGCAGACGTTTTGCGCCTAAGTCATCGGCAAGGGAGGTATCCGATATTTCAATGACTAGATCTGGTAATGGATATTGATCCAAGTCAATGATTCGTGTTCCCCAAGGGATGACATCGGCATTTGCACCAACGTAGTATGAGGCATCAGGCTGAAATTCGGTATATCCATTTTTGCGATAGGAACAACCATCTTTCGCGGTCATGGGAATGCGCTGACTGGCGGCAAAGAATGACAAGGCAAACAGAATCAATGCATGGTCATTAGAATGATCGGAACCTGTGGACATGGGTTCAAACCTCATCTTGCCGTTGTAATAGTAACTTTTGAGCTTGCTGGAATTTGGAGCATCGGCAATATGCACAAATTCTTGCCAAGGGGCTGATATCCATGTATCCAGAGGGGTTTGGGTCTGTAGTGAGGGCATAGGGTTCACCGCGCTCCAAAATAGCATTAGTTATTAAATTGAAATGGCTTCGTCAATCGAACTAAGCCATTTCCCTATCACAATTCTCCAAAGCCTTTTTTCTTTTTCTTCTTCTTACCATAAACAGGATTACCCGATGGCGCTTGATTGCCCATGCCGCCCATACCAGGGAAGCCACCGCTACCCATATTTGGCATTCCTGGGAAACTTGGCATCTTGCCCTGTCCCATTTGTTGCATCAAAGCTCTCATCTTCTGAAAATCTGCGACCAGTTTCGTCACATCTTGAAGTTTGTAACCTGAACCTTTGGCAATGCGTTGTTTGCGGCTAGGACTCTTGGCAATGAGATCAGGATCTTTGCGTTCCTGCTTTGTCATCGAGGCAATCATTGACTCACAGCGTTTGAGTTGCTTTTCTGCTTCTTGAATCTGAGTATCATTGATTTTCATACCCGGCAGCATTTTCAACATTCCACCAAAGGAACCCATGTTTTTCATCATGCGTGTGTTCTTCAGGAAGTCGTCAAAGTCAAACTTGGCACTGAGAATTTTCTCTTGGAGCTTCGCCGCATCGGCAATGTCAATTTCTTCTTGAGCCTTCTCTACTAGGGTCAGCACATCACCCATGCCCAAAATCCGCGAAGCCATCCGTTCGGGATAGAAAGGCTGTAAGGCTTCGACTTTTTCACCCACACCGATAAATTTAATCGGCTGCCCCGAGATTTGCCGCACCGATAGCGCCGCACCTCCACGAGTATCGCCATCCATCTTGGTTAAGATCGCGCCCGTAATCCCAATCTCATCGTGGAAGGTACGGGTTAAGGTCGCCGCCTCTTGTCCTGTCATCGCATCGACAACGAGCAACACTTCATCGGGCTTAATTGCATCCTTAATGCGACTTAGCTCGTCCATCATGTCGCGATCGATCTGCAAGCGTCCTGCTGTGTCCACAATCACGGTATTCACGTCTAATTCCTTCGCTTTTGCCAATCCTTGCTTAGCAATTTCAACAGGATCAGCATCCACGCCCATTTCAAAAACTGGCACATTGATTTGCTTACCAAGAGTTAGCAACTGATCGATCGCCGCAGGGCGATATACGTCAGTTGCTACTAGCAAAGCTGATCGTTCTAGTTTGCGTAAATGTAAAGCTAACTTAGCAGTAGCAGTTGTTTTACCCGTCCCCTGCAAACCTGCCATCAAAATTACTGTCGGCGTATTGGCAGCCTCAGCGAGTGGCACATTTGCCTCGCCCATTGTCTTTACCAGTTCGTCATAGACGATTTTGATAAATTGCTGATCGGGGCGCACCCCTGTGATGACATCAGCGCCCTGAGCCTGTTTGGAGATTTCTTCGACAAATTCTTTGACAACCTGTAAGTTGACATCTGCCTCCAAAAGAGCCCTGCGTACTTCACGGATCGCGCCCTGTATATTGGATTCCGAGATTTTGTCTTGTCCACGTAACTTTTTCCAAGCCGCCTCAAACTTATCGGCGATTTCATCAAACATATCTAGTTTTGCTTTTGCTTTTGGTTCTACCTACTAATTTAACGTTACCACCGTGACATTGATCGCGATCTGAGAAAATTGCGGTAGCACTCTGCGCTGACTTAAAACCCAGAAATATTTTTAAAAGTGTTGATTAGCGTCACTTTAAAAATATTTCTGTAACACTCAAAGCCTCAATAGGCTGTAAGAGTTTTGAGTTTTCATTTTGCTGTATGCAAAACGAAAACTGCAATAATTAAGTGATCTTATTTCTCCAAACTCAGTAAACCTGTACCAAGAATCACAAATTATGTTTTTGAATCATGCGATCGCCTATCAGCTAGGTGGGCATCTCCCTGCACCATTACTGGCAACTGCCGAGGCGGAAAATTCACCCATTATTCTGTCGGGTGTATTACTTACCCTTGTAATTATCTATATAGCTAGCAAAGTTGGTAGTGAAGTTGCTAAGCGCTTAGACCTTCCTCCTGTGTTAGGAGAACTGGTTGCTGGCGTAATCGTAGGCGTATCCGCTTTGCACCTAGTTATTTTTCCTGAAGGTGGATTCACAGGTTCTGATTCACTGATTATGTCTGCACTACAAGTCCTGAATCAACTCACACCCGCAGCCGTTCAGAGCATATTTGATTCCCAGAGTGAGGTGATTTCGGTACTCGCAGAATTAGGTGTGATCATCCTTCTGTTTGAGATTGGGCTCGAATCAGACCTGCGTCAACTCAAAGAAGTGGGCATTCAAGCAATTGTGGTCGCCTGCGTGGGTGTGGCGGTTCCCTTTGCCGCAGGTACGATCGGACTAATGTACTTTTTTCATGTGTCGGCAATTCCTGCGATTTTTGCTGGAGCAGCCCTGACTGCGACAAGTATTGGGATCACTTCCAAGGTTTTAGCAGAACTCGGTCAGTTGAAATCCAAAGAAGGTCAAATCATCGTTGGGGCAGCCGTCATTGATGATGTTTTAGGGATTATTGTGTTAGCAGTAGTCGCCAGCTTAGCGAAAAAAGGTGAAATAGATATTACCAATTTGATTTACCTGATCATTAGTGCTGTTACTTTTTTGTTGGGTGCAATTCTCTTAGGCAGCGTTTTCAATAAAACCTTTGTGGCACTGGTTGACAAGTTGAAAACTCGTGGAAATATCATTATTCCCGCATTTATTTTCGCCTTCATCATGGCATTTATCGGTAATGCTATTCATCTAGAAGCGATCTTAGGTGCATTTGCAGCAGGGCTAGTATTGGATGAAAGCGATGCTCGCAAAGAACTAGATGAATTAATTAAACCGATCGCTGATTTGATAGTCCCTATTTTCTTTGTCACCGTTGGCGCAAGAGCCGATTTAAGTGTCCTTAATCCGACGATTCCCGACAATCGTGCTGGTTTATTGATTGCAATTTTCCTAGTCATGGTAGCGATCGCAGGCAAATTGGTCACAGGTTGGGCAGTCTTTGGCATCCCACAAATCAATCGGGTTGCGATCGGTGTGGGCATGATCCCCCGTGGCGAGGTGGGTCTGGTATTTGCGGGGATTGGTTCTGCAAGTGGCGTTCTGAACAAACCCCTAGAAGTCTCAATCATCATTATGGTCATTCTTACCACTTTCCTTGCACCACCATTTTTGCGTCTTGCCTTTGGACAAACTAAGGACAATCTTTCCAATATCCATAGCTAAAATGAAATTGCTCTAGGATAATACTCGCAAGATAGTAGTAGTTACTGAAAGCATGGCAAGAAAACAAATTACGGAACGGCTCACCCATCTCGATCCCCATCAAGACTGTCAAGAAGTCGTATTGTTATTGACCTGCCATGTTTTCCCTTGGAATATTGAGCGTGCTTTGGAATTTGACCTTTTCCGTACCTATGCCATCCCCGCCATTTCTTCCCTAATAGTTAAGACAAGAGAATTTCAGAGGTGTCCTCGTAAACGCTATGACGACTCTCAAATGCTCTTGAGTAGACCAATATGGCTCACAGCCCGCAATCGCCCAACTTATCCTCAAGGTTACAAACTTGAAGAATTAGGAACCTTTGTTCATGGCAACAGGAGTAACTAGCAAGAATGCGAATTGTGTTAGTCGAGACGGCGGGTGCGCGAAACCTTGGCTCAGTAGCAAGGGTGATGAAAAATTTTGGTCTGTCAGAATTGTGGCTAGTTAATCCTCAATGCGATCGCTTCAGTGATGAAGCAATACAGATGGCAGTTCATGCTCCTGAGATTTTAGAGAATGCTCAGATTGTGCATGGTTTACCTGAAGCACTGGTGGGATGTCAGAGAGCGATCGCTACCGCAGGTCGCATTGATAAGGGAGAGGTGCAAGTCATTAGTCCTCATCAAGGTTTGATTTGGTTATCACAAGTTGAGACTAGGGCGATCGTCTTCGGTGCAGAGGATCGCGGCTTGAGCAATGCCGAAATCCAACATTGCCAGCAAGTAATGCGAATCCCTGTGAATCCTGACTACCCATCACTAAATTTGTCGCAAGCAGTGGGTATTTGTTGCTACCAGTGGCAAATATTGCAAGACAACTCCATAAGTCACGAAAATTTGACTAGCCAAACCGCACAAGATTTGCTAAAGTCAGCACCCATAGACCTTGCTACCCGCGAAGAGCTAGAAGCTTACTACCAGCAACTTGAATCAGTATTGCTCAAGATTGGTTATGTCTATCCCCATACTGCTTTTGCTCGGTTGCAAAAGTTTCGGCATATCTTTGATCGTGCAAATCTAAGTTCGTCAGAGGTTACGATGCTGAGGGGAATTTTGCGCCAAGTCAATTGGGCTACGGATCAATAAATTTTTAAATAATTTACTTAGTAAGTTACTTAAAAAATAATTTTAGAGACATTCTTGAATCGGAGTTACAAATAGCAGTGGAACCAAGAAACTTTTCATCGCCTGACGCTAACGAAAAAAGTCGAGAAGCGCGACTCAATAAGCTGCGCGAGCGTCGCAATAAGGCTTTGACGAGCAATAGTGAATCCGTTCCCCGTCCTATGGTTGGTGGTGACTCTCGGGCTCATTTGTTGCGAGACTCTACTCGATCGCCTGAACCAATTATTGATCCTCGTTTTGACAATCGCCTCGAAAATAAAGTTAAACCTTTACCCACTCGCCAAGGTAGAATCGAAGCCCGTCCTGAACCAAGGACAGACAATCGTACTGAAGCTAGAACTCGCAAAAAGCCTACCAATCGACCGATTCCGATTAAATCTTCTCCCGCTAAATCCTTGGGTTGGCAATTGCTACGATTAGCGATCGCTGGTGTTGGCTTGAGTGTAATTGCAGGTACGGCTATTTCTTTTTGGCAAACCCAGAATTTAAATCGTGCCAAGGCAATTACTCCTGAGGTAAGTGCCAAGGAAAAGGAAGATGCAAATAAATCGACTCCAGAAATAGTGCCTCTTAGTCTCAAAAATGAGGCTATACCACTGGTTAACAAAATTAAAGAGTTAGCATCTAAAGAAAAAGATCTATCCATGCAAATGATGGTGGTAGATCTGGACTCTGGTGCATATGTCCAGATTGGCGCAAATCAGCCAATCACTGCGGCAAGTACGATCAAAACTCCCGTTCTGGTGGCTTTTTTCCAAGATGTCGATGCGGGCAAGATCAAGCTTGATGAACCACTAGAAATAACATCTGATGTCAAAGTGGGTGAGGCTGGAGATTTTCAATTTTTACCAATAGGTACAAAGATTTCAGCAATTACTACAGCAACACAAATGATTGTAATTAGTGACAATACTGCCACAAACATGATCATTAAACGTTTAGGAGGATTAACTGCTCTAAATCAGCGCTTCAAATCTTGGGGTCTAAATAATGTTGTCATTAATAACCCACTCCCCGATCTCGAAGGTACAAATACCATCAGTACCCAAGATATGGTGACCTTATTAGCGATGATTGATAAGGGTAAATTAATCGAGCCACGCAGTCGTGATCGCTTTATGGATATCATGCGTCGCCCCATCACGAATACGCTTTTACCCAAGGGGATTGATGAAGAGGCAAGAATTGTCCATAAAACAGGTGATATTCGCTCAGCCGTTGGGGATGCAGGTATCGTCGATATGCCTAATGGCAAGCGCTATGCGATCGCTGTAATGGTGAAGCGTCCTGATAATGATCAACGAGCTAATGAGTTAATTCGGCAGATCTCACGGGCAACCTACGACTATTTCCTTGCTGGTGGCAAATTGCCTGCGAATAATAATTCTAGTCCTGCAAGTACACCTGATGCCTCTAATGCGACGAATTCAAATAGCTCTAGAACTTTGAATAACGCCAATCCTTCTAATAGCTCCAATCCTACAAATAGCTCCACAAATTCTACAAGTCCTAACTCAGGCTCTACTAGCGTGATTGAAAACATTCAGCTACAACTGCCTAATTCAAATCCTAGTGCATCTCCAAGCACACCTTAAAAAAAGCCCCGAATTGTGGGGCTTTTTTTATATCTTTTTGCCGTGATCTCTGGGTTGGGAAATATCGGCAGATTTGGTTTCAGTGATTGGTGAAGTGCGATCGCTACTAACACTATTGTGGGGTAAGGGTTGATTGGCGATTGCTGCTTCGATATTCGCTGCCATGATTTCGCGGGGGATAGCTCCCGTCGTATCACCGATCATTTGATTAGTACGATCTAAAAAAATAAATCTCGGAATCCCATCAACACGATACTTAGTCACCTCTGGCAACCATTTCGTATTGTCCACATTCAGCATCACAAAATTCATGCGATCGCGATATTCCTGTTCGAGGGACAAATTATCCGCCGCCATCGACTGACAACTGCTACACCAGTCTGCATAAAACTCGATCGTTGTGGGCTTATCATTTACCAGAGCCTCATCGATGGGCATGGCGGCGGCGGCAACTGCATCCAGTGAAGTACTACTTTGCTGGGTCTGAAACCCAAAAAAGAGCGCTGTAGTTAAAATGATTGCGGCGATCGCCACTAATAAATTGCGTAACTGCGGAGCCGCAGGAGGGGGACTAATTGGATGATCAGAAGTCATAACACTTAAGAAAAAGTAAGCAAAACTATTTCCATTATGCCGATTAAGGTTTGCACTATGCTATAGCAATTCTAAATGATTACTGAACTAAGAATGGCTTAGTCACTTTTAGTTAGGGTATTAAAACTGTAATTTCGCAATTAACTATGAGTAATTCTGAAAATGCTTTCGATGCCTCTCCGTATGACCTTACAGCCAAGAAACTCACGCTCAGTGAAAAACTTGCCTATGGTGCTGGTGATCTGGGTACAGCGATTACCACAAATCTGCTCTCATTCTTTTTATTATTCTTTTTTACCAATGTTGCAGGGCTTGATCCTTCTCTTGCAGGCATGGTGCTACTAATTGGCAAAATTTGGGATGCAATTAACGATCCGATTGTTGGTGTGCTCAGCGATCGCACTCAGTCCAAAATGGGAAGGCGACTCCCTTGGATGCTCTATGCGGCGATTCCATTTGGAATTTCGTTTTTTGCTCAATGGATTGTTCCCAGTACCGACAAAATGTTTCTCTTTTGGTACTACGTATTCATTGGCATTGCTTTTAATACCTTCTTTACAGCCGTTAACCTACCCTATACTGCTCTTACTCCCGAAATTACCCAAGATTACAATGAGCGCACTAGTCTCAATAGTTTCCGATTCACCTTCTCTATTGGTGGCAGCATTCTATCTCTATTCCTTGCCCAGTTGATTTTTGCTTTTTTTAAAGATCCTACGCGCCAAACAGGTAGTTGTGATATGGGTAGCACCCAATATATTGCCCTTGGAGTAGTCTGTGCGGTTATTTCCACACTTTCGATTTACTGGTGTATTTGGGGGATTGGTAAACGTGCGATCGCTAGCGATCGCCAACGCCTGTATAATGAATCCATCGATCACCATGAAGAACTGAGCTTTATCGAACAGTTAAAAATTGTCTTTAGCAATCGTCCTTTTCTCTATGTGATTGGTATCTATTTCTGTTCATGGTTGGCACTCCAAATCACCGCTTCGATTATTCCCTACTTTGTTGTTAATTGGATGCAACTCAAAGAGAATGATTTTATTCTCGTGACAATCGCTGTCCAAGGTACAGCCCTGATTATGCTGCCAGTATGGAGCGCTATTAGTAAACGCTTTGGCAAAAAAGCTGCCTATTTTATGGGTGCAGGGATTTGGATTATTGCCCAAGCAGGATTGTTCTTCTTGCAACAGGGACAAGTGGCAATGCTCTATGTATTAGCAGTAATGGCAGGTGCGGGCGTTTCCACTGCTTACCTCATTCCTTGGTCGATGATTCCCGATGTTACCGATCTTGATGAGTTAGAAACAGGGCAACGCCGCGAAGGTATTTTCTATGCCTTCATGGTTCTTTTGCAGAAATTTGGGCTTGCGGTGGGACTGTTCCTCCTTGGGCAAGGCTTAGCATGGGCAAAATTTCAAGAGAGTGTTCCCTGTAAACCTACGCCGATCCAACCTGAGTCAGCTTTATTTGCCATTCGCTTAGCGATTGGTCCCTTGCCCACGATTGCCTTAGTTTTTGGTCTCGGGCTAGCCTACTTCTATCCCATTACCCGTGAAGTACATACAGAAATATTGATGCGGCTTGCGGAAAGAAGAAGACAAATCAGTGATACAAGTGAGTAAGCAGGTCGAATTATATATGAAAGTATCCGTAAGTTCTCTTCATATATAATTCATTCAGAGAATTGTGAAGTGTTTAGTTTTAAGAGTTACACTCTTTAGTTAATGTCAATGATTAAATCCATCGCAATTTTGCCCTATGCCCAACCGTCTCGCTCGTTCGCAAAGTCTCTACCTCCGCAAACACGCCGATAATCCGATTGATTGGTATCCTTGGGACGATGAAGCCTTAGAAAAAGCGAGAAACGAAAATAAGCCGATCTTTCTATCGATTGGTTACTCCAGTTGCCATTGGTGCACAGTGATGGAGCATGAGGCTTTTTCAGATACGGTAATTGCTGATTATATGAATGAACGCTTTGTCGCCATCAAGGTAGATCGTGAGGAGCGTCCCGATCTTGACAGCATCTACATGCAAGCAGTACAAATCATGGGCGAAAGTGGAGGATGGCCATTAAATTTATTTTTGGTTCCCGATGATTTGGTTCCCTTTTATGGTGGCACATACTTTCCCATTGAGCCACGTTATGGCAGACCAGGATTCCTGAGAGTATTGCAATCAATTTGTGAAATTTATTATGATCGCTATCAAGATATTCAAGATTATAAAGATCAGATTGTTAAGAATCTGCACCAAATCAATAAGATGATTCCTGTGCCGATCATTAGTGATGCGGTGTTAGCCCATGGCATCGCTAAATGTGCGGAAGTCGTCACTAATCGCGATTATGGCACTTGTTTCCCAATGATTCCCTATGCCAATTTGCTCTTGAGAGCCAGTCGCTTTGAGTCTGCTAATCCTGAATCGTCTGTAACGATTCTCAGAGATAAATCGCAGCAACGAGGGATCGATTTAGCTTTGGGCGGTATTTTTGACCATGTGGCGGGGGGATGGCATCGCTACACAGTCGATCATACATGGACAGTTCCCCATTTTGAGAAGATGCTCTATGACAATGGTTTGATCATGGAATATCTGGCAAACTTGTGGTTGTCAGGTTTTCAAGAACCTGCGATCGCCAGAGCCTGTGACCTCACGGCGACTTGGCTCCAGCGCGAAATGTTAGCTGAAGAAGGATGCTTCTATGCGTCACAGGATGCTGATAGTGAAGGGCGAGAAGGTAAGTTCTGGGTCTGGAGTTTTGCAGAACTGAAGAAGATTTTTAGTAATCCAGAACTTGATTTGTTAATTAAGGAATTTACAATTTCTGTTAATGGTAACTTTGAAGAAAGCAATGTTTTGCAACGTAAAAAGGTAGGAGAATTATCCGATGAGACCGAAGCCTGTCTCTTGAAATTATTCCGTCAGCGCTATGGCGAATATTCTCGTCCAACTGATGCGTTTCCTGTGGCGCGAAGTCAAGATGATACTCGGGCAATTGAGTGGGAAGGTCGCGTGCCACCTATCACTGACACTAAAGCAATTACGGCTTGGAATGCTTTAATGATTTCAGGTTTGGCGACCGCTTACCGTGCTTTCCACAAACCAGTCTATAAGCAATTAGCCGTTAATGCTGCTAAATTTATTCTCGAACATCAATGGATTGAAGGGCATCTCCAGCGCATTAATTACGAAGGTGAGGAGGCAGTAGTCGCTCAATCTGAGGACTATGCGTTCTTGATTAAAGCCTTGCTTGATCTGCATCAAGCTCTCCCCGAAAGTGCGGATTTCTATTTACAACAGGCGATCGCGATCCAATCGGAATTTGATCATGATTTCTGGGATGCTCTCTCTGGATGTTATTTCAATACTACCAGTGAGTCTAGTCAGCATTTGCTGTTGCGCGAGCGTAACTACCAAGACAATGCCACACCTTCATCGAATGGGGTAGCGATCGCTAATTTAGTGCGTCTAGCCAGTATTACTGGAAAATTGGAATATCTCGATCGCGCTGAGTTAGCACTCAAAAGGTTTGGGCTAGTAATCGCTAATAATTCTGTAGCCTGTCCTAGTTTATTAGTTGCCTTTGACTGGTTCCGTAACCATACGTTGGTACGGACAAATGCTGATCAATACGCTTATCTCAATCAACAATATCTGCCGTCGGTGATGTTACGCATTGATCAACATTTGCCAAATCCCGATGCGATCGCGCTCGTCTGCCAAGGGTTTGCCTGTCTAGAGCCTGCAGTGACGCAAGATATCTGCGATCGGCAATTATTACGCAGCACAACGAGGGTTGGTCTCAATTAAGTATAGTTGTGGCACAAAGTGCCATAACTATACTTAATTGAGACTTTAACCCAAAAAATTTTCTAGGTTAAAGTCAGCGCGGCACTGGTTCCGCGATATGGGAAAAAGCCATGAAACCCTTTTGGTCTCTGGATTTCGACGATTTAATCATAAAACGACTAAAACCCTACCTGACAAGGATTTTAGCCAAATAATCCTATCAGACGGAACCAGTACCCTTAAATCAAGTCAGCTTTATAATGTAAGCAATCATATCTTTGAGAGAGATCAGTTTGCCATAGTCGGCTTCGGGAATTTCAATTTTAAATTCTTCGCTGAGTCCAATCAATAAATTCAGAAAATCAAAGGAATCAATTCCTAAAGTCTGGCGAATATCTTCGTTATCATCCAGACTTTCGAGATCAGCTTCAGGGGCAATGTTGCCTAGCAATTTGAAGATCGATTCTTTGATTGCAATTTCGCTAGCTTTAGCCATTGGGAATCACCTCTAAATTTAATTTGATTTTAAAGATTTTGAATGTCTTGTAAGTGAACATTCAAAGCTTGCAGAAACTTCGCGCCCACCATGCCATCGGTAGCCCGATGATCGCCAGCGATCGTCGCAGTAACCACTGGACGAGCGCCCACCATGCCATGCTCTGCCCAAGGCTGTTCAGCGATTTTGCCAAAACCCACGATCGCCACTTGAGGAGGATAGATGACACCGTAGACTTTTTCTACGCCGATATCGCCTAGATTTGTGAGTGTAATCGTGGCATCGGATAGTTCCGAACTGCGAAGATGTCCGCTTCTGGTTCTTGCAATTAGGTCGCGCATTGCTGCCATCAATTCATCAAGGGTTTTTAGATCAGCATGATGGATCGCGGGTGTGACCAATCCGCCTTGTCGTAGTGAAATCGCAAAACCGATATGAATTCCTTCTTGCACTTCAAGCCGATCGCCGATCCAATAGCCATTTAGTTCGGGAACATCGACTAGTGATCGCGCTACAGCCTTAATCAACAGCACAACGGGCAGAATCCGATCTTTGATTGATCGCCTTTGATTTTCGGCTTCTAGCCATTGCAAAGGATGGCTCATATCGATGCGAGTTTCGAGATAGTAATGCGGAATATCGCGATTTGCTAAGGACATAGCGGCAGCAATCGCCCGTCGCATTCCTGCTTGAAAATCGCTGGTTGAGCTAGATTTAGCAGGTGCTTTTTCTGTGACAGTCTTTTCTGTAACTGGCTCAATGGAGGCTTTGACAACTGGCTGAACTTGTGATGCGGCGGCACGTTCAATATCTATTTGTTGAATTGCACCATCAGCGCCCGTACCTTGGACTTTGCTTAGATCTATGCCCAATTCCGTCGCTAATTTTCGCGCCATGGGAGAGATTCGCAAACGTTCTTGTTTAGTGATTGCAGGAGTAGGTGTCGCTAGAGGAATCTCTTTGGAGATTTCTGGCGGAGTAATTATCGTAGGTGCAGCAGAAGTGACTGGCACGACTTCAACTTTGGCAGTCTCTTCAGTGAGAATTCTTGCCATCACCGTACCCACAGGAACCTTGGTTCCCTTTTCTAGTAATAGTTCCTCGACAATGCCATCCATAAAGATTTCGATCTCCATGATGCCCTTATCGGTTTCGACATCGGCGATGATGTCACCACGCTTTAGGCGATCACCCTGTTTAACGTGCCACTCGACTAGCGTGCCAGTTCTCATGTCTGCGCCTAGACTCGGCATACAAAAATCAGCCATGTTTTGTCACCATCCTGCGTACAGTTTTCACAATCGTTTCTACCTGTGGAAGTGCGGCTTGCTCTAAATGACTAGCATAGGGAATGGGAACTTCCACCGCACAAATTCGCTCAACAGGGGCATCAAGCTCATAAAAAGCTTGTTCCATAATCCGAGCACTAATTTCGGCAGAAATACTGCCACTGCGCCAACCTTCATCAATAATTATTGCCCGATGAGTTTTGCTAATGGAAGCGCAAATCGTAGCATCATCAAGGGGACGCAGGGTTCGCAAATCGATCACCTCGGCTACAATACCTTCTTTCGCTAGGATTTCGGCGGCTTCCATGGCTTTAAACAGACTCATACTGTAGCTGATCAAGGTGATATCTTGACCTTCTCGACGTATAGCGGCACGATCTATATTCACGGCTCCTGCATCGGCAGCAATTTCACCTTCCATGTTATAGAGCAGAGTGTTCTCAAAGATCAGCACAGGATCGGGATCTTGCAGCGCCGTCCAGAGCATTCCTCGTGCATCTTCCAACACCGCAGGCACTAGCACTTTAATTCCTGGAATATGGGCATACCAACATTCCAAACTATGGGAATGTTGCGCGGCTAACTGTTTACCGCCGCCCGTTCCCATGCGAATTACTAGCGGCACATTGAAAAGTCCGCCCGACATGTGCAGATAAGTAGCGGCATTGTTGAGAATTTGGTCGGCGGCAAGCAAACTAAAGTTCACGGTCATTACTTCCACAATCGGACGCATTCCATTGATGGCTGCACCGATGCCTGCTCCTGTAAAACCAGATTCACTCAGAGGTGTATCTAAGATTCGCTCAGCACCAAATTCTTGCAACATTCCTTTGCTCACGCCAAAAGCGCCGCCATAGCGTCCCACATCCTCACCCATCAAGAACACGCGATCGTCCTTCTGTAACGCCTCGCGCATCGCCTCACGGACAGCTTCACGATAGCTGATATGGATTTTGGGTGGTGTTTTACCGTTGGCTTCACTCGTTGCCACATTGGGCATGGCTTCCGTAAAAAGATCTGTAAATGCATTCATAACACCCTCGCTTGCTGATCGCTGGTAGTCATTTCAGAATTTGATTCAGAATTTGGCTCAGAATAAACAAAGCGAGTTAAGTCCTCTATCGGTTCCCAAGTACCCGCTTCTGCAAAGGTGATCGCCGCGTCGATTTCCCGATCGATTGAGGTTTTCATGGTGGCGAGATCTTGATCGCTCAGTAAATCTTGAGCTTGCAATTTTTGGGTTAAAGTGGCGATCGGGCAACGTTGTTTCCATTCTTCCACTTCTTTTTTGTCACGATACAGTTCAGCATCAAACATAGAATGGGCTCGGAAGCGATAGGTGCGACATTCTAAGAAAAAGGGCTTCATCCGATCACGAACAAACTCCACAGCCTTTCGCGCTGCATCTTCTACAGCTATAACATCCATGCCATCCACAGAGGCGTTCTCCATGCCGTAACTTTTGGCTTTTTCGGTGAAGTTATTGACTGAATGGGAGAACTCGATCGCAGTACCCATCGCATAAAGATTATTTTCACAGATAAACAGAAGTGGAACTTTCCACAGTGCCGCCAGATTCATCGCTTCGTGGAACTCACCCTCGGCGGCGGCTCCATCACCAAAGAAACAACAGGTGACTTGCTTTCTACCGAGTTTTCTATCGGCTAGGGCAAGCCCTACGGCAAGGGGCAACCCTCCGCCAACGATCGCATTGCCGCCATAGAAGCGATTCTCCTTATGAAATAGGTGCATAGAACCGCCACGACCGCGACAGCAACCTTCTAGTTTGCCAAACATTTCTGCCATCACCACATTCATGGGAACTCCTCGCGCTAGAGCCTGACCATGTTCACGGTAGGTCGCCACGATCGCATCTTCGGGCTTTAATGATTGCATCACGCCAACAGCGATCGCTTCTTCACCATTGTAAAGATGTAGGAAACCACGAATTTTCATGGCACTATAGAGTTCTGCACATTTATCTTCAAAGTGTCGAATCCGCAGCATTTGCTGAAGGAGATCGCGTAAATGCTGTGCGTGATTGGGATCTATAGGATTAGTAAGAGCCGATTTTGGCAAGGAATGCGACTCCACAGCCGTTTTATTCTTCATTAGTTTGTCTCCAATGTCGATAAATCGCCTTCGGGTAAACCCAGTTCACGGGCTTTGAGCAAGCGACGCATGATTTTACCACTGCGGGTTTTGGGTAAATTGTCTTGAAATTCCAGTTCCTTGGGTGCGATCGCCGATCCTAATTTTTGGCGGGCAAATCCAATCAATTCCAACCGCAACGATTCGCTGGGTTGATGGCTAGGTTTTAGAGATACAAAGGCTTTCACCAGTTCGCCAATGGTAGGGTTGGGTTTACCAATTACACCTGCTTCTGCCACCGCAGGATGTTCCATTAAGGCGCTTTCCACTTCAAAAGGACCCACCATATGCCCAGAGGTTTTGATGATGTCATCTTCACGACCAACAAACCAGAAATAACCGTCTTCATCGCGCATCGCTAAGTCGCCCGTGATATACCAACCACCGACAAAACATTTACGATAACGCGCCTCATCATGGAGATAGCCGCGAAACATTGAGGGCCAATTAGGACGTAGGGCAAGATCGCCATCCATATTTGGTTTGTCGATCACTTCTAAGGTTCCATCTTCATGTCGCCTAATGATCGCCGCTTCAATACTGGGCAAAGGACGACCCATCGAACCAGGACGAATATCCATTGAGTCATAGTTGGCGATCGCAATGCCACCTGTTTCGGTTTGCCACCAATTATCGTGAATAGGTAATCCCAGCTTCTCTAGCCCCCAAACCACAGCTTCAGGATTAAGCGGTTCACCAACGCTACAAACTAGACGCAAGTGGCTCAAGTCATACTGTTGGCGTGGCTCAATATCCATTCGCATCAAGCGCCGAATTGCGGTGGGAGCCGTGTACCAAACGCTGACTTTTTGAGTTTCCAGAATGCGATACCAGCGATCAGCATCAAATTCCGCTTCATCAATGATGCTAGTAATTCCATGGGTAAGCGGTGCAATGATGCCATAGGAAGTGCCTGTGACCCAACCAGGGTCAGCAGTACACCAATAGATATCATCGGGGTGCAAATCGAGGACATATTTTGCAGTCATGTAATGCATATAGACCGCTTGATGAACGTGAATCGCCCCTTTAGGCATTCCCGTTGTGCCACTTGTAAAGTGGAGCAGAGCCATATCCTCTGGCTCAGTGGCGACGGTGCTAAACTCCTCAGCCGCCGCTTTCATCAGTCTTGGCAATGACAGCAAGCCTTCGTCAACATCTTCTTCAGCATCAGCTAATAGAATGTATTGCAACTTGGGTAAGCGTGATCGTAAAGTATCGACTTTCTGCTTATAAAGCAATTTTGTCGTAATCAATACCTTGGCATCACCACGTTCCATCCGTTGATAAATTGGTTCGGGACCAAAGGCGGAAAACATTGGACAGAAAACACTGCCATTTTTCAACGTGCCAAGCGATGCAATATACAACGCGGGAATCCGCCCTGCTAGTACAAATACCCGATCACCTTTCGCCACACCCAAGCTTTGCAAGACATTCGCAAATCGATTACTTTCTGCTTTCAACTGGTTGTAGCTAAAATCGATAATTGTCCAATCTTTGCCAATAAAGCGCATTGCCAGCTGATCGCCATTAGTACCTGTGGCATGGCGATCAATCGCAATATCAGCAATATTGATACCTTGGCGATCACTCACACTCTTTAGCTCATTAGCGATCTTATCCCAAGAAAATGTGCTGCAAGTTTCCTCATAGTTCAATAAATTCGGAAGCACAGTTCCCTGTATTTTAGGTTTCTCAATCGGTTTCCAGTCCATTTTTAGACAACCTCCGAGTAAACTGAATGACTAAAAAACTTGCTTTAAAATGCATAATTCATACAAATATTTCCAACCTATTTGGGAAGAGGTTAG